>ERZ791809.288-NODE-288-length-38674-cov-5.327145_pt1 | contig 38674 bp, 54 predicted proteins | sample MGYA00509946_ERZ791809 | MGnify/ENA primary metagenome ERZ791809 (study PRJEB30046, sample SAMN00791993) | human gut metagenome | study: EMG produced TPA metagenomics assembly of the A metagenome-wide association study of gut microbiota in type 2...
GTCTGCAAGGGCGAGTTGGGATAGGAAATGATTTAAGCGAGTTGGCGTATGTTGTTACCAAAGCCAAAGTTGAAAAGCCTAATTATAGTGGTGTGGAAGATGTTATATGTCAACTAGATGATTACATTAAAAACAACAAAGGTAGCAAATCTATCACAGAATATGAGGATTTCGGATTCAACGGGAAACTTCCACAATATTTCGAGCATGAGACATATAAAGAAATTTTGTGCGCAAGGGATTTTTTCCTTAACAGATTTTCTTCAATTTCGCCCGAAGAAGCAATGGTTTTTTCCGCGCTTTTACACGTGTTACATGGAAATAGGCCCTATGCGCTTTCACGGCATTCACATCCATTAACACCGTATGCGCCTACGGGGGAATTCGAGTATAAAAGTGTAATTGAAAAGGTTGTTCAGAAAGTTAATGCTAGCTATGCAAAACTTGAACAGTCTCAAATAACGCGAGGCCGTGCTGTATATGGTGATTACAAAGATCTAGCAGCTAAAAATATCAAAGCAGATTTTATAATCTGTTCACCTCCTTTTGCAGACTCTATTCGGTTTTATATGCAAAATTGGATGCGGCTTTGGCTTTGTGGATGGGAGCCGAAAGATTATAAAAAAGCTGACGAAAAATTCTTAGATAAGCTACAAGAAAAAAACTTCGATCTTTATTACAGTTTCTTTGAAATGTGTGCTGATGTTTTAAATGACAATGCAAAGGTAATTTTGCATCTTGGTAAAACTAAAACCACAGATATGGGTGCTGAGCTTTCAAAGCGTGCAGGATCTTGGTTTGATCTTGTTTATCTGGCTGGAGAAGATGTCAGAACGATCGAAAAGCACGGTATCAAAGATAAAGGAGTAACTGTAGAGCATCAGTATTTGTTCCTACAAAAAAAATGAGGTGGGATTAATGCCCGCCTCATTTGTAGAGTTCATTTTATGAGTGAATTTGCATAGGTAATCCAGGACTCTGATAGAGCAGTCGCATACTTGAAGAAATCGATTCCTGTATCAGCAAGGATGCGATTTCTCAATTTGCATACTTCGTCCATATGTCCAGAATTTTTCACAAGCAGTGCATCGACATCAGCTGGATTTTGCAATCTCCTAAGAGCTTCTGGATTATATTGTGGTTCTCCGGCCAGCAAATGATAGTCAAAGCCAGTATGTACAGCTAATTGGTGCAGTTTAGCATCAGTATAAAATTCAGAAGGCCATTTGCCGGTCTTATTGCCATTGCAAACACGACAGAGCAAGGTTCCAGAGTCAGTTGTTGCAGGCCACAAATAGTAGACTGGCAATGTATGATCTATCGGTTTTTCCTTGTTGGAAGTTACGCCACTCAAATCCTCTCCGCAATTGAAACATCTAAGACCATATTTTCGTTCAATTGCCTTGCGGCTCACACGAGTTGTGCCAGCAACCTCAATTAAGAGACGGCGTTTCTGAGAAGATTCAAAGTGCTGATCAGAAGTTCTGGTTCCGTTTTTAATAGCGTTATAATTTGTTTTGCACATTATACACTCACCCTGTCTTCCAGATTTCAGGACAGCGTGTTTGTGGAAGCACTCAATAGGTTTAAGGGTATTGCAAATTAAACAGTACTTATACAGTGGAGCATTTTCTATGTATTCATCATGAGAGACGACAAACTCTCCTTCTTGCACAGAAACAGCCTCTCCATTATCATTATTAACATCCATAGAAAAATCAAACAAGTGTTGCTCTCCACCAGAATAATGTTCATATCCACATTTGGGGCAAATAATAGAATAATCTTCGTCGATATCATCTTTTTTGACAGTGATCATCTCCGTACAATCGGGATTGAGACATTGAAATACTTTATAAAGAGTTTGTCCATCAACATGATGTGGGCGATACTGACCTATTTTATTTAAGTTGCTATATATTTTCCTTCGTGCCATGCTTATTCCTCCAGAAATAGCTTATATGTTTCAATTTCAAGTGCATCAGCTATACGTTGAATGTTTTCAAGTGATATACTTCTACGATGGCACTCGATTGCGCTAATATATGTTCGGTGAAGACCACATTTCTCTGCAAAGGCCTCTTGGGAGATCCCCAGGGTCTGCCGATAACGCTTCACGTTGTCTCCAAAAACCTTTACAATATCCATACTTGCAAACCTCCAACATAAATGGTACAATAATGAATACAATAAGTCGACATACAATAAGTCACTTTGATGAATTTTTGCTCAAGAAACAGACTTGATATTTGATATAGATGTAGAGGAGAGATTGTGCTATGTCAGAAGGCCTTGTTTACATTCTTACTAACCCATGCCTTGAAGGATGGGTTAAGATTGGCATGACGGGACGTAACGACATCGAGAGAAGATTACAGGAACTCAATGCGCCGACCAATATTCCGCTTTCATTTCGGTGCTACGCCGTTTATGAGGTGGAGAACCCGGCAATGGTTGAAGAAAATATACATAGCATTATTGACCAAGTGGATGACTCTCTCCATGCCCGGGAGCAGCTCGACAACGGTAGAATGCGTGAGCGGGAATTTTTCAAGATTTCCCCTGAAAGGGCTTATCGTATTTTTAAGAATATAGCGGCTCTGAGAGGTGATCAGGACAAGTTGAAGCTGTATGTGCCTACCGAGGGACAGGCGCAGGAGCAAGAACTTGCTGAGAGAAGAACAAAGCGTTCAAATAATTCTTTCACTTTACTGCACATCAATGTGGGTGAGGAAATTTCCTTTCTTTACGATGAGTCCATCATTGCACGGGTGCTTGACAGGAAAAATCAGGTAGAGTTTGAGGGGGAAAGATATTCTGTCACTGGGCTTGCTGGTAAGCTTCTTACAGAGCGATATGGTTGGTCCGATAATGTCCATGTGAATGGATGGCGGTATTTTACAAAAGATGGAGTCACCCTCAGTGATTTGCGCGATAATATTGAAAGTGCAGATTCTGAGGATGAATGAATCCGTTTTTCTGGCAACACTATGGCAACAAAAGATCAGATAGCCTCTACTATCTGAATAATGAAAAGAATACCAATAATCTGAGCTAAATCCCATAAGCAAATCTGTTTAGAAAACTTCTGACAGGAGCGAGTGGGAATAATCTTCTCTGGCTAACACCTTGAAAACGCAAAAAAATTTTTGCAACACGTTAGTAATTTTCGAATACGAAACATCCTAAAAAATTGGCCGCCAACTCGCTTGCCCATTCCGAGTTGGCGGCTTCTTTTTGTGTTAATGTGTATACACACAGTCAAATTATTATACAGACGAGTGAGATCCCGTCAAGATTTATGCGCAAAATTATTTGCAGACTCGATAAGGTACAATAAGTTGCGCAAACTAAAAAGATAGCGTATATCAAGTTCGCAAAAGCAAATAGGCAATAGCCAAGCCATCAGGGCTCCTGTAAAATGATAGTTGTCGAAAAAATCATGATGTAAAGGAGAGACCCTAATGGCTCACAAAAAGAATACCACAAATCTGACAGAATTGCTACTGCAATGTGTGACGCGGTCATCCAGGCTGGGATTGCTGCACTATGCTGTTATGAGAATGCAATATATATATTGAAGAAAAAGTACAGCAGTTTGCAAAGCTAACAGCGGGCCTATCCCGAATTCTGTGTAACCACCAAAAAGCGGTGTAAAATAGAACTTATATTTCAAGGCGGGAGCGGCGTTGGCTGCGCCCGCCTTGTCTACAACATAACGCCAACCAAGGCGGAAGTCAAGGGGCACCCTCGTCCATCGGAGCCTCGCCGGCGGCGCAGCGCCCCTTGACCTTCGAGCCGGGTTGTTAATCAGGCATCCGATCCTCGAAGTAGATTGCCAGCTGGACATGAATCATGCTCCAGTCCTGTCTGCGGCCGGTCCACTTTTTCGTGATGTCGATCATCGCCAGATACAGCATTTTGAAAAGGCTGTCATCGGTCGGAAACACGGATTTCGACTTGGTTACCTTCCTGAGCTGACGGTTAAAGCCTTCAATCGTGTTGGTCGTATAGATCAGCCGCCGAAGTTCTTGAGGAAACTTAAAATAAGTACTGATTCTTGTAGGAGACATATTTGCTGGAATTTCGAAGCTGATGGATGATGCAGTTCTGGATTTCCGTCTTGGGATAGACCGCCTCGATCGCCGCAGAAAAACCGGTCAAATTATCCGTACAGGCAATGAAAATATCCTCGATACCCCGATTTTTCAGGCTGTTCAGTACGGTAGCCCAGAATTTCGCACTTTCGTTCTCGCCAACCCACATTCCCAGAACATCCTTCCGACCATCAAGATCAATACCGATGGCGATATAGACGGCCTTCTTTACAATCTGTCCTTCACTGCGGACATGGTAGTGAATCGCATCCAGAAAAACAACCGCATAAATGGACTCCAGCGGCATCGGCTGCCACTCTTTCGCTACGGGATACCGTGGTATCAGAGACATCTACGCCGTAGATATCCTGAATATGCGCTTCAATGTCACCGGTGGTCATGTCTTTGGCGTACATGGACAGAATCTTCTCCTCGATGTCCTGGCTGATGCTGGTCTGATTTTTCCGCAGCACCTTGGGGTCAAATTCGCTCTTGCGATCCCGCGGCACAGATACCTCTATATCGCCAAAACTGGTGCGCAGGGTTTTGCTGCTGTGCCCGTTCCGGCTGTTATCCGTTCCTTGTTCTTGTAGTCATACCGGTTGTAGCCCAGCTGATCGTCCAGCTCGGCCTCCAGACCGTTTTCCATGAACTCCGCGATAGTGTCCTTGAACAGTTCCTGAATGTCATCCATGCTGCCTACATTCGCCAACTACAGCAGCTCACGAATTTTTTCGCGACGTGTGTTTTCTTCTGGGGTTCTTTTCCTTCTTGCCATTGGGATTACCTCCGTCATCCTGCTTCTATTCTACACCTTGTTGGAGGTTTACACAAAGTTTGGGATGGAGTCACAGCAGCGGATAAAAATTGGCAGTTCCGCCTAAATTTTAGGCAGCACTACCAATTTTTACTTTGCGATTTCGGTGATACTGCCAGATGCTCTGTGCTTGACATTAACCGATCCGTTGCGTTATAATTTTTATACGAAGTTATTTTAGCCGAATCGGGGGCGTAGCTCAGCTGGGAGAGCGTTTGACTGGCAGTCAAGAGGTCATGGGTTCGATCCCCACCGTCTCCACCATATTAAAAACCGCTTATTCATGCGAATAGGCGGTTTTTCTTTGACTTTTTGCAACGCTTTAGAGATGTTGGCTTGTGGGGGACTGGTAAGCTGTCCTTTATTTGTCCTTTATGGACGGCGATATTATCGCAAGCAAAAGTTTAATTACTTCTGGTGGACGATGCTGCCAATGGCCGCGGATGCGGCGGCGTCCGCGGACTGAATTACATGTGCGTAAATGTTTGTGGTGGTGGATGTTTGGGCGTGGCCCAAGCGAGCAGACACTGTGCGTACATTGGTGCCGTTGGCGATCATAAGAGATGCATTGGTATGTCTCAGAGAGTGGAGCGTGATCCCCTCCGGCATGCTGATTCGCCGCGCGAAATCGGTGAACCAGTGGGTGAGGGTAGAGGGGTTCATGGGATGGCCGTCCCATGTCGTGAACAACCTGTCATGGTCGTGCCACTTATCGCCGAGCTTGAGGCGTTGGCGATCTTGCCAAGACCGATATTGCGAGAGCATGTCAAACGTCTCCTGCGGTAGCTTAATGGTGCGCTTGGATTCGCGTGTCTTTGGCGTATCGGTATATACTCCGCGTTTCGGGAGATACACCGAGTTACGCCGGACTGTAACCGTACAGCTGTCCCAGTGTATGTCGTTCCATTCCAGACCGAGTATTTCGCCGCGCCGCATACCGCTATCCAGCAGGAGATAGACCGCAGTGCGGTATTTGATATGCTCATGCGCTAACGCCTGGATAAGCACCTGCAAGTCATCCTCTTGCAGATATGCTGGCTCGTCCTCGTCGCAAATAGGCGGATCGGCGCGAGCACAAGGATTGTCATGGATTAGTCCCTGTTTAACTGCTGTACTCAAAACAGACGATAAAAACTTATGATAGTGATTTACGGTATTTTTTGATAAATCTGCATCTGTTTTTGCAGGTGTGAAAATGCTGCCGACTGTACAGCTGAGTGCAGCAGCGATTTTGCGTGCGGTGGCGCCACAGACGTTTTTGCCTCGGTTTAGGCCGTACAGCGTCTCGACGTGCACGTGCGCTTTGTCAGCGACTGCTTTAGCTGTAACACCGGCCGCCTTGGTTACGGCCTTGAAGTTGTCGCATTGATACCGGTCAATGTTTCGCACGCCCTCATCCAGCAAATTGCGGTAAAATGCATTGAGGTGGTTGGGGGTGATCTTATCCAAGTGTAGATGTCCAAGGGCGGCGACAGTGCGCTGGCGGAAATGCCGATAGCCTGCAACGGTGGTGTCCTTGAGACGCATCTCGGCGTAATTGATGAGCCATTGGTCGATGTAGTCGGCCAGCTTAATACTGCCGGATGGCGCTATGCGGCTGCGGCATTGCTCCTCGAAAAGTATGGTCTGTCGATCCAACTCTTTTTTGAGTTGCCGCGCACCCAATCCCTCCGGCGGTGTCCAGTTGAGGGTTTTAACGATTTGTTTCCCGGCGATATCATATCCGCAAGAGACGCGGATCTGATACGATTTCCCGCGCTTTCTGACGGTTGCCATTGTAAACACCTCCTAAAAAGAACATTTGTTCGATTACGCGGTTGAAAATATAGCAGACCCCAAGGGGAGAGGTCTGCTGTATTGTTTTCTAAGATGCACACTTTTGACAGGGCGTGCGGCCTCCAACTTGATCCATCGTGACTGCGCGGGCATTCTTGCCGGCACAGCTTGCGGAACGGTGCCAGCGCTTGCCGCTGGGCGTAACGTAAACAGTCTCGCTCTGCTGGGCGGCGGCCTGTTCCTGTGCTGCTTGCTGAGCTGCTGCGGCTTCGGCGGCGGCCTGTTCTTGCGCAGCCTTCTCAGCGGCTGCCTTTTCGGCTGCCTCCTGTTCGGCCTTGGCTTTTGCTTCGGCTTCGGCGGCGGCCTGCTCGGCTGCCCGATCATGGACGGTAATCTGTCCGGTCTGCTGTGCATCGCCCTCGGCGACGCGCACGGTATAATCTGCGGTGCCTGCGGCCTTACCGGTAAGTGTCACCTCTACACGTGCCGGATCGCTGAGACATTCCGCCGATACGGCAAGCACATTGCTGTCTGAGGTGGTGGCATATACTGCGTCAGCGGTCATCGCAAAGTCGGACGGATCAACGGTATAGGTCAGGGTCTGGCTGCTGCCGAGGTCGATCTCGGCAATAGGGTCACCGGTCAATGTCAGCTGTGTAATGACTGCGGCCTGTGTGCTATCGTTAGCCGTATCGGTCTGCTTGTCTTTATCTTCCGTGCCGCCGATGCAGCTGCCAAGTGCACCGATAATCAGCAATGCGATAAAAGCATATACGGCACAGCCGTAGCAGCCTTTTTTCTTCTTTTCTTCCAAGGGCTGTGCAGGCGGTAGGTCAGGTCTGATGGGCTGCGCGTTATTGGACGAGGCAGAGCGAGTGGTGTTTTTTCTGCCGCCGATTTTCTCGGTTTTGCTGTACGACAAGCCGGTGCCAGGCAGGCCAACGGTCGTAGTTTTACGGCCGCTGCTGTTCACCGACACGCGCGCGCCCTTGACGCCGGCAGAGATGCCGATGGACTTTTTACCGACGTTCACGCGCACGCCCGGCGCGATTTTGAAAGATTTGCGAAATCTGAATCCCATAGCCTAAACCCCTTTAGCAAGGTGTTCAATTTGAACACCTTTATTTTTTTACTCAAATTTATAGTTTTTGCGCTCTGTGTAGTAGGAGAGCGCCCAACGCATGAAATCCTCGGTCACATCGAAATACTCGGCAAGCTCCCAGACCTCGGTGATGCCGATCTTCACAGCTTGCTTGAGCTTACCCCAAGGGATCAGGCGGTACACCGCCCAGGCGTTTGCCTTGTTCTCGTGCTGCTCGCGGACATCCAGCGGTGTGTACTGATTATAAAATCCGCCGTAGACACAGTGACCCAGCTCGTGAGACAGTTTGACCGCCTCATCAGCGGCAGAGCGTATCTTCCGCGGGTCCAGAGCGACGGCACAAGTGCCGCCGATCGGAACCGAGAAAGCCTCAGCCGTTTGCATCGGGAAATAGTCCACGTCAATGTGGTTCCGCCATGCGTATAGATATAAGCTCGTTCTGCGATCCATAAGTTACCTTTTGTTATATTGCTCACGCTTGAAACGTGCGTATGCCTTGATGTCCTCTAATGTTGCATCGTCTATGTCAGTCGTGCCGAAAAGCGCGAATTTGATGTCGTCATCGTCTATACTTGGGTGACCGGCTGGTTTTCTTATGTCCGTTTTACCAAGAAGATAGTCCGTTGATACATCAAAAAATGCGGCTAAAGAAGCGACAGTATCAGTATCGGGATCACGTACGCCTTTTTCCCAGCTTGAAACAGTGCTTTGTGCGACATGAAAGTATAATGCTAAGTCTTTTTGTGATAATTCTCTTTCGTTGCGCAACTCTTTAATGCGAATCATACGGTTCACCTCGACACAATCATATCACCAAAAGTAATATAAAGAAATATAAAAACACAGAACGTATAAAAAAATCTGTAAAACGCTTGACATAACACTTAGAGTGTTATAAACTAATAACACAGAAAGTGATATGGAGGTGATATGATGCGCGGCGCTGAAATGGAAATCACGGAGTTGTATTGGGGTCGGCCCACGCCGGTGGAAGTTCAAGTGACATTTTCAATGCCTTACCGCGGTTGGTGCCAATTAGAAGCGTCACCTGAGTGGGATCAGCTACTGGATAAGTTGGAAGATGCTCAAAAACGACCAGAAAAGTTGTAGCACCTAAAGAGGGAAGCTGCATAGGAATTGCGGTAGAGTATTCCTCATGTCGACTAATAATTTCTTTACCAATTCGCCGTGTTCGCGTGATGATGCGTTTGGGAATAGGCGTTGCATCATAAAAGTTTCCATCAATTTCTAACGCGATGCGAGTGATGGCAATGGGAAGCTCGGAGTGATTCTCAAATGCGATATAAGAATAAAGAATTTCGTCGTTACAACGAAGTTTTAGAATACGAGCGATTATGGATTTTCTACGATGTGCGAGGTTGAAAAGAGAAATTGCAAAGCCTGCAACGGCGATTACAAAAGTAATATTTTCTTTTGTAAATAGGTCACATATAAAATTTATCATTTTAACACTTCCTTTCCCCTAAATTCTACCACGGGAAAGGAGCAAACACCAGAGGGAGGTGAGGGAGGATGAACGAAACCGAGCGAATCGCCGAGTTGGAAAGGGAAAACGAAAAACTTCGTCAGAAGTTTGAAGCCGCTTGGATAATGCTAGAGTGTGTAGTCAGCGTTGCGGAGGATTACAAAAAGCGATCAGCCGATAAAGTGCTGGAACAGAGTGAGCGCGATCGGGATCTTGAGTTCGATGTGCTTGCTCAGGAAATCCATGATTTTTCCGCACGTATGTTTGGGTAATGATGGCTCGTCCTTTTGCAAATTGCGGAGCAGGTCAAGAATTTCGTTCAGTTGTTCCTGTTCTTCGTTCGGACGCTGAGAAAAAAGAGTTTCGAGTTCAGGCAGAGAACAACTAACATTCTGAGTAACATTCTCTTGCGTACCAATTACAGCATTGCCGGTGACAGGTGCGTTAAAGTTGAAAACAGGCGATTGTGTTTCAGATTTTTTCTGTGGCGCACGCTCATTTTCAACAAACTGCTCACCTCTTTCCGTCAATACCAGACGCGCAGAGCCGATGATATCGTATTCATCTTTTACATAGCCGTTATCAGTGAGATAGTCTATGTCTTTCTGGATTTGGTCGGTAAGACGATATTCCGGAGAGGTTTCATCATCTAAAGATAGGAATAAGGGGTCACCGGTCTTGAGCATGTGATTGTAGATACGGTTTAACAGTTCTGTACGCGAGGGGAACATAATAACACTTCCTTTCCCCTAAATTCTATCACGGGAAAGAAGAAAACACCAGAGGAGGTGACACAATGCGAAGAATCAAAGAACTGCGACAGGCGAAGGGCCTGCGACAGGTAGATATGGCGGCACATTTTGGTGTTGGCCAGACCGCAATAGTCAAGTGGGAGAGCGAAGGATTGTACCCTCCGTCTCGACTGCTGCCGGAAATCGCAATCTATCTCGGCTGTACGCTGGACGATCTGTACAAAGGCGAAAAGGAGGTTGTTTGACTATGGCTGTATTATACGCCGAGTCCGCGCCCATTACCAGTGCGCGAAAAAACAGAAATATCTATCAAGCCGCACGCGAGCTGAAGGGTTTAACACAGGAAGTCGCTGCCAAACGACTGGACCTGTCGGTCGAGAGCCTTGGAGCCTATGAGCAGGATCGCCGCCGGCCGCCGGACAGCACGGTGCTGCGGATGGCGCAGCTGTACGATTTCCCGTATCTGTGCTATCAGCATATCCAGTCGGGTGATCTCGCCGGAGTGCTGCCACAGGTAGGCGTACGGACGCTGGAGCACGCAACCATGCGGCTCATCCGTCTGATCGGCAGGTTTGCTAAGGACGGCAGGCTCGACCAGCTGATGGAGATCAACGAGGACGGCGTCATCACGACAGAAGAAAAGCCGCTGCACGACGAGATCATGTCCGAACTACACGAAATCGTAACAGCGGCGTTGGAATTGGATTTTGCATCGGGAGGTGCTAAGAATGGCTAATTTACCAAGAATCCGCAGCGCAAAGGAAGCTGCCAGCGAGCTGCGCAAGCTCGATCCGGGCACGAAGTTCTGCGAGCATCATATCCGCTACCTGATGAGATCGGGCGCGGTGCCGATGATCACAGCAGGCTGCCGTCAGTTTGTCAACTTGGACACGCTGATCGAGTATCTTGCCGAGCATCCGACGCTTGATCTGCAAGGCCAGCAGCAGGAACAGGGAATCCGTAAAGTGCCGGAGCATATCCAGTGGTCAGTATGAGGTGCGACATGAAAAATAGACAAAGAAAAAGCGCCTGCACGGCGGCAACCGTAGCAAGCGCAAATGCGAAAATATCTTATGATTATTATACCACGGCAGCAGTTAAGCGTCAAGTACCGGATTTTGAGGTGCTGAACGGCGGCTGTGCGGGCGTGCGCCCGCACATGGTCGGCGTCGGCTTTACACTGCTGCTGCTCACGGCCGGGCTGACGGACAACGGCACGCTGCCGCTGTGGGGTACGGTGCTGGTCGGTGTGGTCGGTCTGGCGCTGGTGTTGGGAGGTGTGCGCGATGCGTAAGACGGGAGAGAGGACGGTGGAGACATGATCTATCACTTTGACGGTGATGTTGCGGAGAAATTCGGGACGGATTGCGCGACCTTTATCTCTCATATGCAATACTGGATTGCAAAAAATGCCGCCAATGAGAGGCACTTCTACGAGGGCCGCTATTGGACATACAACAGCCTGTCCGCACTGGAACGACTGTTCCCGTTCTGGACACGTCGGCAGATTGAGCGCATCATCCGCGACCTCAAAAAAGCCGGCGTTCTGCTGACCGGTCATTACTCTAAAAATTCCTATGACCGGACGACTTTTTACGCCATTGACGAGAGCCGTTTACCCATTCACCAAACCGTGAAATCCATTTCACCAAACGGTGAAATGGATTTACCCGATAACGGAAATGACATTTCACCGAACGGTGAAATCATTAAGGAACAAAGTAATACACAAATAGAAGAAGAGTCAAATAAGACGAAAATAAGCAAAGCCCAAGAGGTCGTTGACCGCTACAACGCCATCTGCACCAGTCTGCCGAAGGTCGTCCGTCTGACGGACAAGCGCCGCCGGGCGGTGCGCCTGATCCACGACAAGGGATACACGCCGGAGCAGCTCGATGAGGCGTTCCGCAGGGCACAGGCGAGCAGCTTTTGCGCCGGCCAGAACGACCGCCATTGGAAGGCCGATTTTGACTGGCTGCTGAACGAGAATAATCTAGTCAAGGTGCTTGAGGGCAAGTACGATAATCCGGCGGCAGCTAAGCCGCCCGAGAAGGGAGGCGGCCGCAAATGGCTGAAATGATGGACCTGTACAACGAGGCCGAAAACAGCGTGCTCGGCACACTGATCGCGGACGCCGAGGTAAACGCCTCGCTGGTGTTCGCGCGGGTGCGGCCCGAGGATTTCGTCACCGGCATCTCACGGCAGATTTTCGAGACCTGCCGGGCGATGTACGGACGCGGCGATGTGATCGACCCGCTGACCGTAAAGGCGGCCTGCGGACCGGAGTTTGCAACATGGCTCAAGGAGCTGGAGCAGATCACGCCGTCGGCGCGATACTGCGGCGCGTATGTGGACAAGCTGCTCGAGCTGTCCCGCCGGTACCGCCTGCAAAAGCTGTTCCGTGAGGCGCTGGATGGCAACTTTGCCGGGCTGCCGATGGAAGAACTCATCGGCAAGATCGAGTGCATGAACAACGTGGTCGCGGATGACAACGACCAGCGCAGCAGCACAATGACCGATCTGCTGACCGACTTTTACGGCCGCATGGGCACTGAGCGGCAGTACCTCGACTGGGGCTTTGACGAGCTGAACCGCTACGTCAAGGTCAACCCCAAGCACTATGTCGTGGTTGGTGCTCGACCGAGTGCAGGCAAGACCGCATTTGCCTTGCAGGTGGCGTTACATATGGCCGAGAAGCACAACGTCACGTTTTTCTCACTCGAAACCGACAGCGAGACGGTCGAGGACCGCATCATGGCGGCGCAGGCCGGTGTTGACCTGGCACACATCCAGTCCGGCAATCTGGAGGAGGCCGAAACAGTCACACTGGTCGAGGCCAAGCGCAAACTGGCCGACCGGAATTTCCACTTTTACGAGGCAACCGGCGTTACGGTCGATGAGATTCGCGCCGTGACCTGCCGAAACAAGTCGGACATCATCGTGGTGGACTATCTGCAGCTTGTCCGGTCGAGCGATCCCAAGCACATCGGCAAGGAGTACGAGACCATCACCGAGGTTACGACCGCATTGCAGCGGCTCGCCAAAAGCGGCGTGTGCGTGATCGCGCTCAGCCAGCTCAGCCGAGGCGGTGAGGGCATGGCAGCCTTGCGCGGCTCCGGCCAGATCGAGCAGGACGCCGATGTGGTCATGCTGCTCGACTACCCCAGCGAGAAGGACGTAGAGAGTGACGAGGAAGCCGCCGATCTGGAAGCAGGCCGCCTGCGTGTGATTGAGATCGTCAAAAACAAGGGCGGCCGCCGAGGGTCTATCCCGTTCTGGTTCTGCGGCTCGCAGCAGCGGTTCCTCGCCCAGTGGCAGGGCTTTTACCAGTCCAAATTACGCATGATGGAGGATGATGCAACAGCATGAGATTAAGCAAAGCAATCCCGCGCCTGCGGTTTGAGCGCCGCCGACTGTACGCACAAAGTAAGGTTTGTTCACCGGAAATGCGGCGGGAGTACCGTGAGAGGGCCGAGGCCATCGGCGCTGTGCTTGGATACATCAAGCGCCAGAGAAAGGAGCACCGCAATGCAGAGCAATGAGCAGCGCCGTGTTGTCTGGCGGCACCCGAAGGGCATCTACGAAACGGTCGAGGTATCCGGCATCGGTGTATTCGGCGTGCCGTACAGCTATCGGGAAACCGTCTACACTCAAGACCGCGACACGCGTGGCGTGGCCCGCAAGGAAATCCAGCCTGCACCGCCGAACGGTGGCAGACCGGCCGGAGGTCCGCGCATACCGTTAACGGATAAGGAAGAAAAGGAAATCTGCGAAATGTACGAGACAATGCCGCTTGCAATTGTGGCGGCAAGTATGCACCGCTCAAGCAAAACGGTGCGAGCGGTGCTCGAAAAGCATGGTGTTACGATGTGGAAATACGGTCCGCGAACGAAGTAACACCACTGAAACACGAAAAAGGAGCGAAAACATCTTGAAAACAATCTCTGTTGTAAACTTAAAGGGTGGCGTCGGCAAGACGGTCACCGCCGTAAACCTTGCAGGCATTTTGGCTGCCGACTATGGCAAGCGCGTGCTGTTGGTAGATAGCGACCCGCAGGGTGACGCCAGCCAGTATATCGGCGTAGTACCTGACGCCTGTAGCACGGCCGACCTGTTTGACGGTGGCACGGCCTACTACGAGGACGTCATCCAGCACACCATTTACCGTGATCTGGACATTATCCCGTCCGACATGCAGCTGGCCTCGGTGGACCTGGACGCCGACATTGACCGCAAGCAGGCGGTCCGCGTGTACGCCGATCTGCGTGACGCACTGGTCGAGGATGATGCGTACGACATGATGATTTTCGATTGTCCGCCGTCATTCAGCTTGCCGTGCATCTCGGCGATTGCTGCCAGTGATATGGTCTTCGTGCCGATCAAGCCGGGTGCGTTTGAGATGTCTGGTATGCAGCTGCTTGCCGATCAGATTGCCAGCGTGCGAAGCACCGGTCTTGCCTACCGTTCCGTGTATGGTCTGCTGACGATCTGGCACAATGCAGACGCAACGCGCCAGAGTGAGGAGTGGCTGCGTGAGCACAGCCCGATCCCGCTGTTTTCACAAAAAATCCGCCGCACTGACAAGGTAACGGAGAGCACCTACGCCGCCCAGCCGGTAACGCGCTGGTCGCCGACTTCGGCGGCTGCCCGTGACTATCGGGCATGGGTAGAAGAGATTATGGAGGGACTGTAATGGCTAAGAAATTTAACCTTGCGGAGCTGATGGGCGAGGCGGTGTCCAAATCGGACACCGGAGAAATGCGGGTGGAGCAGATTCCACTCGCCGAAATCGAGGAAAACGAGAACAACAGCTACGCGCAGAACGACATTGACGAGTTGGCGGAGTCCATCAAGGTTATCGGCTTGCAGCAGCCGCTTGTGGTACGCCGCAAGACCGAGGGCGGGTACTTACTCCTTGCAGGACACCGCCGGAGGAACGCGCTGGCGCTGCTCGACCGCAAGACCGCACCCTGTATCGTGCTTGACGCTGACCTTGACCCGTCCCTGCAGGTGCTGATCCTGCACTGGACCAACACCATGGCGCGCGGCGGCGGCGGTCTGACCGCTGAGTACACCGGTCAGGCGGCAAAGGAGATTGAGGCCGCGCTCAGGGATCTGCAAGCGCGCGGCGTGGTAGAACTGCCGGGAAAGCTGCGCAGTTACGTTGCCGAGGTGCTCAAGACCTCGGAGAGCCAGATCGCCCGCGCGAAAGCCATCGACAAGGGGCTGATCGAGGAGTGGGCGTCCGAGCTCAAGCGCAATCGCCTCAATGATTCGACCGCCTACGAGCTGAGCCAGTGCGATGCGGGGCTGCAAAGGGAGCTGCACGGCGCGTACAAAGACCGCTATTGGAGTCTGAACAGCAAGAAGATTAAAGCGCACCGCAAGGCGGCGGAATTTGACTTTACACCGCTGACCTGCCCGGAAGCATCGCCATGTATAGAGCCATGCACCGGTGCAGACAAGCGTGCCGCCTGGGTCAAAGACGGGCACTGCGAGGGCTGCTGCCATGAGTGCTCACTTGCCGCCAACTGTGACCGCGTGTGCGGCATGGTTAAGCAGCGCCTCAAAAACGAACAGAAAGAGGCTGAGCGCGAGGAAAACCACGAGCAGCAGATTGCAGCGTTTAACGCCTCGCCGTTAGCAAAGGCGCGGCGCAATATCCGCTTTGCGCTGGCCTGCAAGGATATCCGCAACGTGGACGATCTGCCCGAAGCTCGCCACCAGTGGTATATGAGTTGGCTGTGGTCAGCAGATCCGCTTGCTTATCATACGCCCGACCTCAGCGATCTTTTCGAGGTGGCGCAGGCGCTCGAGATTGACCCGTTCGAGATGATTTGCGGACGGGAGAGCGGCAGCGTTTGGCATGAGTACACCGAGGAACGGCCACCGGAGGGCGCTCGGGTGCTGTGTAAGCTGTGCGGCTGTGCTAATCGCTACGGTGAGTATGTTTACCGCGGCGGCAAGTGGTTCTTCCCGGATCTGGACGATGAAGCATGCGAGGCAAATATTCTCGTCAGCTCGTGGACGGAGGTGTTCCCGGAATAATGGCTGAATACATTGAGAAGCACAAAGTAGTCAATCTTTTGACCGCTTTAGAGAACGAATTCCAGCAGTTTAAGCCGTTCAAAGGTTTTCAACACGCAATGTATCGTAAATTGTGCGAAACGGAAATCGCTATCGGGAAATTACCTGCTGCCGACGTTGCGCTGGTTGAGCACGCTCACTGGATTGAGCAAGACGGAATGCAAATTTGTCCCAACTGTGGTGAAGAACATACATGGGATGATTTCCGTGCTGCGTATTGTGATTGCTGTGGCGCGAAAATGGAGGTGTAATACATGTGGATTGTGTGTGCATGGTGCGGAAAAGTGATGCTGCAGCAAGGTGGCAGTGCGACCTTGCGCTGGCTTGTCAGTCTGGAGGATAGATGTGATTGCCCACATTGTCGCTCAGATGTTACTACTATAAAGATTATCCGTTCCACCAGCAACGTCACCAGGCAAATGCAATATGCGAAATGGACACAGCCACAGACGCGAGCACTTCCTGAATGGTGGTGTGTGCATGGGCGGAGGTGCAGATGATGAGTCATGAAGAGGTTGTAGTTGTTTGGATGGTAGTAGTCGTTGGTATTATATGTTTGATGCTGAGACAATAGCGGATTGCTGAAATCTATAAGGAGGCGGAAGATGATGATTTTTGTTATTGCTACTAAAGTTCTCGATATTGCTACTAAAATCTCAGCATTTTATGTTTGTGTTGCTGTGATTTTAGGTGGATTTATTATTACACTTGGCTTACTCTGGTGTCTGTTGTTTATCGGCAGCAAAACGATTTTTGAAATTGCGGCACATTGCAAATTCTGGCGTGAACTGGTCGAAGCTGCCTTTGAGCGAATCCGCACAAAGAGTAAGAAAGACGCTTATCCGAAAGGCTGAGAGGACGACAAGAATAAAATAACGATTGACAAATCGTAAAATCGCGGATATTCTATAAAACTACACGCGGACGGGGAAACTCGTCCGCTGTGGTGTTCAATTTGGACACCGGGAGGACTGAATGAAGAGGAGAAAGACAATCCGAGCCGGGCGACTGGTGTGGGACATCACCTACACGGTGCCGCGGCCGAACGCCAGCAAGCAGGAGCGCAAACGCATCCGCGAGGTGACGGAGGAACAGATCCAACGCACCAACGCCAACACGGCGCAGCGCAAACTGGAAATGCTGATGGCGACCAACTTTGACGAGAGCGATTTAGTGCTGACCGTCACCTATCGAGATGCGGACTTGCCGGACAGCGCCGATGTGACACGCAAGCACCTCGGCAAAGTGTTCTCACAGATGCGGGCCTACCGCAAGGCGCGAGACTTGCCAGAGCTGAAATACATCTATATTTTGGAGGGTCGACATGGTGACCACCGACCGCACGCGCACATTATCATCAACGCCGCAGGTGGTGACTTGGAACTGATGCGGTCGCTCTGGATCTGGGGTGACGACATCCAGCTCAACTACATCCGCGAGCGCGGATACGACGGTTGGGCTGGCTATCTCACCAAAGAGCGCCGAGAAGCCAGCCTCAACGGTAAAAAGCAGTTTGTCGGCAGCCGCAACCTTGCCCGACCTGTCACCACCTATGCATGGGTGGATGACGGCACGACCGTTGATGCACCGCCGGGAGCACAGGTGCTCGATGAGGGCGGCGGCAGAAATGAGATTGCATCCTGCCGGTTTGTGAAATATTTAATGCCGAAAAATACCTATTATAATGCACACGCAACGCGCACACGCACGCGCGTTGTTGCTGGCTTGGAATGCTCTATAACATATGCCACGGTTGTGGAGAAACGAAAGCGAACGGGTAGACATAGGAGGACGAAAGGTGTATAATCAAGACAAAAGAATAAAACTTGTGTGCCCGCGATGCAAGCGGCCGACCAACGTGGTCGCAATCAAGGGACGCACAGTGTTGCGGAATTTTCCGCTGTTCTGCAAATTCTGCAGAACTGAGACTGTCATCACGTATGACGGGAAGAGCCAGAGCCTGAGAGCCAGAGCCGAATAAACTGCACCAGAGATGGGTGTGGTTTGTTCGGCTTTTATTTTTTGCCGGAAAGGCGGTGAGTGTCGTGCAAACGGTGCGCGAGATGATTCCTGAGTACAAGCGCAACCTCGACCGGCTGCGTCAGCGGCGGCTTGATCTGCTGCGGGAGCGTGAGCTTGAACCGAGCTTTGAGAAGCGCTACAAACTGACGGTGCGCATCTGTCGGCTCAAGAGCATCATCACGTCTACCGAGTCCGCCCTGCACGACATGCTCGAGTATGACAAGTAAGCCACTGAGGCCGTGCCTGCATCCCGGCTGCCGGGAGCTGGTGCGGTGCGGGTACTGTGACAAGCACAGGCCCAAGGACAGCGCACGGCGCAGCACAGAGAGCCGCCGGTGGCGTGGCTGGTACAGCCTGCCAATCTGGACGGACAACCTGCGGCCGGCACAGCTGCTGCGTGAGCCGTGGTGCCGCGAGTGCGCACGGCAAGGCCGCCGAGTCCGAGCGACAGACGTTGACCACATCGAGCCGCACAACGGAGACTGGCAGCGCTTTACCGCCCCAAGCAACCTGCAAAGCCTGTGTCACAGCTGCCACAGCGCAAAGACCATGGCCGAAAGCAGGGCTAAAGGCAAGACTAAACGGCGCTGAAAGGCAGAAGGCTTGGACAGGCGCAGGCAGGTGGGTGTGCGCGAACTTGGCGAGAAATCTCAAGATTTCTCGGAGTCCCCCCACCCTTGGAAAGTTTTGCGGCGGGGCGCTCTTGACCGCAGCCCCCCATTCGTGCGAGATTTTTTCCCAATGGAGCGGGAATTTTGGAGGTTTTGGAATGGCAAACAAGAAAAGCGTCGGTCCGGCAGGGCCGGGCGAGGTAAAAGCGGCGTGGTTTATGCCGGAACAGATGGTGCGCGTGCCGATCGGGGAGCTGGTGCCCTATGCGCGAAATGCGAGGACACACAGCGAGAGCCAGATCGCGCAGATCAGAGCGAGCCTGCGGGAGTTTGGCTTTGTCAATCCGGTAATCATCGACAGCGACCGGAATATCATCGCCGGACACGGGCGCGTGCTGGCGGCCAAGGCCGAGGGCATGACCGAGGTGCCGTGCGTGCTGGTCGAGCACCTGACGGACGCACAGCGCCGCGCGTATATTCTGGCGGACAACCGGCTTGCGGAGCAGTCCGGCTGGGACACCGAGATGCTGGCGCTGGAGCTGGGCGAGATTCAGGCCGCGGGCATGGACCTGACAATCACCGGATTCTCGGCAGCTGATTTGGAAATGGAAGACCCGAACGAAGAACCACCTGCCGCCGAAGATGACGGCGACAGCGGCGAACCGGATGCCGATACACCCAGCCGCGCCCAGGACGGCGATGTGTGGAAACTCGGAGACCACGTTCTTTTGTGTGGAAATTGTACCGAAAAACCGTATTTAGACAAAATTTTCGGGGGGGGGGTAACACAAAAAGTTGATTTATTGCTTACTGACCCGCCGTATGGCGTCGATTACGTCGGCAAGACCGGCGATGCAATGACCATCGAGAATGATGGCGTTGACCGTGACGCGCTGCTGAAACTGCTGACCGGCTCGTTTGATGCTGTCAGCGAGTGGCTGCGAGAGGGCGCAGCGTATTACATCTGGTGTGCGAGCAAAACGTGGGATGTGTTCGCTCAGGCGGTTGAACAGCTTGGATGGCCGGTGCGCGAGCAGCTGATCTGGAACAAGGACTGCTTTGTGATGGGCCGCCAGGACTACCAGTGGAAGCACGAGCCGTGTCTGTACGGCTGGAAGCCGGGAGCCGCGCACAAGTGGTGCAGCGACCGCAGCCAAACTACCGTGATCGACTGTCCGCGTCCGAAGGCGAACCGCGACCACCCGACCATGAAGCCAATTCCGCTGTTTGACTACCTGATCCGCAACAGCACGGACGTTGGTGACACGGTGTATGACCCGTTCTGCGGCAGCGGCACGACGCTGCTGGCTTGCGAGCAGGCAAACCGTAAATGCGTGGCGGTAGAGCTGTCGCCGCGGTACTGCGATGTAATTTTACGCCGATGGGAGACACTGACCGGCCGCAAGGCCGAGCGGCTTCGGAATTTGAGAGAGTGAGGTGACGAGATATGCCAGCAAGCAAGCCAATTCCGCGGGAGGCGGACGGGACGGTGGACATCAAGCAGGCGCGAAAGCGCATGGCAGGACACCGTACAAACGCCGAGATCGAGGCAAAAGCCAAAAGCGAGGTGCGGGCGAAGGAGCCGAAACGCATCACGGTGCCCAAGTATCTGCCGCAGGTGATGGAGGCAGAATACCGGCTGACTGCGAAAAAGCTGGTTGCCCTGCATATCTTTTCCGACCTTGACTATGACATGCTTGCGCGGTATTTTATCGCTCGCGCCGCATGGCAGAACGCCCAGAACTGGGCGAACCGTGCGATCATGCAGGGCGACGCCAAGGAGGCGGGCAGCTGGACCAAGACGGCGAACGTTTACTTTGGTCAGTGCCAGAGCTGTGCGTCGGCGCTCGGTCTGAGCGTGTCGGCGCGGTGCCGCCTCGTGATGCCGGAGCCGCCCAAGGATGAGGCCGACGAGGACCCGCTCAGCAAAATGCTGCGCGAGCGGGCAGAGCGCCGGAAGGCGTGAGACATACGTCCGAGGTTGTGACGGGCAGTGTAATGCCTGCTCGAGCTTCGACCTTTGGCGGTAGGTGAGTTTTGTGATATTTCCTCGCCTGTCCGTCAGAGCCTCGGACAGCTTCCTGCGCTGCGGCGGACGGTGGTCAGCCATTACGCCGTCCCCCACATCAAAGTGGCAAGGATACAAGCGGGTGCACCCGGAATGCAGACGAGTGGGTGCGTCCGCCGGAGCGCAGGAGGAGCAAACAATGCAAGATCGAACAATCTGTCCGGCTATGTGCCCGATGCTCAACGTCCAGGGCTTTTGCGAGAGCGCATGGAGACGGGCAGGCCAGGTGCGGGAGTGCCCGCATAAGAAAATGCGCAAGGCGGTGTCCAACTTGAACACCGCAGACAAAAAGTAAAATCCGGTGCTGTGACGGGCGACCCACCCGAAACACCTTACCTATTTCTTTTGGCGGCGGCGAGGGTTTGTCCTCTTGTACCTCGCCCGTCCGTCAGAGCACCGGATGGTGCAAATTATGGAGGTTTTGACAATGACAATCAACAAAGCAACTCGGTCTGTGGATTTATTCAACACAATTCGCGGTGCTGCCGTCGCAATGATGACGCAGACGCCGGAAAGTCCCGACTTGCAGGAACGTCTGCGTAAGCTGCAGACGACGCTTGCTGAATATCTCGGCTCGGCGGCGAGCGAGGGCATCCTCGTGGAACCGGACCCGATTGCGACCGAGGACAACTGCACCTATGGTGGCGGTGAGATGCCGCGTCTGACCCGCGCCGAGGTGCTGCACCGTGCCGAGCAGTGTGTCTGCGGCGAGCGTGAGCAGGACTACGGCACGCCGGAGGACAATTTTGAGACGATCGCGGAATTTTGGGAAACATACCTCAGTCGCGCGTGCGTGGATGAGGCGGGCTGTGTGTATATCGACGCAACCGATGTCGCCATGATGATGGCGCTGCTCAAGATTGCGCGTATTGCAGGCGGTTCGGGCACGCGAGACAGCTTTATCGACCTTGCAGGCTATGCGGCGTGCGGCGGAGAGTGCGCCGATGTATGACCGCGAGGAGTATGAGTGGTATAAGACGCACGGTATCTGCGTCCGCTGCCGCAAGGCTAAAGCACGCCGCGGCCGCACGACCTGCGCCGCGTGTGCGGCTCAAAACACAGAGCGCACCTTGCGGTATTTTAACGAGCTGACCGCCGAGAAGCGCAAGGAATACTCTCAGCGAGCCACCGAGAAACAGCGTGAGCGGCGTGACGCTCGCTACGCTGCCGGCCTGTGCGTTATTTGTGGCAAGCGACCGCCGAGAGACAACCGCCGGACCTGTGCGCTGTGCAGCAGCAAGCGAACAGGCACACGGCAGAAACAGGCGGAAAAGTAACAACAGCACTCCGGTGCTGTGACGGGCGGCAGCAGCTGCCCGAGAAACAACCTCCAAAATAATTTTGAGCAGGGCACGGCGGTAACGGAACGCCGCCGCGTCCGTCAGAGCACCGGAAACCAATTTAACAGAGCCGACGCGGGAAAGCGGTAGAGAGCCAGAGCCTGAGAGCCAGAGCCAACGAGCAATTTGTCTCGTCGGCTCTTAATTTTTGCTCGGAAAGGGGTGAGAGAGATGGCAAAGAAAGAAAAACGCATCGACTACATCAGCAAAGCGGAGGATATCCGCCTGATTGCGAGCGGTGTGAACGCGGAGCACCGCACCATGACCTGGCGCGAGGCAACCGAGTATTGGGAGCGCGACAACGGCACCGACGATTACGGCCGTGCGGCGCTGATGGCGTACCTCGGCATTGCGACGGCAGGCGAGTGTGCACTGCTGGATAATCTGGTTGACGCGCCGGAGGATGACGCACCGGAAGGCGAGGAGGAAACCGCAGAATGAAGAAGATTATAAAAATCCTGCTGCCGGATGCGCTGCTGCTGGCCGGAGCGGTAACCATCGTGGTGGCGCTGCATGAGATGTGGCCGCCGCTGGCGTACCTCGCGTGCGGTGTGTTCGCCGTGCTGCTGGCGCTGATCCTGTCGTTTTAAGGCGGTGACGGCATGATCGTAGATAAGATTTTACACCGCATCCGTGGTCAGACCACGCTGACGCTGGACGACCCGACCGGATGGAGCACGGGCGGCAGCATCCTGTTCGGCGGCAAGGAAATGCAGGCCATGAAACTGCCTGCCGTCAACGCCTGCATCGAGATCATCTCAGACAGTGTGGCGAAAATGCCGATCTACCTGATGGACGGCGAGACCCGCGAGCGGGTGCCCGACCATCCGGCGGTGCGGCTGCTGACCGGCAGACCGACCGAGGCCCTGACCGCGTTTGACTATCACAAGCTGATGGAGAGCCGCCGCATTGCGTACGGCAACGCTTACGCGCTCATCCTGCGCGACAAGTGGGGACAGCCGGTGGAGCTGCTGCCGATCGCGCCGGGCTACATGCTGCCGATCCTCGACACCAACGCCAAGCTGTGGTATGTCGGCATCAACCCCAAGACTAGCGAGTACCGCAAGTTCTGGCCGACAGATGTGCTGCATTACAAGGCATTTTCCACGGATGGACTTGAGGGCATCAGCTATCTGCGCCGCGGTGCCGAGACCATCGAGGCGGCCCTGCAGGCGCAGCGGTATGAGAGCAATTACTACCGCAACGGCGGACAGGTGAGCGGCATTTTGACCACCGACACCGACCTCTCGCCGAGGCCGACCACCATCGGCGGCGAGAAGGTGGACATCAAGAGCAAAATCCGTGCTGAGTGGGAAAGCATCCACTCCGGAGCGGACAACGCTTACCGCATTGCGGTGCTGGATAACGGTCTCAAGTACACGCCACTCACCGCAACCAATCGTGACGCGCAGTTTATCGAGAGCAAGGCTGCCAGCGTCGAGGACATTGCCCGGCTGTTTAACATCCCGTTTTACAAGCTCGGCGCGGGCAAGGAGAGCTATGCCGCCAACACTCAGGCGGCCATTGAGTATATCCAGCGCACACTGTCACCGATCGTCAGCGAGCACGAGCAGGAGGACACGCACAAGCTGCTGCTTGAGAGCGAGTGCAGCCGCGGCCTGCAGCTGCGCCGCAACATGATGGGCGAGCTGCGCGGAGACTGGACGGCTCGGGCTGCATGGTACAAATCAATGCGCGAGATCGGCGCGTACAGCGTGGACGATATCCGCGCACTCGAGGACCTGCCGGACGTGCCCGGCGGCGATGACCGTCTGGCAAGCCTTAACTACGTCCCGCTGGAGGACTGGCGGGACCTGAGCCGCCGCCGCAACGGAGCGGACGGCGAGGAACAGAAAGGAGTGACCCCATAATGGCAGTAACAATGCCTAAAATCGAAATCGACTTTGAGCAGCGAGCGGGAGACCTTGCCGAGCGCAGTGAGCGTGGTATTGCGATCCTGATCGTGCGCGACGAAACCAGCAAGGACTTTACCCACAAGCAGTACAGTGATCTGAGCGCCGCGCAGGCCGACGAAAGCCTGTACACGGCGGACAATTACGCCGCTATCTGTGACATGATGGGCTTTGCACCCTATCAGGCGCACATCTTCCGCGTGGATGCGTCCGGTGCGCTGGCAGATACGCTGGCGGCCATCGGCAAGACCGTCAAAACCGGATGGATTGCCGTTGCAGGGCAGAATGCGGCGGACGGTGCGGCTCTGGCTGCCTGGGTTAAGGCCCAGGATAATACCCGGAAGAAGACTTACAAGGCGGTCTGCTACAATCTGGCTACTGCGCCGGATGACATGCACGTTGTTAACTATGTCAATGAGTCCGTCACCTATACGGATGATCGCGGTACGCAGGACGGCGTGACCTATCTGCCGAGTCTGCTGGCGATCTTTGCAGTGTGCAACGTTACCCGCGGCTGCACCAATTACGAGTGCAGCAATCTGTCGGAGGTCGTAGAAGTTGACGATAATGACGCGGCACTCGGCACGGGCAAGTTTATCCTCTTCAACGGCGAGGATAACACTGTCCGTATTGCACAGGGTATCAACAGCATGACCACCACGGACGGCAAGACCCGCACGGAAGATATGAAATTTATCGAAACCGTGGAAGCCATGGACATGATGCGTGACGATATCACCGCCGTGTTCCGTGGTACTTATCTCGGCAACTACCGCAACACCAGAGACAATCAGATGCTCCTGCTGTCGTCGCTCAATATGAGCTACTTTAGACAGCTCATGCAGCAGAATATCCTCGACCCGGATTTCGCCAACGCTGCACGCATTGATGTAGACGCACAGAGAGCGGCCTGGATGGCGTCCGGCAAGACGGAGGCGGAAAGCTGGGACGATGACACGGTGAAGGCCAATCCCTTCAAGCGCACCGTGTATCTGACCGCTGACGTTAAGATTCTCAACAGTATGACCGACCTGATTTTCCCGATCACCATGGCGTGACCGGATAACCTACAACAACAATTAAGGAGGCAAGAAATATGAAGAAGAAACTGCTTGACCTGCTCGCGAAGAAGCGCGGCATTGTAGACCGCATGAGACAGGCGGACGCGGCAGGCGATCAGACCGCATTTGACGCGGCGCTGGCAGAGAACACCGCCGTTGACGCGGAGATTGCCCGCGTAAAGGCAATCATGGAAGCCGAGGAGAATGTACCGGCAGAGCCGGAAGGCGTACCGACCAGCGGCACCGATCCTCCGGCGGCAGAGCCGGCCAACAGCCGCGAGTGCGTGCATGCCTTTGCGGAGTGCATCCGCGCCCAGGCACGCGGCCAGCGTGCAGCCTTTGAGTCCAACGCAGACGTTCTGCGCCGTGCCATGGCAGCCGAAAACGCCGGTGCCATGACCGAGGGTATCGAGGCAGACGGCGGCCTGCTGGTGCCGCAGGACATCCAGACCCGCATTAACGAGCTGCGCCGCTCTCTGGTGCCGCTGTCCGACCTGTTTGCGGTCGAGAATGTATCGTTCCTGTCCGGCTCGCGTGTGGTAGATACCGCGCCGAACAAGGGCTTTACCAAGATTGACGAGATGGATGAGATTCCGCAGGATGACAAGCCGGCGTTCCGCAAGATCGCCTACAAGGTCGAGGACTATGCGCTGATCCTTCCGGTCTCCAACGACCTGCTGCGCGACACCGACGAGGCTCTGCTCGCGTACATCTCGCGCTGGCTGGCGAAGAAGCAGGTCATCACCGAAAATAACCTGCTGGTTGCAAAGCTCGCCGCGCTCGACACCGGCGCCGCAGCCGCGACCGAGACGGACGTTGTAAAGGTGCTGAAGACTGCGCTTAACAAGACGCTCGACCCGGCGATCTCCGCGACGGCACACTTTGTGACCAATCAGGACGGCTTTAACGCCCTCGACCAGCTGGTGGACGGCAATAATCGCCCGCTGCTGCAGCCTGATCCGACCGGCTCGACCGGCAAGCTGCTGTTTGGCCGCGGCATTACCGTTGTGTCTAACGGCATCCTCAAGACCGCGACCAGCAAGGCGCCGATCTACTGCGGTGATTTCACCCAGTACGCGACCCTGTTCCGCCGTCAGCCGCTTGAGATCGCATCGACCGACATCGGCGGCAACGCATGGAAGACCAACAGCACCGAGGTCCGCGCGATTACCCGTCTGGACGCACAGGTGTTCGATTCTGAGGCCGCTGCTGCGGTATCTCTGACCATTGCGTAAGGACTGACACAAGGGCGGCGCTGCTGCCGCCCTTCCCATTTTTAGAGAGGAGGGCACAGGATGCCTGAATTTAACCCCAATCGCATTATGCACGGCAACGGCGGTCATGCGTGGTTTAACGGCAAAAAGCTGACCACGCTGCAGTCGGTTGAGGCCAAGGTTGCCGGTGATTTTGAGGATATCAACGTGTGCGGTGATCCGGCTACTTACCGTGTATATAACGGCTACTCGGGCGAGGGCACGCTGACCACGCTCAAGATCGACAGTGATGTGCTGAGCCTGATTGCTGCGGCGTATAAGTCCGGCGAGATGCCGACCATCACCATCATCACCAGCCAGACCATGCCTGGCACAAACCGCGCGGAGCGCGTAGCGTACAGCGACATTACGATTGACGAGTTCACGCTCGCAAAGTTTGAAAAGAAGTCCAAGACCGAGGAAGAGATTCCCTTTAAATTCGGTAACTTCGAGGTTCTCGAAACCCTGTAAGGAGGTGCGGCATGAGATTCAGCTTAAACGGTCACATCGTGGCCGACAGTGACGCGCCTATCCTGCGTTGGTGGGGTATCCCGGCGGCCTGTCCGGCGGATATCCGGTCGGCGCTTGCCGAAAATCCCGCAGACGAGGAATTTGTTCTGGAGATCAACTCCGGCGGCGGCTCGGTCTTTGCGGGTTTTGAGATGTACAGCCTGCTGCGCAATGCGTCCCGTCAGGGTGTACATACCCGCGCCGAGGTGCAGAGCCTTGCCGGTTCTGCCGCGTCTGTCGTGATGGCAGGTGCGGACACGGCGGCCTGCTCGCCGGTCGGTCAGGTGATGATCCACCTGCCGAGCACGGTCACCGAGGGCAATCAGGGCGTGCACCGCGAGAGCGTGCAGATGCTCGAGAGCATCACCGAGAGCATTATCGCGGCGTATGAGAGCAAGGTCGGCGGCAAGACCAGTCATGACGCACTGCGCCGCATGATGGACCGCGAGACCTTTCTCAGCGCCCGTGCGGCGCTGGACGCCGGTCTGATCGACGAGATCATCGGCGAGGAGCAGCCGGGCGAGCCGATTAACATCAACAACATTTACAACGCTTGCGGAGCTGTCCCCGATATGGACAAGCTGCGTGCGGCGTACATCGCTGCACAGAGCCAGAGCCAAGAGCCAGAGCCGCAGCCGGTGTCCAATTTGAACACCGCCCGCAAGCGTGCTATCGCCATTGCTGAGGCAGAACTCCGGGCGGTGGTCATATGATTACCGCTGAGCGGCTGACCGCGATCAAGCAATACTGCCGCATTGACTACGATGATGACGATGCGCAGCTGACCGGCTTTGCGGAGATGAGCGACAGCTATCTCGCGCAGTGCGGTATCACTCGTGACGGCCACGAGGCGATGTATGACCTCATTGTGCAGGCAATGGTGCTCAACCAGTACGAGGGCAAGTGTGCAGACAATGCAGCCGCAGCCCTGGCTACGGTTCCGCCGCTCGTGCGGCAGATGGTAAACCAGCTCAAACTCGTGTGTGCGTTTGGAGGTGCGGGCGATGGCAACACAGGTGCGTGATCTGCGCGACCGTGCTGAGGTATGGCTTGCCGCACCGGTGGAGCAGCCAAACGGCGAGACCGACTACTGCTACACCAAAGCCCGGACAATCTGGGCGGCCGTCAACCCGACAAGCGGGCGCACGGAGACGCTGACCGGTGACGCTGAGCGTGCCGAGATCACGCACCGCGTGGTCTGCCGGAGCGCCAGCCTGCCGGAGCTGTGCCGCGAGATGTACTTTATTGTCCGCGGTCAGCGGCTCGATGTGTCGTACTGGCTGCCAATCTATAACCGCCGCGGCTGGGTGGAGATTTACTGCACACTGCGGCAGGGAGAGGTGACGCGCGATGGCTCGTGATGGTTTTGACTGCTCGGAGCTGATGGAGTTTGCCGAGCAGCTGGGCGCACAGCCCAAGGAGCTGGAAAAGGTGCAGAAAAAGCTGCTCCGCGATGAGGGCAGCAAGCTGCGCCGCAAGACAGCCCAGCAGGCGCGTGCAACGGTCAACCGCACAGCGGTGCACCGCAAAGAGTATGACCGCGCCGCCGGTCAGTACCACAAGAGCATCAAGCGCGGCAAGGTGTACACCAAGGACGGCCAGATGCGTATACGCGTGTATTCGGGTGACCCGATCGGCCATCTGGTCGAGCAGGGATGGACGCCCAAAGCGCGTGACGGTTCTCGCGGCAAGAAGCAGCTGGGCCGCGAGGTGTTTGACAAGACCGCGCAGGACTTTGATGAGCAGTTTCAGCAGGCTGCCGAGGACGCTCTGGACGAGGTGATTAACAAGTTATGATCCATTGGAAAGAGATAGATGACGCACTCGGTGCGGTGGTAAGTGCGGCACTCAAGGCCGCCAATCTGCCTGCTGTGCGTGAGCGCAAGGACGTTAAGGCGCCTCTGGTGCGGCGCAGTTACCGCATTGACGTTGGTCAGACCGACGGCATGGGCACGGACGATTACGCCGAGACCGGCTGCGACATCGAGATTTATTTTTATCCCGCCGACGGCACGCGCCCGCGGGACGAACTGAACGCCGCCGCTGACGCGATCCGCACGGCGCTGCGGGAGGGCGTGACCGTGCAGGACGTGGTGCTCATCCCGGAGGACGACATCACCTGCGACGCAGACGGCGAGACGCTGACAGTCATGCTGCGGCTCACCTGGATCGAGACCGCCGAGGAGACCGGCGAATTTATGGAGGAAATGGTATATGGATAAAAAGTTACTGGACGCGCTGGCGGCAAAGGCCGAGCAGCGCAAGGCTGACAAGACCAAGGCGAAGCAGTTCGAGGTCGGCGGTCAGCTGCTTGATTTTGTCAAGCTCGGGCATACTGCCCAGCTGGACGCTTATGAGGCTTTTCTGGCGGCACGAGAGCAGCCGTCGCAGATGCTGGATGTCGGTGCACAGCTGATCTATGACTGTTGTCCGGCATTGCAGGACCCGGAGCTGCACACCGCGCTCGGCGTGACCGACCCGTACGACGTTATCTGGGTGCTGATGGATGTCCGCGAGGTCAATGCGCTCGCGGCATCCCTGTTTGCCTGGCTCGGTCTGATTGCCGGTGATGAGGATGAGGACCCGGCAAAAAACTGATTGAGCGCGACCCGGTGCTCGACCTTGCAGCATTTTACGCGGCACGAGGCATCACGCCGGAGCAAATCCGGCAGATGAGCTACGCAGACCGTGCGGTGCTGCGAGTCGGGCGGGCGCGCTGGTACGAGAATATGATAAACATCGTCGCGGAGGGCATCTGCCGCGCGTATGCACCGGAGGAGGGACGGAATAGTGGCTAAAAATAAGGTTATCAACACCGTCCTGACGGTGCGGGATAATATGTCCGGCGGTTTGGTCAAGGCCGCCCAGAACGCGAAGAAGTCCGGCAAGGCAATCGACAGCAGCATGATCTCCGCTACGCGCAGCGTGGTGGCGTTTAAAAATAAGTCGGTCGCAGCCTTGCAGGACTACGCCAAGAAAGCCGGTGCGGCAATCGTTGCCGGTACAACTGCCGTGGCAACCGGTCTGTCGGCGCTGACGCTCAAAAGCGCACTCGCCGCCGATGACCTTAACACTCTGGCAAAGCAGAGCGGCTTTTCGACGGCAGACATCCAGAAATGGCAGTACGCATCGGACCTGATCGACGTGTCGATTGACGATATCGTCAAGTCTGCCGCAAAAATGAAGAAGAACATGATCTCGACCAGCAAGACAACGATTGCGGCATGGGATCAGCTCGGCATTAAGGTCAAGGACAGCAACGGTCATCTGCGTAACAGCACGACGGTCTTTTACGAGACTTTGACCGCGCTGTCCAAAGTGCAGAACGAGACCGAGCGCGACACGCTGGCAATGACCCTGTTTGGCAAAAGTGCGGACAGCCTTGCCGGTATCGTCGATGACGGCGGTGCCGCCCTGCAGGAGCTGGCCGGTAAGGCCGAGAAGGCCGGTGTTATTCTGTCGCAGGACACGCTGGACAGTGCGAATGCCCTCAACGATAAGGTGGACACGCTCAAGGCCACGGTCAAGGGCTTTGCAGGCAAGGTCGGATCGGAGCTGGCCGGTCGTGCGTCCAAGGCACTGGATGTTGTCGGCTCGCATTTTTCCAAGGCGTTCAACACGTCACCAATGGACTGGCTTAACGGCAAGCTGGACACGCTGATGGCAAAGCTCGACAGCTGGATTGCCGGAGGCGGTCTGGAACGGCTGGCGGATCTGCTGGTAAACGGTGTGCAGCTCGGCGCCCAGAAGGCAGGCGATATGCTGCAAAAGGCCGGTGACTCAATGGCATGGTGTAAGGAGCATACTAAAACGCTCAAGACTGGCGTCAAGCTGTTGGCGGCGGCTTTCGCCCTTGTGAAGTTGGCGGAGTTTAACCGAACAGTAAGTTCTGGTGGAAATGCACTGCTTGGACTTGGCAAAACTGTGCTGACAATGACTGGTTTGCTGGGCGGACAAGCTGCGGCGACAAGTACAGCAACGGTAGCGCAGACTGGCTTAAATGCTGCTTTGCGGGCTAACCCAGTAGGTTTTGTAATCACGGTGTTGGAAGCGCTGATCGCAGTTGGTGTATTAGTGTATAAAAACTGGGACTGGCTCAAGGCCGGTGCGCAGAGCCTTTGGAACAAGTTTAAGGACGTCAGCATCCGGATTGGCACGGCCTTTTCCGGTGCGTTCAACAAAGTTAAAAATGCCGCTAAGACGGCTCTGGAATGGGTCGGAGACAAGCTGTCGTGGCTCAACGACAAGATCGAGAGCATCCCCATCCTGGGCAGTTTGTACAAGGGCGCAAAGGGTGTCCTGGGCGACGCTATCGAGTGGGTAGACAATGCCACAACGGGCAATCGCTCGGGCACGTCTACGGGGACGACCCAGACCAAGACCAGCAGCAAAACGACTACAACGGCCGGTCCGGTCAAGACCACGACCTCGACCACTACGACGATACCTAAGCCGACACCCAGCAGCCTGCTGAGCCTGCCGGGACTCGGCAACGCCATGGGTACGCCCTACTGGCGCGGCGGCCTAACCCGTGTCAACGAGCGCGGCGGCGAAATTATGAACCTGCCGAGCGGAACGCAGATCATCCCGCATGATGTGTCTGTCAAGGCGGCAGGCGGTCGGAGCGTGACGGTCAACGTCAACATCCAGGGCAACGTGATCGGCAACCGTGAGTTCACTGAGCAGGTCGGTGAGTACGTCGGCCGCAAGGTGCTGGCGGCGCTCGGCAACACGTAAAAGCCGAGGGTTTCCCCTCGGCTTGGTCAATGCTGCTGGAGATTCTTAAGAAGTGATCCTCTAAGCTCTTCAGCTCTTTTGCGCTTGTTTATATATTTTTTTCTTTTGCGTGAATCTTTCTTCAATCCTTTGATCGCAAACTTCAAAGCGCCTATCGCTTCGGATAGATTGCAGACAGCTGTTTTGCGTTCTTGCACATGGGCTAAGCGCAGGAAGCCTTTCTTTGTTCGACCGTTGAGCATATTTTCGACATCTTCGCAGAGATTATTTACCTGTTCAATTATGCCGCGGTACATATCGGGTGTGCTTCCCATAGTTATTCCTCCTTTGAGAATGATTACGCTTTTATTATAAGGTGAGCTATGCCGCACCGCAACAGGAAAATGAGAGGACGACCAATGTACAAAATTATTTTCTCGGTCAACAACAACGAGGAGGTCTGGACGCTGCCGCACTGTCCGCCGGATTTCCCAATCCCGCAGCCAGAGCAGCACCACGAGACCTACGAGGGTCTGAGCCGCGACTATCGCCGCATCGGTCCGCTCGGTCTGCGGCACATGGAGTGGACGGCGCTGTTGCCGGTGCACAGATATCCGTTTATGCCGTCCGAGGCATCTGCGGATGGTTGGGCGTATGTCGATTTCTTCGACCGGTGGCGCGACAAGAAGGTGCCGTTCCGTCTGATCGTACTCGACAGCAAGGGTGTGGCACGGCTTAACATGCCGGTGACGGTGAACAGCTTTGATGTTACCGTGCGAAAAAACGGCGATTTGGAGTATTCCATCGCCGTGACAGAATACCGATTTATCACATGAGGAGGTGCGCCGCATGGCGGCAGGCTATGTAGACGAGCACAAGCTCGTCTTGTACCGCGACGGCGCACAGCCGCGCGACATTACGGCGTTTGCCAGTGATATGACGCTGACGGATGACCTTGACACACTGGCGGCGGAGCTGACGTTTACGACGTTTATCTCGCCGTGGGACAAGTACACGCCTAAGCTGGCGCTTGCGCCGGGCGACAAGGTGCGCGTGACCAATCAGGGCAAGACCGTGTTCTCGGGCATCATTATCACGGTGACGCTGGACGGCGGTGTTACCGCTTATGACCGCGGCTGGTATCTGAATAAGTCAGAAATCGTGCTGCAGGTCAACAACCTTGCGGCCGATCAGGTCATCCGCAAGGCGTGTGCCAAGGCGGGCGTGACAGTCGGAAAGGTGTGCAGCCTGCCGACCAAGATCACGCAGTTGTGGACCGGCTCTACGCCGTCCGACATTATCAGCGATGTGCTGGACACCTGCACGTCTGCGACCGGCAAGCAGTACCGCCACCGCGTGGACGACAGCGGTCTGCAGGTCGAGGCGCTGCCGACAGCGCCTATCAAGGCGATGCACAAGCCTGCGAAAAACATTGCGGCGTTTGATATCACCTGGGCGCTCGGTCAGGTGAGCGGCGAGGACAGCATTGAGGACACCTACAACGCTGTGGTCATCGCTGCTGAGGACGACGGCAAGGCGTACATCGGCGCACAAGCCAGCAACGCGGCATCCGTCAAGCGCTACGGATTTATGCAACATATTGAGACCGTGACCGAGAACCCCGGTACGGCTGTGCTTGGGCAGATGGTCAAAAACCTGCTCAAGAATGCCGACAAGGTAGGGCAGACCCGCTCCATCTCGGAAATCTGGGGCTGTGATGAGGTGCAGAGCGGCGTGGTACTGAGATTTAACTCGCCCGCGTTTGGCATCAAGGGCAACTTCCGTATTACTCGCGTGGAGCATCACTACGGCGGTGCAGGACATACGATGGCGCTCGAAATCACGGCACTCGAGCAGGTGCGAGCCGCCGCCGAGGGCAAGACTGACGCGGCAGCCATCAAGGCCGCCAGCACGGACAAGGTGCAGGTGTTCGGCCTGCCGGATCTGTCCGGCGGCAGTGACAGCGGCTCGGGCGGCACGATCGTCAAGGCGCTGTTTACCGCTTACTATCCCGCCAACAATGCGATGGAGGGCGGTTATCTGGACGCGCAGGGCAACCGGCTCGACCCGAGCAAGAAAACCTGCGCCGCACCGCCGTCTGTGCCGTTTGGCACCAAGATTACGGTGCGCGACACGGGCACAAGCCTCGACGGCACGACCTACACGGTCAACGACAGAGGCGGCGCGATCCAGATCAAGAACGGTGTGTACCACTTTGACCTTCTGATGAGCAGCAACGCCGAGTGCAATCGCTGGGGACGCAAAAACGGCTCTGCGATCATCGGCGGCTCGGGCGGCGGCTCGGGCAGTGCGGTGTCGTTTGTCAATACGGCACTGGGTGAGGTCGGCTACAAGGAGTCCGGCAAGGATATCAACAAGTACGGTCAGTGGGCAGGCCACAACGGTGTCGCGTGGTGCGTCTATTTTATTTGCTGGTGTGCGTACAAGTCCGGTGCGCCTATCCCGACAAGCTACGGCTACGTTGGCGATATGACCAGCTATTTCAAATCACGCGGCAAGTACAAATCGGCGGGCAGTTACAAGCCCAAGGCGGGTGACCTGATGATTCAGGGCGACCGTCACATCGGCATTGTAATATCGGCCGGAGCATCAAGCTGCGAAACCGTTGAGGGCAATTACAGCAACTCTGTCAAGCGTGTTACTCGCAGTTACGCGGAGATTTCCGGTTTCTGTACGCCGTGGGGATAACACAAGATATTGTATGCTTGTGGATAACACTGTGGAAGATGTGGAAAGGAGTGCGCGCCTATGGCATGGGATACGGCACTGGCACAGGCCATCAAAGGCACAAGCCGCGCCGAGGCAAACCGTAAGCCGCAGCCGTGGTACAGAGCCGAGGTTGTGCAGGTAACGCCCAAGCTGATCTTTGCGATTGCAGACAAGGAATTTAAGTTTGACAGCAGCACCGGCCTGATTATGACCGCGACCGCCCGCGCAAAAGAGTGGAAGGTCGGCATGCAGGCGGCGGCGCTGCTGCATGGGGCACAGCTGTTGGTTTTGGATAGTCTGTAACGGAGGAGGTGCAGCGGAATGTTTGACGGGGAGCAGGCGCAGTTTGTCTGCGATTTTTTGGAGTGCCTGACGTGCTCCAGCGGTGTGCCGCTGCGCCTGATGGACTGGCAGCGCGACATGATAACCGAGTTTTACGGTCAGCTGATCGAGGACGAGGACGACCCGGCAGGCAACTACCTGCGGCGATACCAGTACCTGTACCTTGAGATTGCAAAGAAGAACGGCAAGTCGGAAATCGCTGCCGGTCTGGGCGTGTACCACCTGTTTGCCGACGGCGAGATTAACGGCGAGGTGTATGTCGTAGCGGCTGACCGCGACAATGCGGGCATCGTCTTTGCGGCGGCCAAGTACATGGTCGAGCAGAGTCCGGCGCTGAAAAAGCGCAGCCGCATCGTGGACAGCACCAAGACCATCTACGACGAGACGAGCGGCAGCAGGCTCAAGGTGCTGTCCAGTGAGGCGTACAGCAAGCATGGCTACAAGCCGAGCTGCGTTATCTTTGACGAGCTGCACGCCCAGCCGAGCCGCGACCTGTGGGACGTTATGACGTTTGGTGCCGGTGACGCACGCCGTCAGCCGGTGTGGATTGTGCTGACTACCGCCGGAGACGACCCCGACCGCAAATCCATCGGATGGGAAGTGCATGAGAAGGCGCTTGCTATCTACCGATGGCGGCGCGGCGCGAGGGACGAGAAAGCCTACGATGACCCGCGCTGGCTGCCGATCATCTACGGTCTCGGACTGATCGAGGACGAGGACGAACTGAAAGACCTCAACATCTACGACGAGGACCTGTGGCGGCGGTGCAATCCGTCGCTCGGCAAGACGCTCAAGATGGCCACCATCCGCGCCCAGGCGGCGGACGCCAAGAAGAGCGAGGCCGCCGAGCGGCTGTTCCGTTGGCTCAGGCTTAACCAGTGGATTGCCACGGCGACTGTCGGGTGGATACCGATAACCATTTACGACAAGACGCAATGGAATCCGCCGGACTGCAAGGACTGGCGTGAGGCCGTGCAGCTGCTGCGCGGCAAGACCTGCTACGGCGGCGTTGACCTCTCCAAGAGCACCGACCTTACCGCCTTTGTGCTGGTGTTTCCGCCACAGGAGGGTCTGGACAGGTGGGTGGCTCTGCCTACCGGGTGGATGCCGCTTGACGGCATTGACGCACGCGAGCGCGAGGATCATGTGCCGTACCGGGACTGGATACGCGCAGGTTTCCTGCATGGCTGTGAGGGAGATATCATCGACTTTGCGGCTGTGGCTGACGCTGTGGTACAGGCCGCACAGGATTACGACCTGCGTATGGTCGGCTTTGACCCGTATCTGGGTGCGACTGTGATGCAGAACATCCGCGAGCGGCTTGCCGGTACGGTGACCGAGGTTGTCGAGATACCGCAGGGTATCCGGTCCATCTCGCCACCGATGAAGGAGCTGGAACGGCTCATCCGAGCGCATGAGATGCTGCATGTGCACAACACGGCAGCACGGCAGTGTTTCCTCAATCTGCGGTGCGTGTCGGATGATAACGAAAATATCAAGCCAACCAAAAAGCGGAGCCGCGGACGCATTGATATCACGGTGGCGTGGATCATCGCGTTTGCAACGGCGATGCTGCAGCCTGCACCGACGCTGGCAGACAGCGTGGCGGCTGCGGATTGGCACATGTGAGTTTAGGAGGTGTCGGCTATGGCCGATGTGTTTCCGGTTATCCCGGAGGAGCTGCCCGCGCAGGTTGCGGAGAGCATCGGGCGGTCTCCGGAGTTTGTGTTCCATGAGGACGGCAGGTCGGGCAGTTTCCGGCTGATCGACGGCGCTCTGGTCGAGCGGCAGGGCGTGGAGGCGGTCAAGCAGTGGCTTGAGCTGATGCTGCGCCAGAAACCGGGTGCAATCCCGATCTACCGCACGAGCGGCACGACCCAGCCGGGCGTGGAGGCGGTCAGCCTTGACCGGCGCGTGCCGGAGGGCTGGATTTTTGCCGAGATTGAACGCAACGTGCGAGAGACCGCCGCGTTCTGTCCGGCTATCCGGTCGCTTGACAGTTTTAAGTTTACGCGCGTGCGGCGCGGCGTGGAGGTCCGCTTCACGGTCCGCCTGCACACCGGAGAGAGTGAGGAGGTGACGACGTTTGTCAGCGAGTGACATTTTAACAGAGATGCTTGGCAATATGCCGGAAAGCTATCAAAAGACCATCGGTTTTCCGACGTATGATCTTTTAGCCGCAGTCAGCCTGCGGATGGAGGGCACGGACACAGCTATTGACGAGGCCAGACAGCAGCTTGACCCGGAAAACCTGCACGACAGCGCGCTGGACCGCTACATCTATCCGCGCTCCGGCTTGGAGCGCAAGGCCGCGACCTTTGCCCACGGCAGCCTGACCGTCACCGGCACAGGCACGGTCGAGCAGGGCACGCTGTTTGAGTCCGGCGGAGGTATTCAGTTCTACGCAACCGAGACCGTAGCCATCGAGGGCGAGGGCACTGTACCGGTCACCTGCACGGTGGACGGTACGGCAGGTAACCTGCCCGCGCACAGCGTGACGCAGATGCCGGTGGCAGTGCAGGGCATTGCCTCGTGTGATAACCCTGAGCCGATCGGCGGCGGCTATGCCGAGGAGTCGGACAGCGAGTATTATGCGCGGTATCTGGTCGTGCTGCGCACGCCTGCTACGTCGGGCAACATCTACCACTACATGCAGTGGGCGCTGGAGGTGGCCGGTGTCGGTCATGTCAAGGTGTTCCCACGCGTACAGGGGGCGAACACGGTTGACGTGGTAATTGCCGACAACGCCGGTCAGCCTGCATCGCCTGCGCTCGTGAAGTCGGTACAGGACTACATCGACCCGGACAGCGAAGGAGCCGGTAGAGGACAAGCTCCCATCGGCGCACAGTGCTTTGTCACTGCTGCAACCGGCAAGGCCATCACGGTCAGCTGCACGGTGTCCAAATCGGACACCGTAACCGAGGACATCCTGACGTCCGGCATCAAGGAGAGCGTTGCGGCGTATCTGGCAGGCACGGTCTTTACCCAGGGCTACATCAGCTATGCGCAGATCGGTGCGGCCATCATGGACACGCCGGGCGTGATTGACTACGCCGGCTTAAAGGTGTCCGGCGGCATCGTAAATATTGCAATCGCGGAACGCGAGTGTCCGGTACTGGGCGAGGTGACGATCACCTATGGCTGAGTTTGACAATATGCTGCGCAGTCTGCCGGTGGCGTACCGCACGGACAAGTGGGTGTGCGACCTGCTTGCCGCTATCCAGTCGCTCGACGACACGCAGCGCGAGCAGATGCTCGACATTACGCAGCAGCTGTTTCCGGGAAGCATGACGTGGGCGCTCACCATCGAGGAGCGCGACGCCGGATTGCCGTCCACCGGCACGCTGGAGGAGCGCCGCACGGCGCTGATTGCACGGTGGCGCGGTGCCGGCAAGTGTGACGTGGAGCGCATTCAGAGCGTTTGTGACTCGTGGCGCAACGGCGAGATTTCCGTCGGCTTTGCGAAGGGCGTGATCGTGCTGACATTTGTCGGCGCGTATGGCGTGCCGGAGGCGGCTGAGCTTGCGGCGCTGCAGGAGGCGGTAGACCGCACAATCCCGTGCCATCTGGCGGCGAGCTATCTCTACCGCTATCTGCTCGTGCGCGAGGTGGACGGGATGACGCTCGACGAGCTGCAGGGGCACACGATGCATGATTTTGCGTTTTAGGAGGCGAGAAAATGAGTTTGAAAACAAAGCTGCTCGAGCTTTTCAAATACGAGCCGGACAAGGACGGCGCGCAGACGTTCAACATCAAGTCGGCGCTCAACGACAACTGGGATAAGATCGAGGCGTGGGCGCAGAGTGTGAAAACCGCGCTCGCGAAGCTCGTGCCGACGAGCCGGACGGTGAACGGGAAGACGCTGGCGGAGGATGTGACGCTGACGGCAGCCGATATCAAAATGCCCGACAGCGAAGAGGACGTAGGGGCGGCTATGGCAAAGCGCCTTGGGTACAATGACAACCTAGGCACCGGAATTAACCTTAAAGAA
>ERZ791809.307-NODE-307-length-37467-cov-14.668395_pt1 | contig 37467 bp, 28 predicted proteins | sample MGYA00509946_ERZ791809 | MGnify/ENA primary metagenome ERZ791809 (study PRJEB30046, sample SAMN00791993) | human gut metagenome | study: EMG produced TPA metagenomics assembly of the A metagenome-wide association study of gut microbiota in type 2...
CGATGCGGCCTGCGCAGATGTAATCCAGCAGCAGAGCGCCCATCTCGTTGCCGGAGACCAGCTCATAGCTGCCGTCCGGACACTTCATGGCGATACCCACGCGGTCAGCGTCGGGGTCGGTGGCCAGCATCAGGTCGGCGCCGGTCTTGGTGGCGAGGTCGAGGCCCAGCTTCAGAGCCTCGAAGATCTCGGGGTTGGGGTAGGAGCAGGTGGTGAAGTAGCCGTTGGGGTACTCCTGCTCCGGCACGACGGTGATGTCGGTGACGCCCATGTCGTTCAGAACGTGGGTGACCGGCACCAGACCGGAGCCGTTCAGCGGGCTGTAGACCAGCTTCAGGCCGGCGGTCTTGCACAGGCCCGGGCGCACCTGACGTGCCTCGATGGCGGCGTAGAGGGCGTTCTTGCAGTCGTCGCCCACAAAGCGGATGAGGCCCTGCTCGACGCCTTCGGCAAAGGAGATGTACTTTGCGCCGGTCAGGACATCGGTCTTCTGGATCTCGTCGTAGACGATGGCGGCGGCGTCATCGGTCATCTGGCAGCCGTCGGGGCCGTAGGCCTTGTAGCCGTTGTACTTGGCAGGGTTATGAGAAGCGGTGACCATGATGCCCGCATTGCACTCATAGTAACGGGTGGCAAAGCTCAGGGCCGGGACAGGCATCAGAGCATCATAAATGCGCACCTTGATGCCGTTTGCGGCCAGAACACCGGCGGCAGTCTTGGCAAAGACGTCGCTCTTCAGGCGGCTGTCGTAGCTGATGGCCACGGTCTGGCTGCCGCCCTGGGTCTTGACCCAGTTTGCCAGACCCTGGGTGGCCTGACGCACGACGTAGATGTTCATGCGGTTGGTGCCAGCGCCCAGCACGCCGCGCAGGCCGGCGGTGCCGAACTTCAGTGCAACGGCAAAGCGGTCCTTGATCTCGTCGTCGTTTCCCTCGACCTTGGCCAGCTCCGGCTTCAGATCTGCGTCCTCCAGATCCGCTGCCAACCAGCGCTTATACTCATCCTGATACATATTGCACACCTTACCTTTATAATTTTTGACCATAATGGACAAATTCATCCAAGTCTACTTATAATATAAGCTTTTATACGCTTTGTGTCAATTCAGGATTATGTACCAAGTTTGCCCCCTCAAAACCAGCAAATGCCACAAATCGTGCAGGCTTTCCGCTCTCCTGCTGCCCATTTGCAGCCGTGCAGGGCCAGTACACCTGCCCTGCGTCGTCCAGTACATCCAGCCAGTGGCCCAGCCCTACTCCATTTTCGCACAGATACCGCATCAGGGACATCAGCCGCCCGAAGTCGCCCACCGGGCAGATGACCTGCTCCGTGACACACTCTTCTCCCTGCTGCCGCCGCACTGCCAGTACAACTCCCTCTTCCTCTACGCTTGCGCTGTAGTACAGCGTGTGTGCAAGCTGAAAGCCTTCGATACTGGAATAGGGCCTGGTGTAACAGCAGTACTCTTTCGCAACCATAAGATTCTTCCTCCAATCGCAGATCGCCCGCGTTTCGTTGACATCTCACATGCCCTTTAATATAATAGATTCAAACAGAAAATTGTGTCGAACTTGGGCATCTGCGCCCTGTCTTTCCCATTTCTTAGTCAGTTCTTAGCCAACCCTTTCATGTCTTTCGTCTGTTATCTCGGATGAAATTTCGAAGCACCGCAAAAAATTCCGTTATTCCCTTTTATGGATGGTTTCTGCCGCCCCATCGGGCAGAAAGGAGCGCCCATGTACGCAGTCCTCAAGAGCTTCGGCCTCAAGGGCCTCAACGGCTTCCCCGTGGAAGTCGAGGCCGACATCTCGGGCGGGATGCCCGCCCTCTCCATCGTCGGCCTGCCGGACTCCGCCGTCCGGGAGAGCGGCGACCGCGTCCACGCAGCCCTGAAAAATCTGGGCTTCAAGTGGCCTGACCGCCGCATCACTATCAACCTCGCTCCCGCCGACGTCCGCAAGACCGGCCCGGTGTATGACCTGCCCCTGCTGCTGGCGGTGCTGGCCGCTTCCGGGCAGCTGGAGCCGCCGCCGAAGGACACGGCCTTTCTGGGGGAGCTGGCACTGGACGGCAGTCTCCGCCCGGTGTCCGGCGTCCTGCCCATGGCGCTGGAGGCTGCTGCCAGCGGTGTGCGGGCGCTCTATGTCCCCGCCGAGAATGCCGCCGAAGCCGCTGAGGCCTGCGGCAGCGAGATGCAGGTCTACCCTGCCGCAACGGCCCGTCAGGTCGTGGATGCACTGCGGGGCATCCAGCCCATCCTGCCTACGATGCCTGTCCCCTTCGACCCTGCCGATGCGTGGAACCATGTTCCCGATTTCGCTGACGTCTGCGGCCAGCCGCTGGCCCGCCGGGCGATGGTCATCGCGGCTGCGGGCGGACACAACGTCCTGCTCGTCGGTGCGCCCGGCACCGGCAAATCCATGCTGGCCCGCCGCCTGCCCGGCATCCTGCCGCCCCTGACCCGGGAAGAAGCTGTGGAGACGACGAAAATTTACTCCATCGCCGGGCAGATGCCCGCAGGCCGGGGCCTCGTGACGGCACGGCCTTTCCGCAGCCCCCACCACTCGGCCAGTTCGGCTGCGCTGGCGGGCGGCGGGGCGCTGTTCCGCCCCGGCGAGTGCAGTCTGGCCAACTGCGGCGTCCTCTTCCTCGACGAACTGCCCGAGTTCTCCCGCGAGAGCCTCGAAGTGCTGCGCCAGCCCCTCGAGGATGGCTGCATCACGGTCAGCCGGGCCGCCGGAAGCGCCACTTATCCCAGCCGTTTCCAGCTCGTCGCCGCCATGAACCCCTGCAAATGCGGCTACTATGGCCACCCTACCCGGGCCTGCACCTGTTCGCCCAGCGCGGTGCGGCAGTACCGCAGCCGGGTGTCCGGCCCGCTGCTGGACCGCATCGACCTCTGCGTCGAGATGGACCCGGTGGCCTTCGATGAACTGCATGGCGCTGCCCCTTCCGAGAGCAGCGCCGAGCTGCGGAAACAGGTCCTTGCTGCCCGGGCCATCCAGGCCCAGCGGTACGCTGCTCCCGGCTACGAGGATGTGCGCTGCAACGCCCAGCTCACCGCCGGGCAGGTGCGGCGCATCTGCCGGATGACTCCCGCCGCTGAACAGCTCCTGCGGGCCTCCTACGAGACGCTGGGCCTTTCGGCCCGCGCCCACGACCGCATCCTCCGGGTGGCCCGCACCATTGCCGACCTCTCCGGCAAGCGCCTCCTCGACGAGGATTCGCTGCTCGAGGCTCTGCAATACCGTGCGCAGGAAAAGGTCGATCTGACGTTCTGATATAAAAAAGATCCCCCGGCTGGACCGGGGGATTTTTGCGTCATAAAACTTTTAGAATCTTCTCCACGCATCGGGCAGGAAGAGCACCAGCATCGGGAAAATTTCCAGACGACCGGCCAGCATATCGAAGATGAGCACCAGCTTTGCGAAGTTGGAGTAGGCCCCGAAGTTCATCATGGGACCCACCTGATTGAGGCCGGGGCCGATGTTGTTCAGGGTGGCGGCGATGGAGGTGAAGTTCGTCACCATGTCAAAGCCGTCCAGACTGACGAGCATGAAACTCGCCGCAAAGATGAAGATGTAGGCCGCCAGAAAGACGTTGGTGGTGCGGATGGTCTCATGATTGACCAGCTTGCCGTCCATCCGGACGGGGGCCACCACCTGCGGGTGGAGAGCCTGCTTCAGCTCCTTGCCCAGCGTCTTTCCCATCAGGAGGAAGCGGCTCACCTTGATGCCGCCGCCGGTGCTGCCCGCACAGGCACCCACGAACATCAGCAGCACCAGCACCTCTTTTGCCAGCGTGGGCCAGAGGTCGAAATCACAGCTGGAAAAGCCGGTGGTGGTAATGATGGAGCCGACCTGGAAGGCCGCATGGCGCAGTGCCTCGCCGAAGGTGCCGTAGAGGCTGCGGATGTTCACCGTGATGACGGCCACCGCCGCCAGAATGATGGCAAAATAGGCGCGGACTTCCTCGCTGGACGCTGCGCGGCGGAACCGGCGCAGCAGCAGCAGGAAATACGCGTTGAAGTTGACGCCGAAGAGGATCATAAAGATGGTCACGACCCACTGGATGTAGGGCGAGAAGCTGGCAAAGCTGTCGTTCTTGAAGCCGAAGCCGCCAGTACCCGCCGTGCCAAAGGCCGTGAGCAGGGAGTCGAACACATTCATTCCGCCCGCCAGCAGGAAGCAGACCTCCACCACCGTGAGCGCGAAATAGATGCCATACAGGATCTTGGCCGTAGACTGCACCTTCGGCACCAGCTTGTCCACCTGCGGGCCGGGGCTTTCCGCCTTCATCAGGTTGACGTGGGAGCCGCCGGTCAGGGGCAGCAGGGAGAGCAGGAACACCAGAACGCCCATGCCGCCGATCCAATGGGTGAAGCTGCGCCAGAACAGGATGCCGTTGGGCAGGCCCTCCACACCGGGCAGGATGCTGGCACCGGTGGTGGTGAAGCCCGAAACGGTCTCAAACATGGCGTCCACGGGGTTCGGGATGCAGCCAGTGAGGACGAACGGCACTGCACCCATGATACTGATGGTGATCCAGCTCAGGGCGGTGGCCGCAAAGCCCTCCCGCATATAGAACACCTTGCTGCGGGGCTTGATGGTCTGCAGGGCAAAGCCCAGCGCCCCACTGATGGCCGCCGTCAGCAGGAACACGCCCATGACGGCCCACTCGGCGTAGATGAGGCTCGTCACCGCCGGGAGCAGCAGCAGTGTACCCTCTATCATCAGGATGTAGCCCAGCAGACGAAAGACGATCGCATAATTCATACGTTCTGTCCCCCGTTACTCTTCCACGATGTCCCGCAGGTCATGCAGGCCGTGTTCCAGCGTGACGACGATGACGTTGTCGCCCACCTGGATCTGGTCGCCGCCGCGGGGGATGAGGATGTTGTCGCCGCGGGTGATGCAGCAGAGCAGCAGATTCTTTTTCAGATGCAGCTGGCTCAGCGGCACGCCGGTGGCCCGGCTCTCCTCATGGACCGTGAATTCCAGCGCTTCCACGCGGTCGTCGAGGATGCGGTAAAGGGTCTTGATGTTGTTGCCGGCCTCGTTCTGCAGGGCGCGGACGTACTGCACGATGTAGTCGCAGGTCATGTACTTGGGGTAGACGATGCTGCCCAAATCGAGCCCGGCCAGAATATCGTCGAACTCGAGGCGGTTGATCTTCGTGACCAGCTTGCCCTTGGAGTGCTTTTTCGCAAACAGGGTCAGCAGCACGTTTTCTTCGTCGATGTTGGTCAGAGCCACGAAGGCTTCGGTGGATTCCAGACCTTCCGAGAGCAGGAAGTCGCGGTTGGAGCCGTCCTCGTTCAGGATCTGTGCCTCAGGCAGGGACTCGGCCAGAACATTGCAGCGGGCCGGGTCCCGCTCGACGATGCGGACGCGGACGTGATTTTCCAGCAGCTCCTGGCTCAGGTAATAGGCGATGGCACCGCCGCCCACGATGAGGGCGTTGCGCACCGGCCGCACCGGCATATTGATACGCTGGAAGAACTCGTGGGCCTTCTCCTGCGTGGCGAGGAAGGTGACCTGGTCGCCGTTCTGCAGCACAAAGTTACCGTTGGGGATGATGACCCCGCCGTCACGCTCTACCGCGCAGACCAGAATGTCGCTCTTGAGGCGGGTGGGGATCTCATAGATGGCCACGCCGTCCAGCCCCTGCCGCTCGGTCAGCGCAAACTTGATGAGCCGCACACGTCCGCCCGCGAAGGTGTCGATCTTGCTTGCGCCCGGGAACCGCAGCAGGTGGGAGATTTCCTTTGCCGCTGCCATTTCGGGGTTGATGATGGCCGAGATGCCGATCTGCTTCTTGATAAAGTCCAGCTCATGGCTGTAAGACGGGTTGCGCACGCGGGCGATGGCGTGGCAGTGGCCCGCCTTTTTGGCGAACATGCAGCACAGCAGGTTCAGCTCGTCCGAGCCGGTGACTGCGATGAACACGTCCGCTTCCTCCACGCCCGCCTCGGACAGGGTGGTGATGGACGAGCCGTTGCCGAGAATGCTCATCACATCGTAGGACTCCCCGATATGCTCCACACGGGCCTTGTTCGTGTCGATAACCGTCACGTTGTGACCCTCTTCACTGAGCTGCCGCGCCAGCGCTGTGCCGACTTTGCCGCCGCCCACCAAAACGATCTTCATAGAATAACCCTTTCTCTTCTCCTGCGCCGTCTAGGCGCTATTGAGTAGATTATACCACATCTCGGGCAAAACATCTACAAAATCAGCCCTTCTGTCGGCTTTATCCACCGCAAAGCGCAGTTTTGGCGGAAAAACGGCCCCGGAACACATAGATCCCGGGGCCGTTCTCAGCGATTCAGGTATTTCAGTACCGCTCCACGCCGTCCTTGGTGACGAGGGCATAGACCAGCGGGGCTTCCTCGGGCTTTTCGGGGCCGTAGACGAGGCCGCTGCGGTACTCGGCGGCGGCAGCGTCGAACTTATCCGCCGCGCCGTAGAAGGTGGCAAGGCTCTCGCCCTTGTGGACGTAGTCGCCGCGCTTCTTGTGGAGGGTGATGCCGGCGGCGAAGTCCAGCGGGTCGCCCTTCTTCTGACGGCCTGCGCCCAGCAGAACGCTGGCAGAGCCGATCTTCTCGGCGTCGTTGGCGACGATGTAGCCGTTTTCCTCGGCCAGCAGCTCATAGCTGGCGGCGGGCTTCTCGAAGAGGCTGTAGTCGTCCAGAACGCGGGTATCGCCGCCCTGAGCCGCGAACATCTCCTTGCACTTTGCATAGGCAGAGCCGTCCGCGATGACAGCTTCGGCCATGGCGCGGCACTCGGCGGGAGACCCCTTATCGGCCAGCACCAGCATATTCGCAGCCAGCTGCAGGCAGACCTCGGTCAGGTCGGCGGGGCCGTGGCCCTTGAGCACGTCCATGCTCTCCATGACCTCAAGGCTGTTGCCGATGTTGTGGCCCAGCGGGGTGTCCATGTCGGTGATCATAGCAGCGACGCGGCGGCCATGATGGGTGCCGATGGAGACCATCAGCTTGGCCAGCTCGATGCTCTGGTCCACGGTCTTCATGAACGCACCGGTGCCGGTGGTGACGTCCAGCAGGATAGCGTCGGAGCCGGAGGCCAGCTTCTTGGACATGATGCTGGACGCGATGAGGGGGATGCAGCTGACAGTCGCGGTGACGTCGCGGAGGGCGTACATCTTCTTATCTGCCACGGCGATGCCCTCGCTCTGGCCAATGACCGACAGGCCGATCTTATTCACCTGTGCAAAGAACTCCTCCTGCGAGAGGGCGGTCTTTGTGCCGGGGACGCTCTCCATCTTGTCGATGGTGCCGCCGGTGTGGCCGAGGCCGCGGCCGCTCATCTTGGCGATTTTGACGCCGCAGGCCGCGACGATGGGCGCGATGACCAGCGTGGTCTTGTCGCCCACGCCGCCGGTGGAGTGCTTGTCCACCTTGATGCCCGGGATGGGCGAAAGGTCCACCATGACGCCGCTGTGGGCCATGACATCGGTCAGCTCGGCAGTCTCCTCGTCGGTCATGCCGCGCAGGTAGACAGCCATCATCCAGGCCGCCATCTGGTAATCGGCCACCTCGCCGCTGACGAAGCCGTTGACGATGGCTTCCAGCTCCTCGCGGCTGTGGGTGCCGCCGTCCCGCTTTTTGGCGATCAAATCGTAAATGCGCATAAGGTCACGCTCCTAAATAATATTCTCCGCCGACGGCCCGGGCCGCGCTGCCCCGCCTCCGGCAATAGTATGACATTGTAATTCAAGTATAGCAAATTTTCCCGCAAAAGCAAGCGCTGTTTTGTGGAATCTGTTGAAAAAGAAGCAAAAAGGGCGCAGCCGCCCGGAAAAGCAGCTGCGCCCGGAAAATACGCTCGAATCAGCGGGAACCCTTGTCGTAGGGGATGCCCTCGGCCTTGGGGGCCATGCTGTTCTTGGAGGTAAAGGCCAGAATGACCATGGATGCCACGAAGGGCATCATGTTGTAGATGTTGCTGGACCAGTGGAGCTGTGCAAGGAAGGTGGAGTCGGCGATGTTGGCCAGACTCTTGAACACGGCAAAGAACATGGCTGCGCCGCAGATGTTGAAGGGTTTCCACTGACCGAAGATCATAACGGCCATGGCAAGGAAGCCTGCACCGGCCACGCCGACCTCGAAGTTCCAGGTCTGGACGGGAGGCACGATATAGGCCAGACCGCCGATCGCACCCAGAGCGCCCGAGATGACGACACCGGCATAGCGCATCTTGTAGACATTGATGCCCACAGAGTCCGCAGCCTGAGGATGCTCGCCGCAGGCGCGCAGACGCAGGCCGAAGCGGGTCTTGTACAGCACGATGTAGCTGATGATGAGCAGTGCGATGCCCAGCGGGACAAAGATGCTCAGCTCCAGGCCGCCGATGCTGAACAGGAAAGGCTTGTTGGAGTAGTTCAGCTTGGCGCTGCCGCTGTCGCTGAAGTTCTTGGAGATGACCACAGCCACCGCCGTCGCCAGCAGGTTCAGGGCCGTGCCGCCGATGGTCTGGTCCGCTTTCAGATTGATGGACGCGAAGGCCAGCAGCAGGCTGTAGACCATGCCGGCGATAGCCGCCACCAGCACAGCGATGAGCACGGTGGCGAAAGCCGGCATGCTCGCGGGCAGCATGGTGAGGGTGAGGACACCCGCCACACCGCCGATGACCATGATGCCTTCCAGTGCGATATTGATGATGCCGGAGTGCTCACTGAACATACCGCCCAGAGCGACCAGCATCAGCACGATGCCATACAGCAGAGTATACTTGATGAGAAGCAGCATATCACTTGCCCTCCTTCTTGGTTTCGGTCTTAGCAGGGGCAGGCTCTGCATTCACGTTGGTCTTGTCCGCATTCTTGAACAGCATGGAGTGGATCTTGCCACGGAACAGCATGGAGAATGCGCACAGATAGATGATGATACCGCTGATCAGGTCGGAGATCTCGGTGGGGTAATACTTGGTGGACAGGAAAGAGCCGCCGACCGAGATGTGGGAGATGAAGATCGCGGAGAAGATGGTGCCGATGGGGTTGGAGCTTGCCAGCAGGGCCACAGAGATGCCGTTGAAGCCCATGGCCGGCAGGCTGGTGGAGTTCAGCGGGTTCCACTGAGAGACGTTGGACAGGTAGTAGAGGCCGGCGCCGAAGCCTGCCAGAGCGCCTGCAATGGCCATGGAGAGGATGATGTTCTTCTTCTCGTTGATGCCGGCGTAGCGGGCGGCACTCTTGTTCAGGCCGACGGCCTTCAGCTCATAGCCAAAGGTGGTCTTGTTCAGGATGACCCAGATCAGAATGGCGACTGCCGCAGCGAGGAAGATCGCAATGGTGGTGCTGTTGGTCTGGAACATCTTGTTCAGGCCGAAGTCCGGGATGAGGGACTGGGACAGTTCGGCGCTCTTTCCGAGGTTCAGGGTACGGGTGTTGCGCACGTCGTACATGGGGCCGGTGCCGTTCTGGTAGATAAGCTCATTGACCAGATACAAACCGATCCAGTTGAACATGATGGAGGTGATGACCTCGTTGATGTTGAAGTAAGCCTTGAAGAAGCCGGGGATAGCGCCCCAGATGCCGCCGAGGATGGTGGCGACGATCAGGCAGACATACCAGGGCATCTTGAGCATGATGGCACAGTAGAGAGCGCCGTAAGCGCCCAGCGTGTACTGACCGGCAGCGCCGATGTTGAACAGGCCGGTCTTGAAGGCGAAGGCCACGGACAGACCGGTCATGATGAGGGGTGCCGCGTTGGCCAGCTCCTTGCCGACGCCGTAGGGGGCGTCATGGAAGCCGCCCTTAATGATGCGGACAAAGCCGTCGCCCCATGCATGAGCCGGGTTGATGGCCAGCAGCACGAGGAAGCCCACAGCCATGCCGATGACGATGCACAGCAGCGCGGCCAGCACACTGGTGATGGAGCTGTTGAGGTTGCTGTGGGAAAGTTTTTTCTTGTTCATTTATTTGCTCTCCTTTCCCTGCTTGCGTGCGCCGGCCATGTAGAGGCCCAGCTCCTGCACAGTGGTGGTCTTGGGGTCGAACTCGCCCACGATCTCGCCCTCGTACATGACGAGGATGCGGTCGGACAGGTTCATGACCTCATCCAGCTCGAGGCTGACCAGCAGGACAGCTTTGCCCTTGTCGCGCTGGGCGACGATCTGGCGGTGGATGTATTCGATCGCGCCGACATCCAGGCCGCGGGTGGGCTGAACAGCCACCAGCAGCTTGGGGTCTTTGTCGATCTCGCGGGCGATGATGGCCTTCTGCTGGTTGCCGCCGGACATGCTGCGCACGATGGTGGAGCTGCCCTGACCGCTGCGGACGTCGTACTGAGCGATGAGCTTATCGGAGTACTCGCGGACTTTATCGGACTGGATGAAGCCGCCCTTCTGGAACTCGGGCTGCCAGTAGCGCTGGAGCACCATGTTGTTCTCGAGGCTGTAATCCAGCACCAGACCGTGCTTGTGGCGGTCTTCGGGGATGTGGCTCATGCCGTCCTTCGAGCGCTGGCGGATGCTCTCGCGGGTGATGTCCTTGCCGTCCAGCGTGATCTTGCCGCCCGACAGTTTTTCGAGGCCGGTGAGGCCATAGACGAGCTCGGTCTGGCCGTTGCCCTCGATGCCCGCCAGACAGACGATCTCGCCTGCGTGGACCTGGAAGGTGACGTCCTTGACGGAGTCCTTCTTGCGCTGGTCGTTGTGGATGGTGACACCCTCCACGTCCAGCACGACATCGCCCGGGTGAGCGGGCTTTTTATCGACCTGAAGCTGGACGTCACGGCCGACCATCATGCGGGAAAGCTCTTCCTTGGTGGTGTCCTTGATGTCCACGGTACCCATATACTTGCCCTTGCGCAGAACAGTGCAGCGGTCTGCGACCGCCATGATCTCGTTGAGCTTGTGGGTAATGAACAGGATGGACTTGCCTTCCTTCTTGAACCCGCGCATGATCTCCATCAGCTCGTCGATCTCCTGCGGGGTCAGCACAGCGGTGGGCTCGTCGAAGATGAGGATCTCATTGTCGCGGTAGAGCATCTTCAAAATCTCCACGCGCTGCTGCATACCCACCGAAATATCACTGATGAGCGCATCGGGGTCAACACGCAGGCCGTACTTCTCGCTCAGGGCCACGACCTTCTTGCGGGCCTCGGCCTTCTGCAAAAAGCCCAGCTTGTTGGGCTCCACGCCCAGAATGATGTTGTCCAGCACGCTGAAGCACTCCACCAGCTTGAAGTGCTGGTGGACCATACCGATGCCCAGTGCGTTTGCATCGTTGGGGTTGCGGATGGCGACCTCCTTGCCGTTTTTGAGGATCTTACCCTCCTCCGGCTGATACAGGCCGAACAGCACGCTCATCAGGGTGCTTTTGCCTGCGCCGTTCTCGCCCAGCAGGGCATGGACCTCACCTTTGCGCAGCTGCAGGGTAATGTCGTCGTTTGCCTTGATGCCCGGGAACTCCTTGGTGATATGGAGCATCTCGATCACAAAATCCTCTGCCAATCTGCTCACTCTCCTTTCGTGTCCAAGCGACACTTATACTATTCTGATGCCCATTATACCGTATTTTTGCTGTTTTGCACACTTCTTTTTGAAAATTTAGTGTTTTGCTATATCACAAGTATTACTTTTGTGCATTTCGACGGACATTCCTTCCTCGTCTTGAAAAAGCATACAAAAAAGGCGGGACGCCCTTTGCAGAGCGCCCCGCCCGGGAAGTTTCTGATTACTGGATGTAGTTGACGGTGGTGAACTCGCTGACGGTGGGCTTGGTGCTGTCGTCAGAGCTGTTGTCCACAACGATCTCGCCGCTCTTGATCTTGCTCTTCAGAGCCTCATACTCGTCGGTGGTGAAGGTCTCGAAGTTCCAGCTGTCAGCATCGGTGGGCAGGCCGATGTAGTCGCCGTCCTCCAGACCGAAGTTGCCGTTGGAAGCAGCGATTTCGCTCCAATCGCCTGCCTCGATGTCGGACAGAGCGGTGTTGACAGCCTCGGTCAGGCCCTTCATTGCAGAGGTGATGAAGGGGTTGTAAGCGAAGGAGCCGTCTGCCACGCCGTTGACACCGATGTAGTTCTGGTCAACGTCAACGCCGACGACATAGCCGTTGTTCTTCAGAGCAGCCTCAACAGCGGAGGTGTAGATGCCGCCGCCGCAGGCGAAGACGACCTGAGTGCCGTTGGAGTACCAGCCCTCCATACGGGAGGTGATGTTTGCATCGCCGTAGAACTGGCCGCCGTAGAAGTAGTTGATGTCGATGTTGGTGCCCAGCTCCTGAGCAGCAGCGTCAGCGCCCTGCACATAGCCGTAGCCGTAACGGATGACAGCGGGGACAGCCATGCCGCCGAGGAAGCCCAGCTTGGTCTTGCCGTCCTTAACGACAGCGTAGCCAGCCAGATAACCTGCCTGCTCCTCCTTGAAGGTGATGCAGTAGCAGTTTGCGGGGATGGCGTCGGTGCCGATGTCGCCCTGGGTGACGTCGATGGCGATGAACTTGACATCGGGGTACTGGTCAGCAGCCCATGCCAGAGAAGCGCCATACAGGTAGCCGACGCAGACGATGACATCAGCGCCGTCGTTGACAGCCTGACGGATCATGGTCTCGCGGTCCTCATCGGAAGCGTCAGCCTCGGGGATGTAGTACTGGCAGTCATCGCCCATGTAGCCGGAAACAGCGGTCCAGCAGGCCTGGTTGAAGCTCTCATCGTCGATGGTGCCGGTGTCGCAGGTCAGAGCGACCTTCACGATCTTCTCGCCGCCCTCAGCGGTGGAAGCGGCTGCGCTGGTGGAGGCAGCTGCAGAGGAAGCAGTGGAAGAGGAAGAACCGCCGCAGGCAGTCAGAGCAGCGGCAGCAGCAGCGGCGCCAGCCACTGCCAGGAAGTTACGACGAGAAATCATCATAATGAAAACTCTCCTTTTATTTTAATATAATCGCGTTTTGTTGACGAAATGTGCGCACTTGCACATTTACTGGCTCAAGTATAGCGGGAAGAAGTGACAGATGCAAGCCTTTTCCGATTACAAAACATTTACAATTATTTTATCAAAATTGTATAAAAATCACACTTATCCCGGAAGATCCGCTCCGCCCGGCCTTTTTCGCGCAGCTGTGTTCAATCTTCCACGGCCTTGTTGCCTGCCACGTTGGAGGGACCGAAGCCGAAGGGCAGCAGCTCGTCCATGCTGCGCTCGATGAAATCGTCCGGGCTTTTTGCCATGATGACATTCAGCTCCGGGCCGCCGAACTCGAACAGCGCCTGACGGCAGACGCCGCAGGGCGAGGTGATCTGCTTGTTGACTTCGCCCCGGCGCGCACCCACCACGGCGATGTCGGTGAACCTGGTCACGCCCTCGGCCACGGCCTTGAACAGGGCCGTCCGCTCGGCGCAGCTGGTGGGGGTAAAGGCGGCATTCTCCACGTTGCAGCCGGTGAAGATGCGGCCATCCTCGGCGCGCAGGGCAGCACCCACCATAAAGTCGCTGTAAGGCGCGTAAGCCCTCTCCCTGGCCGCAAGGGCCATCCGGATGAGCTCCTGCTTTTCTTCCAGAGTCAGTTTTGTCATGGTCAGTTCTCCTTTTTGCAATTTGCAGATATAGCGTTCTTCGTCCTGTGGGACGAAGCCAATGGATTCAAACATTTTCTGCGACTGGGTATTGAAGGAATAGATGTGCGCGAAGCACTCCGCCAAGCCCCTTTCCCGAGCCAGCTCCAGCATTTTTTCGATGACCTTCCGCCCGATGTGTTTATTCTGGTACTCCTTGCAGATGACGATGGCCAGCTCGCCTGTCGTCCGCAGGCTGACGTCACCACAAAGCACACCCCGATACTCGATATAAAACAGTTCCCCGTGTGTGTCCAGATAATGATACATCCGCTTCAGCAGCGGCAAATTATAAACGGAGTCCCTGTTATCTACCTGTTTGCAGAGCTGTGCATCCTGATACCACGCAAGTGCTGTATCGTAGGCCGGATAATACGGAACAAGCCGGATGTTCCCCTCCACAGAAATCGGACTGCGCACCATGTTCACTGTTTCTCTGTTCATCGGCCTCATTCCCTTCTGTGTCGTGTATTTAAGTATAAATCATTCTTTTCAGAAGTGCAAGCAGTGATAATTTCACAGTATTTTGCAATGACAGCTCTTGCATTTATCATTACAAATGAATATAATAGAATCACAAAGGAGGCGCATCAGAATGGCAAATGCAGTCAACGTGAATTTTCGGATGGACCCCGACCTCAAGCGGAGCATGGAGGAGGTCTGCGCCGAGATGGGGCTTTCGATGACGACAGCCTTCACGATTTTTGCAAAGAAAGTGTCGCGCGAGCATCGGATTCCCTTTGAAGTCTCCGCCGATCCCTTCTATTCCGAAAGCAACATCAACCATCTCCGTCAAATCGTCCATGATATTGACACCGGCAAAGCCAAGCTCACCGAACATGAACTGCTCGAGGTGGACTGATGAGGCTGCTGTGGGAAGAGGAAGCGTGGGAAGATTATTGTCTTTGGCAGACGCAGGACAAAAAGCTGCTGAAGCGAATCAACTCCCTCATAAAAGACATTCAGCGAAACACCTATGAGGGCATCGGCAAGCCCGAGCCTTTGAAGGGAGATTTGAGCGGATGGTGGAGTCGGCGTATCGACGACACCCACCGCATCGTCTACCGGGAGCAGGATGGAAACATCATCATTGCGTCCTGTTACGGTCATTACACGGATACCTGAAAAGCAAAAAGACTGCTGTCGGCCGACAGCAGTCTTTTTGTATTATGGTTAAATCAATACTCCGCGCCCAGTGCGACCTTCATCATATCGGTGAAGCTCTTCTGGCGCTGCTCTGCGGTGGTGATCTCCGGGGAGACAAAGCTGTCGGAGATGGTCAGCAGGCAGGCGGCGTTCTTGCCCAGAGCCTCGGCGTTGGCGAACAGCGCAAAGCTCTCCATCTCCACGCAGAGGCAGCCGCGCTCGTCGCGCAGCAGCTCCCAGTAGGTGGGCTTTGCGTCGGAAGGCTGACGGTAGAAAACGTCGGAGGAGTGGATGTTGCCCTCGATGAGCTTGATACCCTGCTTCTTGGCGGAGGCGCGCAGCTTGTCATTCAGCTCCTCACTGGGGAAGGTGATGTCGTGGTCGTTGCCGCTCTGGACGCGGGCATAGTTGGACTCACTGACAGCACCGGTGGCCAACACGGTGTCGAACAGCTTGGCGTCGGCAGTGTAGCTGCCGGCGGAGCCGATGCGGATGATGTTGTCCACGTCGTAGAACTTGAACAGCTCGTAGGAATAGATGCCGATGGAGGGCATCCCCATGCCGCTGCCCATCACGCTGATGGGACGGCCCTCGTAGGTGCCGGTAAAGCCCAGCATCCCGCGGACGCCCGTCACCTGACGGACATCCTTCAGGAAGGTGTCAGCAATGAACTTTGCGCGCAGGGGGTCGCCCGGCATCAGGACAGTCTTTGCGAAATCGCCCTTTTCGGCGCTGATGTGAGGAGTAGCCATAACAATTATCTCCTTTTTATAAAATTATTTCTTCCCCGGGAATACGTTCTGCGGGGGAATGTACGAACCATTGAGACGTATCTCAAAGTGGCAGTGGTTGCCGGTGGAACGGCCCGTGCTGCCCAGATAGCCGATGAGCTGGCCCTGCTTGACGGTCTGGCCCGCGCTGACGGTCAGGGACAGGCAGTGTGCATACACAGAGCTGTATCCGCCGCCGTGGCTGATGATGACCGAGTAGCCATAGCCCGTACCTGCACCGGCCTTGTTGTAACCCGCCTTGGTGACGGTGCCGCCTGCGGAGGCGTAGATGGGCGTACCGGCCGGGGCGCAGATGTCCACGCCCTTGTGGCGTCCGCCGTACCAGCGCGAGCAGTAGCGGTAGTTCGGCACAGGCCAGATGAACTGGCCGCTTCCGGTGATGTACTTGGTGCTGGAAGTCACCTTCTTGGTGCCTTCGACTACCTTCTTGTTCACCGGCTCCTTGATGACCTCGGTGGAAAGCACGCTCTGGTCCACAAGGATATTGTTGGTGTCGTAGACGTTCTGGAGGGTCACACGGCGCAGACCGTTCTGGCCCTCCTGGAGCACCTTGGTGGTTCCCTTCGTATATTCGTTGGATCTTGTCGTCTCGGTGGAGAATGCGATCTCTTCCTCACGGGTCTCGATGCGGGTGATGCGCACCTCAAGGCCAGCCTCTTCTTTGGTGATGACGAGGTGGTCGCCCTCAAGGATGCTGGACGTCTCGCTCAGCGGTTCACCCTTGAACGCCGGGTTGAGGGCGCACAGCTCACGGAAGGTCAGGTCATTGTTATGTGCGATGGACCAGAGGGTGTCGCCCGCCTTGACGGTGTAGACCTTCTGAGCCTGCTTCACGCCCACCAGCTCCTGCCGGACGGTCTCAAAATCCTGCAAGCCTTCCTTGAAGTAGAGGCCGTCTTCCAGCGTGACCTGCTTGTTGAAGCCCACGCTTACATCGGGGCCGTTCTCTTCTTCCTCGTAGGGGTCGAGCATGGCGGCGAGGTAATCCCGCAGCGCTTTGCCGTCGCTGCACACCGCCGTCAACTCGCCGTCCAGATAAAGAGCCGTGCCTTCGCTGATCTGGTCGCCAGCGCTCTGGATGATGGCGTTTGCCATCTCGTTTTCGTCCATCATGTGGTGGGCAATGGCGAGGGTGTAGCTCGGCTCGATGGTCCACTCGGTCTTGTCGGTGCCGGCGTAGCTGATACGCTCCATCACGTCCTCGCGGGCCGTGTTGAAGACGTCCTCATTCGCCACATAGCCTACGGTTTCGCCGTTGACCCGGACGGCCAGTGCATAAGGCTGGTGGATGACATATTGGAACACTGCTGCGCCCAGCGCCAGTGCGCAGATGGGCAGGGCATACATCGCCATGCGGGGCAGCAGACTGATGTTGCGGCGGACGCCGTTTTTGAAGTAGTGGACGCTGGCCTCAAATGCTGCACCGAAGCCCTGCTCCCTGCGGATGCGGTGGGCATGGATGAGAAGGGACACAATGCCCTTTGCAAACAGCACGATGGGGCCAAACAGGTCTTTGGCCACCTGTGCTGCGCCGGGGAACGCCGTCTCCGCCAGAGCCTTTGCAAAGCGGCGGATGCCTCCAGCAGCCCAGAGAGCGGCGTACTTGACGGCACGTCCCACCTGCACGGCAGCATACTCCGCGCCAAAGCCCAGTGCGTAGAGCACTGCGCCAACGCGCAATACCAGCTTCGACGAGCGCAGCTTCCGGGCGGCATTGTCCAGCCGGTGTCTGCGGCGGCGATACCGCCGGTGACGGCGCAGCAGATGGACGCACTGGAGCTGCGCCCAAAGCGAGCGCAGCTTTGCGCGGAAGCCGGTGTGCCGCGGCGCACCGACTGGCTCGTCCTGCCGCGTTTCAGTTGTTTTATCTTCCAGCAAAAAGGATGCTCCTTCCTGTATCTTCAGGAGATTCTGATTTGTCTCTTTTCTCTGTTATCGACACGCTGCCGCATCAGGACAGCTTTTTTGACAAGAATAACTCTATTTATTATACACCCTGCCAGCGCCGAAACAAGCATTGACACAAAATTTGGGCTTAGCTTTCACTTACTTTTCACGAAATACACAAATTTAGACAAAAAGCTTTGCCATATCCTCCGGCAGCGGGCTTTCCACCGTCACCGGCCTCAGGGTCGTCTCGTCCACCGGCACTTCGATGCGGATGCCGTCCGGCATCGGCTCGCAGCGCGGCACCCAGAACGTCTGTTTTGCGCAGTGGAGCGCCTGCCGCCCGATGCGCGCCCGGCTCCCGCCGTAGAGGTCATCGCCGGCCAGCGGGTGGCCGATGGATGCAAAATGTACCCGTATCTGGTGGGTGCGGCCCGTCACCGGGACGCAGGCCGCGAGGCTCAGGCCGTTTTCGGCTTTCAATATGGTATATTCCGTCCGGCTGGGTTTGCCATCGGGGGTGACGCACCGCCCGATGATGCTCTCCCCCTGCCGCCCGATGGGGGCGTCGATGACGCCCGGCCCGAGGGGAAGTTCTCCTTCTGCAACGGCGTAGTAGAGCTTCTCCACCCGCTGAGCCAGCAGCGGGGCGGCGTAACCATTCTGGGCCGCCAGCACGAGGCCGCTGGTGTCCTTGTCGATGCGGTTCACCGGGCGGAAAACGGGGCTTCTGCCCTGACGCAGCGCCCAGGCCGCATAACCGTTCGCCAGCGTATCCAGCGGGTAATTCAGGGTAGGATGCACCGCGAGATGGGGAGGCTTTTCCACCACGAGGGCAAAAGCGTCCTCGTAGACCACATCCACCGGGATGTCGTCCTGCGGCGCAACGCCCTCCCCCTCCGGCGGCAGTTCAAAGGAGATGACCTGCCCGGCCTCCACCCGGCGGTTGGCCAGGACGGGGGCGCCGTCGGCAAAAAAGCCGCTGCCCCGGAATTTCACGGCCCGGGACAGGTCGGTGGAGACACTGCACCTGCGCAGAAAACCGCGCAGCAGCATCCCGTCCGCCTCGGGCGGGACTTTGAAATAAAGCTTCATCTTCCCACCTCCAGCGCGGGCAACATATAAGATAAGTATAGCAAAATTCTCTTTCTCTTGCAAATCTTGTTTTTTTATGGTATCATGAGGAGCGGAAAACGAGTGGAACATACGGCGGCGGGGCGGCTTTGACCGCTCTGAGGAAAGTCCGGGCCTCACAGAGCACGGTAACTGCTAACGGCAGCCGAGGGTGACCTCAGGGAAAGTGCAACAGAAAGGAAACCGCCGCAGCAATGCGGTAAGGATGAAAGGGCGAGGTAAGAGCTCACCAGCGCATGGGTGACTATGCGGCTTTGTAAACCCTACCGGAAGCAACGCCTATATGGGACGTACAGCGCTGCTCGCGTGTCCCGAAGGCGGCACGAACCTGTCAGCAATGGCAGGTCTAGACAGATCGTCGTTTAATACAGAACCCGGCTTACGGTCTATCTCGTTTTCCATCTTTTGTTTTCAGCGCTGTCTGCGGTGTGCAGGCAGCGTTTTTTCGTTTCTTTAACCACACTGTCACTTTTCGTTTGGGCCGGTTTGTGGTATACTGAACAAAACCCCACAGAGCACGTCTCCGCCGGGGCCTTAATTCAACAGACAGGATGTGAAATCCTCCGATGAAAGATGGTTTTTTGAAAGCAGCCGCCCTCTCGCCCTCACTGCGGGTGGCCGACTGCAATTATAACGCTTCCCAGATCGTATCTCAGTTACAGGATGCTGCGGCCCGCGGCGTCAGGCTGGCGGTGTTCCCCGAGTTCTGCCTCACCGGCTACACCTGCGGCGATCTATTCTTGCAGCGCACGCTGCAGCAGGGCGCGCTGGACGCCCTGCAGACCGTGCTGGACGCCAGCCGGGAGCTGGACGTCGTGGCCCTCGTGGGCCTGCCGCTGCTGGTGCGGGGCAAACTGTACAACTGCGCCGCCGTCCTCTGCGGCGGGCGTCTGCTGGGCCTTGTCCCCAAGACCTACCTGCCCAACTACGGCGAGTTTTACGAAAAGCGCCAGTTCACCCCGGGCAGCACCGAGGTGGAAAATGTGACGGTCTGCGGGCAGGAGGTACCCTTCGGTACATCCCTGCTCTTCCGCTGCCGCCAGATGCCCAGCTTCGTTCTGGGTGTGGAGATCTGCGAAGACCTGTGGAGCGCTCTGCCCCCCTCCACCTTCCACACGCTGGCCGGTGCCACCGTCATTGCGAACCTTTCGGCCAGCGATGAGACGGTCGGCAAGGCCGAGTACCGCCGGGCGCTGGTGTCGAACCAGTCCGCCCGCCTGCTCTGCGGCTACCTGTACGCTTCTGCCGGCCACGGCGAGAGCACCCAGGACATGGTCTTCGCCGGCCACGACCTCATCGCCGAGAACGGCACCCTCCTCGCCGAGACATCTCCCTTCGAGGGCGGCTGGGCTGAGACGGAGCTGGACTGCCAGCGGATGGAGTCGGAGCGGGCGCGCAACACCAGCTTCGAGCCCAGCGCCGAGGGGTATCTGACCGTCGATTTCGACCTTGCCCTCACCGAGACCAAGCTCTCCCGCTGGGTAGACCCCACGCCTTTCATCCCCCACGACGAGCGCCGCCGGGCCGAGCGCTGTGAGCTGATCTTGAAAATGCAGGCCGACGGCCTCGCCAAGCGCCTCGAGCATGCCCACGCCAAGACGGCGGTCATCGGCATCTCGGGCGGTCTGGACAGCTGCCTCGCCCTGCTGGTGGCCGTCCGCGCCATGAAACAGCTGGGCCGCCCCACCAGCGATGTGCTGGCCGTGACCATGCCCTGCTTCGGCACCACCCACCGCACCCGCAGCAATGCCGAGATCCTGTGCGATGAGCTGCAGGTCTCCTTCAAAGAGATCGACATTGCCGAAACGGTCCACAGCCACTTCCGGGACATCGGCCAGGACGAAAGCGTGCTGGACGTGACCTTTGAAAATGGGCAGGCCCGTGTGCGCACGCTGGAGCTGATGGACACCGCCAACCGCACCGGCGGCCTTGTGGTAGGCACCGGCGACCTGTCGGAGCTGGCACTGGGCTGGGCCACCTACAACGGCGACCACATGAGCATGTACGGTGTGAACGCCGGGGTGCCCAAAACGCTGGTGCGCCATCTGGTGCATTACGAAGCCGACATTGCCGCCACCGACGCCCTGCGCACCGTGCTGCTGGACATTCTGGACACTCCGGTCTCCCCGGAGCTGCTGCCCGCCAAGGACGGCGAGATCGCGCAAAAGACCGAGGATCTGGTGGGCCCCTATGAGCTGCACGACTTTTACCTCTATCAGGTGCTGCGCTTCGGCTTTGGCCCGGCCAAGATCTTCCGGCTGGCAAAGGCCGCCTTTGCAGGCCGCCCCGAATACCCCGACAACGTGCTGTACAAGTGGCTGCGCAACTTCTACTGGCGGTTCTTCGCCCAGCAGTTCAAGCGCAGCTGCCTGCCGGACGGCCCCAAGGTGGGCAGCGTGACCCTTTCGCCCCGCGGCGACTGGCGCATGCCCAGCGATGCCTGTGCCGCCCTCTGGCTCGCCGAACTGGAACAGCTTTCGATCAAGGACTGACGCATGAAACACAAAAAACTGCTGACCAATCTTCTGTTTGCCGCCGTCGTTCTGGCCATTGCCGCCGTTCTGCTGCTGGTGCGCAGTGCACACAGCAGCGGTTCCAAGCTGCGGGCCGAACTGATCTACGGTGACAACAACACCACCATGAACCTTCCGCTGGACAAGAACGATACCTATGACGTAGACACCGGGTACTACACGGTGCACATCGAGATCAAGGACGGTGCTGCCCGCTTTGTGGACTCCCCCTGCCCGGACCACATCTGTGAGAGCTTCGGCTGGCTGTCCAACGAAGACCAGACCGCCACCTGCCTGCCCGCCCGCGCGGTGCTGACCATCGTGCCGGCCGACTGAGCCTTGCGCTCAAAAGGAGATTTCCTATGAAGGATGATTCCAACCGTTCCCTGCGGCGTGTGAACCGCAAGAGCCGCAGTGCGGCAGACCGCACCGTGGAAGTGGACAGCTCCGCTTTTTTTGCGGAGGACCCGTCCCCCACGCCGCCGCCCCGGAAAAAGCCCGGTTCTTCTGCCCCGCGCCGCAGCGGTGCCCCGGCACAGGCTGCCGCCGCCCGGCCCTCCGCTTTCGGCAGGATCCTGCTGCCGGTGCAGGGCATCCTCAGTGCAGCCTCGCTGGTACAGCTGTGGCGCACCCAGATGCTGCCCGTGCTGTATCTGGTCATTCTGGCCGCCCTGCTGTTCCTGCTCTGGCTGCTGGTCAAGCGCTGTCAGGAGTACAATGTGCCCGGCAAGGTGTCCCGGGTGTTCTCGGTGTTCCTGTGCGCCTGCATGGCGCTGGGCTGTGTCTGGGCCCAGCAGGGTCTGACCGCGCTGGACAACATGACCAACGGTCTGCTCACCGGTGCCGAGGCCAACAAGATCACCAAGGAGCCTTTCGTCATCTACCTCAGCGGCGTGGACACCCGTGGTGAACTGACCGAAAAAGCCCGCAGCGACGTGAACATCCTGGCTGTGGTGAACCCCCAGACCAAGCAGGTGGCGCTGATCAACACGCCCCGCGACTACTATGTGGATCTGGCCGGCACCAACAGCAAGGACAAGCTGACCCACGCCGGTCTGTACGGCGTGGAGACCAGCATGGCCACATTGGGCAACCTCTACGGCATCAATGTGGATCACTACATCCGCATCAACTTTGCGGGCTTCATCAATATCGTGGACGCCCTGGGCGGCGTGGACGTATATTCCGACCAGGCCTTCACCTCAGTGGGCAGCCCCGGCTACTACGACCCCACCACCTTTGCCGAAGGCTGGAACCATCTGGACGGTAAGTCCGCCCTGGCCTTTGCCCGGGAGCGCCACGCCTTTGCCTCCGGCGATATCCAGCGCGGCATCAACCAGATGAAGGTCATCGACGCCATGCTGAACAAGATCAAGTCCCCTGCCCTGCTCATGGGCTTTTCCAAGATCATGGACGCCGCTTCGGACTGCTTTGTCACCGATTTTTCGCAGGATCAGATCAGTGCGCTGGTGCGCATGCAGCTGAGCGATTTTGCCAACTGGGACATCCAGAGCTACACCGTCACCGGCTCGGGCGGCACCAGCACCCAGTGCTATTCCGCCAAGGGCCAGAAGCTCTACGTCATGAAGCCGGATGAAGCCTCCGTCAGCAAGGCCAAAGAGATGATCGCGACCGTGCTGGGCGGTGAGGGCACTGTGAGCGACACCACCCAGACCCCGGAAAAGACCGACATCTTTACCCCCACCACCGACCCGAACGCCGCTGCTTCCATTCCGGAAGAACCGGCGGAAAGCGTCATCGTGGAGGAGCCCGCCGAGAGCGTGCCGGAAGAGACCCCGGCCGAAACGCCTGCTGAGCAGCCTGCAGAACAGCCTGCCGACACCCAGCCCCAGGAGCCGGAGACTCCGGCCGACAGCGGCACCAGTGACGGCAGCACCGAAGCTCCGTCCATCTCCCTGCCCACGCAGGAAGAGGTGGAACAGGCTGCATCCTCGCTGTACAACGCAGCGTCCACCATTCTGGATGCCATCTACAATGCAGCGTCCCAGAACGACGCCGCCTGATTTCCCACAACCGCAACGAGGCCCCGGAGGGCAGAACCTCCGGGGCCTCGTTTTTTCGTTGTCAGGATCTTATGCCTTGATCTCGTTCCACACGCTGTGGCCGTCCAGGCTGGAGGCATCCACGCCCAGATACTCGCAGATGGTCTGGGCAATGGTGCCGAAGCAGAGCTTCGTGCCCAGGTCCACACCGGGCTTCACGCCCTTGCCGCAGACCAGGTACGGCACATACTCGCGGGTATGGTCGGTGGTCTTGGTGTAGGAGGGGTCGCAGCCGTGGTCTGCGGTGACCATCAGCAGGTCGCCCTCCCGCATGCCGGGGATGAAGTCGGCCAGGAAGCGGTCGAACTCGGTGGCGGCAGCCGCGTAGCCCGCCACATCGCGGCGGTGGCCGTACAGCATGTCAAAGTCCACCAGGTTCACAAAGGCCAGGCCCTCGAAGTCGCGGGTCTGCAGGGCCTTGGTGAAGGCAATGCCGTTGGTGTTGCCGGTAGTCTTGATCTTCTCGGTCACGCCCTCGCCATCAAAGATATCGAAGATCTTGCCCACGGCGATGACGTCCTTGCCGGCGTTCTTCAGCAGGTCCAGCATGGTGGCGCGGGGCGGCTTCAGGCTCAGGTCGTGGCGGTTGGTGGTGCGGTAGAAGGTATCGGCGGTGCGGCCCAGGAAGGGGCGGGCAATGACGCGGCCCACGCCATACTCGCCCTTGAGCATCTCGCGGGCGATCTCGCAGTAACGGTACAGCTCGTGCACCGGCACCAGCTCTTCGTTGGCGGCCACCTGGAACACGCTGTCGGCACTGGTGTAAACGATGAGGGCGTTTTCCTTCATGGCCTGCTCGCCGTAGTCCTTCAGCACCTGGGTGCCGGAATAGGGCTTATTGCAGAGCACCTTGTGGCCGGTTTTTTCCTCAAACTCGTGGATGAGCTCTGCGGGGAAGCCCTCCGGGAAGGTGGGCAGCGGCTTCGGGCTCACCACACCGGCGATCTCCCAGTGGCCGATGGTGGTGTCCTTGCCCATGCTCTGCTCCTGCAGGCGGGCAAAGGAACCGGTGGGAGCGGCGGTCTTTTCCCCGGCGGTCACACCGTCGATGTTGAACAGGCCCAGCTTTTGCAGGTTGGGGCAGTTGAAGTTGGGATGCTTTGCAATGGCTCCCAGCGTGTTGGTGCCCTCGTCGCCAAAAGCGGCGGCATCCGGCTCGGCACCGATGCCAAAGCTGTCGAGCACGATCAGAAAAACACGTTTTTCCATCTTGGTTTTCTCCATTTCTTCCGGGTCAGCCCGGATAAGTGACACTTTTATCTGCCACCATTATAAGCAAAAACAGGCCCGTTTGCAAGGGCTGTCTTTCCATGCTGCACAGCTGTCCTGACGGGCAGGATCTTAGCCATTTCTTTAACGATTTCTCTGTGCAACATCCGCAAAATTACCGCGTCCCTGCGTCAAGCATCTGTTCAAACCTCCCGGTATGCAAAAAAGTTGTATTCATCCTGAAATTTCACTTGCTCTCTTGTCAGAAAGCGATTATAATAGTAGTTGGTAAAGTTTTGGATTTTCACTTTACCGTACATTCCAACCCACAGCACGGGGAGTTTTCCCTGTTGGTCGTGTGCGCGGGCCGTTCTGCATGACAGCAGACAGCCTGCTGCAAAATAAATGAGAGAGTGAGAACGTAGACGGAGGTATTTTGAATGAGAAAAACGAAAATTATCTGCACCCTGGGCCCTTCCACCGACAAGGACGGCGTCCTGCGTGAACTGATCGCCAACGGCATGAATGTTGCCCGCTTCAACTTCTCCCATGGCTCCCACGAGGAGCACAAGGGCCGTCTGGACCTGCTCAAGTCCCTGCGCGAGGAGCTGGGCAAGCCCGTGGCTGCTCTGCTGGACACCAAAGGCCCTGAGATCCGCCTGAAGGACTTCAAGAACGGCACCGAGATGCTGGAAGCCGGCCAGGCCTTCACCCTGACCACCCGCGATGTGGAGGGCACCAAGGAGATCTGCTCCATCACCTACAAGGATCTGCCTCAGGACGTGGCCCCCGGCGGCACCATCATGCTGGATGACGGCCTGATCAAACTGCAGATCCAGACCGTGAACGATACCGACATCGTCTGCACTGTGCTGAACAACGGCAAGATCAAGAACAAGAAGGGCGTCAACGTGCCCGGTGTGCATCTGTCCATGCCGTATATGAGCCAGCGCGATAAGGACGATATCATCTTCGGCATCGAGCAGGGCTTTGATTTCATCGCTGCTTCCTTTGTGCGCACTGCACAGGACGTGTACGAGATCCGCAACCTGCTGAACGAGTACGACTCCAACATCCGCATCATCGCTAAGATCGAGAACCGTGAGGGTGTGAACAACATCGACAGCATCTTGGCTGCCGCCGACGCCGTCATGGTGGCCCGCGGCGACCTGGGCGTCGAGATCGACTTTACCGAGCTGCCCGGCATCCAGAAGACCATCATCGACCGCTCCTTCTCCTTCGGCAAGCCCATCGTCACCGCTACCCAGATGCTGGACAGCATGATGGTGAACCCCCGCCCCACCCGTGCTGAGATCTCGGACGTGGCAAACGCCATCTACGACGGCACCTCTGCTATTATGCTGTCCGGTGAGACCGCTGCCGGTGCTTACCCCGTGGAGGCACTGAAGACCATGTCCGCCATCGCCGAGCGCACCGAGCAGGAGGGTCACTACCTGCGCGGCCGTCTGATGGAGCCCAACACCGGCAAGATCAGCGTTTCCGACGCTACCGCTCACGCCGCCTGCCTGACCGCCAAGGACGTGAACGCCGCTGCCATCGTCACCGTGTCCGAGTCCGGCACCACTGCCCGCCTGCTGAGCAAGTACCGCCCGCAGCAGCCCATCATCGCCTGCGTCATGAAGGAGCAGGTGCAGCGTCAGCTGTCCCTGAGCTGGGGCATCACCTCCCTGATGATGCCTCTGGCGCACAGCACCGACGAGCTGATCGAAATGTCCACCGCTCTGGCCAAGGAAAACGGCTTCCTGCACGACGGTGAGCTGGCCGTGGTGACCGCCGGCGTGCCCGTGGGCATTTCCGGCACCACCAACATGATCAAGATCCACATGGTGGGCAACTGCCTGGCCACCGGTGTGGGCGTCGGCCCGGAGAACGCCGAGGTGTCCAACGCCACCGGCAAGGCCTGCGTGTGCCGCACCCTGGACGAGGTGCATGCCAAGTTCAAACCCGGCATGGTGCTGGTGGTGCCTTCCACCAGCAACGAGATGCTGAACTATGTGCGCGACGCCGCCGCTCTGGTGGTGGAGGAGCCCGGCCTGAACAGCCATGCCGCCATTGCCGGCAAGGCTCTGCTCAAGCCCACCGTCGTGGGTGCCGTGGGTGCCACCTCTCACATCCGTGACGGCCTGATGATCGCTGTGGACTGCGCACACGGCAGCGTGCAGCGCCTGCAGGCCTGAGAAAGAGGGCGACACAATGGAACGCATTGCGAGCTTCTGTGTTGACCATACCAAGCTGGACCGGGGCATGTACCTGAGCCGTCAGGACGGCGATGTGCTCACTTGGGACATCCGCATGAAGAAGCCCAACCAGGGCGATTACCTGTCCACGGCCGCTGCCCACACGCTGGAGCACCTGTTTGCCACCTACGCACGCAATAGTGCCTTCCAGGATGGTGTGATCTATGTGGGCCCCATGGGCTGCCGCACCGGCTTTTACCTGCTGACCCGCGGCCTGACCCCTGCGCAGGCTTTGGAGCTGACCGTGGAGTCCTTCCGCTTTATGGCCGCCTTTGAGGGTGCCGTGCCCGGTGCCAGCGAAGTGGAGTGCGGCAACTACCGCGACATGGATCTGCCTGCCGCCAAGGCCGAGGCTGCTGCCATGCTGCCGGTTCTGGAAGCCCTGACCTCTGACCGTCTGCACTACTGAGCCTCTGTGCCGGAACTCTAGACAAACAACAAAACCCGGAACTTCCTGTCGGACAGGAAGTTCCGGGTTTTTGGTTTTGTTCGGTTTATTCGTCCGGGTCGCCGCGCTCGGGCATGGTGCGCAGCTCCCGCACCAGCATGGCGCGCAGCTGGTACTGATGCTGCTCGGACGCAAGGTCGGCTCCGGCATGCAGCTCCACCTCCGGTGCCCGCCCATCGTCCGTGTACAGCGGCACCGTGACCACGGCCTGGGTGCCCTTTTCCGGGGCACACTCCACGCTCAGCCCCCAGCCCATGCGGCGGCAGCACTCGCGGCAAAGCAGCAGCCCCAGCTGAGCCCCGCCCAGAAAGCTGCGCCGGTTTTCCAGCCAGGCTTCCTGGCTGCCCTCCGGCAGACCGCAGCCATTGTCCCGCACAGTCAGCTGCCACATGGTCTCGCTGCGGCGCAGCAGGATCCTCACCGTACCGCCTTCGCGGCAGGCGCGCAGCGCGTTGGACAGCAGATGCAGACACAGCAGCTCCACATCATCCCGGTCAGCCAGCACACGGCAGGTCGTCCAGCCGCCGTAGTCCAGCTCCAGGGTGACCCCCAGCTGCGCACGCACCATGTCGGCCTGGGCCGCCACCTGCTGCAGCAGCTCGCACAGATCCAGCGGGTAAAGCTTAGGCGGCTGCCCGGCACGCAGAAATTCCAGCGCAGACAGCAGTTCGTTGATGGTCCGTTCCAGCTTGGCCGTGGCCGCGCTGATGTCGCTGACTGCCTGCAGGGACTGGGCGTCTGCCCCCACGCGGGCCAGATGCTGCTCCAGATACTCGCAGTTGCGCCCGATCAGCCCCAGCGAATGGAAGCAGGCATCCTCCACCGCCTGCTGCGGGATGGCCTGCGCCGTCAGCTCCTGCGCTGTATTCTGCTGTGCCTGCTCCATTGCTACCGCCTCCAAGACCGTGTGCGTTATTCCCTGCTCTTCTGCTGGATGAGATACCGTTTGATTGCATAGATCAGCTTGCCCGTAGTGGGCTTTTCCGCTTCAAAGCCGCTTTCAGCCTTGAACTGCGTCCAGCCCTCGGCCGGTTTTGCTTCCAGCTGGTCGATCATGCGCCGGATGCCGCTGTCCACGGCCGAGACCGAAACACCGTACTGCTCACTGACCGCCTGCAGGATCTCCTTGCGGATGGCCAGCTTCTGCGAGGTGCCGTAGACCACGCCCACCGCACTGGTCAGATAGCTGCAATTGATGTCCGGGATGCGGATGCCCCAGCTGTGGTACAGCTGCTGGCACTGCTGCTCGGTGCGCTGCCACTGCTGGCCCGGCATCCGGTACAGCTCCCGCAGCAGGTTCTTGAGCTCCATGCGCTCCACGCAGCAACAGCTGCCGGAGTCCTCCATGCGCAGTGCCGAGCTGTTCTTGCGCCGGCCCTCGTCGAACAGCATCAGCAGCGGCTTGTGCTCCAGCTTGCGCAGTTCCATCATGAACTCGATGCTGCTCATATCCTCCATCTGGCTGCACAGCACCACGATGTCAAAATTGTGGCCCTGCTGCAGCTCCTGCAGCAGTTTGTGTCCGTTCAGAAAGCAGGTACAGGCCAGCACTGGGTTCTGTTCTTCCAGATAGTTTTTCTGTACCCGAAGCTCCTTGCGGTCATAGCTTGCAAGGGCGACCTGCAGCACATCTGCCGTCCGCTCATTGTCCACGCCACGCGCCGCCTTCCTGTTCGGTCTGCTGTGCCGCATCCAGCTCTGCCACCACGTCCTGCCAGATCTCCGGCTGAACGCCATTCTCACACAGATATTGCAAAACACGGTAGCCAAACTCCGGTGCAACGGCCATATACTTGCTGTCCATGCGCTGGCTGCTGCCAGTACGGCAAAGCGTCAGGCGACAGCCGGTTTCGCCGTCCGGGTCAAGGGAGTAAACCAGCGTATATGCCTGCTGCAACCCGGCGATGGCAGAAAACTGCCGGACCATGGGTGAAAATGTACGTTCCATAGAAATTCCTCCTTGCTACAAGGCATTGCGACGTTTTTAGTGCATTTCCTTGTTTTTCCTTTTTTATTGTATGGAGCAGGAAGGAACCATTCAACCCTGAAAAAGTGTCTAAAAGTGTCAGACTGTTTTTCTGTTCGATTTTGCGTCGTGTTGTTTTGCTTTCCGACGTTTTTGCAAATCATGTTGCCTGTGCCGCACCGTATTTTCATCGTTCCGGATGGTCTGCACGGCTTTTTTCAGTACCCTTACAATAACACGAACGCCGCAGGATTGCAACCCCTGCCGCCGGGTTGGGAATTTTTTCCTCTCTGACCCGGCCAGAACAGAGAATTTCTGCTTCCGCTTCCGGAAACACTTTCTTTTCCATACACAGTTTTTTCATATAGATTTGCTAAAATCATATCGATTCTTCTGTGCAGTCTGCGCGCCTTTTGGCCCGCAGCGGCACAGCTGTCCGTTCCTCACCTCTCCGGCCCCGGCCGGAACCTTTTCCCCAGAAAGGCACACACATGCTACAAATCAAACAGATCTGCAAACAGTACAAGACCGGCGATCTCGTGCAGAATGCGCTGAACAATGTCAGCCTGAACCTGCGTGATAACGAATTCGTCGCCATCCTCGGCCCCAGCGGCTCCGGCAAAACCACCCTGCTGAACATTATCGGCGGTCTAGACCGGTATGACAGCGGCGATTTGATCATCAACGGCATCTCCACCAAAAAGTACACCGACCGCGACTGGGACTCCTACCGCAACCACACCATCGGCTTTGTGTTCCAGAGCTACAACCTCATCCCCCACCAGACCGTGCTGGCCAACGTGGAGCTGGCCCTTACCATCTCCGGCATTTCCGGGGCCGAGCGCCGCCGCCGCGCCACCGAGGCACTGGAGAAAGTGGGTCTGGGCAACCAGCTGCACAAGCACCCCAGCGAGATGTCCGGCGGCCAGATGCAGCGTGTGGCCATTGCCCGTGCACTGGTGAACAACCCCGACATCCTGCTGGCCGACGAGCCCACCGGTGCTCTGGACAGTGAAACCAGCATCCAGGTCATGGAGCTGCTCAAGGAGGTGGCCCGGGACCGTCTGGTGGTCATGGTCACCCATAACCCGGAGCTGGCCGAGCGCTACGCCACCCGCATCGTGACCCTGAAGGACGGCGTCATCCGCTCCGACACCATGCCCTACGAGCCGGACACCCAGACCCTTGCGGCCCCCGTGCACAAGAACATGGGCCGCTCGTCCATGTCGGTGCTCACCTCGCTGACCCTCAGCTTCAACAACCTGCGCACCAAAAAAGCACGCACCCTGCTCACTGCCTTTGCCGGTTCCATCGGCATCATCGGCATTGCGCTGATCATCTCCCTGTCCACCGGTGTCAACAACTACATTGACGACATGGAGCGCTCCACCCTGTCGGAGTACCCGCTGCAGATCATGAGCAGCGGCATGGACTTTACTTCCATGCTCTCTTCCCGCGTTCCGTCGGACAGCTCCCAGAGCACCACTCAGGAAGAAGGCATGGTGCCGGTGCGCCAGCTGCTCTCGCAGATGGTGTCGGGCATCACCACCAACGACCTCAAGTCCCTCAAGCAGTATCTGGAGACCACCGACACCACCGTTGCCGACAATGCCACCGCCGTGGAGTATGCCTATAATGTGTCGCCCCAGATCTACCGGCAGGACCCCGACGGCAGCATCCGGCAGGTGAACCCGGATTCCTCCCTGTCCTCGCTGGGCATCAGCTCCGAGACCTCTTCCAACAACATCATGTCCTCCATGATGAACACCAGTGTGTTCTCGGAACTGCCCCAGACCCCGGAGCTGTATGCATCCCAGTACGACGTCAAGGCCGGCCGCTGGCCGGAAGCCTACAACGAATGCGTGCTGGTGCTGGACGCCACCGGCAGCGTGACCGACTACGCCCTGTACGCGCTGGGCATGCGGGACAACGCCGAGCTGGACAAGATGATCCAGCAGTTTGCCCAGAACCAGAACGTAGACGTGCCGGATGACTTCAAGACCTATTCCTATTCCGATTTTCTAGGCAAGCAGTTCAAGCTCATCAACAGCTCCGACCGCTATGTCTACGACGAGACCTACAGCTTGTGGCGCGATAAATCCGATGACACCGACTATATGAAGCAGGTGGTGGCCAACGGCACCGACCTGACCATCGTGGGCGTGGTGCAGCCCGCCGAGGATTCTTCTGCTGCCATGCTGTCCTCCGGCATCGGCTACACCCACGACCTCACCCTGCACGTCATCGAGCAGGCCAAATCCAGCGCCATCGTGCAGCAGCAGATGGCCGACCCCCAGATCAATGTGTTCACCGGCGAGGAGTTCGGTGCCGACAACAGCACTTCCTTCGATATGTCCTCCATGTTCTCGGTGGACACTGATACGCTGAAGAACGCTTTCCAGTTTGACACCAGCGCCCTGAAGTTTGACCTGAGCGGCGCCTTTGATCTGAGCTCTGGTTCCTTCGACCTCTCTTCCCTGCTGGACCCGGACAACTTCTCACTGGACCTGGGCGACCTGCCGCAGCCGGACATGGATATGAGCAGCGTGTTTGAGAACATAGATCTGTCCATCTCCCCGGAGGCCCTGCAGAATATGATGCAGAAGATCCTGAACGGCTACAAGGACTATGTGGTGGGCAACGGCATCCTGAATCTGGACAAGATCAGCTTCTCCGCCTATATGCAGACCGAGCAGTTCCAGCAGCTGCTGGCCAGCTCCATGAGTGAACTGCTGGCCGATGCCAACCTGCAGGAGCAGTTCTCCGCCGCCATGCAGACCGTGATGGAGAGCTACTCTGCCCAGATCAGCCAGGCCCTGCAGAGCCAGCTGAGCACCGCCATGAATACGGCCATGCAGCAGATGGGCACCCGGATCAGCCAGCGGATGGAAAGCGCCATCCAGAAGAACATTGCCCAGCTGGGCAGCCAGATGGAAAATGCCCTGAAGATCGACGCCAGCGCCTTCCAGAATGCCATCCACATGAACATGACGCAGGAAGAGCTGGCTGAACTGATGAAGTCCTCCATGCTGTCCTCCACCTCCACCTACGACGGCAATCTGCAGAGCCTGGGCTACGCCGACCTCGATGACCCCAGCACCATTTCCATCTACCCGAAGGACTTTGACTGCAAGGCCCTGATCGTGGATGCACTGGACGCCTACAATGCCTCCGCCGAGGCAAATGGCGAGGATGACAAGGTGGTGCGCTACACCGATGTGGTGGGCACCCTGATGACCTCGGTGACCAAGATCATCAACATGATCAGCAACATGCTGGTGGCCTTTGTGTCCATCTCGCTGGTGGTGTCCTCCATCATGATCGGCGTCATCACCTATATCAGCGTGCTGGAGCGCCGCAAGGAGATCGGCATCCTGCGTGCCATCGGCGCGTCCAAGCGCAACATCTCGGAGGTATTCAACGCCGAGACCTTCATCATCGGTCTGTGCTCCGGCTGTATGGGCGTGGGCCTGAGCCTGATTCTGCTGATCCCCGGCAACATGCTCATCCACTCCATTGCCGACAGTGCCTCGGTCACGGCAGCCCTGCCGCTGCAGGCTGCACTGGTGCTGATCGCACTGGCCACACTGCTCACCATTCTGGGCGGCCTGATCCCCGCCAAGAGCGCCTCCAAGTGCGACCCCGTCAAGGCCCTGCGCTCGGAGTGATTCCCGGCAGACAAAACACAAGCGGACGGTTCCCCGGTCGGGCAGCCGCCCGCTTTTTGCATTGCGGCGCATCTTGTGCTAAAATAAGAAAAAACACAAAGGAGCCTTTTTCCATGCCCAACATCATTGAGATCACTGATTTTTCCTCGCCGGAGCTGGACGTCTACGCCCGCCTGACCCAGGCCCAGCTGCGCAATCGACTGGAGCCGGAAAAGGGCGTTTTTATTGCCGAGAGCCCCAAGGTGATCGCGCGGGCGCTGGATGCCGGCTACCAGCCGCTGTCCCTGCTCATGGAACGCAAACAGATCACCGGCCCGGCCCAGGACATCCTGACCCGCTGCGAAGACGCCCCGGTATACACGGCCGACCGCGAGATGCTGGCCCGCCTGACCGGCTACGAACTGACCCGCGGCGTGCTGTGCGCCTTCCACCGCCCCGCGCCCCGCACAGTAGAGCAGGTATGCCGGGATGCCCGCCGGGTGGCTGTGCTGGAGGGCATCGTGGATTCCACCAACGTGGGTGCCATCTTCCGCAGTGCTGCCGCATTGAACATGGATGCAGTGCTCATCACGCCCTCCTGCTGCGATCCGCTGTGCCGCCGGGCGGTGCGCGTGAGCATGGGTACGGTGTTCCAGGTGCCCTGGGCGCAGATCGGCACCACCCCCGCCGACTGGCCGGAACACGGCATGGCACAGCTGCACGCTCTGGGCTTCAAGACCGCTGCCATGGCCCTGAGCGACCGTTCGGTGAGCATCGACGACAACGCCCTTGCCGCTGAACCCAAACTGGCCATTGTGCTGGGCACCGAGGGCGACGGCCTGGCCCACAGCACCATCGCCGCCTGCGACTATACCGTGAAGATCCCCATGTCCCATGGGGTAGACTCGCTGAACGTAGCCGCTGCCAGTGCCGTCGCCTTCTGGCAGCTGGGCCGTACCTGACACAATCTGCTTGACAAATCTCCTGATTCGAGTTACACTTACAGGGTCATCTGGTATGGGCCTGTAGCTCAGTTGGGAGAGCGTTCGGTTCGCATCCGAGAGGTCAAGGGTTCGAATCCCTCCAGGTCCATAAAAAGCAAAACTCCGTGTCTGCTGACACGGAGTTTTCTTTTTATTCAGGACCCGGAGGGATTCGAACAGCACGGCACTGCCACAGGCAGGGCAATCAACAGCCCGGTGGGCTGTTGATTCGTGCGCGGGTCCCAACCTCCAGGAATGTCTAACGGGGATGCTGCCGCATCCGGACCCGGAGGGATTCGAACAGCACGGCACTGCCGCAGGCAGGGCAATCAACAGCCCGGTGGGCTGTTGATTCGTGCGCGGGTCCCAGCCTCCAGGAATGTCTAACGGGGATGCTGCCGCATCCGGACCCGGAGAGATTCCGGCAGGGCGGCGGCTTGCCGCAGCCAAAGCCCCAGTGGGGCTTTGGTTATGCCGCCGAAGGTGCCAAGGCCCTCCCCAACCACTTTGCACGCAAGCCCCTGTCCGAAACGGTCTCCTATCTGTAACATTTTCCATTTTCTCAACATGCAAACCGGCAGCCCTGTGATTCCATGAAACCACAGGACTGCCTGTTTTTCTGTTTTGCTTTCCTGTACAGTTGTTCAGCCGTTCAGTTGTCCCACTTATCGCACAAGGCGTTGATCTGATCGGCGAACTTGGCCAGATCCTTGTTGGCACCGCCCTCGTTGTGCTCGATGACCCGCAGCAGGCGCTTGCCGGCGCTGACCAGACGCTGGAACACCGTGGCGGCGCGGTTCTGGCCCTCCGATACCTTGTGCTCAATGCGTACCTTCGTGCCCTCCTGCAGGCAGACAGCGCCCTCGGCACCGATGGCCCACTGCGCACCGTTGTAGGGCGCGCAGGCGGTGAAGCCCTGCCCGGTGAGGGTGTCGACGAAGATGTTTTCCACCTCATCTTCGCCGTGCATCACGAACACCCGCTTGGGCTTCTCGGTGAAAGCGTTCACCCAGCGCAGCAGTCCGTCCCGGTCTGCGTGGCCGGACATGCCGGTGAGCTGGCAGATCTCCGCCTGCACCTCGATGGGCTCGCCGAACAGCTTGACCGTGGTGGCGCCCTCGATGAGGGTGCGGCCCAGCGTGCCCACTGCCTGATAGCCTACGAACAGGATGGTGCACTCCGGCCGCCACAGGTTGTGCTTGAGGTGATGGCGGATGCGGCCTGCCTCGCACATGCCGCTGGCCGACAGGATAACCTTAGGCGTGCGGTCGGTGTTGATCATACGGGACTCGTCACTGGTCACGGTGACCCGCAGCCCCGGCACGTTGATGGGGTCGATGCCCTGTTCCAGCAGGGCGCGGGTCTGCTCGTCGAAGCAGTCCGGGTCGGTGTCCTTGAAGATGCGGGTGGCCTCGATGGCCAGCGGGCTGTCGATGTAGACCGGGAAGTTGCCGTGCCCTTTGACCAGCCCTTTTTCCTTGATCTCCCGCAAAAAATACAGCATCTCCTGGGTGCGACCCACCGCAAAACTGGGCACGACCACATTGCCGCCCCGGTCAAAGGTGCGCTGCAAGATTTTAGCCAGCTCGTTCACATAATCCGGGCGCGGGCCGTGCAGCCGGTCGCCGTAGGTGGACTCCATGAACACATAGTCCGCCTCGCTGATATAGGCGGGGTCCTTGATGATGGGCTGGTCCAGATTGCCGATATCGCCGGAAAACACCAGCTTGGTGGTAGTGTCGCCCTCGGTGATCCACAGCTCGATGCTGGCGGAGCCCAGCAGGTGGCCCACATCCACGAACCGCACCTCGATGCCCGGAGCCAGCTCGATGCGCTTTTCGTAGTCCACACCCACGAACAGCTTCATGGCCGCCTCGGCGTCCTGCACGGTATACATGGGCTCCACCGGCTCGGCACCGGAGCGCTGGGCCTTGCGGTTCTTCCACTCGGCCTCGAACTCCTGGATGTGGGCGGAGTCCCGCAGCATGATACCGCACAGCTCCACCGTGGGGTTGGTGGCGTAGATTTTGCCCCGGAAGCCGTTGCGCACCAGCAGCGGCAGCATACCGGTGTGGTCGATGTGCGCATGGGTAGCCAGCACCCAGTCGATCTCGCCGGGTGCCACCGGGATGGGCTGGTTCTCGTAGACATTCTTGCCCTGCTCCATGCCGCAGTCGATCAGGAACCGACGGCCCGCGGCTTCCAGCAGCGTACAGCTGCCGGTGACCTCATGGTTCGCGCCCAGAAACGTGATCTTCATCCCAAAACACCTCCGGTTATTCAGGCCAACTTCTCCGGCCGTCCGGCGGTTTCCACGCAAAATGTACCCGGGTTGTGGCACCCGACATCCGCTTCACGCCTGAACGGCGTTCGCGTCTTGTCGGCCACTGCCCCAACAGCAGCGCCCTGTTTCCACCGCAGGTGGCGGTTGCTGCTGTTGCATTCCATCGCCCTCCCTACTGCCTGCGGCAGCAGGGTCCCTCCCCAGCGGATCATTTGCTTTGGAAACTGCCGGCCAGCCATCAAAAGCCGCGCCTTTTTATTCTGTGCTTACAGTATAGCATATTTTAAAGGTACACGCCGCACAAATCGGCGGGATTTTTGCGGGCAATCTGCCGAAAGGAGCAAAAAATTTTTATACAATCTTGACAAACCGCCCCATTCTGTTATAAACTTAGATTTGTATGACGTTCGTTCGTATTTTATGAGTTTGAAATAATAGAGAGGTTGAATTTTTATGGTTCGTAACGATTTGCGCAACGTTGCCATTATCGCTCACGTTGACCACGGCAAGACCACGCTGGTGGACGCCCTGCTGCGTCAGAGCGGCGCTTTCCGCGACAATCAGGCCGTGGCAGAGCGCGTGATGGACAGCGGTGATATCGAGCGCGAGCGCGGCATCACCATTCTGGCCAAGAACTGCTCCTGCACCTACAAGGGCGTGAAGATCAACATCGTCGATACCCCGGGCCACGCCGACTTCGGCGGCGAGGTGGAGCGCGTGCTGAAGATGGTCAATGGCGTTCTGCTGCTGGTGGATGCTGCCGAGGGCTGCATGCCCCAGACCCGCTTTGTGCTGCAGAAGGCTCTGCAGCAGAACCTGAGCCTGGTGGTCGCCATCAACAAGATCGACCGCCCTGACGCCCGCATCAAGGAAGTCATCGACGAGGTGCTGTACCTGCTGATGGACCTGGGCGCTACCGACGAACAGCTGGACTGCCCCATGCTGTTCTGCTGCGGCCGTGACGGCACCGCCAGCCTGGACCCGGATGTGCCGGGCACCGACCTGATCCCCCTGTTCGACACCCTGCTGAGCACCATCAAGCCGCCCGAGGGCGACCCTGAGGCTCCCTTCCAGATGCTGGTGTCCTCTGTGGACTACAACGACTTCGTGGGCCGCATCGGCATCGGCCGCATCCAGAACGGTGTTGCCAAGGTGGGCGAGGAAGTGGTCGTGTGCGACTGGCACAACCCCGACCTGAAGATGCGCGGCCGTCTGACCAAGCTGTACGACTTCCAGGCCAACGGCCGTCAGCCGTGCGACAACATCACCGCAGGTGATATCGTGGCATTCTCCGGTCTGCCGGACGTGACCATCGGCAACACCCTGTGCAGCCCCTCCAACGTGGAGCCGCTGCCCTTCGTTAAGATCAACGACCCCACCGTGGAGATGACCTTCTCGGTCAACGACAGCCCGCTGGCCGGCCGTGAGGGCAAGTTCGTCACCAGCCGTCAGATCCGTGACCGTCTGCAGAAGGAACTGCTGAAGGACGTGGCCCTGAAGGTGGAGGACTCCGCCACCACCGATTCCTTCCGTGTCATGGGCCGTGGTGAGATGCATCTGTCCA
>ERZ791809.317-NODE-317-length-36802-cov-9.136038_pt1 | contig 36802 bp, 34 predicted proteins | sample MGYA00509946_ERZ791809 | MGnify/ENA primary metagenome ERZ791809 (study PRJEB30046, sample SAMN00791993) | human gut metagenome | study: EMG produced TPA metagenomics assembly of the A metagenome-wide association study of gut microbiota in type 2...
GCCCTGATAGATTAGTACTTTGTCTTTTAGTATTTTGTTTATTAGTATTTTGTTGTGTTGGATTCTCCAACGTTGGAAAATCCGACATTGGATTTTCCGATGATGGTGAATTTGGCACTGGAGCAGGGCGTTTTTCAATCCGTTCTTTCTGCGGCAGTTCAAAGACTTCATAGTTGTAGTCAATAATGCGGCCACGGGCATCACGGACTTTGCTCCGACACAGATACCCGCCATCTTCCAGTTCGTGAACGGCACTTCTTACACTGTCGATGCCATCCTTGCACCCGGTTGCCAGCCCCTTCAGGCTGTAATCCCAGTCGTCGGGCAGGGAGAGCATATAGGACAGCAGGCCCTTTGCCTTCAGGGACAGCTTCTTGTCCTGAAGATGGTAGTTGCTCATGACGGTATAGTTGACGTTTTTGTTGACGCGGAATGTGGACATGGCGGCTTCCCTTTCAGCCCGGTTTGCGGGCAAAAGAAAACGCAGCATCTCCCGGCTTTCGGGAAACGCTGCGTTCAGACAGGGAAGCCTGCTGTGAGCTGGCACAGCAACGGCAGCACTGCATAATTCTAACGGACATCTAACACAACTACACCTGAAATGCAGCCGCTGACGACCCGTGTGAAAAAGGATTTTTCTAACGTCATTTCGCAAAAAGCGGCTGATTTTTGCCTGCAAATTACGGTGTGACGTGCCTTTTTGGAGGTTACAAAAATGCCCTCAGCTGCCAATGACAGCCGCGAGGAACCAGCTTCATCCAACAATTTCAAAGACTCGAAATCGTTTTGTCCTTAACCGGGCACGTGGGTTCGAATCCCACCATCTCCGCCAACAAAAGGCACCGGCTCAAGCTGGTGCCTTTTTTGCGGCTAAGATGGTGAGGATGAGAACAGGGCGGCGGTCCGCAGGCCCCTCCTTGCTCTTGTATAGTATAACGCACCCAATTGTGAAATGCGTGGGCTTCGTAGGCCTACATGGTGAGCCTGATAAGTCTGCCTTTGGAAATATATTCCATTTCTCAACGCGCAGGCATGAAAAAAGACCGGGCTTTGCCGGCCTTCCCCGAAGCATCCTATGAAAATCAATCAATGTTTGCAATTCAAAATCTTTGTCAGTGTGTCCGTAAATTTCACATCCTGCTCCTTTGTCCGTTTCGCACTCCCTTTCGGGTGCTTGCCGGCACGAAGGAGCTTTTTGTTTTCGTACCGCCGCAGCATGAGGGCATCCATGTTGTCAGCAGTGTACTCCAAGCCGTTCTGGTTCAGCACTCTGGCACACCGGGCAAGGCACATACTTGCCAGCCCATAGTCCTGTGTCACGACAAGATCCCCTGGTTTGACCCGGTTGACCAGCGCAAAGTCCACACTGTCAGTACCCTTGTCGAATACCAGCGTCTGCGCACCCTCACGCTCGATCTGGTGCGAGGTGTCGCACAGGATGACGACCGGGATGCCGAACTGCTTTGCGATCTGCAAAGTTAGGTCAACCACAGGACAGCCATCTGCATCAATCAGAATATTCATCGCATATCCTCCATCGCCCAGCGAAACGCCATTGCTGTGCGCAGGTCGGCATCCTTGAAATGCCCGCCGTTGTTCCATTCAAGGGTGCAGTTCTTGCCGCGTTCCACAAGTTCACGGTGCAGGGCACGAATGTTATCGCCCACAGCAGCCATGGTTGCGTTCCTTGTGCGCTCTTCCCGGTCCCCAAGGCTCAGATAAATGCACTGCGCCTGAATGGGGTGCTGTTGTTCAAACTCCATCCATCCCGGAAACCATACGGAAGGCGAAGCGGCCGCAACACCGGAAAACAGAGCCGTCTGCGTGGATGCCCACAGAGCAAACAGTCCGGCCAGCGAGTAGCCGCCCAGAATGATCCGGACGTTTTCCGGCAGTGCAAACTGCTGTTTCAGGGTGGGAATCGCCTGTTCGGTCAGAAAGCGCAGCGTGCCCGCCGCATTGCCGCCGAAACTGTCTTTGCCCCACACCGCAGGAGATTTCCACGGGGAAAGTTCATCGTTCCAACTTTTCACAGGAACAGCGGCAAACAAAAACGAATGTGCCGAACCCTGTGCAATGGCTTCAACTTCGCTGTCCATGTTCTGTAATTCATGCTCGTCCGTCATCTGAAGCAGAAGATATTCGGCACAGTCTGTGCCGTAAATGTGGCAGGGTCTATCTCCGATTTGAACTTGCTTTGCGGTCACGGCAGCGGCCTCCTGAAAAAATTTTGATATGCGAGAATTAGAATAAAAGAGCTCGACGGTGTCGAAAAAGAGAAGAGCCAATCCATCCGTACCTTTTTGTACAGGGATGCCTTGGCTTTTCTTGACGCAGAGACAGTGCGCTGATGTTTTACGCTGTGGAACTGCTTGCGGCCAAGATAGAGCAGATGAGGAGCGAAAAGCGTTCCCGGTTTCGGCAAAGGTACCTTTTCACGGGAGCCTTTTTCCACAGCTCGGGCAAAAATCAACGTCGTACATTGATTTTGTGGGAAGATTTTTGTGGCAGAAAGGACATCGCCAAAACAGAAAATAGACGATCAGGCCTGCCAGGGCCGCCAGGATGCCGGCGATCACAAGGATCGGGACGAGGATCTCTGGAAGAGAAAAGAAAACGGCGATGCACAGCAGGAAAATGCTCAGAAGAAGCAAAACCTGCCCGAGGGCCCTTCCGGTTTTATAGTTCATCGAAAAAATACCTCCCATTGATCGGCATGAGAAAAAGGCGTGAGGAGATTGGCTGCTTCCATTATAGCATATTCGGGCGGAGAGACAAGAAGCTCGGATGTGCGGCACGCTCTGCAGGGACTTCCTGCATTTCTGTATGGGAGAATCGACACAAAACCGGTTGACATCCACCGGAAGAAACCCTTACAATGGGAACAGAAACCATGTCGGGCAATGGAACAGGAGGAATTTTGGAATGAACAACACAGAAGCATTTGAGTTCTTGCTGAGCTGGAAGGATGACGTCCTGATGAACTGCCTTTCCGGGCGGCGGGATAAGGCCTTTGATCCGCAGGCCATGCAGAAGGTCCGGGCGGCCTGTGCCGTGCTGGCCGAGGACGGGACCTATCCGTTCGACCTGTCGGTCACAGACCCGGAGATCTACCGTCAGGTCAGCGCCTGGTTCACCGACCTGCTGCGCAAGTCCTGAACCGTTCCGACACGAAAGATGCATTTATTTTCCACAAACGCTTGACATCTTGTGCAATCTGCATTATCATAAAGCCATCAAGTGTTTGTTCAGAGAATTGAGCAGAACAAACAAGAGGGAGCCTGTTCCCTTTTGTTTGCTCTGCTCTTTTTTGTTCCCGCTACGCAAACGAGCATGCTGTGACAGGCAGAAGATCAGGAGGTTTTTATGCTGGATGTAGCAATCATCGGCTGCGGTGTCGTTGGCGCGGCTGCCGCCTATGAGCTCTCGCATTATCCGCTGCACACTGCAATTTTTGAGGCCGAGAACGATGTGGCCGACTGCACCACCAAGGCCAACAGTGCCATTCTGCACGCTGGGTACGACCCTGAGCCGGGCACCCGGATGGCACGGCTCAATGTGGAGGGCGTTGCACTGGCCAAAGAGATCTGCGCCCGGCTGGATGTGCCGTACCGGCAGTGCGGCAGTCTGGTGCTGGCCCTCAGCCCGGCGGAGCTGCCGCATCTGCAGAAGCTGTACGAAAACGGCCTTGCCAATGGGGTGCCGGGCATCCGGCTGCTGTCGGCAGAGGAAACACGGGCCATGGAGCCCGGTCTTTCGCCGGAGGTGGCCGGAGCGCTGTATGCACCCAGCGCGGCCATCGTCAGCCCGTGGGAATATGCGCTGGCCATGGCGGAGGTGGCGGTGCGCAACGGGGTGGAACTCCACCTCAGCAGCCCGGTCACCGGCATTCAGAAAACCGCATCCGGATGGGCGCTGACCACGCCGTCCGGCGTGGTGGAGGCCCGCTACGTTGTCAACGCCGCCGGCATCCGGGCCGATGCCGTGCACGACATGGCCGCTCCGCACCGGTTCACCATCCAGCCCACCCGCGGCGAATATTACCTTCTGGACAAATCGGAAGGCACGCGGGTGCAGCATGTCATCTTCCAGTGCCCCAACGAAAACGGCAAGGGCGTGCTGGTGGCACCTACCGTTCACGGCAACCTGATCGTCGGACCCAATGCCGAGCCGGTGGCGGGCGACAACACCGCCTGCACCGCCGCCGGGCTGGCCTTTGTCAGCGCGGCCGCACGCCGCAGCGTGCCGGACATCCGCTTCGGCGAGTCCATCCGCAACTTTGCAGGCGTCCGCGCCAATGTGGACACCGGGGATTTCGTCATCGGCGAGGCGGAAGGTGCACCCGGCTTCATCGACCTGGCCGGTATGAAATCGCCGGGCCTGTCCAGCGCACCGGCCGTTGCCAAAGAGGTGGTCCGCATTCTGGAAGGCCACGGGGATCTGCCTGCGGCCAAAACGGATTACCGGGACGGCCGCACCCGGGTGCGGTTCAAGGAGCTGCCGCCGGAAGAAAAGGCAAAGCTCATTGCCCGGGACCCCGCCTACGGCCGGGTGATCTGCCGCTGCGAGACCATCACCGAGGGCGAGATCTTGGACGCCCTGCACACCGAGATCCCGGCCACCACCATCGACGGCGTCAAGCGCCGCTGCAACGCCGGGATGGGCCGCTGTCAGGGCGGCTTCTGCGGGCCCCGGGTGCTGGAGCTCATCAGCCGGACGCGGGGCATCGACCCGCTGGACGTCCTGCAGGACAAGGCAGGCAGCAACGTCTTACTGTGCGAAACCAAGCAGGAGGGAACCAACCATGATTGATCTGGTCATCGTCGGCGGCGGCCCTGCAGGCCTTGCCGCAGCCTACAGCGCATGGCAGCACGGCCTGCGCGATATTCTGATTTTGGAGCGTGACAACGAGCTGGGCGGTATCCTGAACCAGTGCATCCACAACGGCTTCGGGCTGCACCGTTTCGGCGAGCAGCTCACCGGCCCGGAGTACGCCGGGCGCTACATTGAAATGCTGCGCTCCACCGGCGTCCGGGTGGAGCTGGGCACCATGGTGCTGGAGGTCACGCCGGATAAAAAGATCCACTGTGTCAGCAAGGAGAAGGGCTACCAGATCCTCGAAGCAAAGAGCGTCATCCTCTGCATGGGCTGCCGGGAGCGCACCCGCGGGGCCATCGGCATCCCGGGCACCCGCCCGGCCGGCATCTACACCGCCGGTGCCGCCCAGCGCTATGTCAACATGGAGGGCTATCTGGTAGGCAAACGGGTGCTCATTCTGGGCAGCGGCGACATCGGCCTGATCATGGCCCGGCGGATGACGCTGGAAGGGGCCAAGGTGCTGGCCTGCGTGGAGGTCATGCCCTATTCCGGCGGCCTGACCCGCAACATTGTGCAGTGCCTGCAGGATTTTGACATCCCGCTGTACCTGTCCCACACCATCGTGGACATTCAGGGCGATACCCGGGTGGAAAAGGCCATTGTGGCCAAGGTGGACGAGAACCGCCGCCCCATTCCGGGCACCGAGATGGAGTTTGACGTGGACACCATCCTGCTCAGTGTGGGCCTGATCCCGGAAAACGAGCTGACCCGGCAGGCCGGCATCCCGATGGACCCCCACACCAAGGGAGCCGTGGTCTACGAGAACATGGAGACCGGCATTCCCGGCGTGTTTGCCTGCGGCAACGTGGTGCATGTGCACGATCTGGTGGACTTTGTTTCCGGCGAGAGCGACCGGGCCGGAGCCGCAGCCGCCGCCTATGTGCTCCACGGTGAGACCCCGGACGCGGCCGTGCTGGACCTTGTCCCGGGCAATGGCGTGGGCTATACCGTCCCCCAGCGGGTGCGCCCGGCGGACGTGGACAAGGGCGTGGAGATCTCGTTCCGGGTGCGGCAGAATTACGGCCCCAGCCAGATCACCATCACCTGCGGGGAGAAGCAGCTGGCCCGGTTCAAGCGCCAGCGGATGGCACCCGGCGAGATGGAGCACATCACCCTGCCCGGGGTCCTGCTGGCAAAGGCCGACGGCCCGCTGACCGTTGCAGTAGAGGAGGTCGTAGCAAAATGAACAAAAAGTGTGAGATCATTTGTATCTGCTGCCCCCGTGGCTGCCACTTGCAGGTGGACCCGGAAAACGATTATAATGTAACCGGCAATGCCTGCCCCAACGGTGCCGCCTATGGCAAGGAAGAACTGACCCACCCCACCCGTATCCTGACCAGTACGGTGCGGGCCGAGGGCGGGCGCTATCCGCGCTGCCCGGTCAAGACCGCGCAGGCGGTGCCCAAAGAAAAGATCGTGCAGGTCATGGCTGCGCTGGACGGCGTCACGCTGCACACACCCATCCGCACCGGGCAGGTCGTGCTGACCGATGTCTGCGGCACCGGTGTGGATGTCGTAGCCACACGGGACCTGTAAAACCGCCCCTGAGCGAAACGGAGGTCGTTGAACCATGTCGACAAAGTATGTTCTTGCACTGGACCAGGGAACCACCAGCAGCCGCGCCATCCTGTTTGACAACGAGCAGAACATCATCGCGGTGCAGCAGCGGGAGTTTGAGCAGATCTACCCGCAGCAGGGCTGGGTGGAGCACAACCCCATGGAGATCTGGTCCACCCAGTACGGGGTCATGAACGAGGTGGTGGCCCAGAGCGGTGTGGATGTCCATGACATTGCCGCCATCGGCATCACCAACCAGCGCGAGACCACCATCCTGTGGGAAAAGGCCACCGGCCGCCCCATCTACAATGCCATCGTCTGGCAGTGCCGCCGCACCGCCCCGCTGGTGGACGAGCTGGTGCAGCAGCCCGGCATGACGGAATACATCCGCGAGAATACCGGCCTGATGCCGGATGCCTATTTTTCCGCCACCAAGATCAAGTGGATCCTGGATAACGTGCCCGGCGCGCGGGAGCGGGCCGAGGCGGGCGAGATCCTGTTCGGCACTGTGGACACCTGGCTGGTGTGGAAGCTCACCGGCGGCAAAGTCCATGTGACCGACCGCACCAACGCCAGCCGCACCATGCTCTACAACATCCGCACCCTGGACTGGGATGACACCCTGCTCAAAGCGCTGGACATCCCCCGCTGCATCCTGCCCCGCGTGGCGGATTCCAGCGAGGTCTACGGCACCACCGACCTGTGCGGGGTGCAGGTGCCGGTAGCCGGCATTGCCGGGGACCAGCAGGCTGCACTGTTCGGGCAGGGGTGCTTTGCCAAGGGTGAGGCCAAGAACACCTACGGCACCGGCTGCTTCTTGCTGATGAACACCGGTGACACCATCTGCCGCAGCCAGAACGGCCTGATCTCCACCATTGGCATCAGCCTGAACGGCAAGGTGGAGTATGCTCTGGAGGGCAGTGTCTTTGTGGGCGGTGCCGTCATCCAGTGGGTGCGCGACGGCCTGCGGATGATTCAGGAGAGCCGCGACGCTGAATACTATGCCCAGAAGGTGCCGGACAACGGCGGCATCTACATCGTGCCCGCCTTCACCGGTCTCGGCGCGCCCTATTGGGATATGTACGCCCGCGGTGCCATCGTGGGCATCACCCGCGGCACCACCCAGAACCACATCATCCGGGCGGCGGAGGAGTCCATCGCCTACCAGAGCGCCGACCTTGTGGCCGCCATGGAAAAGGACACCGGTGTGCCCATCACCTCCCTGAAGGTGGACGGCGGTGCTTCCCGCGACCAGTTCCTGATGCAGTTCCAGGCCGACATCCTGAACAAGGACGTTCTGCGCCCGGCCATCCGGGAGACCACGGCCCTGGGCGCTGCCTATCTGGCCGGCCTTGCCACCGGCGTGTGGAAGGACCGGGACGAGATCCGCAGCCTGTGGCACTGCAACATGACCTTTACCCCCGCTATGCCGGAGGCCGAGCGCGCACGGCTGCTGTCCGGCTGGCACAAGGCCGTGGGCCGCAGCAGTGACTGGGCAGAGCATGAAAAGAATTTGTCTGGATTTTGACTGCTTCCAACAAAAAATCACGAATTTGTGAATTGTCTGTTGACAAACCGTTGAGAAATGGTATACTGAAAGCATCCCAAGAGAATTGAGATGGGGATGCACTGTGCCACACGACCGCAGTGCGTCCCCATTTTTTTGTTCCCATCGCACCACTTGTCCGCCCGTTCACATCTGTTCCGGGGGCTGGTTCTGGAAGTGCAGCCGCCGGGCACGTCCCTGAAAAAAGAAGGAGGATCCCCATGAAAAGCACCGCAAAGGCCACCGAAAAGCGTTCGCGCACGGTCGTTGTGCTGGCGATCGCTGTGGCGTTGATGCTGCTGGGCAGCATTTTTGCCCAGATGTTCAACACCTCATTCTACAAGGTCAAGGTCTCCCGCATTTCCTTTGAGACCGACACCGGCACCCTTTCGGGCCTGTTGTACCTGCCCAAGGGCGTGGACGCCTCCAACCCGCACCCCACCATCGTGACCACTCACGGCTACCTGAACAGTGCCGAGATGCAGGACGAGACCGCCATCGAGATGTCCCGCCGCGGCTATGTCGTGCTGGCACTGGATATGTATGACCACGGCCATTCCCACGGGAACGCCGACAATACCGGCGGCTTCTTCAACTTCTGGCCCACTTCGCTGTGGGATGCCGCACAGTACATGTACAGCCAGGACTACGTTGCCAAGGACGCCCAGGGCAACGGTCAGATCGCGGTCAGCGGCCACTCCATGGGCGGCTTCTCCTCCGAGATGGCCATCTATCTGGATGAGCAGAACTACGCTGCCGCCGGTTACCGCATCATCAAGGCCGGTTTGAGCATGGGTGCCGATTACTCCTGGACCTCCTACCTGGGCCTGGACGAAGAGGCTGCGGTTGCCACCTTCGGCGGACGCACCATCGGCAAGATCTGCGGCCAGTACGACGAGTTCTTCTTTGCGGCCGACGAGCCTCCCACGAAGAGCGGCACCGTCTACCACAAGGACTATGTTGCCACCACCGCTGGCAAGACCCTGCTGGAGCAGGAAGCTCCGCAGGCTGACACCTGGTACACCGGCTCGGACGGCGGCCAGCGCATCATTTACCAGCCGCGTGAGATCCACCCCTGGAACCACTTCTCCACCGCTTCCACCAAGGATGCCATCGAGTTCTACGCCACTGCATTTGCCGACCAGTCCGGTCTGGTGCAGAACATTGCTTCCACCAGCCAGATCTGGTACTGGAAAGAAGTCTTTGAGCTGGTCGCTCTGGTGGGCTTCCTGCTCATGCTGGCACCTCTTGCCCTGCTGCTGATGAAGCTGCCCTTCCTGTCCAATGCAAAGCAGGCCGTCGCAGCACCCACCCCGGCCGTCGGCACCCTGTCCGGCAAGCTTGGCACGATCAGCCTGTTCGTGGTGGGTATGCTGATCCCGGCCATCATCTTCCCCGCCGTGTACGACGGCAGTCTGACCGCAGAGCCCATCCGCTGGATGCGCTACGCCAGTGACATTGCCCTGCTCCTGTCGGTAGTGGGCATCGTTCTGGCAGCCCGCAGCACCGAGGACGACCGCAAGACCTGGCTGTCCGGCTCGGTGTGCGTCCTGATCGCTTCCGTCGTCCTGCGTGTGCTGGTGACCAAGAACATCTTCGAGACCAATGCCACCTGGCAGGGCCCCACCGTCAACAGCATCGTGACCTGGGCTCTCATCTGCGCCTGCATCTCCATCGTGACCATGGTCTGCGTCTACCTGTTCGGCGGCCGCAAGCAGAAGGGCATCACGCTGGAACAGTACGGCATTGCCGCAAAGCCGGTGTCTGTGGCCGCAGCCTTCTGCGTGGCACTGCTGGTGAGCGTGATCGCCTACGCCTGCCTGTTTGCCGTGGATGCCATCTTCAAGACCGACTTCCGCATCTGGACCTTCGCCTTCAAGACCTTTGAAGCCAGCGCCATCCCGGCGGCGGTCAAGTATATGCCGTTCTTCTTTGTGTACTACTTTGTCAGCGGCGCCGCCGCCATCTCCAACACCAGCAGCGAAAAGCTGCAGGGCGGCTGGGGCTACCTGCTGGCTGCTCTGACCAACATGGGCGGCATCCTCCTCTGGCTGGTGCTGCAGTACGGCACCCTGTTCCGTACCGGCGTTGCCTTCTACCCGGGACAGGCCCTTGGCGGCATCCTGCTGTTTGCGCTGGTGCCCTCGCTGGCCATTGCATCCTGCCTGGCCAAGTACCTGTACAAAAAGACCGGCAGCGTGTACGTTGCGGCCTTCCTGAATACCATCCTGATGACCATGATGACCGTGGCCAACACCGCGATCTATTTCCAGGCATAAGCACAACCGCAGACTGGGGCTGCACTTTACAGTGCGGCCCCTTTGTGCGATAATGAGAACCATCTGAGAGAAAAGGAGTCCTGCCCGATGCATCCACTTGCTGAAACTCTGCTGGACGAGCCGGTGATCGCAGCCGTCAAGACGGATGACGCTCTGACGGCCGCCCTGGCCTCGCCCTGCAGCACGGTCTTTCTGCTGGCGAGCACCCTGCTCAATGTGGGGGAGCTGGTCCGGCGCATCCACGCGGCCGGAAAGCTGGCCGTCGTGCACATCGACCTTGTGGACGGCCTTTCGGCGCGGGAAGTTGCCGTGAATTCCCTCATTGCGCTGTGCCACCCGGACGGTATCATTTCTACCCACCCGTCCTTGATCCGGCGGGCGCGCCATCAGGGCCTGCTGACCATCCAGCGGGCGTTCATCCTGGACTCCCTTTCCCTGAACAACCTTTCCGGCCAGCTGGAACAAGGCAAGCCGGACTTTGTGGAGATCCTGCCCGGCATCATGCCCCGGGTCATCACCGAGATCAGTACCCGCACCCGGGTGCCGGTGATCGCGGGCGGTCTGCTGCGGGACAAGGCCGACGTCATGGCCGCCATGCGGGCCGGTGCCTCGGCAGTGTCCACCTCTGCCCCGGAGCTGTGGGACATCTGAACTCCGGAAAACACAAAAATGCCTGACCGCTGTCGTTGGCGGTCAGGCATTTTTTATGGAAAGCAGCAGCGTTACAGCTGGCTCTTCTTGACAAGATCTTTGGTGTACAGGGCGCGGGTGGCGTTGAGCACGGCAATGACCATGACGCCCACGTCGGCAAAGATGGCTGTCCACATGCTGGCCATACCGATGGCACCCAGCAGCAGGCAGGCAAACTTGACCGCCAGCGCGAACACGATGTTCTCGTACACGATGCGCAGGGTGCGGCGGGCGATGCGCATGGCCAGTGCGATCTTGGCCGGGTCATCGTCCATCAGCACCACGTCGGCGGCTTCAATGGCGGCGTCGGAGCCCAGGGCACCCATGGCGATGCCCACATCGGCGCGGGACAGCACCGGGGCGTCGTTGATGCCGTCGCCCACAAAGGCCAGATTCTCCTTGGACTTTTTGGCGGCGATGAGTGTTTCGATCTGGTCCACCTTGTCGCCGGGCAGCAGACCGGCGTGGTATTCGTCCAGACCCAGCTGGGCAGAAACGGCCTTGGCCACCGGCTCGGCGTCGCCGGTGAGCATGACGGTCTTGCGCACTCCGGCGGCCTTCAGGGCCCGGATGGCCTCGGCGCTGTGGGGTTTGACCACGTCGGCGATGAGCAGGCAACCGGCGTATCGGCCGTCGATGGCAACGTGCACGACGGTGCCGGTCTCGCTCACGGCGGGGGCAGAAAGACCCAGCTTTTCCATCAGACGGGCGTTGCCGGCGGCAACGGGCTTGCCGTCCACCTTGGCGGTCACGCCGTGGCCGCCAAGTTCCTCCACGTCGGTCACGCGGGCGGAGTCGATCTCCTTGCCGTAGGCGGCCTTGATGCTCAGGGAGATGGGGTGCTTGGACCAGCTCTCGGCCAGAGCAGCGGCTTCCACCAGCTGCTCCTCGCTGACGCCGTCGGCCGGGTGGATGCCGGTGACCTTGAAGGTGCCCTGGGTCAGGGTGCCGGTCTTATCAAACACCACGATGCCGGTGCGGGCCAGCTCCTCCAGATAGGTGGAGCCCTTGACCAGGATGCCGCAGGCGGAAGCACCGCCGATGCCGCCGAAGAAGCTCAGCGGAATGCTGATGACCAGTGCGCAGGGGCAGCTGATGACCAGGAAGGTCAGGGCGCGGTAGATCCAGTCCCCAAAGCGGGCAGGCTGGCCCATCAGCAGCAGCACGATGGGCGGCAGGAAGGCCAGTGCCAGCGCACCGTAGCAGACAGCCGGGGTGTATACCCGGGCAAAGCGGGTGATGAAGTTTTCGGCACGGGCCTTCTTCATGCTGGAATTTTCCACCAGATCGAGAATTTTCGAGACGGTGGACTCGCCGAATTCCTTGGTAGTCCTGACTTTCAGCAGGCCGGTCATGTTCACGCAGCCGCTGATGACCTCGTCTCCGGTCTGGACGTCGCGGGGCAGGCTCTCACCGGTCAGGGCGGCGGTGTTCAGGGCGGAGGTGCCCTCTACGATCACACCGTCAATGGGCACCCGCTCGCCGGGCTGCACCACGATCACGGTGCCGACCTCCACGTCATCGGGGTCCACCTGCTCCAGCTTGCCGTCCTCGTCCTCCACGTTGGCGTAGTCCGGGCGGATGTCCATCAGGCTGGAAATGCTCTGGCGGCTCTTGCCCACGGCCACGCTCTGGAACAGCTCGCCGATCTGGTAAAAGAGGATAACGGCGCAGCCTTCCACATAGTCGCCCAGGGCAAAGGCACCCACGGTAGCCACCGCCATCAGGAAGCACTCGTCAAAGGGCTGGCGGTTCTTGATGCCCTTGATGGCCTTGCGCAGCACGTCCTTGCCCACCACAAAGTACGGGATGAGGTAGAGCAGCAGCTCCACCGGGGTGGGAAGTGCCGGCAGCACACGGAGCAGCAGCTTGAGCAGGATCACAAGGGCCAGCGCGATCAGGATCTGCTGCAGGCTCTTTTTTTGTTTTTTGGTCATACAAAACGCTCCTTTTGTCGGATTGCGGCGGTTCTGAGAAAAAACAGGAAAACGCAGTGGAATTCAACAGGTTTTCCCCACAAAAATGGATTTTCCACCCTTTCCCCCGTGTTTTCCACGGGGGTTTCCCGCAGAAAACTTGCTTTTCCACGTTTCTTTTTGGAGTTTTCCGCGAAGGGTGTTGAAAAGTGCGTGGAAAGTGTTGAAAACTGCCCGTTTTTTCCACGAAAAAGAGGAGTTTTCCGCTGCCCGGCGGCAGAGGAAAGAAAAGCTCTCCCACAGGGGGGAGAGCTGCCGCCCGGCAGCGATGCCGGGAACCGGACCGGAAGAGGTCAGATGTCAAAGATCTCGCAGTCGTCCTCCACCTTCTTGCAGGCGGACAGCACATTCTCCATGGTGGCGTGGGGGTCGGCACCCTCGGCAAACTCCACCTTCATCTTCTGGGTCATGAAGCTGACAGTCGCCTTTTCCACACCGGCAACGGTGTTGGCAGCGTCCTCCATCTTCTGGGCGCAGTTTGCACAGTCCACTTCGATCTTGTAGGTCTTTTTCATCGTAGATACCAGCCTTTCTGTTTTTGTGCGGGCCGCAGCCCGGAAAATCATTCTTCGATATGGTCCATCCCCAGAGAGAGGATGCTGCGCACATGGTCGTCGTCCAGTGCGTAATACACGGTCTTGCCCTCCCGCCGGAAGCGTACCAGCTTGGAATCCTTGAGCACCCGCAGCTGGTGGCTCACGGCCGACTGGCTCAGCTGCACGGCGTTGGCAATGTCCTGCACGCACAGCTCATTGTCGTGCAGGGCGTACAGGATCTTGATGCGGGTGGAGTCGCCGAACACCCGGAACAGGTCGGCCAGCTCGTACAGCACTTCGTCATCCGGCATGTCCAGCTCTTCCGGCTGCACAAGGGGTTCGTTCTGCTGTGCCATGGAAGCATCTCCTTTCGGGATGAAATCACATGAACGTCTGTTCATGTGTTCATGATATCACGCATATGCCTGCCTGTCAAGCCCTTTGCAGAAGAATTTTGACATTCCCACTGCATTGATGAAAAAACACCGCAAAACGCCAAAAAGATGCAAATTGAAAAAAGAAAACCCGGCCCGCTGGAAAGCGGACCGGGAGCGGACGGGTGGCGGAGCGGCTCAACGCTTCTTCCCGGCTGCTGCCCAGGGGGCGTACATCAGCACAAGGGCCAGCGCGATGGCGGGCAGAAAGCCCAGAATGTAGAATTTTTCGCCAAACCACGCGGTAAAGGTGCTGGTGATGACGTTGCCATAGGGGTTATTCAAAAAGTAAAAGTTGGTGTGCAGGGGTTTGTTAAGAAAATAGATGGGCAGGGCCGAGCCGAACAAAAAGGCCAGCACCTGCGGCACCCGGCGCACGCTGGGGCGGTATCCGCCCGCCACCAGCAGCACAGGGTAGAGCACCAGCAGGGCGTGGATGCTGACCGAGTGCAGGTTGATGAGGGTGAACCACCCGGGCACATCCCGCCAGCTGGGGCACAGCAGAGCCAGTGCTGCGCCGGGGATGCACAGGGCGTACAGCTCCTCCTTGCACCAGCTGCGGTCGGTGAGGGTGTTGTACAGGCAGACGAACACGTTGATGCTGCACAGGTGCAGCGGCAGATAGCTCCAGTTCCACTGGCCGGTGCAGGCCATGCCCAGCAGCAGGGCGGCCTCGTCGGCCAGCAGGGCCGCCGTGACCCCCACCAGAATGTGCCGCCGGGTGCGCGGCGTGCTGCGGCGGTACCACCACACCATGCCCAGAAGGAACAAAGCCGACAGCGCCAGCTCTATGAGATGGACAGTGCCGAACAGCGGGTAGCACTCATAGCCCGCACCGTATTCGGCGGCGGTGATGTCATAGGATTTCCAGAAGTCAGACATGGAGGTCCCCTCTCTTTCAGAGCCTATCATAGCACAGACAGCCGGAAACCGAAACGGTATTTTTTACAAAATGCGCCAAAGTGGGTGCATTCTTTGCCAAGCTGTGGTATCTTATAAAAGTATAAAACAACAAACTGCGCAAAACGCACAGGAGGGAATTTTTTATGACATTGGAACCTGGCATCCGCGGTGAGCAGAGCGTGTCTGTCACTGCTGCAAACACTGCAAAAACTATGGGCAGCGGCACGCTGGACGTGTTTGCCACCCCGGCCCTGGTAGCCCTGGCCGAAAAGACCTGTTGGATGAGCGTGGCCCCGGCTCTGGCCGAGGGCGACGGCACCGTAGGCACGAAGCTGGAGCTGGAGCACACCGCTCCCACCCCCGTGGGCATGACTGTGACCTGCGAGAGCGAGCTGGTGGCTGTGGAAGGCCGCAAGCTCACCTTCAAAGTGAGCCTGCACGACGAAAAAGGCCCGGTGGGCGGCGGCACCCACGAGCGCTTTGTGATCCACAACGACAAGTTTGCGGCCAAGGCGGAGGCAAAGAAAGGGTAAAACCGGGTGAATAACCTCGCCCTCTCAGGCGCTTCGCGCCAGCTCTCCCAGAGGGAGAGCCAAGAACGTAACGGTAAAGCTCTTGCCTCTCCCTTTGACAGACTCTCCCCAGTTGGGGAGAGATGTCGCGTAAGCGACAAAGCGGGGAGCAAGGTGGATTTGCGAAGCAAAGACGGAGAGGGCGAGGCCGTTAAACTGAGAGGGTTCACTCTTCCCCATCGGGCTGCTCCAGCCGCAGCGGCGGCGGGTCCTCGGCCAGCAGCTGCTGTTCGGCGTGGGCCTGTGCGTCCTGCAGCAGCTGTACGGCCTGCACGCTGGCGCGGAACAGCTCAAAATACATCGCTTTATAATCCGGCACGGCCCCACTCCCCTTTTGCATTCCGTGGGGATAGTCTGCCCCGCAGCACGGGGCCTGATACGCTGCCGGAACGAATCGCCTGAAACAAAAAGGAATCATTATGAAAAACAAAAATCTGTCCTGGGCGGCGGCACTGTTCGTGTTTGCCCTGCTGCTGTGGTGCACGGCAGCCACTCCCGGCAAGATCGCCGACCCGTCTACCTACACCTGTGCGGTGTACAGCACCTTCTTCTCGCTGCTGCCGCCGGTCATCGCCATTGTGCTGGCCCTGAACACCAAGGAGGTGTACACCTCCCTGCTGGTGGGCATCGCCTCGGGCGCGCTGCTGTATGCCAACGGAAACCTGGAACTGGCCCTGAATACCCTCTTCTTTAACGAAGAGGGCGGCATGATCGCCAAACTGTCCGACAGCAGCAATGTGGGCATCCTGGTGTTCCTGGTCATGCTGGGCATCCTGGTGGCTCTGATGAACAAGGCCGGCGGCTCGGCCGCCTTTGGCCGCTGGGCATCGAAGCACATCCACTCCCGGGCGGGCGCACAGTTTGCCACCCTGCTGCTGGGCGTGATGATCTTTGTGGACGACTATTTCAACTGCCTGACCGTGGGTTCGGTCATGCGCCCGGTCACCGACCGGCAGAAGGTGTCCCGCGCCAAGCTGGCCTACCTCATCGACGCCACGGCGGCCCCCATCTGCATCATTGCGCCGGTGTCCAGCTGGGCGGCGGCGGTCACCTCCAGCGTGCCGGAGGGGTCTGGCATCAACGGCTTCACCATGTTCCTGCGCACCATCCCCTACAACTACTATGCCCTGCTTACCGTCGTCATGAGCCTGTTCCTCATCTTCACCGGCACGGACTTCGGCTCCATGAAGCTCAATGAGGACAACGCGAAAAACGGCGACCTGTTCACCACCGAGGACCGCCCCTACGGCGACGACGTGGACGACGGCACCGAGACGAAGGGCCATGTTGTGGACCTGATCGCACCGGTGCTGGTGCTGATCGCGGCCTGCATCTTCGGCATGATCTACACCGGCGGCTTCTTTGACGGGGTGGACTTCGTCACCGCCTTTGCGGACTGCAACGCCTCTGCCGGCCTTGTGATGGGCAGCAGCATTGCTCTGCTGTTCACCTTCGTGTTCTACCGGGTGCGCAGCGTCATGACCTTCCAGGACTTTGCGGCCTGCATCCCGGAGGGCTTCAAGGCCATGGTCAGCCCCATGCTCATCCTCACGCTGGCCTGGACCCTGTCCGGCATGACCGGCCTGCTGGGTGCCAAGTATTATGTGGCCAATCTGCTGGGCGGCTCCGCTGCGGCGCTGCAGTATCTGCTGCCGGTGATCATCTTCCTGGTGGCGGTGTTCCTGGCCTTTGCCACCGGCACGAGCTGGGGAACCTTCTCCATTCTGATCCCCATCGTGTGCCACGCATTCCCGGAAGGTGAAATGCTGGTCATCTCCATCGCGGCCTGCCTGTCCGGCGCCGTGTGCGGCGACCACTGCTCCCCCATCTCCGACACCACCATCATGGCCTCGGCGGGTGCCCACTGCAGCCATGTGAACCATGTGTCCACCCAGCTGCCCTATGCCATCACGGCGGCGTCCTGCGCGGCGGTGTGTTATGTGATCACCGGCCTGGCACAGGCGGTACTGGGCAGCCGGGCCAGCCTGTTCACCTCGCTGGTGCTGCTGGCCGTGGCCATCGTCATAGAGCTGGTGGTGCTCAGCATCATCCGCGCCCGCACGATCAAAAAGACAAAAGCATGATTGGGCTTTGCCGTCGCGGGCAACTTGTGATAAACTGGATAAACTGAAAGAAAACGAACGAGCGGAGGCGCGATCCATGCTGGAACAGGCTTTTCAGGATGTATACACCAAATTCAAGCTGCACTTTTATCAGAACGTATTCCAGCGTTTTGCCACGCGGGAAGCGACCCTGACCACGGTGGAGTCCTTCTGCATGGAGGGCATCATGGCCATGGGCGAACCTACCATTGCGGAGTTCTCCCGCATGATGCAGATCTCCACCCCCAATGCGGCCTACAAGATCGGCAGTCTGGTCAAAAAGGGCTATGTGGAAAAGATCCAGTCCACCGTGGACCGGCGCGAGTACCACCTGCGCCCCACCCAGAAGTATATCGACTACTACAACATCAGCTATTCCTATCTGAGCACCGTGATCGAGCGGGTGCGCAAGCGCTTCCCGGAAGAGGACGTGGACAAGCTGGAGCAGATGCTCACCATCATCAGCGATGAGCTGATGCCGGAGCTGGACCTGATGAACAAGACCCGGCAGCGGCTGTCGGAATAAAAAATGCGCCCGGGAGTATCCCGGGCGCATTTTTGGTAGGGCGGCTTTACAGCACCATAAACAGGGTGCCGGCGGTGATCAGGGCACAGCCCACCAGGTTTTTGGCGGTAAAGGGTTCCTTCAGGATCACAAAGGCCAAAGCCAGGGTGATCACCACGCTGAGCTTGTCCACCGGAACCACCTTGGAGGCGGCCCCGATCTGCAAAGCGTGGTAATAGCACAGCCAGCTGGCCCCGGTGGCCAGGCCGGAAAGGATCAAAAACAGCCAGCTGCGGCGAGAGATATCCCCCACGCCGCCCTGGGTCCCGGTGAGGAACACCATGCCCCAGCTCATGACCAGCACCACCACCGTGCGGATGGCGGTGGCCAGGGTGGAGTTGACCCCCTGGATGCCGATCTTGGCCAGGATGGAGGTAAGGGCCGCAAACACGGCACTGCCCAGTGCAAACACGAACCACATAGTAAGATGCGCCTCCCTTTTTGTCCAGTGTAACACCGCAGCCCTCCCGGCGCAAGGGTGCACAGGCAAAACCGCCGGGCAAGCACTGGCCTGCCCGGCGGCTTTATCCTCAGTGGTAAAAGGTATCAAAATTCACCTGACGGTAGAACCGCTGCTGCAGCTGGTCGAAGCTGTCGCAGTTCTGGGCCAGCAGCCACATGCTCTTGGTGACCACGGCTTCGATGGTCATGTCATGGGCTTCCAGGAAGCGGAATCGGTTCTTCACCCGCTTGCCCACCTCGTACACGCCCACGTCGCTGCCCTCATAGGTCACCTGCGTGGTCAGGATGAGCACCTTGTGGGTCTGCTCGTAGTGGCCCAGCCCCTCGGCAAAGGCGTCCATGAGCCGCTGCGGGATGCCGCCCACGCCGAAGCTCTCCACGATGACGCAGTCGTACAGGCGGAAGATCTCCGGGATCATGCCGGGGTCCATGCCGGGGGTGAGTTTGAGCAGGAACACCTTGGGGTCCAGTGCGCGGCCGAACTCCACCGGGCCGGTGGGCCAGGGAGAAGGGATATACCGCACCAGACGGTCGCCCTGCACCAGTGCCAGCTCCGGGAAGTTGACCGAGGCAAAGGCGTCGTAGCTGATGGTCTTGTTCTTTTTGGCACGGGTTCCGGCAATGACGTGCCCGCCAAACACCACCATCACGCCCCGGCTGCCCGGGTCCAGTGCACAGATCACGCTGTCGCGCAGGTTTTTCTTGGCGTCGGTGATCTCGTTGGAGATGGGCTGCTGGGCACCGGTGAGGATGATGGGCTTGTCCGCGTTCTGGATGAGGTAAGAAAGTGCCGCTGCGGAATAGGCCAGCGTATCGGTGCCGTGGCAGATGATGAAACCATCGTACAGGGCGTAGTTTTCCTGAATGGCGCGGGCCATCATCAGCCAGTGTTCCTGGCCGAGGTCGGTGCTGTCGATGCTGCACAGGGCCAGCGTTTCCGGGATGCACAGGTCGTTGAGCTCCGGAAGATGGGCCAGCAGTTCGTCGCTGCTGAGCACGGGTCGGAGGCCCTGCGGAGTATGTACGCTGGCAATGGTGCCGCCGGTGGTAATGAAAAGAATGCGCTGTTTGGTCATAAAAAGCCTCCATGGCAGAAAATCAGAGAAACAAACCCAGTATAACACACTCTTTTCCGGCTGAAAAGTGCCCCGCAGCGGCAAAAGGCTGCTTTTTGCGACCCGGTCACAGAAGTTTTGCGGAAAAAGGTGTATACTATATGAGGAAAGGGGCTTCCGTCGATTGGAAGGCCCCTCAGTCGCTGCGCGACAGCTCCCCGGTGGGGAGCGCTTTCCATAAAAAGCGGGTTCACCCGCTGCGCTTCGGGCGCAGCCCGACAGCAGCCGATGCCGTTATCCGCCACGACCCCCACTCCGTGAAAAGGCAATTCCGGCAGGGCCGCAGCCCTGCCGGAATTGCGAATAAAAAATATTATTTCCGCTGAATATGGCCAGAGCGAAGCGGAGGCCATTTCAAACCGTCAACTTAAAAAGGAGAACCACCATGCCCAATATTGTGATCGTAGGTTCCGGCCCGGCGGGCGTGTCTGCGGCACTGTACGCGGTCCGCGCGGGGGTGGACACCACCGTGCTGACCAAAGGCCCCGGTGCGCTGGACCGGGCCGAGAAGATCGAAAACTACTACGGCCTTGCTCAGCCGGTTTCCGGTGCGGAGCTGGAGCGCCGCAGCATCGAGAACGCCAAACGCCTGGGGGTGCGGTTTGTGACCGCCGAAGCCGTGGGGCTGACCTATACGGATAAACTGACGGTAGAAACCATAGGGGAAGATTACCCGGCGGACGCGGTGATCCTGGCCACGGGGGCCTCCCGTGCAGGGCCGCGCATTCCGGGCCTTGCCGGGCTGGAGGGCCACGGCGTGAGCTGGTGTGCCGTCTGCGACGCCTTTTTCTACCGCGGCAAGGATGTGGCCGTGCTGGGCAGCGGAGCCTATGCCCTGCACGAGGTGCAGGCCCTGCTGCCGGTGGTGAAAAGCGTCAGCCTGCTGACCAACGGCATGCCGCTGACCGCAGAATTCCCGCCGGAGGTGACCGTATACCCGCAGAAGGTGGAGGCTGTTCTGGGCGAACAGGTGGTCACCGGGGTGCAGCTGTCCGACGGGCAGGAGGTTGCCCTGTCCGGTGTGTTCGTGGCGCTGGGCGTGGCGGGCAGCACTGCGCTGGCCCGCAAGATCGGGGCCGCCGTGGAGGGCAGCCGCATCGTGGTGGATGAGAAGATGCAGACCACCGTGCCCGGCCTGTACGCTGCCGGGGACTGCACCGGCGGCCTGCTGCAGGTGGCAAAGGCTGTATACGAGGGGGCACAGGCCGGCACGGAGGCCGCCAAGGCCCTGCGGAAAGGATGAGTGCCATGCAAAAGACCCCGGAGGACCGCAATTGTCTGGCCTGCGCGTTCCCCTTCTGGGCGCAGCTGACCGCCGACGAACAGGAGATGCTCTGCCGCTACACCCGCCCGGTGCACTACCGCAAAGGAGCCCGGGTGCACAGCCCACTGGAAAGCTGTGTGGGCATCCTGCTGCTGCGCACCGGCCAGCTGCGGGCCTATCTGCTGTCGGAGGACGGCCGGGACGTGACCCTCTACCGCCTGTTCGGCGGGGAGGTGTGCATCCTGTCGGCGTCCTGCGTGATGGATTCGGTGAATGTGGACCTGTACATCGACGCTGAGGAGGACACCGAGGCACTGTGCATCAGTGCGGGCATCTTCCGCCGTCTGATGCAGCAGAATGTCTATGTGCGCTGCTACGCCTACCAGCTCACGGCAGAGCGCTTTTCCGACACCATGTGGACGATGCAGCAGATCTTGTTCATGAGCGCCGACCGGCGGCTGGCCATCTTTCTCACCGACGAGCTGGCCAAGACCGGCGGCGACGAGGTGCGCATGACCCACGACCAGATGGCAAAGTACATGGGCTCTGCCCGCGAGGTGGTGAGCCGGATGCTCAAATACTTCGCGCAGGAGGGCTGGGTGCGGCTGTACCGCGGCGGGGTGCAGGTACTGGACAAGCCAAAGCTGCAGCAGCTGGCAAGAGGCGAATGAAAAAAGAGGACGATGCGTTATGCATCGTCCTCTTTGCTGTTACGGGAGATCAGCCCTTGCAGCCCTGCTCTTCCCAGTCGCCGAAATCGCTGGCGTCAGCGATCTTGGTGGCGTCGAACTTGCCGTTCTCGTCCTTGGGGGCGACGGCGGGGCCGGCCTCCACGGGGTTGGGGTTCGGGGCCTCGGGGTCATACACCGGGCGCTCTTCGCTCAGGTCCGGCAGGGCCACCGGCTCGTTTGCGGCGGGTGCCTCGGCAGCGGGCTCGGCAGGAGCTTCCGGGGCGTCGGCTTCGGCCGGGGCGGTGGGCTGCTCTGCGGCATCGTCCGCTGCTTTGGCCTCTGCTTCGGCGTAGGCCTCGGCGGTCTTTTCGGCCTCGGCGGCGTCCTGCTCGGCTTCTTCGGGGAACTCGACCTCCTCCACATGGAGCGGGTCTTTCTGGTTCAGGATCTTGTCCAGTGCCACGATGGCGGCACCGGTGACGGCCACGGCAGCGGCCGTGCCCAGAATGCGGAACAGTGTTTTCATGCCAGAACCTCCTGTTTACAGATCAATCAGAACGTTAAGAGAACGTTACGACTTCATTCAGCGGCTTTTCGGCAGGCTCCACCGAAATGGCGGTCAGCACCGGGCCCTTGCCGCGGTAGATGTTGTGGAACTTGTAGCCCACCTTGGCGGTCACCCGCACCCAGCTGCGCTGCTCCAGAGCCTTGTAGCCGTCGTAGCTGCAGGGGAAGCCCACGAACTGGATATCCTGCACGCAGCAGGTCATGGCAAAGCGGCCGGGCACGAAGCTGTTCTTGCCGGCGCGGTTGGTCTGGCACACCTGTGCCAGGAATTTGACCGTCTTGCCGGTGTACTTCTGGGGCTCGTCCTGGCAGTCCATGTACCAGATGCCGAAATCGTCGTCATGGATGTCGATGACCGGGGCGTTCACGTCGAAGGGCAGCGGGTCGGGGATGTCGTCATAGGCCACGCTGCCGTCCTTGAACTCGTAGGCGATGTCGCACTTGCGGGAAGCCTGACGCACCAGCTTGTGCAGCTCCTGCCGGGCCTCGTCGTTGTTCACGGCTTCGGCGCGGTTGAACACGATCAGCTCACTGCGGGCGATCTTGTCCAGCAGCAGGCTGCGCATGGAGTTGTCGCGGGCATAGGTCAGGGCGGTGGTGCCGTCGGCGGTGGCGATGCACTGGTACACCAGCCAGTTTTCCGGCAGGGCATCGGCCAGCTCCTGCAGCAGCCACATGCCGTTGTACTCGATGACCACGCGGCCTGCGCCGGATTCCTTTTCCAGCTTGGCCAGGTTCTGCGGGTTCATCTCTGCCTTGTCCTCGATCACCTTGACGGTCACACCGGGGAAGGCGAACTTCTTGGGGTTGTACTCTTCTTCGCCCTCTTCGCAGATCAGCAGCAGGGTCTTGTCGCCGGAGTCGAAGTTGGGGTCCTCAAAGGTCTCCTGAATGAATTTGGTCTTGCCGCTTTCCAGAAAGCCCACAAACAGGTAGACCGGAATTTCTTTTGCCATAATGGATGGTTTCTCCTTCTTTTACATCTCAGCAGCCGAACAGCTCTGCAATGGCCTTCTCGTTCAGCTTGGAGCCGATGACCACCAGTTTGCCGCCCACGTCGGCGCCGCGGGCACGCACTTCCCACTCGCCGGGCACATAGTCGAACTCCAGCCAGCCGTCGGCACCGCCGTCCACGATGCCCTTGCTGCGCAGGATCATGCCGTAATTGCCGGTGTCCAGCTCGGTGAGGGCGTGCTCCACTTCGGCCTTGGTAAACTTGCGGGCCGTCTCGACGCCCCAGCTGGTGAACACCTCATCGGCGTCGTGGTCATGATGATGGTGGTGATGGCCGCAGCAGCAGTGGCCGCCGTGCTCATGATGATGCTCGTGCTCGTCCTCATCATCGTCGTCATCGTGATGGTGGTGGCCGCAGCAGCAATGCTCCTCGTGGTCATGATCCTCATCGTGATCATGGTGGTGCTCATGCTCGTCGTGGTCATCGTCCTCGTCATGGTCGTGATGGTGATGCTCGTGCTCGTCCTCATCATCGTCATCATCGTGGTGGTGATGGCCGCAGCTGCACACGCCGTTCTCGTCGTCGTGATGGTGATGATGGTGGTGCTCTTCTTCCTCGTCCTCCTCGGCGTGCTTCTCGTTTGCCTTGGCGGCCATGGCGATCAGCTCTGCCTTGAAGTCGTCCTTGGTGGACATGGCTTTCAGGATCTGCTCACCGGTCAGCTCGTCCCATGCGGTGGTCACGATGGTGGCGGTGGGGTTCTTCTCGCGCAGCATGGCCACGGCGGCGGCGATCTTCTCCTCGCTGGCGGTCTGGGTGCGGCTGAGCAGGATGCAGCTTGCATGGCTGATCTGGTCGTCGTAGAACTCACCGAAGTTCTTCATATACATCTTGACCTTGTTCACATCGGCCACGGTGACAAAGCTGTTCAGCTGCACATCCAGGTGCTCGGCCACGCCTTCCACGGCGCGGGTCACGTCGCTCAGCTTGCCCACGCCGGAGGGCTCGATGACGATGCGGTCGGGGTGGTACTGCTCCACCACCTGCTGCAGGGCGGTGCGGAAATCACCCACCAGAGAGCAGCAGATGCAGCCGGCGTTCAGCTCATTGATCTGGATGCCGGACTCCTTCAGGAAGCCGCCGTCGATGCCGATCTCACCGAACTCGTTCTCGATCAGAACGACCTGCTGGCCGGCAAAGGCCTCCTTGATGAGTTTTTTGATCAGAGTGGTCTTGCCGGCGCCCAGGAAGCCGGAAAAAATATCAATTTTGGTCATAGTTTGAATGCCTCTTTCTTTGTTAGCAGACAGAGCCGCAGAGCGCTGGCCCGTAAAATCTTACATCTCTATTATAGCAAGCCTGTCAATGGGAAAACGGCCTTTTTCAAGAAAAAATTGTAACATTTTTTGCAATTTGGTTGCGTTTTCGCGTTTTGGACGACAAATAAGGGGAACCGGCGGCCCCGGCGGGCAGCGATTCGGCAAGGGGCAGGCTCCGGCAGAGGGACGGACGCCCCCGGACGGCAAGACCCCGCCAACGGATGGTCAACGACCGGCAGGCGGTCAGCCCCCGCAGGATGCAGGCGACACTGCGGCGGCTGTTGACAGCACGGCAACCGTGTTTGCGTCCGGAACAGCCGACACTCCCGCATTGCATTCTTTGCGCCGGAATGCTACAATATGCAGTAGCAAACCACCGCCGCCGGACGTTCTTCCGGCAAATATGAGAAAGAAGGCTTTTCTATGAGCATGAATACAGTTCCCGAACGGCTGGCCGCCCTGCGTGCCGCCATGCAGGCAAACGGTGTGGACGTGTACCTGATCCCGGTGGGCGACCCCCACTCCAGCGAGTACCTGCCCGACCACTACACCTCCCTGACCTACTTCTCCGGCTTCCATGGTGAAAACTCCAACTTCGTGGTCACCATGACCGAGAGTGCTGTCTGGGCCGACGGCCGTTACTTTGTGCAGGCCGAGAAGGAGATCGCAGGCACCGAGATCCAGTTGATGAAGATGGGCGAGCCGGGCGTGCCCACCGTGGAGGAATACTGCGCCAAGGTGGTGCCTCAGGGCGGCAAGCTGGGCCTGTGCGGTCTGACCGCCAGCTGCGCGCTGGTGAACAGCGTGAAGAAGGCGCTGGAAACCAAGAACGCCGCCATCAAGACCCTGTTCCTGGAGGATGAGCTGTGGACCGAGGGCCGCCCGGCGCTGCCCGCTACCCCGGCCTGGATCCTGCCCAAGGAATACGCAGGCTTCTCCCCCGCCGAAAAGCTGGGCCAGCTGCGTGCAAAGCTGGCCGAGTTGGGCTGCACCGCCCAGCTGGTGGGCAAGCTGGACAACCTTGCCTGGCTGCTGAACCTGCGCGCCATGGACATCGAGTGCACCCCCTACGCCATGGCCTACTGCTATGTCACCCCGGACCGCGCCGTGCTGTTCATCCACACCGCCCGCGTGACCCCGGAGGCAAAGGCAGAACTGGAAGCCAACGGTGTGACCCTGGCCGAGTACGACAGTGTGCTGGACTTCATGGCCGCTGAGACCGAGCCCCAGACCGTGCTGGCAGAGAGCGCCACCGTGAACTATGCCGTGTATCAGGTGCTGGAGAACAACGCCGCCCTCACCGTGAAGGACCTGGCCGACCCGCTGCTGCCCATGAAGGGCGTGAAGAACGAAGTGGAGCTGACCCACGACAAGGAAGCCCACCTGCGCGACGCTGTGGCTATGGTGCGGTTCCAGATCGAGCTGGAAAAGCGTCTGGAAGCCGGCGAAGAGCTGACCGAGCTGACCGTGGACGAGATCCTGCACAAGTACCGCAGTACCACGGATAAGTTCATCGTGGAGAGCTTTGGCACCATTGCGGCCTACGGCGGAAACGCAGCCATGATGCACTACCACGCCACCCCGGAGGACCACGCAAAGCTCCAGCGCAAGGGCTTTTTGCTGGTGGACAGCGGTGCCACTTACATGGACGGCACCACCGACATCACCCGCACCTACCCGCTGGGTGAGCTGACCGAGGACGAGCGCAAGTTCTACACCTGGACCCTGCAGTGCCACATCGACATCGCCAAGGCGGTCTGGCTGGACTACTGCGACTGCCATATGATCGACACCATCGCCCGTGAACCGCTGTGGCAGCACCTGATCAACTACCGCTGCGGCACCGGCCACAGCGTCAGCTTTGTGGGCAACGTCCACGAAGGCCCCCACGCCCTGAACGGCCGCAACACCACCCTGATGCGCCCGGGCATGATCGTGACCGACGAGCCCGGCGTGTACGAGACCGATCTGGTGGGCATCCGCATCGAGAACGAGCTGGTGTGTGTGCACAAGGCCGACAACCAGTACGGCACCTTCCTGGGCTTTGAGCCGATCATGTTCGTGCCCATCGCCACCTCTCCCATCGTGCCCGGTGTGCTGACCAAGGACGAGCTGGACTGGCTGAACAACTACCACCGTCAGGTGTTCGAGAAGCTGGCACCCCGCCTGAACGACGAGGAGCGCGAGTGGCTGGCCAAGAAGTGCGCCGCCATCGGCTGCTGAGCACCCGGCCGCTGAACATCGCATAAAAAAGCGGGAAGCCGTGCCGGAGCGTGCAAGCTCCTGCGGCTTCCCGTTTGTTGTTTTTGCTTATTCTTTGGGGTCGCTGTCGTGACGGGCCTTCCACTCGGCACTGCGTTCCTGCGCCGTTTCCCGCAGCTCCTCCCGCATGCCGTTCCAGCGCTCGCGCGCTTCGGCGGTGCGGGTCTGCACGTCCTCGCGGGCATCCTTCCAGTAGGCCTTGGCCTCGTCGATGACCTCCTTGAAGGGGCCGGAAGGGTAAGTGCTCTCCGCAATATCCACCAGGAATTTGTACAGCTGCGGGCGCACCTGCTCGTACATGCCCAGACGGGTGTACAGGTCCTTGTAATAGCGGAACACCTGGATCTTGTTCTGCACGAGGGTGGCGGGGTTGATCTGGGTGTGGCAGATGCTCTGGGGATTCTGCACATAGTAGTAGCCCGGCTGTGCAATGGAAGCAAACACCGCGGCGTACTGGATGTACTGCATGTTGAACACCAGATCTTCGGCCCAGCGCATCTCGCTGGTGAACCGGATGTCGTGCGCAAGCAGCATTTCGCGGCGGTAGAGCTTGTTCCACAGCACGCTGTAGAAATAGGAGGCGGGCTTGTCCATCAGGCGGCGGGCAAAGGTGTCCTTGTCGTACACGCCCTCGGGCAGAAAGCCGTACACCCGCACCTCCGGCGGGCGGGCAACGTGCATCACGCCAAGGTCGTCCTGCAGCTTTTCCAGCACCTGTTCGGGCTTGGTGGCCCCGGCGGGGATCACCATCTTGTAAGGTGCGATGACCAGGTCGGCGTGGTTCTGTTCGGCAGCGGTGACCAGATGCTCGGTGAAGTCCGGGTCGATATAGTCGTCGCTGTCCATGAACTGCACATACTTGCCGCTGGCCAGCTTCAGGCCCAGGTTGCGGGTGTCGGACACGCCGGAGTTGGCCTTGTCCACCAGCACGATGCGCTCGTCCTTTGCGCGGAATGCTTCGCACACGGGCAGGCTCTGATCCTTGGAGCCATCGTTCAGCACGATGACCTCGATGTTCTGCCAGCTCTGGGCGCAGATGCTCTCCAGACAGCGGGCGATGTGGTTCTGGGCGTTGTACACGGGCAGAATGATGCTGACAAGGGGCTTTGACATGGCGGCGTCTCCTTTGTTGTTTTTTGATTACTATACCCCCGCACCGCGCAAAATGCAAGGGCGGGTTTGAAGAGGAGGGATCCTGTGATCTTTCATATTGCGGTGTGCAGCCCGGACGCGGGCCTGCGCAGCGGGCTGGAACGCCAGTGCATGGAATTTTTTGCCCGGCGAGCGGACGCCTGCATCGTGGAACACCTGCCGGACACCGACGCCCTGCTGCGGAAGGACGGGGAGGGCGTGCGGTACGACCTGTACCTGCTGGAGCTTTCCGGCTCGGCTACGCCGGTGGGGCTGGCGGCTGCCGGGGAGCTGCGCCGCCGGGGCCGCCGGGCCCCGCTGGCCTTTGTGGCCCGCACCACGGCCCACGCTTACAGCGCCTACAAGGTGGATGCGCTGCAATATTTGCTGCTGCCGGTGCGCCAGCGGGAGCTTTCGGCCCTGCTGGCCCGCGCCACCGAGCCGGAATACGGCCCGTCCGTCACGGTGAACACCGCCGAGGGCCTGCGGGCGCTGCCCTATGCGGGCATCGAATATCTGGAGTGCACCCACCACATCGTGCACTTCCACCTCACCAGCGGGGAGGACGTGCCCACCCTGTCGCTGCGGGTGCCGTTTTCTGCGGTGGCACAGCCTCTGCTGGCGGATGGGCGCTTTTTGCAGCCCCACCGCTCCTATGTGGTCAATCTGGCCGAGGCGGACCTGCTTTCTGCCGGGGAGCTGCGCATGCGCAGCGGGGCCCGCATCTCCATCCCCCGCGGGCGGGAGGGTGCCGTGCGGGACGCCTTCCAGCAATGGGTGCAGCAGCAGAAATACAGCCTGAAATAAAATAAAAGCATCTGCGGCATTTCGCTCCTGATTCTGAGAAATCGGCGAAAAATGCTGCGGATGCTTTTTGTTTTTAACGGCATCGCCCTCTCCGTCTGCTCCCTCTGGTCGCATCCACCTCTCCCAAAGGGAGAGGCAAGAGCCTGACCGTAACGTTCTTGGCTCCCCCTTTGGGGGAGCTGTCACCGAAGGTGACTGAGAGGGCGAGCCGGCGTGTTTTTTACGGAAAAATTTCTCAGATCGTTGTCCAGTCCAGTGCGGTCCAGTCCGGCAGGAACTGGTCGCACACCTGCGCCATGGCAGGGGCATCGTCGGCACTGGCGGCGTCCTGCACGCCCAGCACGGTGAACCCGGCCTTGTGGGCAGTGGAAGCGGCGTAAATGGCGTCTTCGCACACGGCGCAGGCGGCGGGGTCGGCCCCGCCCAGCCGGTGCATGCACTCGAAGAACACCTCCGGGCGGCTCTTGTGCAGCACGCCCTGCGCCTCCACGATGAAGGAAAAATAGTCCGCGATGCCCAGCCGGGTGAGCACGGTGCGGCACTGGTCGGCCCAGGTGTTGGAGCACAGGCACAGCCGGGCCCCCTCGGCCTGCAGCTTTGCCAGCAGGGTGCGCACACCGGGCTTCAGGTCCACCGTTTCGTACAGCTGGGCGATCACGTCCCGCATCACGTCGTAATATTCCGCCTCGGTCAGGGGCAGGCCGTATTCTCGGATGAGGTAGCGGGCACCGTCGGCCATGCCCATGGTCAGCAGCACGTCGTTCAGGTCTGCTTTGGGCGTGCGGCCATAGCGCTGCAGCAGCGCCAGCGGGGCACCCCGCCACACCACGGTCATGCTGTCGGTGAGGGTGCCGTCCATATCAAAGATCCATTGCTTGCAGCGCATGGGGCAAAGTTCCTCCTTCAAGATGATTCCTGCCCAGTATACCACGGATCTTAGCCGTATAAAAGCCGTGAGGAACCAAAAAACGGGGAGAAATTTTCCGGAAAATATGGTATAATTTCAGCAAAGACAGACAGGGAGGCAGGCAGTATGGAAAACCAAACCATTCCGTGCAAAGCGCTGGTGCTGGCCGGCGGCGGAGCACGCGGCAGCTATCAGGTGGGCGTGTGGAAGGCTCTGATGGAGCTGGACTGGCACCCGCAGATCATCACCGGCACCAGTGTGGGCAGCCTGAACGGTGCCATGTTCGTGCTGGACCTGTACGAGGTGGCGCGGGATATGTGGCTGACCATCCGCAGCAAGGATGTGATGGAGCTGCCCGAAGAAAACGCCGACCTGTCGGCCCTGCACAGTTTTCTGCGCAGCGTGGTGAAGGCCGGCGGTATGGACGTCTCGCCGCTGGAAGAGATCGTGGAACGGGTGCTGGACGAGGACGCGCTGCGCCGCGCCAACATCCGCTTTGGCCTTGTCACGGTGGAGCAGCGGGGCCTGAAGCCCCGGGAGCTGACGCTGGACGAGATCCCGCAGGGCCGCGTGAAGGATTACCTCATGGCCTCGGCGGCCTGCTTCCCTGCCCTGCGGGCGCGGGAGATCGACGGGGTCAAGTTCCTGGACGGCGGCTACAGCGACAACATGCCCACCGGCCTTGCGAAAAAGATGGGGGCTGACGAGCTGGTGTGCGTGGACCTGGAGGGGGTGGGCATCACCCGCCCCAACCTCACCGGTCTGCCCACCACCATGGTGCGCAGCTACTGGGAGCTGGGCGACATCCTGCACTTTGACCCCGATACCGCCCGCCGCAATGTGGAGCTGGGTTATTACGACACCCTGCGGGCCTTTGGCCGGGTGCGGGGCTGCGCCTATGCCGTGGACAACGGCCCGGACAGCAGCGCCGATGCTGCCGCGTTCCGGGCACGGTTCGACGCGGTGCAGAAGGCCGTGCGGGAGAAATACCCCGTGACCCTTACCGCAGACGCGGCCCTGCTGCTGGCCCGGATGAAGGACGCCGAGCTTGCCCCGCTGGAAGCCGTGGCCGAGGACGTGGGGGTAGACCCCACGGTGTACTACACCACCCGGACGCTGGGGCAGGCGTTTTTGGACAAATGCGACCGTGCGCGCATGGCCGGGTTCGCCCCGTTGTTTGCAGGCAGCGCGGACGCGGGCCGGGCGGCGCTGGCAGCCCTGCTGCCCAATACATTCTTGCAGGCGCTGGTCTGGCAGGCCCTGACCGCGCCGGAACTGCCGGAGGTGACCGAACATGAAGATCTGTAAAGGTGTTTCTGCGTCCCCGGGCCTTGTGCTGGGGCAGGTGAGCCGGTTGGAACGCCATGTGGAAACGTTCAGCACCGGGCCCTTTGACCCGGAACGGGAGCTGCGCCAGCTGGAAGATGCGGTGCGCACCGCCCAGAGCGAGCTGGACTGTATGGCCGAGCGGGCCGCTTCCACCGAGCAGGCCATCCTGCAGTTCCAGAGCATGATGCTGGACGACGAAGGCATGATGAACGAGGTGCGGTTCTGCATCAAGGCAGGCATCAGCGCCGCTGCCGCCATGGACAAGGTGGGCCAGCGTTACGCCGACCAGCTGGCCAACATGAAGGACAACCCTTACATGCAGCTGCGCAGCGTGGACATTCTGGACGCCACCAGCCGGGTGATCAACATTCTGGGCAACCGGCCCCGCATGTGGCTGGCACTGGACCACCCGGTGATCCTGGCCGCCGACCGGCTGATGCCCACCGACCTGTTCAGTGTGCCCTCCGGCATGATCCTGGGCGTCGTCACCACCGAGGGCAGCGGCCAGAGCCATGCCGCCATCATTGCCCGGGCCATGAACATCCCCGGCATCGTGCAGGTGGGAGCGGATTTTCTGGAGGATTGCGACGGCCGCACGGTCATTCTGGACGCCACCAAGGGCGAGTGCATCCTGGACCCGGATGCTGTGGCCCGCCAGCAGGCAGAGGCCCGCATCTGCGAACTGCAGCGTGAAAACGAAGAAATGCGGGTGCTGGGCCGCCAGCCCGGCTACACCCGGGACGGCGCAGCCTTTGAGCTGTTGGCCAACTGCTTTGGCCCGGAGGACATCGACACCGCCATGCAGTCCGGTGCCCGGGGCGTGGGCCTGCTGCGCAGCAGCTACATGATGCTGCCCGGCCGCATTCTGGACGAGCAGGAACAGTTCTATTTCTATTCCTCCTGTCTGGCCGCAGCACAGGGCTGCCCTGTGACCGTGCGCACCTTCGATTTTGGCGCCGACCGCACCATGGCGGACGCCTATCAGGGGGTGCAGTCCTCCAAGCTGGGGCTGCGGGGCATCCGCAACAGCCTGCGCCAGCCCCGCCAGTTCGAGACCCAGATCTGTGCCCTGCTGCGCGCCGCCGCCCGCGGCCCGCTGCGGGTGATGTTCCCCATGGTGACCGATGTGGAGGACTGGGACGCCGCCATGCACATCGTGGAGCACTGCCGCCAGAGCCTGCGGGAGCGGGGCGTGCCCTTCAACGAAAAGACCCCCTTCGGCGTCATGCTCAGCGTGCCGTCGGCCTGCCTGACCGCGGAGGAATTCGTGGCCCACGGGTGCGATTTTCTGGTCATCGGCACCAACGACCTGACCCAGTACACCCACGCCGCCGACCGGGAGCTGGCCAGCGCCGAGCGGTATTACCGCCCCGCCAGCCCGGCCATGAAAAAGCTCATCGCCATGGTCATGGAGGCGGCCAAGGCCGGCAGCGTGCCGGTGACCATCTGCGGCCTTGCCGTGGGCAATCCGGTGAACACGGTGCAGTATCTGCAGATGGGCCTGCGCAGCTTTTCGGTGAGCCCGCAGAACCTGCTGCACACCAAAAAGGCTCTGCTGGAAGCCGACGCCCACCCGGACGACACCGAGCTGGAATAAAGCGATAAAAGAAAGGGGCTGCTGCACGCTGTGCAGCAGCCCCCTTTGTTTGGGGAACCTGCCGTGCAGCTTGCGGAACGCACAGCAGGGGGAGATGGCTTTTATAAAAATGGTTTCTCAGTTCATGCGGCGGCCTTTGCGGTCCAGCACAAAGCCCGCTGCCAGCAGGAACAGACCGCTCAGGGCACTGCCCACCACTGCCAGCCAGTTTGCACCGGTCTGGGGCAGGGCGGCGGCAGAAACGGCAGCTGTGGCAGCCGCTTCCGGCTTTGCGTCCTGCACGGCGTTCTGGGCAGCCGCAGGGGTCACAGCGGCATCTGCCGGGGCAGTGTCCGGCACAGCATCCTGCACCGGGGCATCCGGGGTCACAGGGGTGCTGGGCGTGTCCGGGGTGTCGGGCGTGCTGGGCGTGCTGGGCGTGTCCGGTTCACTGGGTTCCGGGGTCAGTTTGGGCAGCGGCACACGCTTGGTCTGGCCGCACTTGTCAATGCTGCAGATGTAGTCTGCATAGCCGTCCTCTTCCAGCGTGGGCTCCTTGTACTCACCATCCGTGTTCAGCTTCCAGTCGTGCAGGTCCTCGTCCTTCAGCTTGCTGGTGTCAATGTTGGGGTTCTCCTCCATGTACTTGCGGTTGTGGACGACCTTGGTGAGGGTGCCGCCGGCGATGGTGCAGTGTTGACCGTAATGTCCGTAAGAAAATCCTGCGTAGCGGTCAAGTGTCTCCGGTAATTGAAGGGGTTCATTGGTCACGGATGCGTTTTTGTAGTAGTTGATAACGACGGAGTTCTTTTCACCGAGATTGGAAGAACCGTCCTCGTTGTAGTCGGCACTGGTGGGAATTTTGTAAACGGTCTTTCCAGTTTCAGGGTCTGTAGTAGGTTCTCCGATCCCATCGGGCACAGCATCACCATTTTGATATACATTGACGACAGTATCACCGGTGCTGCCGTCAATCGTAAGGTTCAGCTTGCCGCTTTCAACGCCGATTGCAGGATAATCCTTGCGAAAGTTTTTATTATCATCATAGGAATTAATGGCATGGACCGTGCCGCCGGTAATACGAATTGTCGTGTTGCCGATATTATCACTAAGGGCATAGTCATTGCCGATGGCAGGCGCACCGGTAGAACCAATGGCTGTCACATTGGCATTATCCGCAATTGTAATCGTAAGATTTCCGCGATTGCCATGTTGGCTGGAACCGATTGCCGGTGCTCCATTTTTGGCCTCGGCATTGACCTTGGCGTTGCCGGAGATCGTGATGGTCGTATCGGATGAAGTATATCCCCACGGATCGCCATCGCCGATGGCGGAGCCATACTCACCATAGGCGTTGACAACGGCGTCTCCGGTAATGGTGATGTCGTTACCGCCCAGACAACCGCCGCCAATGGCTGCGCCGCCTCTTCCGCTTGCCGTGACGTGAGCATTGCCTTCAATGCGGATGTTTTTTGCGGTACCGTTGCTGCCGCCGCCGATGCCCGCACTATAATCATAACCGCTGCGGGCAGTGACTTCGCCGCCCTTAATTGTAATATTGGAAGTATCGGCTAAATCGTTGCTGCTGCTGCCGCCGCCGATACCAGCGCCAGCATAGTTGCCGCCCGCCAGCAGCTTGCCGGTGTCCCTGCCAACGGCATTTCCGTTTTCGTCCTTGTCTTTGTCAGAACGATCATCATTCTTATCGTCCTTGATGGTCAAAGTGCCGGTGCCGTTCTTATCCGCTTTTTCGATGGCGGCGTGATATGAATCGCCGCTGAGAACGGTGTTGTCGCCGTTCAGCTCAAGGTTGGTGTCGCCATTGCCCTTGATCTCGATGGGTGCCGAGCCGGTGTTATTCCAACTGCCCTCCGTCTCAATGTGCACATCCTGCAAGGTCACATTGGCGGTGTCGCCCTTCTCTTCGGCGGTAATGGTGACGGTGTTGGAAGTGGTCTCGGTCTCGCCGGTGTCTTTGTTTTTGGTGGTCAGGATGATGTCATCATCCTGACGATGGTCGATGTCGCCCTTCTCATCCTTCACAAAGGCACCCGTATCATCCCGCTGGGTGATGGACTGGATACCATCTTTAGCCACGATCTCCACACTGCCTTTTGCTACATTGTATTCTGCCGCAAACGCCGCTGTGGCGATGGAAGAGACCATGGCCATCAACGCAGCTGTAGAAAGCACCCGCAAGGCAAGCTGTTGTTTTACGTTTTTCCGCATTACAAAACCCTCCAAACAAAAAAACTTACAGAGACGTGAACGTTACCGGGAACGATGCCGAAAACCGGCAAAACCCGGAACTTCAGGGCAGAAAATCACATAGCTGTGCATTTTCATGCCCGGCGTCTCTTTGCGGCACAAGTATAGTGCTGTGCCGTGGAGAATGTCAAGACGAAATGCTGAATTTTCGGGGGGGGGGTAAGCAATTTTGTGGAACGAGCACAAAATAAGCCGAAAATTTGCGACAGAATAACAGGGCAAACCTGCACAAAAATCCGGGAGATCTTTATACGGGGCAAAAAAATAAAAAACGGGCCCGGGAAAGCCTGCAGACTTTCCCGAACCCGTGGGTCGGAATTTTTCGTTGATGGAAGGTGCGCCGCCCGGAGCCCCGGTTATTCCAGATTGCCGGTCAGGGTCATCACGGCGGCAAGCACGGCCAGCGGGGCGGTCTCGCACCGCAGGATGCGGGGGCCAAGGCCAACCGTTTTGGCTCCGGCTTTGGCGGCCATTTCGGCCTCCTCGGCGGCAAAGCCGCCCTCTGCACCGGTCACGATGGCGATCTTTAGCTTTTTGCCGTCGGCGGGTGCGGCCTCGGCCAGCAGCTGGCGCACCGGCGCGCCGCCGCACTCGTAGCAGAACAGCACCAGGTCGTACTGGTCAAAGGTGCGGCACACGGCCCCGAAGTTGGGCAGCGGCAGGGCCACGTCCGGCAGCACGCCCCGGCCGCACTGCTTGGCGGCTTCCAGCGCGATGCGGTTGTAGCGCTCATTCTTCTGCTCCTCTTTTTTGGGGGCGGCCACGCAATACCGGCTGAAGAAGGGCACCACATGGGCGGCCCCCAGTTCCACGCCGTGCTTGATGATCTGCTCCAGCTTGTCCTGTTTGGGGTAACCGGCCAGCAGGGTGACCTCCACGCTGGGCTCGGCGGCGCTGGGGTAGCCCGGCTCTACCGAGAATTCCACGCAGTCATCCCCGAAGCCGGTGATGGTGGCGGTGTATTCCACGGCGCTGCCGTCGCATAGAATGACAGTATCGCCCATGCGGGCACGCATCACGCGGGCCAGATGATGGGCATCGGTGCCGCGCAGCACAGCCGTGCCGTCGGCGATCTCAGTGGTAAAATAACGGTGCGGCATAGTTCCTCCTGAAACGTCCTCGCCCTCTCAGTCGCTAACGTGTCCGCTCTCCCAAGGGGAGAGCCCTTGGCAGTCCACGCAAACTTCATCTCTTTGCCAAGGCCTCCCCCTTTGGGGGAGGTGGCACCGAAGGTGACGGAGAGGGCGAGCCAGCTTATGATCTTACGCCTTCTTGCAGACGATGCACTCCCAGCCGCGCTTCTCCTTCACTTCCACAACGGCAAGGCCGGCCTGCTCCAGCCCGGCGATCACCTCGTCCTTGCGGGTGTCGATGATGCCGCTGGCAATGAAGACGGCACCCTCCGCCATCAGGCCGGGCACGGCGGGGGCCAGGCTGAGGATGGCGTTGGCCACGATGTTGGCGGTGATGATGTTGTATTGGCCGCTGGCCTTGTCGGACAGGTCGCCCACCAGCACGGTCAGCTGATCCTGCACGCCGTTCAGGGCAGCGTTCTCCCCGGCGGTGCGCACGGCTACGGGGTCGATGTCCACGCCCTCGGCCACGGCGGCACCCAGCTTCAGGGCTGCAATGGCCAGGATGCCGCTGCCGGTGCCGATGTCCAGCACCCGTTCACCGCCCTGGACCCGCTCGTCCAGCGCTTCCATGCACAGGCTGGTGGTCTCGTGGCCGCCGGTGCCGAAGGCAAGGCCGGGGTCCAGCACCAGCTTGACGCGGTCGGTGTCGTACTCCTGCCAGGAGGGCACCACGGCCAGCCGCTTGCCGATCTCCAGCGGGTGGTAATACTTGCGCCAGCCGTTCTGCCAATCCTCCTGCTCTACCCCCTCGGTCTCCACGGTGTAGGCGATGCCGGCAGCCTCCATGCGGGCAGAGATCAGGGCCAGGGTCTCCACGGGGGAAGCGCCCGGCTCCAGATACATGTGGATGATGACCCGGTCGCGGGGCTTGTCCAGCAGCTCCTGCTCGATCAGGTCCACATGGGCGATCTCGGCCACCTGCTGCTCGATGTCGCTGTAATCTTCGATATAGATGCCGCCCTCGGCGATCATGGTGGCAACGGCTTCGGCGTTGT
>ERZ791809.334-NODE-334-length-35825-cov-3.153760_pt1 | contig 35825 bp, 29 predicted proteins | sample MGYA00509946_ERZ791809 | MGnify/ENA primary metagenome ERZ791809 (study PRJEB30046, sample SAMN00791993) | human gut metagenome | study: EMG produced TPA metagenomics assembly of the A metagenome-wide association study of gut microbiota in type 2...
CCAAATTCTTTTATGAAAAGATGACAGAAAAAGGATATGACGTACAGGAAATTGCGGTGTATGAGACACCGAACAACTGTGCGATCTATTCAGAAAATTAAGATGGAGAACAGAATTATATGGCAAATTATAAAGTGGTAGAAATATTCAGCAGCATCAACGGAGAGGGCACCCGGGCAGGACAGCTTGCAGTGTTCATTCGTATGCAGGGGTGTAATCTGAATTGTGCCTATTGTGATACGAAATGGGCGAACGAGGCAGATGCGTGGTTTCGTTGGACATCCATAGAGGAAATTGTGGAACTGCTCCGCACGATGGAGATCAAAAATGTAACCATTACAGGCGGAGAGCCGCTGCTTCAGGAAAATGTTTTAGAACTGTTAGAGACACTGGCGCAGGAAAAAACATTGCGTGTGGAGATTGAGACAAACGGAAGCGTGGATCTGACACCGTTTACAGAAATTCCGAACGGACCGTCCTTTACTATGGACTATAAACTGCCGGGAAGCGGAATGGAAGCGCAGATGCGTACCGAAAATTTTGCCCTGCTTGGCGCGGGTGATACGGTAAAATTTGTGGTGAAAGATTATACAGATCTGTGCCGGGCGCGGGATGTGATCCGGGAATATGATCTGACAGAAAAATGTCATGTATACTTAAGCCCGGTATATGGACAGATTGAATTGGAAGATATCGTAAACTTTATGAAAGATAACCGCATGAACGATGTTAACATGCAGCTTCAGATGCACAAGATCATCTGGGACAGCGAAATGCGTGGCGTGTAGGATATCAGGAATCGACGTGATGACAGAAAGGAGTCGTAAGTTATGGCAATAGATAAAGACGCAGTGCGTGAGCATGTCCGTGGACTGCTGATCGCTCTGGGAGATGATCCGGATCGTGAGGGACTCAAAGATACCCCGGATCGTGTGGCACGGATGTACGAAGAAGTGTTCGAGGGAATGAATTATACCAATCACGAAATTGCACAGATGTTTGACAAGACCTTTGAAGAAGATCTGACATTTTCGTCTGAAAACAGTGATTTTGTCATTGTAAAAGACATTGATATTTTCAGCTACTGTGAGCATCATATGGCATTAATGTATGATATGAAAGTGACTGTGGCATATGTGCCAAATGGAAAAGTCATCGGACTGAGCAAAATTGCCCGGATCGCAGATATGGTTTCCAAACGTCTGCAGCTCCAGGAGCGCATTGGAACGGATATTGCGGAGATCATGCAGGAAATTACCGGATCAGAAGATGTGGCAGTTCTGATTGAAGGTTGCCATAGCTGCATGACTGCCCGGGGAATCAAGAAAACCGATGCAAAGACCTATACGACTACTTTGCGTGGACGGTTCCAGACCGATATGCTGCTGCAGATGCGCCTGAACCGGTAAAATGTGTAAAATACGAACCATTGAAATACAAAATGTAGGATGAAGTGTAAACATAGAAAATAGATAGAGAATCTGGAGGAAAAAACATGAGTGAAAAAGCATTAGTATTATTCAGCGGCGGCGTGGATTCCACCACCTGTCTGGGACTTGCGATTGACCGTTATGGAAAAGAAAATGTCATTGCACTGTCTGTTTCATACGGACAGAAGCATGAAAAAGAGATTGAAGCATCCAGAAAAATTGCAGAATATTATGGTGTAGAGCATTTGTATTTGGATCTGGGCGAGATTTTTCAGTATAGTAACTGTTCTCTGCTCAGTCATTCTACTGATGAGATTCCGGAGGAGGCATATGCCGAGCAGCTCAGCAAGACAGATGGAAAACCGGTGTCTACTTATGTGCCGTTCCGAAACGGACTGTTTTTATCCTCTGCAGCAAGCATTGCCCTGTCCAAAGAGTGCAGCGTGATCTACTATGGCGCACACAGTGATGATGCAGCAGGCAGCGCCTATCCGGATTGCTCCGATGCTTTCAATAATGCTATGAAGGATGCTATTTATCTGGGAAGCGGAAAACAGGTGACTATTGAAGCACCGTTTGTCAACTGGACAAAGGCAGATGTTGTCAAAAAAGGGTTACAGTTGAAAGTGCCGTATGAACTGACCTGGAGCTGCTATGAAGGTGGCGAGAAGCCATGTGGAAAATGCGGTACCTGTATCGACCGTGCAGCAGCTTTTGAGAAAAATGGCGTGAAAGATCCGGCACTGGACTAAAGTGCTGGAATAAGAGAAATATGCTGTCTGAATTTCTGAAAAGAAGGCAGATTCAAGTCGAATTTGAAATGAGCAGATGTATGACAGTATGTAAACGTAGAATGCGAGAAATGAGGAAAAAATAAATGTCAGGAAGAAGTAAAGAAGAAACCGCAGGCGTATCCTTGCTTGGAAATCAGAATGTCCGTTATCCGGACAATTATGCGCCGGAAGTATTGGAAACTTTTGTGAATAAACATCCGGGAAATGATTATTTTGTAAAATTTAACTGTCCGGAATTTACCAGTCTGTGTCCGATCACAGGACAACCGGATTTTGCGACCATTACGATTTCCTATGTTCCGGGGGAACGGATGGTTGAGAGCAAATCCCTGAAGCTGTATCTGTTCAGCTTCCGCAATCATGGAGATTTCCATGAGGATTGCGTCAATGTCATTATGAAAGACCTTATCAAACTGATGGATCCGAAATACATTGAAGTGTGGGGAAAATTTACTCCGAGAGGCGGTATTTCCATTGATCCGTACTGTAATTATGGTAAACCGGGTACAAAGTGGGAAGACGTTGCATGGAACCGGATGGCAAATCATGACTTATATCCGGAGAAAGTAGATAATCGTTAATAGAACGTAGAAGTGTGAAAATGACCTGTAGGATGTAGAGATGTGCGGAAGAATAGATCATGTGTTGTGTGATGCACATTTCACAGTAAGAATGTGGATGACATTCCTGGATGGGAGGAAGAAAAACATGGACGAAATGAAACGAATTGACCGTGTGCTGAAATATAAAGGTGCCATTGTGGACGTGTATGATGATGTTATGCAGTCCCCAAGCGGAAATATTGCACACTGGGATTATGTTGCGCACCGGAAAGGCGCAGCAGCAGTGCTTCCGGTAACGGAAGACGGCAAAATCCTGATGGTGCGCCAGTATCGCAATGCACTGGATAATGAGACGCTGGAAATTCCAGCCGGCTCCAGAGACAGTGTGGAGGAGCCGACTTCTGTTTGTGCTGCCAGAGAACTGGAGGAAGAGACCGGTTATAAAGCGGCTCATTTGGAACTTTTGATCACGGTTTCCACCACCGTGGCATTTTGCAATGAAACCATCGACGTGTATCTGGCGACAGATCTGACGAAAACACAGCAGCATCTGGATGAGGACGAATTTGTGGAAGTGGAGAGTTATACCATTGAGGAATTGAAAGATATGGTTCTGACACAGAAAATTCAGGATTCCAAGACTGTTGCTGCAATTATGGCATATTACGGTAAATACTGCATATAGATGAAAAAAAGGATTAGCAGGGTTACCGAAATAGATGATCACAGGAACTTTACGACAACCGGGAAAAGTAACAATGCTGCAAAAATGCATGCTGCTTTTTCTTGGTTGTTTCTTTTTTGGTGTATTTCTGGCAAATTTTTCACTTCATGATGAAGCATTGTGGATCGGATTTCTGCATGAAAATCAGGTGCGGCAGTTTGCGGGTGCAGAGGATGTGGAACATGCAGAAGCATTATTAAAAACCATTCTTTTACAGCGTGGACTTCCATGGATGATATTATTGATTGCATTGTGCTTTCGATTTGGATGCGCCGTTTGTGCTATCTGGTTTGGATGGCTTGGACTTTCCGGTGGTTTTGTGTTTGCGGCGCTGCTTGGGCGGTATGGATTTTCCGGGATCGGGCAGATGGGAATCCTTGGATTTCCACAAGTCGCTGCTTATGCGGCAGCATACATTTTTTTATTAGTTCTGATGGAAGCTGGAAAACGTGTCAGACAGGAGCGAAGGAATGCACACCTGTTGCAAAATAAACCAGATCTAAAAGCACAGGCATTATTGATCGTATTATTTTTATTGGATACGGGAATTTATGGAGCCGGAATCTGGTTGGAGTATTGGGTAAATCCGTGGATTTTATTACATACAGCTGTCGTTGGATGACAGAAAAGTAGGAACGATTCCTGATTTTGCATTGAGATATGTTGTGTGATAGAATTGTATCTTGTGATAGAAGTGTAGCTGATGAAAAGGAAAGATTAGTACTTTGGCTATAAGCCCCAAAATGATCAAATACGATAGGATGCTTGAACAAAAAAAGATACCCTGATCTTAAAAATAAGAAAAGGATATCTTTTTTATTTTGATGTTTATTATTTTTGATTTTTCTATTACTGATTTAATGATACAGGTAAAACTATTTTACAGAATCAGCAATAGCATAAAGTAACTGTTCGGATTCTTCCCATCCAAGACACGGATCGGTAATGGATTTTCCGTAAATATGTTCACCGATCTTCTGGTTACCCGGGCAGATATAACTTTCGATCATAACACCTTTTACCAGTTTGTGGATGATGTCAGATTCTTTGCGGTTGTGCATTACTTCTTTGACGATACGAACCTGCTCTGCATATTTTTTGTTTGAGTTAGAATGGTTGGCATCTACGATACAAGCCGGATTGACCAGATCCATTTTTTCGTACATCTCATTCAGACGGATCAGATCTTCGTAATGATAATTCGGGATGGCAACGCCGCGTTTGTTTACTGCACCACGCAAAATAACGTGGGAGAGTGGGTTGCCGGTCGTGTCAACTTCCCATCCGCGATGTACAAAATGATGCGGATGCTGTGCAGCGTATACAGAATTCAGCATAACAGAGAAGTCACCACTGGTCGGATTCTTCATACCGCTGGCTACATCAAAACCACTGACGGTCAGACGATGCTGCTGATCTTCAACAGAACGGGCGCCGATGGCTACATAGGAGAGTAAATCATTGATGTAATCCCAGTTTTCCGGGTAAAGCATCTCATCTGCTGCAGACAGACCAGTTTCTTCGATGGCGCGCAGATGCAGTTTACGAACAGCGATCAGTCCTGCAACCATATCCGGTTTTGCTTCCGGGTCCGGCTGTGTGGCAATTCCTTTGTATCCTTCGCCGGTAGTACGCGGTTTGTTTGTGTAGATACGCGGAATGATGATCAGTTTGTCTTTGGTCTGCTCATTGACTTTTGCAAGTCTGTGAATATAATCCATGACAGGTTCTTCCTTGTCGGCAGAACACGGTCCGATGATCACAAGGAATTTATCGGATTCTCCGCGCAGAACACGGGCAATCTCTGCATCACGTTTCTGTTTGATCTTCTGGCAGGCTTCGCTTAACGGGTAAGTCTGTTTGATTTCTTCCGGTGTCGGTAATTGTTTTAAATATGAAAAACTCATTGTGTTACTCCATTCTGTCCCGATATTGCTTTTGGATTCTTACATTAATAAATATAAGAGCGGGACATTTTGTATTTTAAGTATTTTGTTCAGATGTGTAGCGTGCAGTGGTACTTATGGCTGAAAATATTTCTGCCGAACAACTTCAATCGGCATTTTTTCGCCTGTCCAGCATTCGAAAGAAGCAGCGCCCTGGAAGAGCAGCATGTACATTCCGTTAAATACGTGACAACCGGCAGCTTCTGCCATCTGATATAATTTTGTCTTACGCGGGTTGTAGATGATGTCACATACGATCAGTCCCGGGAACAGCATAGATGCATCCGGGATCGGGCATCCGTCTTCGTGAGGTGCCATGCCGATGTTGGTTGCGTTTGTCAGGATTGCGCTCTCAGAGATACTTTTTCTCATCTGATCGGTGTCTGCAAAATCATAGACATTGATATTGCAGGAAGTATGCTCGCGGACACGGTCTGCAAATGCCAGTGCACGTTCATATTCTTCCGTAAATTCTTTTAGCTGGAACATATCGATGTCGGAGACACCGTCTAAAGCTGCCTGTGTGCAGATCGCAGTGGCAGCGCCGCCAGCGCCAAGGACGGTCATTTTCTTTCCGATAATATTGTGTCCGGCATCTGCAACAGATTCCATAAAGCCGATACCGTCGGTTGTGTGACCGATCAGTTTGCCATCTTTTGCAATAACAGTATTGCATGCCTGTGCGATGGTGGCAGCCGGAGAATGCCGTGTAGATGGTGCATGGGAGTCAGCTCATCCATGTATTCAAGAATCTGTACTTTGTATGGCATGGTTACATTAAAACCTTTTGCACCGATTGCCTGAAGTCCGTGTACGGCAGTACCAAGATCTGTGTTCGCCAGATCAAAAGCCAGATATACATAGTCAAGGTTTAACTGGCGAAATGCTTCATTATGCATTTGAGGAGATACGCTATGCGCAACAGGAGTGCCAATGAGTCCTGTTAATTTGGTTTTTCCAGTGATTTCCATTCTTCTTCCCTACCTTATTAATAATCAGATTATTGTGTTCTGCCCCATGTGAATGCCATGGGGAAATACAAAATAGTTCGTCTGCAAATATATATGGTACTATGATAGGTGTTTTTTCAAAAAAAGTCAATGTCTGTCGGCTTTTAAGGTTCCTCAATCTGCAAAAATATGGTACAATAAAAAACGTTAAGCGCATTGCGGAATGGAGGTAAGTATGCAGAACGCATTTGAAATAAAAGGAATCCGAATCGGAGATGGCAAGCCGGTGATCTGTGTGCCGGTAGTTGCACCGGAAAGAGAAACAATTATTGAAACGATCAAATCACTGACAGAACAAAAAGTGCAGATGATCGAATGGAGAGTGGACTGTTTTCGTGAGGCAGATGATGTGGCGGCAGTCAGAGCAGTACTGGACACTGTAAAACCGTTCCTCACAGAGACGATTTTCCTATTTACGTTCCGGACAAAGCAGCAGGGTGGAAGCCGGAGAATGGAAGAATGGAAGATCCTGAAACTGAATGAGACAGCTGCAAAAAGCGGTTGTGCGGATATGATTGATCTGGAATTTTTTGAAGCAACAAAACCGGAAAAAGAGATCCGTCGGTTTCAGCGGATGGGCGTTCGGGTGATTGCTTCCCACCATGATTTTGATGCAACACCGGATGATCGTATTTTGCGAATGCTGATGGAGCAGATGCAGCAGGGCGGCGCAGACGTGGCAAAACTGGCAGTGATGCCGCAGAGTGCGGATGATGTGGTTCGTCTGTTAAAACTGACAAACGATATGAAGCAGAAATATCCGACTTTGCCGGTAGTAACCATGTCCATGGGTGCACTTGGTGTTGTCAGCCGTATGGCAGGAGAAATTTTTGGTTCCTGTATTACGTTCGGTGCCGTGGGAGAGACTTCCGCACCGGGACAGATCGCAGCTGACAAATTAGAGGATATTCTGAGCGTGATCCATCAGGGATTATGTTAAATAGTAAAAGGAGAAGTAAAAAAGTATGACACAGCACATTTATCTGATCGGTTTTATGGGAACTGGAAAAACAACGATATCACATAAATTACAGGAGCTGACCGGCGCCAACGAAGTAGATATGGATGCATGGATCGTAGAGAAAAATGAGATGTCCATCAACGATATGTTTGAAAAATATGGTGAGACCTATTTTCGTGACCGGGAGACCGATGCGGTTCGGGAGATTTCACAGACGGAACCGGCAATCGTGTCCTGTGGCGGAGGCGCAGTACTCCGTGACCAGAATACACAGATGATGAAGGAGACCGGAAAGATCGTGCTTTTGACAGCGACACCGGAGACGGTATATGAGCGTGTCAAAGACAGTACAGACCGTCCTTTGTTAAATGGAAATATGAATGTGGAACATATTGCGAAGCTGATGGAAAAACGCCGGGAACTGTATGTGAATGCATGTGACATTAAAGTGGCAACAGACAGAAAGACACCGCAGGAAATCGCGGAAGAAATCTTGAAAATTAGTCAAAACTAATTATTTTTAAGATGCGGATTTTAAAGATTTAACCATATTGAATTTATGGAAAAGATACTTGATTAAATGAAGAGTGTGAAAAATCAACGTATATTTTATCAATGAACAGAAAAATAGGAGAATTTTTTCTCGAGGAGCGATTGTTAGCGACGGAGACAAAATTCTCCTATTTTTCGTCCGTTATAATTATTATGCTTTTTAACTTTCACGAAAAAGGCTTTGCTTTTTTTACAATCCTGTGGTATTATAATCTTTGTTGATTTAACAATATATTTTTATGCAGCCGTAGTCTAACGGATAGAACACAGGACTCCGACTCCTGCAATGTGGGTTCGATTCCCGCCGGCTGCACTCTGATTCCCGGTTTGAGACCGGGATTTTTTTTCAGATAGTACGATAAAAGTGCTGTCGGCATGGAATATAAAATGATGTGCAGCAATAAAAAGCAGGTATAGAAAAAGTTGAATATGATATTCATAGAGAACTGGCATATGATAAAAAACTTGAAAATTTGCCAAAATATGCTATGCTAATTCTGAATATGAAAAATTAACAAATATATTAATTACGATAGATAAATTAGGTGAGAATTGAATGAGGAAGACAGGCAAAAAAGGATTTACGCTGACGGAATTAATTGTTGTACTTGTAATTATGGGCATTATTGCCGCGATCGCAGTTCCGTTGTTTACGAATTACTGGAGAAATGCAGAGTTTCGAAAGAATGAGGAAAATGCCAGGACGGTGTATCTGGCAGCTGAATCGAAACTCACATATTACCGTTCTTCCGGTCAATGGGACAGCTTTCAAAAACAGATCAAAAAACAGGCAGAAAAGGATCAGGTGAAAAGTGCGGAAAACAGAACCGTAGAAGAAGCGGTATTTCCTCCTGATCAGGAAAATGCCGTACAGTTAAATGGACGTATTTATACATTACGACTGGATAAAAATGCATCAGATGCGGATCAGAAAAATAATCTGCTTTTGCAGTTGATTGATGACTATATTTACGACAAAGATATGCTGAATGCATCGATAGCGGTGGAGATCGATATTGAATCCGGCGAAGTGTATTCTGCATTTTATGGTTCCAGATGCAAAGGACTGACGTATGAATCTGAGGATAAAGATGATTATCTGACCATGCAGAAGCGTGATTATGACAGCAGAAAGAAACGCTTGCTTGGTTATTATTCTACGGAAGATACGGTAAATGTGGTATCCTTGAAGCCAACGAAGCTTCGTATCACAACTATCAGTCTGCAGAACAGTGAGAAATTGACACTGAACTGGTCTTCGAATGCAGGAGAAAGTCTGGATGTCAGCTATAAGATCGCAATGTACAAAAAAGACGGCACACCGTTATTTTCCATGGTGCTGTCTCCTTTTGATGTCCGTACGGAAGGATGGTCTGGCAAGGATGAGAGCAGTACCTATGCATTTGCCAGTGTAACACTTCTGGATGGATCAGGTAAAGATCAGGGAAAATGGAGTTTTCCACTGACTTATAGTGATAATAAATATTCTCTGGTGCTGGATGCGATGATGTCTGCCAAAACACAGGCATTGCTGACTTCCCGTACCGGAACAGACAGTGAAAATGCGTTATTAAGAACGTTAAGCACAAGCATCTGCCGTCTGGCAGGAATGACGGAGGATCAGGCGCTTGCTACACCGCAGGATATCTATGCGACAGTAGAGGCAATGTCCTATGCCGGAACGGACAGTCATGTGGTCGTTTCAAAAGAATACAGTGCCAGTGATGCGGCAACTTCTAATACGGCAAACAGTATGTATGCGGATAAAACGGATGGAAATGATGTTCGGATCGCAGTATTCCGCCACCTGTCGAATATGAGATATTATGACGATACGAAGGAAGCTGCTTTTACGCTGACGGACAAAAATATGGACTGGGCATCAGTAGGAACCGGTGTGTATGATCTGACCGAAGAACAGAGTGGATCGAATACATTGCAGAAGCTTGCATGGAAAGAAAACAGCACCAGCAAGACGGTCGATTTTCCAACCATTGCAAATCTGCCGAAAAAGCAGACATTGACAGGGAAAGGAAAACGTACGCTGGTGTCTCATTTGAAATTAGGAGAAGCTTCCATTGTTGATGATGAGACAATTAACAATCTGACACAGGCAGCGTCAGAATCCAGAACAAGAGCGAGTGTACAATTAAATCCAATGGAATATCTGGGCTTGTTTGGCGAAATAGAGGGAACCATTGATAATGTGACACTTCAGGATGCACATTTGTCCTTTGGTGTTTCTTCCAAGGATGGAGATTCCAACACAGCAGACAGCAGGGGCACGTATGCTTCCTTGAAAGGAATCGGTATTTTAGCAGGCCGCAATGCGGGAACCATTAAGGATACATCTCTTACTTCGACAGAAGATTCATCTTCTGATCAGGCAGAAAAAAATGTAGAGGTTTCACTGTCTTCTACAGCAGTTTCTGCCAACGGAACGCAACAGGCAGCAGTAGGCGGTGTTGTTGGTATTTTGGCAGATACGGATAAATCCGGCAATCTGACCACACTGACTTCTGGAAAACTGGAGAACGTTACCATGGAAGGCGCTGTAAAAGTGCAGCTTCCGAATGTATCTGTGACAGCAGATATTTCTTCTGAAAATGATACATTGAAAAATTATGCGCTTGGAATCGGCGGAATCGTAGGATATGCGAACATTGAGAGCGCAGGCGGAGAAAAGAGCGTTATTATTTCCTGTGAAAACCATGCGGGTGTGTCTGGCAATTATATGACAGGTGGAATCGCCGGTAAGATTGATGGCACGGCAACGAAGTTTGACCAGACAACCTGGAAAAATGACGCTGCGATCAAAGACAGCTCCAATACCGGACTGATCCTCTGTACGGAAGATACGCCAGCGACTGTCGTTGGAAATTATTTTGGCGGAATTGCCGGTTATGCTTATCAGACATTGATCTACAACTCTACCAGTGCGTCCGGTCGAACTTCCGGGTTTACATATAATAAGGATAAGAAGGAGTTACTGAAAGGACAGTACGTTGGTGGAATTGTCGGATATGGCAATCACAGCCTGATGGCATACTGTGGAACCGAAAGCAACGGTTATATCCTTGGCTCCAAATACGTCGGAGGAATTGCCGGTGGACTGGGCGGAAATATAAATGATGCAATTCAGGCACACCAGCAGGAGAGTGTATCGGTTACGACGAACCGAAGCTATGTCGTTGGAAACGAATGTGTCGGCGGAATTGTCGGACATAATACAGCTGGTGTTATGTTATCTAACTGTATCAATAACGGTGTGGTAGCAGGAACCCAAAAAGATAACGGAGATGGCGGTCGTTATGTCGGAGGTATCGTGGGATACAATGCAAATGGTGCGACCATCCATAACTGTGCAAGTTATCTGTCCGATTATGGCAGCTCTATTTTCAATATGATCGTCAATGACTGGGATGCCAAAAGTGATTATGTCGGAGGAATTGCCGGATATAATAATGGATTTATTGAATTTACAAAAGACAGTGAGGCAATCACGGTCAAATCTGTATCCAGTATTGTAGTCGGAAATAATTATGTCGGAGGAATTGCCGGATTCAATGATGTACAGGCAACATTGGATGTAAATTATACCCTGATCGGTGGACAGATTTATGCTTATGAGACCTGTGCCGGTGGCGCATTTGGATTTAACGCATCGGAAAATGTAGCAAGGCAGTCTCTGACTGTAAAACCACGAAGTGTACAGGGAAAATATTTTGTCGGCGGTGTCATGGGTGCAAATGTCCTGGCTATTGACAAAAATACAACAATTTCCGGTTTGCGTGCAGAAAATACTTTGGGAACCATTACCGGAGAAGCATTCACTGGCGGCGTGATCGGCTATCAGAGAACCTATGATGCTGATCAGTTAAACTATAAATTAGATACAAATGAAGATAGAATCCGTGCGGCAGTAGAGGCGGCGCAGAATAGTACCAGCAGTTCTGACAGACTGTTGCCGGGAATGAACGAAAATAATATACCAACAGCTGTTATGGCATCCAAGAATGTCTATACACTGACAATCAGTACAGAAGGCAATACGGATGATTCCCTGACGGTCAATACAAACAATATTCCAATCCAGACGGTAATGTATTCCGGTGGCGTACTTGGCTATTGTGACAAAGGCTCAAAGATTGAGATTAAGAACTGTAAAAATACCGGAAGCATTACATTTGCTTCTGATTTGCTGGAAAAAGATAGTACTGGAGGAATTAAACTGGGCAAGTATGCTGCCAGTGGAGAAATTCCGGAACTTCTTACCAAGGATGCTTCCGAACTGGAAATGCATTTTATTGGTGGAATCACCGGTGTGAATTTACAGAATGAGACCATTACGCATTGTGCCAATACCGGATCTCTGTCCGGATTTACCGGAATTGGTGGTGTGGTTGGCTTGAATGCAGGAACCGTCAAAAACTGTGAGCTCAGTGAACATTTTGGAAATGTGGCATTGGAATATGTCGGTGGAATTGTCGGCATCAACAGCAATGGTGGAACGATTTCCAAGTGTACTACGGATGCGGGCAAGACCATTTCCGGAAATAATCATCTGGGTGGCATCACAGGATGGAATCTGAAAGGCGGTACTTTGACTGGAAATGAGTATTACGCAACTGTCAATGCATCCGGAAAAGATAACTCCGATTATGCAGCCGTTGGTGGAATTGCCGGTCAGAACAGTGGCACGATTGTTTTACAGAAGGACAGCTCTACAAAAAGCCGTTCGGTATCAGGCGCGAAAGGTGCCGGCGTTGGTGGACTGGTTGGTATCAATGAATCTGACGGTCAGATTCAGGTAACCGGAACAGGTGGCACCAGTGGAGAAATTATTGTTGTTTCTAATAAAGTAACGGTACAGGGATATGAGCAGGTCGGCGGAATCGTCGGCATCAATCATGGCAAATTTAGTCATTCCGGAAGTCCAGCCTATATTACAGCACAGGCAAAGAAAGTGCAGGCGTCCCACGGAACCGCTGGTGGAGTGGTCGGTGTGACAGATGGTGATATTCATTATGCCGTGAACCGATGCGAGAGTGTCAGTGCCGATGCAGGCAATGCAGGCGGTATCGTGGCGGAAAATACAAATAAAACTGCAATCATCAAAAACTGCAATAACTATGGAAATGTCAGAAGCAGTGACGGGTATGCCGGTGGTATCGTGGCAACAAATGCCGGTATGATCCAGTATTGTCGTGTACAGAGTCCTGGTTCTTCAAACAGTGTAGAAATCTATAGCCTTGGTGTGAATGCCAGTGGTGCGATTGCTGCAACAAACAGTGGTACGATCACAGATTGTCTTCCGGGAGCAACGGTAATATTGCGCGGTAATGCAACTGTTTATGGAGGAATTGTCGGGGAAAATACTGGTAAAGTAACATCTGCAGCTTTAAATGCAGCAGGAACCAGTGCTTATAATCTGAGTTATATGCCACAGATCAAATCAGATAAGAACGGTCTGACCGTTGGTGGTGCAGTTGGCTCCAATACAGGTGTCGTATCCGGCATTGTGGCAAGCAATCTGTGCTTTGAAAATTTCAGTGGTTACAAGTATCTGGGAGGAATTGTTGGTACGAATGGTGTGACAGTAAACCAGAATCCGCAAAATGCCGGTGCACAGATCAGTGTAACAAACTGTAAATTTACCGGAATCATGACAGAAAAGGTAAATGCCGGTGCAGCCGGAAACTGCTACGGTGGTATTGCAGGTATTAACTATGATGAGTTGAAGAACAATACCGTTGATCAGATTACGATGAATATTCAGGGTGTATACACGGCAACCAGTACAAGTACCACAGCGCAGAAAGAGGCAATGGCAAGTCATGCCGGAGGAATCGTTGGAAAAAATGAAATCAATGCACTGATTGATGGTTGTACGTTAACCGATAACAGTCGAAGTGTTCTTCAGGCAAAATTTGGCATGTTAGGTGGAGTAACCGGATTTAATAAAGGTACGATCCAGATGTCCGGAAGTAGTATTACTGCAAGCATTATGACAACGGATAGTATAAAAGATTCCGTTACACTAACGGACGCAGCAGTGGATAAAAACAAGGGCAATCTGTCGGCAGACAGTAATCCGGTCAACTGGTCATATAACAATGGATTTTTGCTGGAAAATGCAACTTATCAAAATACAAATACAAAGATTTCTGCCAACCGTCTGAATCTGAAAATGACAGACAACGGTAATGTGGGAGGCATTACTGCATTTAACAGCACCGAAGGTTTGGTAAATCGCTGTGTATCAGGAAACTGGTTCCTGCTGAACCGATCCGAGGCAATTGGTGTTGGTACCGGTGGAATCATTGGCATGAATGAATCAGAAAATGATCTGACCTGTCTGGTCAATGGAGCTTTTGTGGGACGTCAGGTATCTGCAAAAAACATTAATGGTAAAGATTATGAACAGGGACAGACAGACCGTTTTGCGGGTGGTATCATCGGTAATCAGAATACTTCTACCGGAAATGAGTGGACAATCGAAAACTGTATCAATTTCGGTACGGTATATTGCTATCGTACTCACTATTCCGGAGGAATTATTGGTCAGTGGACAGCATCTGGCGGTACGATCAAAGATTGCCGGAACTTTGGAAGTCTTCAGACGACCTATCAGTGTGACTGGAAAGGTGCCTCCGGCGGTATTGTAGCACAGTTGTATCATGCTTATGAGGACAATGAATACAATATCATCAGTTGTGAAAACCATGGAAATATTTACATGCGTGATGGCGCAAGTCTGTCTGGTGATTCGCATGGCGCGAACGATAGTGCGGGAATTCTTGGTAATGTGACTACTTATAAGGTTGATAATGCTGAACGGGCACAGAACTTCACCATTCGAATTCTGGATTGTGTCAACGGACCGGGTGTGAAACTGTATTCAGCTTCTATGGGAGTCGGTATTTTCGGTTACCTGTCCTGCGATAATGCAAGTGTAGATGCAATACAAAAATCTACCTGCAAGGTAAAAATTGATGTTGAACGGTGTCGAAATTTTGCAAACGTACTGCGCGGCAGATCTTTCTGCGGTGGTATCTTTGGTGCCCGGTATTCTGTAACCGGTTGGAGTAATACGATTGTAAAAGATTGCTATTCTGCGGATCTGGCGACAGGTAGTGCTGAAAAAGACAAGCATTATACTCCGGAGGGGAGTCCGATTTATTCCACCGGAAATAACCATGAAGGCAGCGTAGCGAATATTGCGAATGCGGAGGATCGAAAAAATAATTTCTTTATCAATGGTAGAGAGGCTAGAAAGTATGGTTCAGACTATGGCTATTACTTTAATAAATTTGTTCTTGGAAGACTGAATGCTGATGGAAGTGTACAATCGTACGGAACTGGAGAAACAAATGTAGGGGTTACCAGAAGAACAAATGCGACATGGAATAACTATATCAGTAATATTCATGCGGTTGCAGTAGAAAAGACTGCCAGTGGATATCGGTATGCCTATGCAGAAATTTACAGCGGATGTAATACGATCGGGAGCGATTGCTTTGTAGACGCAAATGGTTATATTGTAAAAGCGGATAAAACAACAAGAATCGGTCAGATTCTGTTCTATACATGGGACGAGGATCACAAAGATCATGATAATTTGTATTATAAATGTACAGAAAAAGGACTGTTGAATCCTGATGGAAAAAATGATGCTATTTATTACAATTCCCGTGAGAGCTATCGACGTCTGGAAGGAATTATAACAGTAAATGATAAAAACCAGCTTCAGGCGCCAGTATATGCAAAAGCCAAAGTGGCAGATGGAATGATTGACATTGCTGTTACGCCCGGAACACTTCCAACGGATAATTCTCAGTTATGTGATCCGTTTGCCTATGTGGTAAAAATTGTTGGAAGTGATGGAACCACAGTAGAAAAAACAATCTATTCTGAAACCGGAAGCTTTGAAATCCCGAAAGGTATATCTGGAAACATAAAAGTTTCGGTTCGTGCAAAAAGTATGTTCTCGGATGTATTAGATTCTACGGAATATAATGCAGATGTCGTACAGAGTGGTGCTGTTCTTCCAAGTCCGGATGTCCGTGCAGAGTTAACCGTACAGAACAAGATCAGCGGATGGAGAACAGATTATCGCTATTCCTTTAGCCTGAATAATCTGGAGGCTTACAGCGAATACGATGACTGGAAAGTGACAATCTATATCAATGCATATGGCAAAGATATAAATGTGGTTCTGGATGCCGATCATCCGACAGCAGTGATGACAGATCTGGATCTTGGTGATCGGGGTCAACAGAAACGGAATGACAGGAATAATACCTATCAGATCATTTCGCAGGCGACTGCAACGACAGGTAAATATGAGAATTCGCCGGTGATTTCTACGGCGGCATATATGCCATATTATCAGGCATTTATCAGTTTGAATCCGGCAAATTCCCCTGGAACAGATACTGTGACAAACCGGGCAACTACAAGCTATACCATTTCCGGTGACACGCTGGATACCTTAAATGTAAATGTGTCGATTGATAACAGCAATGCCAGTGAAATCCTGGAAGTTGCACCGATTTATCGGGCAGAATTAATTGGTAACTGGGGAAGTAAAAAGGATGTTGTATTTGCCAAAACAGATATTATGACCGTATCCAAGGGTGTTGCAACGGCGCAGTTTAGCAATTTACCGGAATATATGAAAGATGCGACAAATCTCCATGTCAGATTGTGGTATGCACAGACAGGTCTGGGACCGGTATATCTGTATCATGAGGCAGATAATGCTTCGGATGCGAACGTCAGCGAACTTTTGAATGTGGACGAAAACGGAAATGAGACATGGGGATATTGTTACAGCTGGCCGATTCGAAATGAGTGGAAAGATTTTAATGCATACAGGGATGAATCCAGTCAGTTATTTAGCTGGCTACCTGCTCCAAAAATGGATCAGACAGACGGAAGTACATTAACGCCGACTTACGACAGCGACAACCGGATGCAGTATACGTTCTCCTGGGACAAGAATGTTTCTACTACGGATGATCCAAAATATGAAGTTTCCATGACCGGTATTGATGCAAATGGCAGAGAAGTCACCATTGATACCAGCAGCAGTTATACGGGTGGTCGAAGCATGACCATCGATGGAGAAGACTGGAACTATACCCAGGTACGCCTGAAAGTAACACGTATCGGCGACGCTTCCCAGAAGAAGATCGGTCTTTCCACGACCGCAACCTATTATGTTGCACAGAGACTGGAAAAACCGGGACAGCCTTCCGTGACAAATATCGACGACAATGAATTGAATTACAATGTTGTCTGGCCCGGTATTTCTGATGAAAGCTATTGCCAGGGCTATCAGATCTATGTTCGGGAGTACAGTGCAACAGGTAGTCTTGGAACAGCAGAAAAAGCAGGGACTTTAGAAAAAGCAACCGGCGCGGCAACTTATTCACAGATTGTAAATCTGGAAAAATATGCCGGAAAGCGAATTGTTGTTTATCTGGTGGCAGAATCCAGCAACAGTGCGGTATTTATAGACAGTGCTGTCGGAGTAACCAGCGAGATTCAGGTTCCGGCGCGTATCGCGTCACCGAAGGTAACATGGAATGTGAACTGGACGTATGATACAAATCAGCCGATGGAAAGTGCAGACTTCCTGTCAGGAGGACTTCGTGTCGGACTTAGAGCAGATAGTTCAAGTATTCCACCTGGAGGCAGTGCATACTTACTACGTGCTTATGTATATAACAGTCTGAGTGATGCAAATCAGGCAACAGCATCCGATCCGGGTAATTATACGACGGTATATCCGACCGGAAATGTACCGGTACAGATGGATGTGTCAAATGCACAGAATTATTATCATTTATTTGACAATCTGTCCATTAAATATGCCGGAAAATGGGTGGTATTTTATGCGCGTATTTCTTCCGGTGCCGGAAGCGTAAGTTCGCTTTGGACGAGATCAACGGTGGCATATCAGCTCCCATATGTAAAACTGGCACAGCCTGGTGTGACATCCGATACAAAATCTTACAGTCTGGAAGCAACGGTACAGACGACACCGAACGTACCGGGAAGTGTACAGATCTGGAATGCAAGACACACTGTTCTGGAATGGAACAGCGTGGACTGTGCAGATATGTACAGCATTAATCTGACCGGTCAGGTGACAGATCTGACAGCGGCAAATGGAATGAAAGCGTTACAGCCACAGATTCGTGTGCTGGAGACAACGGATGCTTCCGGAACAAAAAAGGCAAGCGTACAGCAATATGTATGGAAAATTATAAAAGAGGCAACTGGAACACAGCCGGCACAATGGGGATATGCATGGGAGTCCATTGCAGAAAACCCGACAAGCTATCCGGCAAACACACCGGAGACCGATAAAGTACATACCTGGGACATCAGTACTTACAGTGTGCCGATTTCATCCAGCTACACAGCGGAAAGTGGTAATCCAAATTACTACACCTTGACGCTGACGGCACAGGTGGAAGCACAGCTTCAGGCAGATGGCAGCATGCATTACACGTTGAAACTGCCGGATGTGGAACAGATGACAGCGGCAGATGGCAGCACAGTAACACATACCGATTTCACAATTACAAATATGGCAGTGTTTATTGCAAATGTTCAGAAAAACCTGGAGGCTACACCAAGCAGTGCTTATGCGGCATCTGATCCTTGCGAGATCAAATGGAATAACTAATGATGTAAAAGTTACAATGGAGGAAGTTTTATGATAAAGAAAGGTTGGCAGCAGTTGCGGCAGCAGAAGAAAAATGGAATATCAATGGCTGTGGTACTCTGTGTGTCAGCTTTCTTTGTCGCTTTCGCGGCGGCAATCCTCTATACCGCGGGAATGTTGACGGCGCAGTCTAATCTGCGTCTGAAACAGGAGCGGTGCAGCCAGCTTGCCAAATCAGCGGCAGATGTATTGGATCAGGAACTTCAAAAATATACCAATAAGGATACGACAGAGGCAGGAAGCGACAGTTTTTATACCTTTGTCAACAAATTTTTGGATGATTCTCAGTATCTGGATTACAGTGAAGATTATCCGGATGCAACAAAATACAATTTTCTGGTTTCAGACACGGATCTGTCGGATCTGTCAAAGGCGGATTCCCTTCCGGAAGGATATGGAAATATCAGAATTGCATTGACAAAAGAAAAAAATGCATCAGAGGATTCGGACAGTCTGAAAACCGGAGAGATCCATACAGCTGCAAACAATGCTGCCAATTATAAAACGGAAATTGACCGTATACGAAATATTACCGTTCGTGACTACAATTTTTCTGTGGCAGTAACTGCTTCCTATGAAGATGCAACGTATACCTATACAACTGAATACAGCCGTGAGGAAAAATATGACGTTAAGTTTACGCATAATGGAAAAGTAATCGTGTGGGATGATACAAATTCCTGCTGGAGAGTAGGTAATACCAGTGGTGAGGTTTATACACCGGATACATCACAGAACATCCAGTATGAATTTTTAAATACAACTACATCCTGTGTGTTCAAGGAAAATGTGTATACTGAGACAGCGGGAGGAGGAACAGCAGGTGATGATTAAAAAACTGAGAGAAAAATCAGGCGAGACACTGGTGGAAGTGTTAGCAAGCATGTTCATTTTCCTGATTCTGTTTGGAATTCTTCAGGGAGCTGTTTCTTACAGTCATGCATCTATGCAGAAGAATAAACAGATCCGAGAGGAAAATACACAGATCATTCAGGGGCTTGCTTCTGCACAGAAAGTAGATGGAGAAAGTAAAACGTTATCCTTTATTGCAACAACCTCAGAGATGGATAAGAAAGGTTCCGTTGTATTTCGAGTGCCGTTCACTCTGGCCACCAAAACGGTAACGTATCAGGATACAAATGGGCAAAGCAAAAATATTGTGTTTTCCCTGTATGATGTTTCTGCGGATGCGTCAGTGACACCGTCTGAAGGAGGAGATACTCCATGAAAAAAATAAGACGGCTATTAAATAAGAAGGATGGCACGACACTGGTGGAAACCATTGTAACCATGCTGCTGATCAGCATTATGTTTGCCATGGCAGCTACGGCATTAAGTTCCGCTGCAAAAATGTTTGTCCGGGAACAGAGATTACAGTACGCACAGTCGATTTTGGATACAACTATGACAGAATTGCGCGGAATTGTCGAAAATGCAGACGGATACATTAAAATTTATGACGTTGAACGCAAAAAAAATCAAAAAATTACAGATAAGACTGGAAATAATTCGGGAAATATATTAGAATTTATTAATGGAGACGGTTATGCTGTACTGATTTCCGCGGATGGTTGCGAAAAAACGCAGCTTTTTATCGGTCGACAGGAGTCCGGTGAAGCAGATGCGGTGGACGAAGGACAGCTATTGATCAGATATTATTTTTACAATAATGGAACGTATCAATACACCTGGAACGATGAACCGGCAGCCAGAGCCGTAGCAACGGTGTTTGGCAAAGGTTTTTACATGGGCAATTATCTGGAAGTACAGTGGGCATTTCCGGATAGTGTAAATGCAGGTGATATGACAGATCAGCTTACAGTTACGGCATCATTATACCGTGACAGAGACCGCACAGATCTGATTGCAACAGATTCTGAGGTAATCCAGCTTCGGCATAGTCTGATGCGAAAAGATACGGTGACAGCTACAGTTGGGACAGATGCAGGAGAGTAGCTCCTGCAGAAAAGTCAAGAATGCTATTGGCATTCTTGCTGTGAGATGCACGTCATACAGTGTATGATATTATTATTCTGTGTATCTCCGCAATCTATTATTTCAGGTATGAACGCTGCACCGAAGCGTTGATATAATACAAACCAATAACAAATATTTTTACTAAGGAGAGTATGAGAAATGTTCGCAAAATTATTCGAATTAAGAAACAAAAAACTCAAAGACAACAAGAAGAAAGGATTTACTCTGGTAGAGCTGATCGTAGTTCTGGTAATCCTTGCTATTTTAGCTGCTTTATTAATCCCGGCACTGACAGGATATATTAAGAAAGCAAAAGAAAAATCTATCGTAGCTGAGACACGTCAGGTTGTTATGGCTGCACAGACAATTGCTGATGAGCAGTATGGTACAATTTCATTAAAAGGAGCTGGTTCTGTAACAATTACATTAGGTGATACAACAGGCACAACAGATGATAAGGCAACAAGTTCAACAATTACAATTACAGCAAAAGATATTGCAGAGCTTGCAGAAGTATCAGAAGGCAATATTAAAACTGTTACAGGTAAAGATGGAAAAATCACTAAAGTTGTTTACGAGAATGATGGTAAACAGTGTACATATCAGTTAGAGAGCAATGATAAAGGTGAATATAACCTCACAAGCAAAGGTACATATACTGTAAAATAATAAGTAACATGAGGTAAACCCAATGTCAGCCACAACATCCGCGAAAACCACAACTAAATATCGTTGGATCAGGTTGACAATTTACCTGCTGATCATAATCCTGCTTGCTATTGTTTTAGTAGTTCCTGGGGTGCTCCGGTTAATCTACCGGGCAGACTCCCAGGTAGCTCTGGGGAATGCCAAATCGGTGCGGATGGCAATCCAGGTAATTGCAACACAACAGTATGGCGGGGATAATGCTTTCTGCGATGCTACCCGGGAGGGAGGCATCGCAGATGGCTTATATGAGGAAATTTTACAGTTAAGTGAAGCACCCGGAGATTTCTGGATTCTTCAGATGGAAGACGACGGTTATACCGTGCGTCAGTTTGTTTACCGGGAAAATGAATATACAGTGTGGTATGATGCGGATGCCGATGCGAAGTACCTTGTATATCATGAAGATAATATCATTCACACCGGAGACTGAGATGTTAGTAGCAATAGAGATAATCATTAAAGTAATACAGTTCTTTTTCGGAGCATGTATTTTTAGCTTTTTGAATGTGGTCATTGACCGATTACCGCGTCAGGAAAGTGTGGTGCGGGGGAGAAGCCATTGTACAAAATGTGGCAGAGAGTTGACAGCATTGGAATTGGTTCCGTGCATCAGTTATATCTGTCTTGGAGGAAAATGTAAAACTTGCGGTGTAAAGATACCGCCGAGAGATTTTATAGTAGAAATAATTGGAGGAGCAGCATTTATTGGCTGTGGAACTTATTTTGGCTGCGGCAATTCGGGGATTATTTCTCTGAGAGGCGCAGTAATTTTTGCGTATTTAGGAATATTACTTGTAGTAGCCCTGATCGATCAGGATACACAGATGATATATGATAGATTTCATGTAATGGTTCTGGCGCTGGCGATAGCCGCAATCTGGTTATTCCCGGAGCATGGGATCAGAAGTCGTCTGCTTGGGACAGTTGTGATCGCAGTACCGATGCTGGTGATCAGTCTGCTGATTCCGGGAGCTTTTGGCGGCGGAGATATCAAGCTGATGGCAGTATCAGGCTTGTTTTTGGGAGCAGCGCCTACTGTATGCGCCATGTTTATCGGTCTGGTGACCGGAGGCGGTTACGGAGCATATATGCTGATAAGTAAGAAATTAGACCGGAAAGATCATTTTGCGTTTGGTCCGTTTCTGGCATTTGGACTGGCAGTTGCCGTGTTTGCAGGAGACCGGATCGCGGAATGGTATCTGGGAATGTTATAGAGAACAGACAGTAGGAATATAGACAGAAAGGAAATCAGAGGATGGCACGTTTTCGATATGTTGCGAAGGACATGAAGGGAAAGAGACATAAAGGCACGTTGGAAGCTACAGCTGAAAATGTGTTGCAGCAGCAATTGCGGGAAGAAGGACTTTTTCTGATCAGTGCAAAAAATCTGACGGATACACATGGGTATCAGAAGCTGAAAGCAAAGCAGCTTGCTGTGTTTTGCCGGGAATTATCAACGTTGTTGGCATCCGGTGTCAGTCTGGTACGTGCGTTGGATATTATTTCGAATCAGGAGGGAATTCCGGATTCGGAACGTGAAGTATATCAGGATGTTTTACAGGATCTGAAAAAAGGTATTCTGTTGTCTGAGGCGATGGAGTCCAAAAAATGTTTTCCGGAGCTGATGATTGGAATGCTTCGTTCCGGCGAGGGAAGCGGTAATATCGATCAGGTGACCGGACGTCTGGCAACACAGTATGAGAAGGATTATAAGCTGACACAGCAGGTGAAGTCAGCGATGACTTACCCGATGATCCTGCTGATATTGTGTGTGGCGATCGTGATTTTGATCGTAACCTTTATTTTACCGCAGTTTCAGTCACTGTTTGACCAGATGGATTCTCTTCCGGTGCCGACGACCATTCTGATCGCGTGTTCGAATTTTATAACGCAGCGTTGGTACGTTGCACTGATGGTCGTATTTGCGATCGTTGTGGTAGTAAAACTGATCGTGGGGATTCCGGGTGTGCGAAGAACGCTGGATCGTGGCAAAGTGCGGATGCCGGTATTTGGGAATTTATTTAAAGTAATCTATACAGCGCGGTTTGCGCGTACGTTAAGCAGTCTGTACAGTAGTGGTATGCCGATTGCGACTGCTATTGCAACAGCGGGAAATACCATTGGAAACCGCTACATTGAGGAACAGTTTGAAGAAGTGGTAACTCAGGTACGAAGCGGTGTGCCGTTATCTCAGGCACTGCACAGTGTGGACGGATTTCAGAAAAAACTGGCAAGTACGGTTCAGATCGGTGAGGAAAGTGGTCGTCTGGATCTGATGCTGGATTCTATCGCATCTTCTCTGGAGGATGAGGCAGAACAGGCTACCAAGCGGATCGTAACGCTGCTGGAGCCGATTCTGATCGTTTTTATGGCAGTGATTGTTGGATTTATTATGATTGCAGTTATGTTACCGATTTATCAATCCTATGCATCGATTGAGAATTCTTAAAGGAGTAAACGTAAATGAGTGATACAGTAATAGTAGTACAGGATGAGTGCATTCTGGTCGCTGTCGGCAAAGCGGGCAGACCACCGAAAGTACAGAAAGTAGAGCGGATCCCGTTAAATGGTTTTGGCGATCCAATCGAACTTTGGAAAGAAGCACTGACTGAATATACGAAAACGCATGATCTGGGACCGGTGAAGCTGGTACTTCCTTCTGCTTATGCATCTGGTCGTGTGACGCAGATCCCATATGCAACAGGAAAAGAACTGGTTCAGATGGCAGAGAAAGTAATGGAGGAAGCCGGTAGTAATGCGTTGGCAGATTATGGTGTGATCTCCGCGAACCGAAAACAGGGAATTACACTTTGCTGTGGAAGTGCGGAAGAAGCGGATATTTCCAAGATTATGGGATTTTGCCAGAAAATCGGTCTGGATGTGAAGGAGATCAGTGTCTATGTGGAGAGTTATCTGCGTGTCATCGCACACCAGAAAGCACTGAGCCAGAAAACGGCAATCTATCTGATCTTTGAGGAAAACAGTGTTACAAGTCTGTTATATCGAAACGGTGTGTATCTGTATTCCACGAAAAGCCGTATTTTCAGCGAGCGTGGTACACTGGATTTTGGAACAGAGATCGTGCGGCACATTTCCGGTATTTTACAGTTCTATACGACAACGAATTCAGAAACACCGATCACGGATGTTTATTATGCGGCATGTGATCCGGATGATTTCGAGGTCAGTATGGAAGGAATTCATGCAATGCAGCTTGAAGCACAGCCGTTAAAGATCGACCTGTCTTTCCATGCGGCAGAGAGAGCGGAGGATTGGCTTGCCTGCATTGGTGCACTGACGAAGGAAAAATTAAAGGAGATCAATCTGTACCGCAGTTGGAGTGAAAATAATGAGACCGGTATGGTAAAATCCAAAAGTATGGTAAAACAGATTCTGTATCCGGCAGCGGTGCTTGGAATCTGTGCAGTGATCTATGCCGGTGTGATGGTCTGGAATATGGCGGAATCCCACAAAGTATCTGAGATTGAGGACTGGATCAATGATCCGCAGGTGCAGGAAGATTATAGTCAGGCGCAGGCGAAGCAGAAGCAGAGCAGTCAGCTGAGTTTTGATCTGAATCAGGTAAATCAGATGAAAGAAAATCTGGCAACTTATCCGGATCTGACGGAAGATATGATCGCAAAGATTGAGGATGTCGGTGGAAACGATATGTCTGTCCGCATTGAATCTCTGGATATGGGAACCGGAACACTGACGTTTCATGCAGTAAGTTATAAAGTTATTGATATTCCAACTTATATTCAGAAACTGGATGATACCGGATTGTTTGAATCCGTAAATTACAGCGGATATAATTTTGAAGATAATGAGTATTCCCTGATGCTGACCTGTGTGTTGAAGGCAGCAGAGACCGGAGGTGATCAGTAATGAAATTGGAGATGGATTTAAAACCGAAGGATATTGTACTCTTAAAGGTACTGGGATGTGTACTGATCGCGTTTGTGATGATCCGTTTTCTGATCTTCCCGGGAATTGAAAAACATATGGATCTGGTAGATCAGCGGGATGAAGTCGTGGCAGAACAGGAAGATATGCAGGCACTGATCGACCGAAAGGATACATTTGATGCCATTATTGCAAATCAGCAGTCTTCGTTAAAAAGTGCGCAGGAGGGCTATTATGACCTGTTGGAAAACCGGGAGGTGGATGAACTGATCACCGGAATCGTGTTAAATCACAACCTGTTTCCGGTTTATCTGAATATTACAGATACGACAGCGGGTGTTCCGGAAGCTTATTTGTATGCCCCACAGGCAGCGACGGGCAGTACTTCGACGACAGACAGTGTTGCAGATACTTCGACGGATGCAACACAAGATTCCGCTGCTGCTGACAGTACAGACAGCAGTGATTCAGAGGATTCCGCGGCAGAAAGCCGCATAGCTGTTCCCATACCATATGTAAACACGACTTCTGTGGATGTGACAATCCGTGGAAGTGAGTCTGAGATTAAGGGCTTTCTGGATGATATTGCAAGAAATTATCCTGGTATTCAGGTACGTACATTTAATATGCAGGAAAATGATTATGTGAATACAACAATGCAGACTGTTTCCGAGATGAGTTGTAGCTGCACGCTGGCAGTATATGTCTGCGGAGAGCAACAGACTGCACAGACTGAAGGAGCGAGTAATTAAGTGAAAACAACAAATCTGAGAATTGGAGATATTCTGGTTGAAAAGGGATATGTTACCCCGGATCAGATGAATCAGGCACTTGCCTGGCAGAAAGAGCACAGGGATAAACGTGTCGGACAGATCCTGATGGAGTTGGGATTTGTGTCAGAGTCACAGGTGCTGGATGCTCTTGCCAGCAGACTGCATCTGAATATTGTAGATGTGGCTCAGCTTTCTGTAGATTTGCAGGCGGTAGGCAAGGTCAGCAGAGAAGTCTGTGAAAAGAATCTGATCCTTCCGGTGAGTCTTCAGGGACACAATATGGAGATCGTGACTAATGATCCGCTGAACTATTTTGCCCTGGAGGAAGTAAGACAGCAGACCGGTTGCCAGCTTGAGATCTCCCTGAGCGAAGAAGAACCACTGCGAAAAGCTATTTCTTATTATTTTGCGGAGGTCAGTGCGCGGAAGGCAGCAACACAGGCAAATGTGGATTTTGCAGTAGCAGCGCAGGATGAAATCGAAATCGAAGATCTGGAATCCGGGGATGATGAAGCACCGATCATCAGATTGTTGAACAGTCTGATTGAACGAGCCATCAAAACGGAAGCCAGTGATATTCATATCGAACCATTTGAGACGGAAACAAAAGTACGAATGCGTATTGATGGTGTGATCATGGAGTATGTTACGATCCAGAGAAACATTCATGCACCGCTGATTGCACGTATCAAGATTTTGTCTAATCTGGATATTGCGGAAAAACGTATTCCACAGGACGGACATTTTCGTGTTACGTTAGAGGGCGGAAGTGTCAATATCCGTGTATCTATTTTGCCAACAGTATTTGGTGAAAAGGCGGTTCTGCGTATTATGGCAGCAACCACGCATATGGATCATGCGGATCATTTTGGTATGGATGACTACAGTTATAACCAGTTTGCACCGATGCTGAACCATCCGAATGGAATTATTTATATTACCGGACCGACCGGAAGTGGAAAATCGACCACGCTGTATATGGTGTTGGATTATCTCTCCGGCAGAAATGTCAATATTTCTACCATTGAAGATCCGGTGGAGAAGAATCTTCCGGGAATCAATCAGACGCAGGTAAATCCGGTTGCGGGTCTGACGTTTGATGTGGGACTGCGTGCCCTGATGCGTCAGGATCCGGATATTATCATGGTTGGAGAGACCCGTGACGGCGAGACTGCCGGTACTTCGGTACGTGCGGCGATTACCGGTCATGTGGTTTTGAGTACATTACATACAAATGATGCGGTTTCCAGTATTGTCCGTCTGGAAGATATGGGCGTTGAGACGTATCTGGTTGCCAATTCTCTGGTGGGACTGGTGGCACAGCGTCTGATGCGTAAAGTGTGTCCGAATTGCAGTACAGAAATGCCAACGACGGAGCAGGAGCGTAATTTTCTGGGAGAAGATATCAAAACAATACGTCGTGGCGCAGGCTGTTCACGTTGTAATCATACCGGTTACAGTGGACGAATCGCGGTGCATGAAATCGTGGCAATCGATAATCAGATCCGCAGAATGATCATCAATCACAGTCCGGTGGAAGAAATCTCAGCGTATGCCAGAGAGCATCAGCATATGCGTACCTTAAAAGAAAGCGGTTTGATTCTTGTAAAAGAGGGAAAGACAACACCGGAAGAATTGTTAAAGATCAGTTATGAATAAGTTTTGGAAAAACTAAATCTGACAAACAAATTTTGAAAAGTAACAGGAAGAAAAGAGAAATATTTTGGCAAGGAAATGTCAAGGTGTTTCAGGCAGAAAGAGAGGTCTGACAAAGTGGCAGAAGAAGCGTTAAGACAGGCGGCGGATGCGATCATCCGGGAAGCCCGTGAGCGAAAAGCATCAGATATTCATATTTCAGAAGGGATGCCGATTTGGTATCGTGTCAACGGACGTCTGCTTCCGGCGCAGACACAGATGTCGGCGGAGGAGATTCGCGGTATGCTGTATGCGATCATGCCGAAGCGTCATGCCGAAAAATTTGAAAAAGGATTTGATGCAGATTTTTCCTTTCAGACTTCCGATGGACATCGCCAGAGGGTAAATGTGTTCCGCCAGCAAAAAAAGATGGCAGGTACGATCCGTCTGCTGAATGCATCCATTCCGACACTGGAAGAACTGAAGATGCCGACGGTGCTCTATGAGATGGCAAAAGCACCCCGTGGTCTGATCCTTGTTACCGGGCCGACGGGAAGTGGAAAATCAACCACACTGGCGGCGATGATCGAATATATGAACCAGAACAGTGACCGCCACATCATTACGATTGAAGATCCGATCGAGTATGTGTATGAAACCAAAAAGTCGTTGATCCACCAGCGGGAAGTTGGCGAAGATGTGGGAGATTTTGCATCGGCTCTGCGAAGTGCCCTGCGTGAAGATCCGGATGTGATCTTAGTGGGTGAGATGCGTGACTATGAAACGATTCAGGCAGCTTTACTTGCGGCGGAAACAGGACATCTGGTACTGTCTACTCTGCATACAACAGGCGCGGCACAGACGGTAGAGCGAGTGATCGATGCCTGCCCGACGGGAGGTCAAAATCAGGTCAGAGTCCAGCTTGCAGGTACGTTAAAAGGCATTGTCAGTCAGTGCCTGATCCCGTGTGGCGGCGGTGTGACTCGTGTGGCAGGTACGGAACTTCTGGTAGCAACGGATGCGATCCTGAACCTGATCCGGGAAGGAAAGACACATCAGATTTCCAATATGATGCAGTCGGGAACAGCACTTGGCATGCATACTCTGAATATGGATCTGGTACGGTTGATGCAGCAGGGATATATTACCAGAGAAGATGCAGCAATTTATACGAATAATAAAGCAGAGCTGGAAGCGACTTTGCGATAAAACAAAATACGTCTGGGTTTGAAAAGAGTTATGAAAATCTTATGAATTCTAAGCATTTCATAAACTTTTTGGGAAATACCTAGACGTATTTTCTTTGCTGTGGTATGATGTTAGGCGAAATATCGGAGGTAGAAAATGTCAGATTTTGATAAGAAGAAACCAAATATAAAAAACGATACAGATACAGATGAAATTTATGAGATCCCGGACATCGTGACCGGAGGAAGCGAACATAAAGAAGCAAAAGAACCGAAAATAAAAAAAGAAAAAAGAGTGAAACCAATGAAGCAGACCAATTCGGAAAATAATAAAGAAAAACATAACAAAGAGAATAAAAAACATACATTTGAAATGAAAAATAAAAAGCATAGTAAGAAAGCCGCACAGGATGATATTATGGAAGATCTTGAGTTTATCTCTGAGGAATCCGTAAAGGATAAGTCCCGTATGGCAGAGGGAAAACCAATCTCCCATGAATTTGTTTCCAAAAAGAAAACCCTGCGACGCAGCGTGGACGAGATGGAGGCAAAAAAGGAAAAATCCGTGGCATTCATGCGTAGAAATATAGCATTTGTCGGCATTGCCTGTCTTGTGGTCGTTGTGGCGATCTGTGCGATCGTGATCGGCGTAAAGAGCATGAAAGCAAAGAAAGCGGCGGCAGAGAAAAATCAGACGCTGTCCACACAGGAATATGAAAAAGACGGACATGCAGAGATCAATGATCTGTTTGCAAATTACTATAAAGCATATGCAGCTGGTGATACCGAAGAAATGGTTGGCTATGCAAATCCGATTACGGACATGGAAAAAAGTTACATTTCCATGTATAGCCAGTATATTGAGAAGTTTGACAATATTATTTGTTATACAAAAACCGGAGCAGATGAGAATTCCTACATTGTTTCCGTTGCTTATGATCTGAAATACAAAAATGTAGAGACAGCGGCACCGGGACTGGATTTCTTCTATGTCCGTACCAATGACAAAGGACAGGTATACATTGATAATACTTACAGTTCTTTCAATTTGAGCTATCAGGAAAATCCGCTGGATGATACGATCCGTCAGCTGATCAACGACTATGAGGCGGGTGAGGACGTAACTGCATTACAGGCAAACGTTCAGACACGTTATGAGGAAGCAATTGCACAGGATGCGGATTTGAAAAATATGATCGAAACAACGATTGTCAATGCAATCAACGAATGGAAAACTGCACAGGATCAGCAGGCACAGCAGAAAACACAGGAAGCTGCAAATCAGGTAGCCGCAGATCAACAGCAGCAAGACCAGCAGCAGGCAGCAGATCAACAGCAACAGCAGGATCAGCAGCAGACACCGACGGAGACAGAGCAGAAAGCATGGGTTTATGCAACCGAAACAATGAACATCCGTCAGGAGCCGAATGAGCAGTCTGCGGTACTGGCATCTGCATTGCAGGGGTCTGAGCTGAGACAGCTTGCCGTTACTTCGGATGGATGGAGCAAGGTTAAGACCGGTGATATCGTCGGATATGTGAAAACAGAATATGTAACGACACAGCATCCGTAAAAGGAAGACGCAAGCGGCGTATAAAGATAAGAAAAAGGGGACAGCCAGTCTGTTCCCTTTTGATGTCTGTCTGGGGTGTGCGGCTTCGATAAAAATAAAATAGACAGAACATTTGTTCTAGTGTATAATGAGATACATATTTTAAACGGGAGTGGCAATACTAACCAAAAACGGAGGTATTGTCATGACACAAAAAGACGAAGACGATCTGTTACATGAGATATGCAGAAATGCCAGCATGGGTGTGGAAGCGATTCACGAAGTACTAAAGGATATTTATGATGAGGAGTTTGCATATGAATTAAATGTGCAGGCAGATAAAATGCAGCAGTTTGGCAGAAAGGCAGGAATGCGGTTGCGGGAGAACGGAGAAGAACCGGCAGAACCGAAACCAATCTCTACGGCGATGCTGAAAACGGCGATCCGTATGAAAACAATGGTGCAGAATAAGACTGGAGATATGGCAGATCTGATGTATAAGGGAAATGACCGTGGAGTCAGGGAATTAAAACATGCGATCCACAAATATAAAGATGCCGGAATTTATGCCACAGAGCTGGCAAAGGAAATGATAGATTTTGAGGAGGAGAATCTTCAAAAGATGCGTTCTTATCTGGATGAGGAATGAATGGAAAACAATCGAAGAAGCATAGGAAAATTACAATGTTTGAAAGATTACGATGAAAGCTGTCACAAATATGATAATCGTTAAACCGTGGTAGTTAAGTCGAATGGCAAAATTACGATAAGGAAAATGGAGCGGGATATGGAAGAAAAACAGGCGGGAATCCGCATTAATAAATATCTCAGCGAAGCCGGGGTTTGCTCCCGGCGCGCTGCGGATCGTGAAATTGAAAAGGGAAACGTATGGATTGATGGTCGAAAGGCAGTGACCGGTGACCGGATCCTGCCGGGAATGAAAGTGACGTTTTGCGGAAAAGAAGTTTCTCCTGAGGATGAGGAGATTCTGATCGCGTTTCACAAGCCGGTGGGATCGTGTGTACGGCAGAGAAACGGGAAAAAAATAATATCATTGATTATATCGGTTATCCGAAGCGGATTTATCCGGTGGGACGACTGGATAAGGATTCTGAGGGTCTGATCCTGCTGACCAATCAGGGCGAACTGGTGAATAAGATGATGCGGGCAGGCAATTATCACGAAAAAGAGTATGTGGTGACGGTCAACAAAGATATTACCGGTGATTTCTTAAATCAGATGCGAAATGGTCTGTATCTGGAGGAACTGGATGTACATACGAGACCGTGCAAAGTGAAAAAAGTCAGTGCGCGAACCTTTCAGATCATTCTGACACAGGGATACAACCGCCAGATCCGAAGAATGTGTGAAGCCTGTGGCTACCGTGTGCGAAAGCTGGTGCGTACAAGGATCATGAATATTTTGCTTGGAGATCTGGAAGTCGGAACGTATCGGGATCTGACCAGAGAGGAATTGCAGGAGTTGAAGAAACTGACGGCACATTCTTACAGTGCACCAAAATCTGGTAAAAAAGGGACAGCCAGAAAGTAAGTTAAGACTACTGAAAAATCGAGCAGATCAAATCAAATAGAATGCATGTGGAACTTGGCATGTGACAAAATGACCTATTCTTTACAGAATATAGATTGACGTAAGTATAAAGACGGAGAAATGAAAATGGAACAGGAAAATTATAAAGTAAGGGCAGAAGAACTGCGAAAACAAATAGAATATCACAGCAATCGTTACTATAATATGGATGATCCGGAGATCACCGATTATGAGTATGATATGATGATGCAGGAGTTAAAAAAGCTGGAGAAAGAGCATCCGGAGCTTGTGACACCGGATTCTCCGACACAGAAAGTCGGCGGAACTGCAAAACGTACCGCGGGCGTGTTAGTGCGTCATAACGTGCCGATGCTGAGCCTGCAGGATGTATTTTCTAAGGAAGAAGTCTATGAGTTTGTGCATGAGATGCAGGAACAGTTAGAAAATCCGGAGTTTGTCGTAGAATACAAGATTGACGGACTTTCCATGGCGCTTCGTTATGAAGAAGGCGAATTGAAGCTGGCAGTCACCCGTGGAGACGGTATCATTCAGGGTGAGGATGTGACGGCAAATGCCAGAGTGATTTCCGATGTGAAGAAAAAAATGAAACAGCCGCTGCCATATATCGAAATCCGCGGCGAAGTTTATATGAAAAATGCAGATTTTGAAAAGGTAAATGAGACACAGGAAATGCTTGGCAAAAAGACCTTTGCAAATCCACGAAACTGTGCGGCAGGCACGCTGCGTCAGTTAGACAGCCGGATCACAAAAGAACGAAAACTTTCTATGTTTGTATTTAATGTGCAGGAAGTGCGTGGACATGAATTTAAAACGCATGTGGAAGGATATGAATATCTGAAAAAACAGGGCGTCCCGGTGATCGAAGATTACCGTGTCTGTCATACTGCGGATGAGGTGTGGGATGCCATTTGCAAGATTGGCGAGAACAGAGGAAATCTGTCTTATGATATTGACGGCGCCGTTGTAAAATTAAATTCTATCGCTGACCGTCAAAAACTTGGAGCAACCTCTAAAGTACCGCGTTGGGCAATCGCATATAAATATCCGCCAGAGGAGAAGGAGACAAAGCTGCTGGATATCGAGTTGTCCGTAGGCAGAACAGGACGTATCACGCCGACTGCCATTTTTGAACCGATCCGTCTGTGCGGAACCAGTGTTTCCCGTGCAACTTTGCATAACCAGGATTTTATCAATACTCTGGACGTGGGAATCGGGGATACCATTGTGGTATACAAATCCGGTGAGATCATTCCAAAGATCAAAGAAGTGCGCAAGGAAAAACGTCCGGCAGACTGGCAGCGATTCCAGATTCCGGATACCTGCCCGGTCTGTGGAGCAAAAACGGTCCGGGAAAAAGATACGGCAGATATTCGATGCATTTCTCCGGATTGCCCGGCACAGTTAGAGCGGCATATCATTAATTTTGTCGGACGTGATGCCATGGATATCAAGGGCTTTGGTGCCGTTTATGTGACAGAACTGGTACGCCTTGGCTACATTCATGATATTGCGGATATTTACGTTCTGAAAAATCACCGTGAGGAACTGATCGAACAGGGCATTATCGGAAAAGAGAAAAATACAGACAAGCTGCTGGATGCCATTGAACAGTCCAAACAAAATGAGCCGTTCCGTCTGCTGACAGGATTTGGAATCCAGAATGTGGGAAAAGCAGCGGCAAAGGCAATTATGCGCCAGTTCAAGAGCATTGACGCCCTGGCAAAGGCAGACAGAGAGCAGCTTCTGGAAGTGAACGATATCGGAGAAGTCAGCGCAGAGTGTATTCTTGATTATTTCGCAAGTGAAAAGAATCAGAAGATTTTGGAACGCCTGCGGGAATATGGACTTACCATGGAACTGGCGGAAGATGATACGGTCGGTGATCTGCTGGCAGGTCTGACCATTGTTGTGACAGGTACGCTGCCAAACCTTGGCAGAAAAGAGGCACAGGAGCTGATTGAAAAGAACGGTGGAAAAGCTGCCGGCAGTGTTTCGAAAAAGACCAGTTATGTGCTGGCAGGTGAAAATGCCGGAAGCAAGCTGACGAAAGCGGAGCAGCTTGGAATCCCGGTAATTACAGAAGAAGAATTTCTGCATATGATCCAGAAGGATGCATAGGCAGAAAATGGATTGAAAATAGATAGGGCTGTATGGGTTATTTGTGTATAAGCAGGCAGCATGAGCGGATTGATCCGATTTGCCTGCAGGTTGTTAGATTGACGGAAATTTGGGATAGTGACAGATGAGTAAAAAGGACAGCAGACACGAAAAAAAACGGAATATGAAAGAGTTACTTGCTACGATGTTCAAAATTGGCTGCATCGGATTTGGCGGCGGAACGGCACTGGTGCCGGTCATCGAATCCGAAGTTGTATACGAAAAAAAGCTGATCGATAAGGAAGAATATACAAAGGACGTGATCGTGGCAAATATCACCCCGGGTGCCCTTCCGGTGGAGGTGGCAGCAGGAGTTGGCAGGAAGGTCTGCGGAATGCCGGGGATGCTGCTCTCCGCACTTCTGATGGGAATGCCGGGAACGTTCCTGACGGTATTACTGCTGATTCTGATCAACAGTTCGGGAATACGGGTGTTGCAGCAGATTTTGTTTGCTTCCGCAGGTGTCACCGCCTATATCATTTATATGCTGATCATGTATGCAAAAGGGACCTGGCGGGAATGTCGGGAGAGTGGAACGGCAAAAAGTGGTATGTTTTTTATGTTTCTGGTGTTTTTCCTGACTTCCGGAAAGGAACTGTTTCAGTTATTTGGCATCAATCGGACACCGATCTTTGATATTTCAACCATTGACGTGTTGTGCGCGGCATTTTTTATCATTTTTTATACCGGTGGTGTTTTTCGATGGGGCAGAGTGATCGTATCCATTATCATTACGGTGCTGTATTGCCTCTGCGTGGGAAAAATGCATCTGATCAGCAGTACAGTGGTGCTTGGAATCATCCGGCTTACCATGGTGGTGCTGTCAATTTATGGACTGCGTACTGGTATCGAAGGAAAGATTCCGTTTTCATGGAAATCGTTAAAACGGTTGATTCGGGAGGAAGTCTGTTGGGCGGCAATGTTTTTTCTGCTGTCTTTGCCGGCGTTGCTCTGTTTTGGAAAGACACTGGCATTTGCGGGCAGAGGATTGATCTCAGCAGTTATTTCATTTGGCGGCGGAGATGCTTATCTGGCGGTGGCAAACGGTATGTTTGTCAATACGGGAATGATCGGATATGATGATTTCTATTTTAAGATTGCTTCTGTAGCGAATGGTCTGCCGGGTTCGATCCTGTGCAAGATCCTGGCAGGAGTGGGATACATATTGGGGTGTCAGTCCGGCGGTGTCTGGTACGGCATTTTTGTGGCATTATGTGGGTTTGCCTGCAGTATTGCAGCATCCGGCGGTACATTTTCCGCAGTAGTCTATATTTATGAACGATTTGAAAATCTGCAGATTTTTCAGGTGCTGCAGACGTATATGCGCCCCATCGTGGCAGGATTGCTTTTGACAGTGTGCACTTCCATGATCTATCAGAACATAAGTATTGCCTGCTGGTATTTCTGGCCGCTGGTATCTATGGTACTGCTGACCTTTGGCATTTTTCTGTTAAATGTATTCTGGCGGCGGCGCGGTGTGGTGCGCCCATTACAGATGGTACTGTTTTCGGCGGCGGCATCTCTGATCGTGTGCAACGTATTTGCATCGATCCCATAAAAAAACGTTTTCAAACATCAAATAATTTGATATACTAATAAATAATATTGAAAATCTGATTATGATAAGGAGGTTTTTT
>ERZ791809.354-NODE-354-length-34506-cov-4.882993_pt1 | contig 34506 bp, 29 predicted proteins | sample MGYA00509946_ERZ791809 | MGnify/ENA primary metagenome ERZ791809 (study PRJEB30046, sample SAMN00791993) | human gut metagenome | study: EMG produced TPA metagenomics assembly of the A metagenome-wide association study of gut microbiota in type 2...
GTTCCAACAAAATAGCAAAACCCTGCAAAAGCAGGGCTTTGTCTACAGTCTGAAACTGGGAGTATAGCAAATTGCTATTTCCCAGTTTTCTTTTTATAGTTCTTGTCATAAAAAAATATTCTCGATATTTCTTATACTCTGCCTAATAACCCAAAAGTTATTTTTTATCTGATTTTTTATGCCTCCAACGCTTCTTCCAGCGCCTTTACAATCTTTGGAAACTCCATGAAATGAGAAGCTTTTACAAGTACCGTATCACCGGCTTCCACAAAATTGATCAATGTCTGTGTCAGTTTTTCACGGTCTGCAAAATACATTACTTTTGTATGTCCGCGCTGTGCACCTTTTGCCAGTTCCTCACTGAGAGTTCCACAGCAGAACAGAATATCAGCACCTGTATTTGCTGCATATTTTCCTACATCATAATGCATCTCACGCTCATTTTCTCCAAGTTCTCCCATGTCACCAAGAACCGCGATCTTGCGACCATCTGCCTGTGCCAGTACATCTAAAGATGCTTTCATAGAAACCGGGTTTGCATTGTAACAGTCATCGATGACAAGCACCTCACCCAATGTGATCAGGTTCGTACGTCCTGCAATGGTTTTTGCATGGGCGATACCCTGACAGATTTCCTCATTGGTCAGTCCCATGATACGTCCGACACATGCCGCTGCGCATGCATTGTATACATTATGTACGCCCGGGATCGGCTCATGGATCTGGCAGACTTCCTCTGGAAAATGCAGGTTTGCATTCAGTCCGCGAAGTCCTTTATTTTCGATAGCATCTGCGGTAATTTCATACGGCAGATCTGCTTTTTTAGCAGTACCATCTTCTACATAATAAAATACCGGTTTTACACCTTTTACTTCCTGCACAGTAATCAGCTTATCATCATTTCCGTTCAGCACAATATGTCCATCCGTTTTCAGGAAATCAAAAATCTCTGATTTCGCACGGAGTACACCGTCACGATCAATGAGATTTTCCAAATGGCACTGTCCGATGTTTGTCATGACACAGATATCCGGTTTTGCTACTTTTGCAATTCGATGCATCTCACCAAACTCAGAAATTCCCATCTCAACCACTGCCACTTCATGTTCTCTGCGAATGCGGAGAATCGTCAGAGGAAGACCGATCTCATTATTAAAGTTTCCTTCTGTTTTGAGCACGTTATATTTCTGGCTTAAAACAGCGGAAATCATTTCTTTTGTACTTGTTTTTCCAACACTTCCGGTAATTCCGATAATTTTGATAGAAAGTGTGGAACGGTAAAATTCTGCGATATCTTTCAGTGCCTGCTCGCTGGAAGCCACCTGAATGTACGGTCCTGCCGGATTTTCCAATGGTTCCTCGGATAAAACTGCCAGCGCACCTTTTTCAAATACATCCGGGATAAAACGGTGTCCATCCACGCGCTCTCCGCGGATCGGGATATATAAGTAGCCCGGCTCTACCTGACGACTGTCAATAACTGCGCCGGTGATCTCGCTGCCGCGCTGTGCATCGTCGCCTACATAAGTACCGCCGCATGCTTTTGCGATATTTTCCAGTGTCATCTGCTCCAATGTGTTATTCATGTTTTCCTCCGTATTTTTCCTGAGAAATCTGGATCAGACGCTCACACAGATCCTCGTACTGAATGCCGATGACAGCTGCTTCCTGCGGTAACAGACTTGTTGCTGTCATACCCGGCAGAGTATTTGCTTCCAGACAGAACATCTCGTTTTTGTCATTTAACAGGAAATCCATGCGGGCATAAGCGTCCAGACCAAGTTCACGGCAAACTGCAACAGCATGTTTCTGCATTTCTTTTGCAACTTCTTCCGGAATGTCAGCCGGACAGGTCTCAACTGCGCTTCCTGCTTTGTATTTGTTCTTGTAATCATAAAAACCTTCTACCGGAGCAATTTCGATAACAGGAAGTGCCTGCATGTCAATAACACCAACGGAAAACTCACGACCACAGATGTAATCCTCGATCACAATCTCATTTTCATATTTAAATGCTTCATCCAGAGCAGCTTCATACTCATCTGCAGTACGGACAATGGTAACACCGATACTGGAACCGCCGCAGCATGGTTTTACAACACACGGAAGGCTTAATCCTGTCTCTGCGAACGGAACACCACGCTGTGCTTTGCTCATGGAAATACCATGCGGTGTCGGGATGCCGGCTGCCTCAAACATTTTCTTGGAAATGCCTTTGTCCATAGCCAGTGCACTTCCAAGGTAACGGCTTCCTGTATACTGAATGCCAAACAGATCAAAGGCTGCCTGAATCTTACCATTCTCACCGTTCTCGCCATGCAGTGCCATAAATACGACATCCGCTGCCTGACAGATTTTGATCACGTTTGGTCCAAAGAAGCAGTCAGACTGATCTTTTCTCATTGCCTTTACCTGTGCGATATCCGGAGCTTCTCCCGGAATCTGTGTCCCTTCGGCACTTGCCTCTTCCGCACGCTCAAAAATTCCTGTGATATCTTCCTCTTGATCATGGTAACCCATGAAAACATCCAGCATAATTACGTTATGTCCTTTGGAGCGCAATGCCTTACTTACCATGGCTCCTGTATTCAGGGAAACATCCCTCTCTGTGCTGAGTCCGCCAGCTAAAACTACAATATTCATGATTATATTAATCTCCTTAATATGAAATACTTTTTTACATTCTCTTTAGTTTAGCACATTTTTTTTATTTGTGAATGGTACTTATGCAAAATATCATATTTTTTTCAAATTTTCCATTTTCGCCATGGGATTAAACTATAAACTATGATAATGTTAACTCATAAACTTCGACAGGTACTTCTTACTTGTCATAAATGCGTCCAGCAGTTTTGAACAGCTTTCTGCCTGCTCTGCTTCTGAAGTATCACCAAGTTTTGCCTCACAAGCTGCCAGTAAGTTCAACAAAACCGGTGCAAAATGATAACAGTCCGCATTCATACTGATGGTGAGACCTTTTGCGCTGTATTTGGCAGAACTTGGATACTTTTCTGTAATAAAATAAATCTGTGCCATCAAAACATGGACGGAGATCAGCATCCGCTCTTTCCACAGAATACCGCTGCCACATTTCAGATAGTGACGCATTCCATTCAGGACAGAAATGCTCCATAAAAAATCACCGTTTAACATCCGGCATTGTACCAGCATTTGAAAAATAAGGATTTCACAGTATGTATACTGCATTTCCCCATCCCACTTTTCCCGATAATTCTGGCAGCTCATGCCAAGGATTTTCGTCAGTCGCTGTTCCGTATCCGGCAGGGCAGCACCGCCCCACCACTGCAGAACAGTATTTCCAAGACTGAGCCACTGCTCATCCATAAGCTTTCTTTTTTGCACCAGTCTCTCATACTGCGCCAGTTCTGTTTCCAACAGCAGACGGTCTTTCAAAAGCATTGCCAGTGTCATTTGATCCTGCATCCTCTTTTTTTGCAGTTCATGCTCGCCGACATACACAAGACAGCGCTCCGATGACTCCCCCATACGATCCATCAGCGCTTCAAAAACTCTCACCTGCGGCATGCGTCGACCATTTTCAATTTTCGACAGCGTGCTGACTGAACAAATCCCAAATGCCAGTGCTTCCTGCGTCATTCCGCTTCTGATCCGCGCATCCCGGATCACATCACTGATCTTACATACTTCCATAACATTTCTCCCTTGTTTTTTTGACTAATTATATCATTTTACATTAAATTAGGCTATGGATTTTCCCAAATTTAGTCTGTTTTTAATGTTTGGAATAGCATTTCTCAGGAATGCAACGGTATTCATTCTATACACGGTATCTGTCTTATGTTAAAATTCTTATGTTATATTTTTTAAATGTGATAATACAGATTGTCAAATTTTAACGCAAGTACCCGGAAGACTTATTATAAAAAATGCTCTGTGTACTTTATTAAAATGACAGAAACAAATTTTATACTAATAAATGATAAAGGAATGAATAAATTTATGAAAACAGCACTTATTACCGGAGCTTCCCATGGAATCGGAAAAGCAGCTGCCAGACAACTGGCACAGGCAGGTTACCGCCTGTTTTTAAACTGCCGGACTTCTGTGGAAAGCCTTACAGCATATGCAAAAGAACTGACCGAAACTTATCACGTAGAATGTACCCCTGTTGCCTGCGACATCTCGGATCATGCACAAGTAGCAGCCATGTTTCAGCAGATTGAGGATTCCCATGATGCTATTGATGTTCTGATCAACAATGCAGGAATTTCCCACATTGGTCTGCTACAGGATATGAGCATTGACGAATGGAATCGCGTGATAAATACAAACCTGACTTCCGTATTCTCCTGCTGTAAATATGCGATTCCGCATATGGTAGCGCAAAAGCAGGGAAAGATCATCAATATTTCTTCTATGTGGGGTGTCTCCGGTGCTTCCTGTGAGGTGGCGTATTCTGCCAGCAAGGGTGGCGTGAATCTTTTTACAAGGGCACTGGCGAAAGAACTTGCGCCAAGTAATATTCAGGTGAATGCGATTGCCTGTGGGGTGATCGATACGCGCATGAACGCATGTTTTGATGATGATGAACGCGCAGAACTGGAAAATGAGATTCCTGCCGGACGGTTTGCAGCGCCGGAGGAAGTGGCAGAGATGATTTTGAAGCTGATTGAGGCGCCGGGTTATCTTACCGGGCAGGTTATTACCTTTGACGGGGGATATTTGTAATGAATTGATTATTTACGTATAAAACAAAATCGGAGAATCCTTCCACGATCGCCAGACGTGCGCTACCCTCATTTCACTGCGGTTTCATCGCGCTCATTCTCAGCTCCTATAGATGCTGGTCGCTTCCCATTCGCGCAAAACCTTGTGAAAATCGGTCGCTTACTTAATCGCTTATCGCGGAAGGATTCTCCAATTTTGCATTTATGTCTTGTCCACATTTACTACTTATAACTGTCAGCTTTTTCTTCAGACCGTACTTTCCTTGGTGCGGAACCGATGTTTTCCAGCTTTTTCTGCTTTTGCTTTTCTTCGGGACAGTTTTTCTTTCTGCTTTTTCTCTTTTCGATTCATCTGCCTGCTGCGGATTGCTTCGTCCAGTTTCCGGTAGCGTTCTTCTTCCTGTTCTTCCTGCTCCCGCATCAGATAATTCATTTCTTTGATGACTTTTTCACCCACATGCTCGGATACTGCCTGTCCCAGTGACTGGTTATTCTCAGCAATGGCGTTCCGGACGATATCATTCATCATTAACTGAAATTGTTCCAGTTTTGACATTCCTGCCGGGACAGTCTGATTCATCGATTCTTTGGTTTCCTGTGTTTTTGCCGGCAATGTATGTGACAGATCTTTGTCCGGAACGGTCTCCTGATCCGGCACCAGCTTCAGATGCTGGCTCTGCATTTCCTGCTCTTGTTCTAATAATTCAGGATTATCACTGTGCAGCATCATTTTGATGGCTTTGAGCTGATAACCTTCTTCTTTCCATTTCTTAATCTGTTCAAATTGATGGATATTTTCTTCTGTATAGTAACGGTGCCCCATCTCATTGCGTGGAACATCTAATTCCAGTTCTTCTTCCCAGTAACGTAATACATGAGATTCCACATGCATCATCGCTGCTGCATCTGAAATCATATATCGTACCTTTTTCACGACAATATCCTCCTTTATTACTGTTACATTAATTGTAGCACATTTATGACAGCACTCAAGAAAATCTCATCGTAAAATTTCGACACGATCCGCAACATGGCATTCCTGAAAAAAAGAGATGAACTTCCGTAACTTTTTCTTTCTTCTGTCCATCTCTTTCATCTTTTATTTATGATTCTGTCTGTTCGGTCTTTGGATTCTGCTCCTCTTTTTTGATTCTCTGGAATGTAATTGTTACTTTGAACAAGTCGCCATCCAGATACAGATCAAAAGTACCTTTCTGCATAACCGTCAGGTTTCGTGCAATCTCAAGGCCTAATCCGCTGCCCTCTGTACTTCTGGACACATCGCCCCGTACAAAACGCTCCATCAGCTCATCTGCCTTAAAGTTTAGCGGATTCTCGGACACATTTTTCATGGAAAATACGACGGTATCACCCTCAATGCTTCCGCTTACATACACCCTGGTTCCCGGCATCGCATATTTTGCCGCATTGTTATACAAGTTTTCGATGACACGGAACATCCGGCGTCCGTCTGCCATGATCAGCATCTGTTCTTCCGGAAGATCACAGATCAGATCCAGGTTCTTTGCTTCAAATTTTTCTTCAAATTCACCGTTTGTCTGCTTGATCAGCTGCTTCAGATTAATTTCCTGCATCGTCAGGGTAATGTTTCCGGAACTGATCTTGGAAGCCTCTACCAGATCTTCTGTCAGCTGTTTCAGACGAAGTGCTTTGCGATTCAGGATATCAATATAACCGGCAATCCGCTCATCCTGAATATTTTCGCGTTTTAGTATATCCACATAATTGATAATAGACGTCAGAGGTGTCTTGATATCGTGAGATACGTTAGTGATCAGGTCTGTTTTCAGACGTTCACTCTTCATCTCCGCATCGACTGCTTTTTCCACACCATCACGAACTTTATTGATTTCTTCTGCCAGTTCCAGATTTTCTCCGGACATATGCTCAGTATTAATACGGTAATCCAGGTTTCCTGCTGCCAACTGCTGAATTCCATCCTTGATCGCTTCTTTTCCACTGGTGCTCTTTAGCATTTTCAAATATACAAAAATATCAAATAATACCATCAGCACAAAGAAGATAAATGCCAGTCCACCCATACAATTAAAGCCAAAGGTACAAATGATCCACATAAAAATGATCTGCGCACCGATCAGTACAATATATGCGATCAGCAGCTGTTTGTTTGCTTTCTGGGCACGGTAAGAATTCTGAATTGTTTTTCTGGAAGCATCTACAGTTCTTTTTATTGCATGTGCAATACCTGCAATGATACTTCCGCCAATTTTACGTTCTTTGATTCTTCGTCCATAACTCTTCACATTCCATGCAAACAATACTGCTGTCAGGACTCCTAAAACCGTACACTGTGCCATGGCATTTCCAAACGCAGACGGTAATGTACTGTAATAATATCTATCATTAGAGGAAATGTGAACAACAGATTCCGCATATCCAACAACCAGTGCAACCCAGAGAATAATATCCTTGATTATCAAAATCTCGATTGGGAACTTATCCATAAGTACCGGATGAATCTCGTCATCTTCCGGTCTGCGTCCGGTCTGTACTCCGATCATAATAATCATTACAATTGCCAGACTTAAGAATACCCAGATAGCTGCGAAAACATTTATGCGGTATTCGCCATTTCCAAAGTTAAATGCAATCTGTCCGGATATATCCTGATAAGCCGTATAATACATGGAATCATAATATGATTGCGATGTTCTGCAATGATAATTGGTATCAAGTCCGACAAAAATCCTCCAGTTGCCGTCTCCCATAATATCTCTGATCATTCCCTTCAGTTCATCCGCCAGGAAAGTTACAGATGCATAACTATCTCCGGATGCCTCATCCATCATCAGATACAGGTATTTACCCTGTGCAGAATAATCTTTGCTCTGATACTGCTCTTCCAACTGGTCAAGGGACATGGCCTGTTCTGTATTCCAGGCCGGCACATTCGTATATATAGTACCATCATCTTCGTTTACCAGATATACATATACATTTGTATTGTCATATTGCTTTTGTATACTCGATGTCTGGTTTACCAAATCGTGTACCTGACTTGCTGCCTCCAGCAAATCATCATAATAATCGGAAAGCAGATTCAGCTGATCATTTTCACGTGCATACTCAGCCAGCGTTACACCGTTGATATTTTTGATAAATTTCTGCTCAACATCAATTCCGTTTGCATATACTACGTCCGATTCATTATTATAACATTTCACCTGATAAGAATCATATGCTTCCGGATGTCTGTTGTCACCGGTACTTCCATCACCTGCGTCAAACCAGCCACTGATATTCGTCGTTTCTACATTCACCGGTTCCGGAATATTGGTATCTGTGGCAGATTCCGCTGTAGGAACAGTTGTAGTTTCCGTACTGGAGTTAGAAGTCTTATATTCGCTGGTATCAGTTTCATCACCTTCTTCATATGCATCATACACATATTCATGTTTTGTCTGTGTCAGCCAGCAAAGGATCGGATAGCCATCAGAATTGTAAAATGCATCCAGATCGGACAGTTTATATTCCAGATTCTGGTTTTTGTTCTCTGCATTTACACCATCATTCAAGTTAGATATATCTAAAGTCAGATCACCATTATAAGCATTTCCTTGCAAAATCTTAGTTTCAGAGCTGAATTTACCCAGCTGGTCCTGTAGTTCCCGTCTCACATAGTGCTCTGCCTTCTGACTTTCCTCATAGGAAACCGGGCTCATAATCTCATTCACGTTCATGCCTGAAGAAAGCCCAGCCATACTCCATCCGGCACAGACTGCAGTCAGACCGCCGGCGATCAGAAGAACCGCCGTTGTCAGCATCTTCGCCCACATACTGTAAAAATATTTTTTCTTCATAAAGAATCTCCTGTTCTACTCGACTTTAATATCCTCCATCTTGTAGCCGATTCCCCATACCACTTTCAGATAACGCGGTTCCTTTGGATTGATCTCAATTTTTTCCCTGATATGTCGGATATGTACCGCTACGGTATTATCTGCATTGATGGCATCCTCTTTCCAGATATTTTCATAAATCTGTTCAATAGAGAACACTCTTCCTTTGTTTTTGGTCAGGAAAAGAAGGATATTATATTGAATTGGTGTTAATTTTTCTACGATTCTGCCATCGACGGTGACCTGTTTCATATCATCGTTGATCTCCAGTCCGCCTGTACGGTAAACATTGGATACTGTTTCCGGCGTCATTGTCCCCAATTTTGTATAACGACGCAGCTGCGATTTTACTCTTGCCACAAGCTCCAAAGAGTTAAATGGTTTTGTCACATAATCATCTGCTCCTACGTTCAATCCGAAAATCTTATCCGTATCCTCCGTTTTCGCGGAAAGAATAATGATCGGAATATTTGATTCTTCACGGATTTTTAACGTGGCCCGGATACCGTCCATACGCGGCATCATAACATCCATGATCAAAAGCTGAATATCGTTGCTTCGCATCATTTCGATGGCCTGAATGCCATCATATGCCTTTAAGATATGGTATCCTTCCGGAGCCAGATAGATTTCAATGGCATCTACAATATCTTTATCATCATCACATACTAAAATATTTATCATAATCTTTCACCTCCCCGTTATTATACTCGATTTGAATGCATTCGGAAAGGAATCGTTCCCTAATTCCTTTATGCTGACACTTTAACAGACAATTCTTTCCGGAAACCGCGCCAAATTCTTAACGATTTATGAAGATATCGCAACTCTTTATGAGCAGGAACTGAGACTGTATGGCATGAAGTTTAGACATATATCAGATGGGATTACAGAGGTGCGCAGTTGAAGTATGTCATGCAATTGCATGACGCGCACCTCGCAACAAGAATGCCGGAGCATTCTTGAATTTTTAACAACAAAATTTAGGTTGAAGAATCAATGATATTCTTCTATCACACGCCTTATATAATCTTATACTTATATAATATGGAAACGATTCATTTCTTTATCTTTTCAACCATGTTTCTTAAGGATTTGTTAATGATTGCCACCGTAAATCCTAACATTTAGCTGATATATTGAGTATAACGAAAATGAAAACACAAGCACAGGGAGGAACCAATTATGTTAGTTACAATCACCCGTGTGATCAACTGGTCGATCTTATTTACATTCATTGCCTGTTTTGCTTATCAGATTATCTACTTGATCGCACCTTATATTAAGAAAGAGCAGCCCCACAAACCATTACAGCTTCATCGTTATGCAGTACTGATCGCAGCCAGAAATGAAGAAAATGTCCTTGGTGAACTGTTAGACAGCATTCACGCACAGAATTATCCGTCTGAACTGGTTGATATTTACGTTGTTGCTGATAACTGCACGGATTCTACTGCAGAAGTTGCTTATGCACACGGTGCTTATGTATATGAACGTTTTAACCGGATTCAGGTTGGAAAAGGATATGCCTTAAAATACTTACTGGATCAGATTTCACTCAGCGACAATCTGGAAGATTACGATGGATTCTTTATCTTTGACGCAGATAATCTTCTGGATGAGAATTACATAGCAGAAATGAACAAGACATTTAACGATGGATACGACGCCGTTACAAGCTACCGTAACTCCAAAAACTTTGGTGACAACTGGATTTCCCACGGTTATGGTCTCTGGTTCTTACATGAAGCGCAATTTTTAAACCGTGGCAGAATGAGAACTGGCAACAGCTGTATGGTATCCGGAACGGGTTATATGATCTCCCGTGAACTGATTGAGAAAAATGACGGTTGGAAGTTCTTCCTTTTAACAGAGGATATTGAATTTACCGCCGACTGCATCGCAAATGGTGTAAAAATCGGTTACTGTGAGCACGCAGAGTTTTTCGATGAACAGCCGACAAAATTTTCTGTATCCTGGCATCAGCGTATGCGCTGGGTCAAAGGTTATTTTCAGGTATACAAAAAATACGGCAGACAGTTATTATCCAAAGTTGGCAAAAAGGGCGGCTTCTCCTGTTTCGACATGCTGATGTCCAACCTTCCGGCCTTTATCCTGACAATGGTTGCCACCTTTGCAGGACTGACATTGACGATTCTGGCACTTTTAACAGCACAGGATTCTGTTTCAGCACTGCTCTGTGTCGGTAAGTTTACGGTAAATACATCCGCAGCTATGCTGGTACTTGGTATCTACACAACACTGACAGAATGGAAGCACATGCATATGGCATGGTATAAAAAAATCGGATATATGTTCACATTCCCGATTTATATGCTGACTTATATTCCGATCGCATTTGTTGCAATGTTTAAGAAAGTGGAATGGAAACCGATCGCCCATGGTTCCAGAACTGCAAAACCGGTTCGCCGGATTGCATCTTAAACAGAGTTTTAAAATTGCCCCCAGTGTTTTTATATTTTTATATCTTTTAGGTTTTTAAGTCGAACGCCTGTATTTGGTCTCGGTCGCTAGCAATCGCTCCCTGAGAAAAAATGCAGGCGTTCTCAATTTACGTAACAAGAAAATGTGTCTTCGCTTTAGTAAAAAATTAACAGTCATTTTTTATAAACAAAAAACCGCAGTAACACGAATATTTTCCGACTAATATCAGATAATCATCATGCTACTACGGTTCTATATAATTCAAGAATGCTCCCTTTATAGAAAATCCTTTCGGACTTCTAAGCAGAAATGTTAATTACTCTGTTCTTACAAATTCGTGTGCTTCTTCCTGTCCACGCAGTACACGAAGTCCGCCAAGTGCCAGAGATTCCATCTCATTCTCACCCGGATATACGATAACCGGTGCGATCCACTCTGCATTTTTCTTTACTTCGTTTGTGAAATACTCAGAATATGCAATTCCACCTGTCAGAATGATTGCTTCAATATCACCTGCAACTGTTGCAGCTTCCTCACCGATCTTACGTGCTACGTTTAATGCCATTGCATCATAGATCAGTTTTGCATGCTCATCGCCATTCTCGATCATTTTCTCAACTTCACGGCTGTCATTTACACCAAGATGTGCTACCAGACCGCCACGACTCTTCATTTTCTTGAGCATTTCTTTTGTAGTCATGCCGCTCTCACCAAAATATTTAATCAGAGACTGAACCGGAAGACCGCCTGCACGCTCCGGAGCGAATGGGCCATCCTCATCATTGATGATATCTGCAACTTTTCCGCCGTACTGTAAGGTTACGGAAATACCACCACCAAGATGTACTACGATCAGTTTGCAGTCTTTGTACTCTTTGTTATTCTCACGGGCATATTTCATAGCTGCAGCTCTTGTATTCAGGTTGTGACCGATACCTTTTCTTGTAATCTCTTTCAGACCTGTGATCTTCAGGATCGGCATCATCTCATCAACTGTTACACCGTCATAAATGAAAGCCGGGATTCCAAGTGGTTTTGCGATCGCATCTGCAATTACAGCGCCAAGGTTGGAAGCATGCTCCATTGCCGGTTTGTTTTTCAGCTGCCATACCATGTCATCATTTACACGGTAAGCGCCTGCCTTCAGAGGCGGAAGTAAACCACCACGGGCAACGATACCTGTCAGATCCTCCAGTTTTACATTTTTCTCTTTCAGAACTTCCATGATCATATCTTTACGGAACTCATACTGATCTACGATCAGGTCATATTTTGCGATCTCATCTGCAGAATGAGAGATGCTCTCTACAAAAATCTGCTGCTCGTCCTCATAATAAGCAATTTTTGTAGATGTGGAACCAGGATTTAAGATTAATAATTTTTCCATTGTAAGGTCCTCCTTCGACTCTTTTCTAAATTACTTCATACGCATTACCATTTCTGTCTCTCATTTTAACATATATTATATATAATATACAATATTTTCTTCGAAAATAGAGAAAAAAATATGACACTGAAACGATTTTGCATATAAATCATTCCAATGCCATATTCTTCTTATCTTTTATTTTTTACCATTCAAGAATGCTCCCCAAAAGCAGCTCCGCATTAATCCAGTTCATCACTTGTAAATAAAAGTTCCAGCACACGACGGCTCTCCTCCCACAAAGGCTCGTCTTCCTGTGGAAAATAATCAATGATCTCGATCAGATCTTTGTTTCGATTCAGGAACTCCAGCATTTCCATGGAAACATTTTTTCCTTCATCCCACAACCGTTCATATTCCGCGAAAAATTCCAGATACATCTCATACATGTCATTCAGATCTTTCCCCGGAAACAACTCATCTGTGCGCTCCTGTGCTTTCCTGATTCTTGTCTCTTTGTCCATGTTTTTTTGTTTCATATCATACCTCCATACATTTGTATTAGCTGCCTTGTCTTCAGACATAACATTCCTTTACTTTTTAATTATATTGCAATACCAACATTATACTACATTTTATGTTTATTAATCTATAATAAAATTGTAAATTTTTATTTTTCATCTTGCAAAAAAAGACACAACAAAGAGTTTATACTTATTTAACTTGATTCAACTCATAGAATGAACTATTATAAAGCTAAACTATCTTATATATTCAAGAATGCTCCGGCATTCTTGTTGCGAGGTGCGCGTCATGCAATTGCATGACATACTTCAACTGCGCACCTCTGTAATCCTGCCGGAGGCTATATCAGATGGGGGATTGGCTCCCACCACTGATACTAACTTGTTTCTCACCACCTATAGAGGTGGGAGTCATCTCCCATCTGATATATATAAGATAAAACCCATTATTTATATAGGATAACACTTTCTGAAATCCATCAGAAAAACAGAGGAGCAAAGTATATCATTATGAAAAAAATAACCTCACTCATTGACATTCTTTCCGCGCAGACCGAAAAAGCTCCGGAACGTGTCATCTACCGTTTTCTGGAATACAAAAACGGCGAATGGGACATGCAAAATATCACAATGCGTGCCCTCTACCATAAATCATTGGAAATTGCGTACATGCTGCGCAAAAAAGGACTCCGCCCTGGTGACCGGGCGGTTATTTTCAGTATGCAGGATTATGGTACTACTTATGCGATCCTTGGTTGTATGATGGCAGGTGTCACATTCACCGTCATCCCACCGCCACTGGACGAAGGAAAAGTAGCACGTTTTATCTCTGTGCTGAAATCCTGTCAGCCGAAAGCGCTGATTTCCAACTATGCCATGGAACAAGAATCCGGTGTCAGCATCACCGGCCGTCTGATCCGCGAGGCATTTACCAGTGTCATCCGTTTAAAACGAATCTACACGGATCGTCTAACTCCATACAAACGAAAAGACGTGATCGTGGAAGCAACGGAAAACCGTCTGGTTTACCTGCAGTACACTTCCGGTTCCACCAGCGCACCAAGAGGCGTCCGCGTCACATGGAAAGCACTGATGAAAAATCTGGAACAGTGTCAGGCATGCTACGATTTTAACAATGGTACCCTTGGTACCTGGGTTCCGTTTTTTCACAATCTGGGACTGGTCGTTACGATCTGTATGCCGATCTGCACCACCAATGCCTGTGCTTATTTTCTCTCTACGTTACAGTTTCTGGAAAATCCAAAGCTGTGGGTAAAAATGCTGCATGATTTCAATCTGACTCTGACTGTCGGACCAGGTTCTGCCTTTGATGCATGTACCCGTATTTTTACACCGGAGGAAGCAGCAAAATATCCACTGACACAGGTAACTCATTTTATGAACGGTTCGGAATTTATCAGTGCCGAAACCGTGGAAAAATTTTCCGAACTGTTCCAGATTTCCCCGAATGCCATGGCACCGGGCTACGGACTGGCAGAAAATGTCTGTCTTGCAACCTTTGCCAGTCAGGATTACCGTGTATTAAAGCTGGATTATGAAGCATATCAGAAAAACCGCGCGATCGTTCTGGACGAAGTTCCGGAAGGTACACAGGTCAAAGAAATTGTCAGTGTCGGTAAACCAGTCAAAGATCTAACTGTGGTCATTGGCAATCCCAAAACCAAAAAAGTATATTCAGACCTGCATATCGGAGAGATTTTTATTTCCGGTGACAGCGTAGCAAACGGCTACTGGGGCACTTTAAAAGAAAATGCTAATTTCCGCGTCAAACTGGAAGACTATGATTGTAACTTCTATAAAACAGGTGATCTTGGATTTTTATATGAGGGGCATCTGTATATCACTGGACGAATCAAGGAAATGCTGATCATCAACGGACACAATATCTTCCCAAGTGATCTGCAGGCGCTGATCATGCAGAAAGTACCAGCGCTTGCTACAACCTCCTTTGGATTTTTCTCCACGAATAACGGAAACAAAGAACAGGTGATCGCTGTCGTTGAATCCAAACCAGAAGAAGATTTCCAGAAGCGGGTCAGTCAGATCAACGCAGCTGTATCCGCGCGCTTCGGCTTCTCCTTCTATGACATTATTTTTGTTCCAAGAGGAGCAATCCCGCGTACAGACAACAGTAAACTGCAGATGTTAAAAGCAAGAGATCTGTATCAGCAGGGAAAATTAAAAATTCTCCACAGCAGCCATGCATACCGCACTGGCAGCTCAGAGACAACAATCATTGATAAGTCCATTGACAAAGCAGATGAGATTCTGCTGCAGGTAAAAGCTGTCTTTGAAAAAGTGCTGAACATCGAACAGTACAGCCTGACAGATTCCTTCTTAGAGCTTGGCGGCGATTCCCTGATGGGATTTGAGCTGGTAAGTAAAATTGAAGAACGGTTCCATGTAAAACTGGATCTACGTGAAGTACTGCTGGATTCCTCCGTGTCCGGTGTTGCTAATTATGTACGCCGCACATTAGCCGGTGCCAAAGGAGCTTCCAAAGCAGTCGATCTGGAACAGGAATGTAACCTTGATGCTTCCATTGCGCCGACAAATGCTTACACAGTGGCTCCACAGGATTGCAGAAATATTCTGCTGACAGGTGCTACCGGATTTCTGGGAGCTCAGCTGATCCGTGCGATCCTGACGCAATATCCGCATGACGGACTGAATCTGTACTGTCTAGTACGTACAGACTCCGAAGAAGCCGGTCTGGAACGACTGATCAACAACATGATCCATTACCAGTGTTGGGATGAATCTTACCGCGCATTTCTGCATCCGGTCATTGGTGATCTCTCCACAGAGAAATTCGGTCTTTCCGAAGAACTGTGGCAGGAGCTGACAGAAAAAATTCAGGTAATCTACCACAACGGTGCTTTGCTGAATTTTGTGTTCCCGTATGAGTTTTTGAAAGAAACCAACGTACACGGAACCGTGGAAACCCTGCGCCTTGCCTGCGCCGGTCAGCCAAAATATTATCACTATGTATCTTCCTACAGCGTTTATGATACGCCAAATAACAAGGGCAAACGGGTCTATGAAAACGATCCGCTGAACACCGCTCACGGCTTCTCCCTTGCATATTCTGAGACAAAATGGGTATCAGAAAAACTGGTAGGAATTGCACAGAAACGCGGACTTCACACTGTGATCTATCGTCCTGGCGATATCACCGGTGCTGCCAACGGCATCTGGGAAATGGATGACATGGTCAGCCGTATGATCGTCGGAACGATCCAGATGCAGGCGATCCCACGCACAAGCTACTGCATGCATATGACGCCGGTAGATTTTGTGGCAGATGCGATCTGCTGCATTTCCCGCAAACTGGAAGCCATGGATCAGGCATTCAATCTGGTCAACCCGGAGCCGGTTCCGGTGAAAAAGGCAGTTTCTTATATCCGCGCCTGCGGCTATCCAGTCCGTTATATTTCATTCCCGGCATGGAAAAGCAAATTAAAACAGGCGGATGCATCAGAAAATGCCCTGACCCTGTTAGCCTGCCTTTTTGAGAGCGGTACTGACGCCAACCCTGGTGTCCTGCGCCACTTCATCGGCAAAGACACGGTCTATGACTGTACCAAAGCAAATCTCCTGCTGAATCAGTCCGGCATCAGCTGCCCACCGGTGGATGAAAAACTGTTTGCCGCTTACCTGAATTATTTTAAAAAGAATGGATGTATATAAAATATGAAAATCGGAATACCACGGGCTTTACTTTATTATCGTTACCATGTTCTCTGGGAAACTTTTTTCCGGGAACTTGGTCACGAGACCATTGCAAGCCCACATACAAATAAGACACTTATGGATGCAGGCAGTCACTACGCCATCGACGAAAACTGCCTCTCCAGCAAATTATTTTTCGGTCATGTCTCCGCACTGGAAGGAAAATGTGACGCAGTCTTTGTTCCGCGTATCGCAAACTACGGAAAAGACGGCGTGATGTGCTCCCGTTTTGAAGCGCTGTATGATATGGCAGCCAACACTTTCCGCGATCATGATATTAAATTTATCACCTGCAACGTGGATCTTCAGCAGAAATGTCCAGAGGAACAGGCTTACATGATGCTGGGTGTTTCCCTTGGAGCTTCAGAAAGCCAGGCAAAAGAAGCTTATCAGAAAGCATATGCCGCATGGCAGAAAGCACATGAGAAACATATTCAGGAAGAGGAAGCAAAACTGCACGATGACCGCATCAAAATCCTTGTCGTCGGACACAGCTACAACCTCTACGATGAATATATCGGAAAACCGATCATGAAGGGAATCGAACAGCTGGATGCCGTTCCGATCTGTTCCGATGCCGTAGATTTAAAACAGGCTCAGACGGATTCCCTGAATATCTGCAAAGCCGTTCCGTGGATCATGAACCGCGAGCTACTTGGATCGATTTCCAAATATCACAACGATGTGGATGGTATTATCCTGCTTACCGCATTCCCGTGTGGACCTGATTCCATGGTCAACGAGATGATCATCCGCCGGATCAAAGACCGCCCGATCCTGAACCTGCTGCTGGACAGCCAGGACGGAAACGCCGGTATCGAAACCCGTCTGGAAAGCTTTATTGATATTATCCGTTTCCGAAAGGAGGCACGTCTATAATGCCGGAAAAGAAATATAAACTCTGTTACCCGCAGTTGGGAAACTATGACATTCCGATCCAGTACTTTGTAAACAACGGTCTGCATCTGGAATATCTGGCTCCGCCTGCCATGACAAAACGAACCATTGAACTTGGTGCAAAATACAGTCCGGACTTCGTCTGTGCACCATTCAAATGTATGATGGGCTGTTACATCGAAGCCTTAGAGCAGGGTGCCAACGTTCTGATCCAGACCGGCGGAACCTGTCGTCTGGGCTACTACGGTGAACTTCATGAACAGATATTAAAGGATCTGGGATACGATTTTGACATGTTCAATCTGACTCTCTTCCGCTACAAAAATCTGATTGGCATGTTAAAAGGCATGAGACAGTTTGCCCCAAATGCATCCATGCTTCAGATGGTAAAAGCGCTGCCTGCCACTGCCAGAATGATCACCGTTATCGATAAAGTGGAAGACAACTACCGTCAGAACATGGGATTTGAAATTGAAAAAGGCTCCTATGATAAAGTATACAACCGTTTTCTGGCACAGCTTCGCAAAGCAAAGGGATTAAGGGCTGTCAACCGCATTTACAAACAGACCATCGCAGATTTTGATGCTATTCCGAAAAACAAACCGGAACATCCGCTGCGTGTCGGTGTGGTCGGTGAATATTTCACCATTATGGATCCTTATTCTAATCATGAAATTGAGAAAAAAATCGCACAGATGGGTGCGGAAGTACATCGCTGGATGAACCTTTCCAACAGTGTGCTGCTCTGTCCGGATGAGGGAACCCTGAAAAAATTAAAAGGCTACCTCACCTACGACCTGTATAAATTCCCATCTTCCCTCTGGGTCAATATCCAGAAAAAGCTTTCCAGCAAATACACCAAATTTGACATGGGAAGTTCCAGTATCTCCACCATCGCCCTGGCAGAGCATTATGCCGAAAAAGGCTTTGACGGACTGGTTCACGTAAAATCCTTCGGTTGTACACCGGAGATGGATGCCGTTCCGGTACTCCACAACATCAGCTCCGACTACAAAATCCCGGTGCTGTACTTAAACTATGATACTCAGACCAGTGATACCGGTATCGAGACCAGACTGGAAGCATTTTATGATATGATCGCCATGAGAAAGGAAGTAACAGAATCTTGAAAAAAGCATATTTAGGAATTGACATCGGATCTATTTCCACCAAAGGTGTCATTATCGATGAAGAAAAAAACATCCTCGCTGGAATTTATCTCTGGACGGAGGGAAATCCGATGGGCGCTGCAAAAAAAGTAATCGCAGCCCTTGGAGAAAAAATTGATCAGAATGAATATAAAGTCGTTGCTGCCGGAACAACCGGAAGTGCCCGTAAACTTGTCGGCGCTATGTGCAACGCCAGCATTGTAAAAAATGAGATCACGGCACACGCGGTTGGAACCACAACCCTGCACCCGGATGTCCGCACCATCCTTGAGATCGGTGGACAGGATTCCAAGATCATCTGTGTGGAAAACGGTGTCGCTGTGGATTATGCCATGAATACCCTGTGTGCTGCCGGAACCGGTTCTTTCCTCTCCAGCCAGGCCCGTCGTCTTGGTGTGGAAGTAGAAGAATTTGGAAAAATCGCTCTTGGAAGTAAAAATCCAACTCCGATTGCAGCCCGCTGCACCGTATTCGCAGAGTCCGATCTGGTTCACAAAATCCAGATGGGACACAAAAAAGAAGATATCATTGCCGGTCTGTGTAATGCCGTTGCAAATAACTACTTAAACAATATCGGAAAAGGTAAGAAAATCTTTCCGCCAATCGTATTCCAGGGTGGTGTTAGTAAAAATGAAGGCGTTGTAAAAGCCTTTGCAGACTCTCTGGGAGAAGAAATCATTGTAGATGAAAACGGACATCTGATGGGATGTTACGGTGCTGCGATCCTTGCACTCGGATGCGGCATTGAGAAACCGTTCAGCTTTGATGTGGCAGATATGGAATTTGTGACACGAGAAGTTGTATGTCCGAATTGTGCAAACCATTGTGAGATCATCTGCGTTTACCGCGATGGGGAACTCATTGATTCTTGGGGAAATCGTTGCGAACGTGGGGAAATCAAACAAGGCCAAGATTAGGGTGGCTTAAAATTTACCAAATTTACTTTTAATAAAAGAACGTCTGTATTTTGTCTCAGTCGCTAACAATCGCTCCTCGAGAAAAAATACAGACGTTCTTAATTTACACAGTGATATGAATTGGTAAATTTTTGCGCCACCCTGCACTTCGTGTCACGACGTAAGGGTAAGCAGTGTGGTTTAAACTCACAGACAAAAAGAAAGGGACTCTGGCTATTTTTTCTTGTCCAGTGATTGTTAGCGGACAAGAAAAAATAGCAGAGTCCCTTTTCATAACTTACATTTTAAACCACGCAATTACCCGAAACTAGATATTAGAAATCTACGCGACCAGTATACTGGTCATTGATTACATAGTAAGCTGCATCCTCTTCCGGTTTCAGATACATAGTAATTGTTTTTACTGCTACGCCACCCTCTACAGAATTGAACTGTGCAATTGCACGCTCTGTTAATTCAGCCTCATCAAACTCTTTACCAAGATACTGTAATACGATCTTCTTGGTCGGTTTTCTTGTTACTCTTTTCTTAGTCTCTGTTTTTACAGCATCCGCTTTTGCTTTTACTGTTTTCTTTGCTGCTGTAGCTTTTTTCGTTGTAGCAGCTTTTGCTTTTGTAGCTGTCTTCTTTGCAGTTGTTTTTGCTGCTTCTGCAGTTTTCTCAACAGTCTCAGCCGCTTTTTCTACTGCTTTCTCTGCAGTCTCTTTTACTTCTGCTGCTGCTTTCTCTACAGTTTCTTTCGCTGCTTCTTCTGCTTTTGCTGCTGTCTCTTTTACAGCTTCTTTTACTTCTACAGCTTTCTCCTCTACAACTGCTTTTGTTGCCTCAACTTTCTGAGCTGCTGTAGTTGTTGCCTTTGTTGTATGTACATTTGATGTCTTTCTTCTTGCCATGATAATTGTCCTCCCTCTGACATTTTCGGCATGTCTGCACGATTGCTGACCAATGCCAATTCATAATACCTGATTTTGGATTTCTGTCGATATTATTTAGAACTATTTCTTCTTATATCGTTTTGAATTGTACACCCATTCCCAGATTCTGTCAACAAATTAACAATTTACTATCTTTTTTCAGATCACCACTCAAATGTCATACACATTATAACAAGGACATCTATATTACTGCTTATTCAACAAGCCATCCAGCACCTCAAAGAAGTTTTCAAATGTTTTTTTACAGCATCCCGGATTTAAAATCTCAATACCTTCTGCACCAAGTCCCATCACAGCAAATGCCATGGCTACCCGGTGATCCTCAAAGGTTTCAATCTTGCAAGGCTGTGGCTTACCCGGATGGATGCACACCCAGTCATCCCCTTCTTCACAGGTGATTCCGGCATTTCTCAGATTCGTTACGATTGCATGCAGTCGATCACATTCCTGCCCGCGGATATGTCCCACATGTGTGATTTTTACCGAAGATGAAGCATATGGCGCGATTGCCGCCAACGTCAATGCCTGATCGGAAAAATCGTTCATATTCACTTCCAGACCTTTTAATCCATCCACTGGACCTGTCAGACGGATTCCATCTGCTTCTTCTGTCAGACTGCATCCCATCTGCTCTAATAGCTTCAGGAATTTCATATCTCCCTGCATGCTGTCCCAGTGTACATGCTTTACTTTTGCACTGCCGCCGCTCATAGCTGCTGCCGCATAAAAGTAACATGCCCCAGATACGTCCGGTTCGATCTGATACTCTGTTTTCTGATAACCATCAAATGGTGCTACTGTATAATCGCAGCCGTCAAATCCTGCTTCCACACCAAATTCCTGCATCATCTTCCTCGTAATACGAATGTAGGAACCATCCTTTTTCTCGCTGGTAATATGGATTCGTATGCCGTGTGGAAACATCGGCGCGATCAGCAAAAATGCACTTAAAAACTGTGTACTTGTGCTGATATCCAGATTCAGCACCGCTTCCTGCTCCAGACTCCGTATCTGCGCTCCTGCTCCCGTGATGCGCACCGGAAGATGCCATGCCTCTCCCAGCCATTCCACGGATGCACCAAGACTGATCAGCGCCTCAAAAAGCGGCTGCATCGGACGTTTCTGCATCTGTTCCGATGCGTTGATCACAAAGGTTCCTTCCGATACGCCCAGCATTGCCGTCAGAAAACGTGCTGCGGTTCCCGCACTTCCCACATGAATGGAACCAGCCTGCACCGGAAGGACACCTCCACATCCTTCCAGTTCAACGGTATGTTGTCCTTCATCGATCCGTACATCATATCCCAGTGACTGCAGGGAACTCAAAAAATGTCTGGAATCATCACTGAACAACACACCATGCAGATACACATGACCTTTGCAAAGTGCTGACAGTAATAATGCACGGTTTGTAATACTTTTAGACCCCGGAACCTCTACCGTCCACTGCGCCGGCTTTTTTAATGATCTTACCCTATAACTATCTGCCATTTCCTTCTCCATCCAATTTACTGATTCGCGTCTGTACCGGTTGTATTGCCGTCATTTGTTGTGGAACCGCCAGTAGTATCGCCGGTACTTCCACCCGTATTGTCACCAGAACTATCTCCTTTATTGTCACCGGAAGTATCACCTGTATTGCCGCCTGTATTATCTCCGGTATTGGAATCGGAAGAATCCGGAATATTGCCTCCATTGATACCATCCGTCTCAGAAGGAATATTTCCATCAATACCTGTATTGTTGTTATTATTCTGATCGCCTTGATTTGTATTATCCTGCGTCTGATCAGCCTGATTTGTTGTGTCGTTCTCTGCCGGTGCACTGGAATCGGAGTCATCAAAATCATAAACCTGATCCTTGCTGCCGGATGAATGCCTTGTGTCCAGATCAAAATCTTTTGCATCCAGACCTTCTGTCATGAAAAGCATCGCTTCTTTCCAAACTTTTGCCGGATAAGAATGTCCCCAGATTTTCTTCGTTGCACGCTGATCGTCATATGCTACATAAACAGAAATCGTATAATACGGTGTATAGCCACAGAACCATCCGACTTTGTTTTTATTTGTTGTACCTGTTTTTCCTGCTGCTTCAACATCAGAAGCGCTGTCCCAGTTCAAATCTTCCGCAGTACCACGCTTTAACACACCAGTCAGAATGTCTGTCATCTGATCTGCTGCAGACTGGCTGTATACACTTTTGCTGGTTGGATCTTCATAAATCTCGTCACCATTGGAATTCAGAATAGAAGAAATACAATCTGTCTGTGTATACTCACCATGATTCTCCAGAGTATAGTATGCATTTGCCATCTCAACGGTATTGACACCGTTTGTCAGACCACCCAGAGCAGCACTCAAATTATAATCATCCGATACTACAATTCTGGAGAAATTCATATCCTCTACATAGGAAAGTCCGACGTTTGGTGTAATCTCATTAAACAGAGAGTACGCACATCCATTGTAACTCTGCTCTACTGCCCGGCGTAAACTGTATTTCGTTCCACCCATTTTCTTAATTTCTGCTGAAGTAGATTTCTTTGCACTGGATACATCAATCTCTGTCAATGTAGAATTTGCTGTGTAGCCTTCCTCCAACGCCGGTGTATAAACTGCCAGCGGTTTAAAAGAACTTCCCGGCTGCATATAACTCTGGAAACCACGGTTCAGAGAATAGGTCTGCTGAATGGCATCCTGAGAACGTCCACCGATGATTGCTACTACTTTTCCGGTTTCGTTGTCAATGACTGTCATAGCACCCTGCAGTGCATAAATGCCTGTGGATTCATCCACCTCATCATCACTTTCCAGCTGTTCATTCAGAACTTTCTGCAAGCCCTTCTGCGCATCCAGATTCATGGTGGTAGTTACCTTATAACCGCCTGTATACAATTTATGTTTTGCCTGCTTGTATGCTTCGTCATAATAATTCGTGTATGTTTTATAATCCTCATCGTCATCAAAATGATACTGGAATTCAAACCCATCCAGCTTCATCAGATAACGTACTGCACAGTTAATTGCATAAGTTACTTCATAATTATAGAAGTTGTCATCTTCATCACTGACTGATGCTACAGAAATATTCTCTCCTAAAGCAGATTCGCCATCTTCTTTTGTAATATAACCACACTCATACATATCTTCCAGAATCTTATTTCTTCTGGCAATCGCATTTTCACTGTTTCTCAGTGGATTATAGTATTCCGGTCTGTTTGGAATCGCACACAGATATGCTGTCTCGGACAGGGACAGATCATTGACAGACCGTCCAAAATATTTCTGAGACGCATCTTCCACGCCGTAAATACCATTTGCAAAACAACAGCTGTTGCAGTAAAACTCCATAATCTGCTCTTTACTGTATTTTTTGTTCAGTTCCCATGCAATAAAAATCTCTTTGATCTTACGGGATAATGTCTTTTCGTTGGAAAGGAACGTACCACGCGCCAGCTGCTGCGTGATCGTACTTGCACCTTCTGCCACCTGTCCTCTTGACTTGACGTAATTTAAACAGACACGGACAATTCCCTTGAAATCCACACCACTGTTCTTCCAGAAAGTACGATCCTCAACTGCCACAAATGCATTGACTACATCTGCCGGAATCTGATCGTATTCCAGATAAGTGGCATCCACATCTTCTGACAAAGCCGCCAGCTGAGTGCCGTCATCGCTGTAAATATAAGAAGTCTGTGCCAGACGGAACGTCTCCGGTGTACTCTCATCTACCAGTTCCTTTGCCTCTTTCATGCAGCCAAACAGTGTCTGTCCGGTTGCCTTCTTCAGCATCACATTTCCACCGATAAACAGTGCCAGGACCAAAACTGCCAGAATAATGAAAAAATTTCTCAACCGGCGCATGTTGTCTTTTTTCCGGGCTACTTTCAGTCGCTTCTGATACTTTTCTTCCGAAACCGGATTCTTCTTTTGCTGCTGCTTGACATATTTCACATGTGATTTTATTTTCTTTTTCTTCGTTGCCATACATTAACTCCTTTCGGGGATTTTCAGTACTTCGTAAAAATGTGTCTCGTATTACAAGCATGCTAATATGATTTTGCTCATTATTTCGTGATTTCATCACTCAATCACTTCGCCGTTCGCCAAAAGTGATCAAGCTCCCTATGGCTCTCTTGCGCTCATTATATCATAAGCAAAACCGGCTTATGATCAACATTCGCCGGTCGTCAATCATGCAAGCATGTTGACTCTCTTGCGCTCATTATATCATACATTTTCACTGGCGTTTCTTAAGATATCGTGATTTTACTTTTAAAATCATAGGAAAACTTATTTTATCTTATCTCTTTTTATGCGTCTTCACGCGTCAGCTTCTTCACCCACTTATAACTGCGGAAATGGAGGAACGTCGGCAATCCCTTAAATACCTGATCGGACTGGATCATAATAACAACGCCGACAACAGACCAGTGCCACCAGAACGCACTCATGAAGGACAACGGAATAACGATTGCCCAGGTACTGATCATGTTCATCATCATTGTAAATTTTGTATCTCCGCCGCCACGGATGATTCCCATACTTACCGGCATCTGATAGGACATTCCCACCATAATAAAACTCATAACGATGATCAGCTGATCTGCCATCACCAGTGCAGAATCATTCAAGTTGTACAGTGTCAGCAGCGGTTTTCTCAGTAAAAACAGCGCCAGTCCCAATGCCGCACCGATCAGCACATCGATGACTGCCAGTGTACGTGCATCCGATTTGATTCGTTTCATATCTCCACGTCCAACGGCAGAGCCGATCATAACTGCTGAGGAAGATGACATTGCTACAACGATTACCTTCAAATACTGATAAAAGGTAGTAGCTACGGAGTTTGCAGCGATCGCATCAGAAGAAAGATGTCCAAGGATCGCGGTCTGGAACGGTACGGAGATCGCCCACAGCACCTGAGATAACATAACCGGAATCTCTACCTTTGTATAATCCTGACGCAGTGCTGCATCAAATTTCATAAAGTTTTCGCTGAACAATTTTAATTTTTTATCGACTTTCAGCATGTAGATCACAACAATTGCCAGCTCAACAATACGTGCGATCAGTGTTCCGATGGCTGCACCGCGGATTCCAAGCTCCGGTGCGCCAAAACGTCCGAAGATCAATACATAGTTAATGCCAACGTTTACGATCAGGGAAACAATTGAGATATAAAACGAAATCTTTACAGTTTCCACACAACGCAGCGCCGCCATCAGCACGTTTGTAATAATAAACAGCAGGAAAGTATACTTGATGATACCAAGGTAAGATACACCCTCTGCAATGATTTCCGGATCATTGGTAAAAATAGATACCACCTGATGTGACAGGAAGGTGCAGATCAAAATGGTAATAATTCCACAGATCAGTCCCAGTTTTAACGCGATACCAGTCAGTTTCCGAATTGGCTGCATACGCTGCTGTCCCCAGTATTGGGCACCCAACACGACAAATCCCTCTCCGATTCCAAGAGTGATCTGCTGCACCATAAAGAAAATCTGGTTGACCGTCGCTGCGCCGGACAATGCATTCTGGCTGTAACTACCCAGCATAATGTTGTCTGCCATATTGACACTGTATGCCACAATATTCTGTAACGCAACAGTAATCAAAAGCGGAAACAACGTACGGTAAAATGTTTTGTCTTTTGTAAAAAAGCTCTCTTTTGTTTTCTGTCCCATTAATTTATGTACTCCTTTGATACTTCTATTCTGCCCATATTCAAGTCGAACGCACGTGAGACTTGGTGCGTGATTCTGGTCAGCGCAAGCTGACATCTTCTTTTCAGAATCACTGCACTCTACACTCCGTTCCGGTCGGCGCAAAACCATTTTAGCACAGACATAAGTTTCTTCCTCATATCTGACAGATTTCAGGGCACTATCTTAGATAGTATAGCACCTTTTATTTATAAAGAAAAGTTTCCGTTCGCATACTATGTAAGATGATGTGTAAACTGGCTAGTAAAATAGTTACAGTGTTACAGTTCACACGCGCAATTCGTAAAATAAAAGAAGATAAAGCCAAACTTCGACTTTATCTTGACATTTCTCTGCTCTATATAACTTGTATCTCTTTTATTATAATAATAAGTATCATTAAGATCATCACTACTATAATAGCATCCTCTCTAACTCTCGAATTTGAAAATGCATTTAAGCGGATGCAATATGTTCCTGAATATAATCATGCATATTTTCTTTTTCTATTCCAAGTACCACGGACAATTCCCCGTACAGCTCCTGCTCAGCCACACGCATATACCGCTCATCCAATGCTGTCACCTTCTTGCCCGCTGCCAGACGCTCGTCCTTTCTCTGGTGCAGTGTTTTTAAAATGCTGATCCAGGAACGGCCGCTGCACTCATGCAGAGCGGCTTTATAGCTGGCTTCGCGCTGCTTCTCATTCGGTACTTCCAAAACCTCAATGCTTGGAATATCCTGAATCAGACGCTTTGCCTCCTCCGGAGTCATTACTTTACGGATCATTACCTTGTTACTGTCAATCGGCAGATAGACTGTCTGCTCACTATTCTGCACCGGATGCATAATATAGAAAAGACGATTTCTGTCAACACCGGGAATATCTACGTGCGAAATATCCTGAATCTTGCAGACACCCTTACTTCCATAAACGACATATTCCCCTTTTTCAAACATACACAACGCTCCTTTCTTCTCATTTTAAATGGAAACTTCCATTTTATAACTTGTGTGTGGAAATAAATTGTTAGCCATTTCTCTTTTTTCAACAATTGTTATATATAGTATACCACACTTTCGCAAAAGAAGTCAGTGAATTGTATATATTTTCAAAAATTTTGTGACTTTTTACAATAATCAGTCGATTCGTTTTTATTAGTTTTGCACAACGTTTCTGTAATTCTTTACGCAACATAGACAATAAAGTATGTATTATTCTCTGTAGGCGGGCTTGTTTCATGATGGATTACCATAATTTTTCAATATAGTTATCTGAATTTTCCTATAATAAAAAGGAACCCTGATAACCAGAGTTCCTTTTTCCAGTCATTATTTTTCTTCTTTTTTCGGCGAATGATGCATATCACGAATCGGGATATTTGCATACAATGCCGGAACAGTTCCGTTTCCTGTGTCGGATTCGGTCTGTGTAATCTGGATATCTAATCCTTCCGCATCAATTTCCATATATTTGGAAATCACCTTGATGATATCGTTTTTGATCAGCTCCATCACATCCGGTGAACAATTAGCACGATCTGATACAAGTAACAACTTCAGGCGGTCTTTTGCTACATCCCCGGAACTTTTTCTTTTGAAAAAATCCATAAATCCCATAGTAAAAGCCCTCCTAGTTCTTCTTGAACAAGTTTTTCAGCTTGTCAAACACGGTCTGTTTTTCTTCCAGATTTAAAAATTCCACTGTCTCACCAAGGATTCTTCTGCAGATATTGGAATAAGCCTGTCCTGCCAGACAGTCGCTTCCTACCAGCGGCTCACCCTGATTGGTGGAGATAACGATATGCTCATCATCCGGAACTGCACCAAGCAACGGAATTGCAAGGATATCACATACATCATCTACAGACATCATGTCGCCACGTTTTACCATATCCATACGCAGACGGTTTACGATCAGCTCAGTCTTCTGAAGCTCATTTGCCTCAAGAAGTCCGATGATACGGTCAGCATCACGAATTGCAGATACCTCAGGTGTTGTTACAACAATCGCTCTGTCAGCACCTGCGATCGCATTTTTAAATCCCTGCTCGATACCAGCCGGACAGTCAAGAAGGATGTAATCAAACTCCTCACGCAGCTCATCGGTCAGTTTTTTCATCTGCTCCGGAGTAACGGATGTCTTGTCTCTCGTCTGTGCAGACGGAAGCAGGTATAATTCCGGATATTTTTTATCCTTGATCAGTGCCTGTTTGATCTTGCAGTTTCCTTCTACAACATCTACCAGGTTGTATACGATACGGTTCTCAAGTCCCATAACCACATCCAGGTTACGAAGTCCGATATCGGTATCGATCAGTACGACTTTTTTGTTCAGCTGGGCAAGTCCTGTACCCACATTTGCGGTAGTGGTTGTCTTACCAACACCACCTTTTCCTGATGTAATAACAATTACTTCACTCATTGCATCCAGTCCTCCATACTTTTACTTGTTTCCCGCCTGCAAAAACGGGCATCATTTCTTATTTGGTATAATCGTTCAAACTTGCACGTGTGATCGGCTCTATGTAAATATTGCCGCCCTTTGCAACAGCGATCTGTGCCTCCGGAATTACCGGATTCTTCTCTTTCCGACGCAGTCTGCGCATCGGTTTCATCTTTTTGTCCGGGCTCTTTGCCAGTATATCTCCGATCTGAATCTGAATCGGATCCATCTCAAGTGCCACGATGAAACAATTGCTGTCTCCTGCGGCTCCCGCATAGGCATTGCCCTTCAAAGCTCCAAGCACTATGATATTGCCCTGTGAGATAATCTTCGCACCCGGATTGACATCACCGACGATCACGACACTGGATACGCTCTCCAGCACCTGTCCGGAACGAAGTGTTCCGCGGTAAAATTCGCCTTCTCTGCCGGATACCGAATCGTAATAGGCTTCAATCTGCTGTTTTACCAGATCCGCATGCGTCTCATCATTATCCACAATACAGATGATCGATATACTTGTATTCTCTGTAATGGTCTCTATGATCTGATATTCTTCTTCCTGAGTGAGTGTACGTCCCTCAAAAGAAATCGCCATTTTCGCATTTTTGAAAAACTTCTCGGATTCCTGAAATTTCTCCTTAATTGCAGTCAACAGCTCCTGAAACGGCATGTCTTTGTCCAGGATCAGATTGATTCCATATTTATTACTTTTTATGACTACTGCTTGTGACATGTATTTCCTCCAAATTCATCAGACAGGTTTTCAATGCACGGTTCTTCCGCACAGTAAACCATTCTTTAATTATACCGAATCTGGATAAATATGCAATGGTTTTTGCCGGAATCCACTGATAAAATCTGAGATTTTCGGATATTCTAACCAAGAGGAATCTTTCCCTCAGTCTACATTTAGCTCCCACTACGACAAACATACTGCAAAGATATGCACTCACTATGGAAAATAATCGTTTCTGTTCCATAACAAAATTTAGCAAAACAATTCATAAGGAGTTATTTATGTATTACACACTACATCAGCGACTAAGAAAAATAGAACTTGATTTTAAACCGGATTTAAACTTGTCAAGGCAGAATCCCATTCAACACGACTCTGACCTGACAGACTCTATTCGACATAATACATCATCCTCAGATTCAACTTCAAACGATTCCACTTGCATAGAAACCGTGCTGACACTCTCCCCGGCACAATGGGAACAGCAAAAAGCATCCCTGCATTTTCCATCCTACGCTGGTTTGGAAAACACCATCATCCGCAGCTGCAAAGCAGAGATCTATCCCCATTACATCTCCGGAAGCATGTGTATTCCCGACCGCAAACGACTGTTAGAATCGCCACTCTGCTTTACGTTTTATATGAATGAAGCCTGTATGGTATTTGTATCGGATGATTCTGTACCTGACCGCATTATTGAAACGATGATTCACCGTTACGAAAGCCAGGAAATGTCTCCGGAACTGTTTTTGTATGGATTTTTCTCGGAATTTCTGACGGATGATATGGAACTGTTAGAATCTTATGAACGCAAACTGTTTTTGCTGGAAGAAAATGCCATGCGGGGCAATATCCACGACCTGATGCCCCGGTTATTAAAAAACAGGCGGGAGTTAACCCGCCTGCGCAATTATTATGAACAGATTGACGATATGGCTGGACAGCTGCAGGGCAACGTCCGAAATTATTTCGACCCGGAACGGCTGCAGCTGCTTCAGCTCATCGGCGACCGCGCCTGCCGTCTCCAGCAGGTAGCGCAGCAATCGATTGATTACTGCCAGACCCTGCGGGATTTTGAACAGGCGCAATCCGATCACAAACAGAATAAAACCATGCAGCTGATGACGGTTCTGACTTCTGTCTTTTTCCCGCTCACCGTCATCACCGGCTGGTATGGCATGAATTTTACCCATATGCCGGAGCTGGAAGCCCGTTATGGCTATCCGTTGTTAATCGCCATCAGTCTCGGCGTGATCGCCGTGGAGTTCTGGATTTTGAAAAAACGTAAGATTATATAAAAGTTACAGATTATTGATGATCAGCACGATTCCGGAAAGAATCAGTAACACAATCACAATCTTCTTAATGACTTTCTCATTCAAAACCGAACTGCTCTTCATTCCAAGAAATACTGCTGCCAGCATAAACGGAATCAGGATCACGACCTGCTTAAGCACTGCAAGTGTCAGGATTCCAGTCGCTGCATACAAAATAATACGGATCGTATTTTCCACCACAAATACCACACAGATATTTGCCTTGAATTCATGACTGTTTTCCGCCACTCTGCTCACATAAGCCGCCAGCAGTGCACCTACACCATACAGACCGCAAAGCAGACCGGAAATAATTCCAATCTGTACCAATACAAATTTGGAACCGCCGGACTTTTTGTTGCTACTTTTGCTGCTTTTCATTTCCCGAAACAGCATTTCAATGCCAATGATAATAACTGCGATGCCAAAAATCACTTTCAACAGACCAGCATCTGTGTGTTTCAACAAAAAGATTCCCGGAATGCTGCCCGCCACGACCAAAGCGGTTAGTGGAAGCCAGATTTTCCAGTTCAACGATTTCCGTTCTTTCCAGACTAAAATAATATTGCTCGGATACCCCAACACTACTTCTAACGGTGAAATATTAATATTGTTTGCCGTGTAGCTTAAAATCCCGTTAAAAATCAGGGTGTTCGCAAAGCCGCATAGACCCTTGATAAAAAATGCAACCAGTGTTGCAATGATAAACCAGATCATAAGTTTTCTTCTCCTTATTTACATGTATGATTCTATAATACCTCTTGCTCTATACCAGATTTTTGACAAACAATTACAGAATCTTATTTTTATTGTGTATTACGAAAGATCAGCTGATTTTTGTAAATTCACAGTATCACTTATGATCGAATTTATCCAGTTTTTTATCCAAAAAACACGCAAACGTGACAATATAAGTCATTTTTGCGTGTTTTTCTTTTTCAGTTATTTTTAATATATATATTTTTGCTACTCACCATCCAGCGTATTCAAGTCGAACGCACGTGAGACTTGGTGCGTGATTCTGGTCAGCGCAAGCTCACACCTGATATTCTCTTACTGATTAATCCAAAATATTTCCATCAATGGAGATGGTCACTACCTGCCATGGAATAAATTTACCGCTTGCCTGTAATGCCTTCTTTGCTGCAGACTCCAGACCACCACAGCACGGAACTTCCATACGTACAATCGTAACGCTCTGAATATCATTATTGGAAATAATCGTTGTCAGCTTTTCGCTATAATCAATATCATCCAGTTTCGGACAGCCGATCAGAGTTACTTTGCCTTTCATGAAATCTTCATGCATGCGGGCATATGCATAAGCGGTACAATCTGCTGCGATCAGTAATTTTGCACCATTGAAATACGGTGCATTCGGAGCAACCAGCTTGATCTGGCACGGCCACTGTCCCAGACGGGAAACACTCTGCTGCGGTGCAGCCGGTGCGCTCTCCCCAGTCTCTTCCAGACGTTGGTTCAGCATACGCATCCGTGTGCCCGGGCATCCGCCAGCCATCGGTGCATGTGCCGGTGCGGAAGTTCCTGCTGATTTCGCGTTCTCTGCATCTTTTTTTGCTTTGTTTGCCAGAACAGCTGCCTCATCGTACGCTGCTGCTTCACGCTCAACAAATGTGATTGCATTGGTCGGACAGGCTGGCAGACAATCACCAAGACCGTCGCAGTAATCGTCACGAAGCAGTTTTGCTTTTCCGTTTACCATGCCAATGGCACTCTCATGACAGGCATTTGCACATGCGCCGCACCCGTTACATTTTTCTTCATCAATATGAATAATTCTTCTTACCATAAGTTTGTTCCTCGCTTTTTTATTTGTATTTTTTCGTTTTTTCAATTTAAAAAACATATCTTTTGTACCTTATTGTTGTTCTCTTTTGTAAGATGTACTTAGCATACAGTGGTTTTAGAGAAAAATCTGTGGTTTTAACCACGAAATATTTTTTATTGCAAAAATTTGTAATCATCACAGCTTATTTTTATAGCCATTCCCGCAAAAAGCCTTCCATTTCCTTCAAATCATCCGAAAATAATACATGTTTCATTTTATCTTCCGCCAAAAATCCCGCATCTTCCATCGTCTGAAACATCTGCTTCAACGGCTCATAAAATCCATTGCGATTAAACAAAATACTCGGCTTATGGAATACTCCGATCTTCGTCAACGTAATCGTTTCCGATATTTCATCCAACGTACCAATACCACCCGGAAGTGCAATAAACACATCCGCCAGCTCCAGCATTTTCCGCTTCCGCTCACTCATATCCTCTGTAAAAATTAATTTTGTCACATAAGGCTGTGGACGATTTTTAATAAAAGCAACATTTCCCGGAACAACGCCGATCACTTCACAACCAGCATCGTGTACTTCTTTTGCGACGATTCCCATCAGACCGGATTCACCACCGCCATACACCAACGTATGTTTGGATGCTCCGATCCACTGTCCCAGTTCTCTTGCAGCTTCTGTATAAAGTTCCTCTTTGCCAAATTCAGATGCACAGTAAACAGCTATTTTCATATGTATCTTTCCTCCTGATTCATGAAATACTCTACAATCATTCTCAAATAATTTATCATGAACTCCCACAAACTTTCCTGTCAAACTAAAAAATACGCAGCCGTTTCCGGCTGCGCACTTTTTCGGACAATCCGCAATCACACGAAATGCACCGCTAAGCCTACGCTATTGAAAAAAGTGTCGTGGATTAGGCAACTGCAAGCAGAAGCCCTCTTCTCGAACGAATCATCCTTTTTCATTGTAGCACCAATAAAGCTCTATGAAAAGCCTAAAATTACGCTCTCAGCTTTTGCGTAACGACATCACGTTGTCCTTATTCCACAAAATTCCCACGTCAATGTATTCAACAGCAAGTATTCTTCTGTGCCTATCGGACTTCCATCACTACGCGTGGAAAATACATCACAGGAAATCAGATTTCCGGCTCTGCTGATTCCCTCCACAGGCGTATGCCCTACAACCTGAAGCAATTTACGCGGCTTATACAATTTCATTTTCGAATGTTGCGGTCTGAGCCAGATCGGTGATGCATCGTTCCACATCTCCGTTCGCCCCAGTTTATTAATCTCCCCTACAACCGCATCCACATCATCGTATTTTGCTTTCGGGACATATCCTTCCACAAAGTCATTCAACACACCTGCATGAGAAAAAAGCACATTATCAATTCTTTGCACATACTGGATCGGATTATTTTCCGTAACAACCGAACGCAGATCAAGTAATTTTTTCTGAACGGTATAGGATGCCATGCTGCTGTATCCGGTTTCTAACTGATTCCAATGATAACTCAGGTCATGATTTCCAAAACACCATGCCGTATCAGGAAACTTTATCGCAAACTTAATTGCTTCATCATATGTTTCTTCATACAGGGAAACATCGTATTCCTTTCCCCAGTCATCTGCCAGATCCATCAGACAGACTACGCGATCTGCAATCTTCTGATGCATGAGTGCAGCGGCATGTTGAAACATATATGGTTTTAAATGAACATCGGGAATTACCAAAACTTTCATTGTCACACCTCATTTTTTCAACCGTAAATTCAAGTCGAACGCACGTGAGACTTGGTGCATGATTCTGGTCAGCGAAAGCTGACATATTCTTTTCAGAATCACTGCACATCCACGCGGAGCGTTTATCTCAGTCGGAG
>ERZ791809.376-NODE-376-length-33540-cov-4.573660_pt1 | contig 33540 bp, 36 predicted proteins | sample MGYA00509946_ERZ791809 | MGnify/ENA primary metagenome ERZ791809 (study PRJEB30046, sample SAMN00791993) | human gut metagenome | study: EMG produced TPA metagenomics assembly of the A metagenome-wide association study of gut microbiota in type 2...
TGAACTGAAAATTCCCTACGATACAGTTCTGGCAGCAGATTTTGTCGATTTGGAATGTGCAGTATCGGCAAAATCCCGTTGATGGGCACACGCGTGCGAACCGTAACCCTGAGCACATTCTTTATTCCGTTTACGACAGCCCGGAATTGACTTTTTACCGCATGACCGATATAATAATAGGGCTGTCCCTATCAAGGCAGATAGCTTTGCGGTTTCTATGAAAGACCGCGTGGAGGAATTATGAAAACAGAATATCTGATAAAAATTGGTTCTGTCGCGAAATGGCTGGTGCCGTTTTTTGCAGCGGTGGCGCTGCTGAACGCGTAGGTTTTAAGTGGGCAGAATAAAATAGAAAGGCTGGGAAGAAGCTGGGAGATGCATCACGGATTCTGACACAGCGGAAAGGAGAAGAGATGCAGTTAGTTCAGTTAGATATGAAGCAGATATCGAGCGAGGCAGAGATTTACGACTGCCTGGTCGGTCAGATGAATTTTACCAATGCCGATGAAAAACCGGAATGGATGAATGTGATTGAGATGAACGAGCGGGATCCGTATGAGATGGATACAGAAGAACAGCCGGAGGATCCGGAGTTTAAGAAAATTCTGGAGACACCGGAGAAGACATTGGATGGTCTGGTACAGATGCTGGCTGCCCGCCTGGCAGATGATTACTGCCTGGAAGTAATCCGGGATGAAGCGGCGGATGATGAGAAGAAAGAACTGGAAAAACGTCTGGAACGCGCACTGGAAGATGCGGCGCGCACAATCGATGAAAGAGACGGGAAATTGTATGCAATACTTGAGGATACAAAACCCATGGCATTCTCCGTTATCTGATGAGCCGGAAGAAGGATTGATTCCATGTGAGGTGGTTCGGTCTTCCCGGAAGACGATCGCCATCCAGATCACGGCGGAAGGACGCCTGGTACTTCGGATTCCGAGGAGGGCTTCGGTGCAGGCTGCGATGCGGTTTGCCGAGGAACACCGCGACTGGATTGAGGTTCACTATAAAGAAGCAGTGGAACGCCAGAAGAACCGGAAAACCTATGGAGCGGAAGAAATCCGAAATTTCACAGAGAAGCTGCGCCCGGTGCTCATGCACCGGGTTGCTTTATATGCGGCGTGCATGGGCGTAACCTATGGAAAAATCACAATCCGGAACCAGAAAACGCGTTGGGGAAGCTGCAGCGCAGCTGGAAACCTAAATTTTAACTGGCGGCTGGCACTTTTGCCGGAGGATCTGATGAATTATGTGATTGTCCATGAGCTGGCACACCGGCTGGAAATGAACCATTCCGCGCGTTTCTGGACGCAGGTGGAGAATATACTGCCGGACTGGCGGGAACGGCGCAGGCGGCTTAGGGAGTATGTGATATAGAAAAGAAGCACAGACATAGATGTACTCTCGGAAGCTTTCTGTGCTTGATTTTGTGAGATGATTTTTTGTCAGTTGTGCCCAAATTTCTGAGGCGTACGCGGTGCGTACGTTGATGAAATTCGGGTGCGGCTGGCGGAAAATCAGCCACAAAAGCAAGTGCAGAAAAGACTCCGAGAGTACATCTAGATAATAGGAGGAACAAAATGGCAGAAGAAGTCTGGATGCTTCAGACCAAGAAAGCAGATTTTAAGCAGATCGGGGCGCGGTTTCGGATCGATCCGGTTACGGCGCGTATTATCCGGAACCGTGGGATCAAAGGAGAGGCGGCGATCGACCGCTATTTAAATGGCACGCTGGATGATCTGTATGATCCGATGCTGTTAAAAGATATGGAGCGTGCCGTTTCCATCCTGTGCGAGGCTGTGGATACTGGAAAGAAGATACGGATCGTCGGTGATTATGATATTGACGGCGTCTGTTCGACGTACATATTATTGCAGGCATTTGAACGGCTGGGCAGTGATGTAGATTTTGAGATACCGGATCGCATCAAGGATGGCTACGGAATCAATGAATCGATCATCGAACAGGCGCACGCGGACGGCGTGGAGGTGATTCTGACTTGTGACAATGGTATTTCCGCGTTCCATCAGGTGGAGCTGGCGAAGAAATATGGCATGACGGTTGTCATCACGGATCATCATGAGGTGCCCTTAGATGGGGAAAAAGAGAAGATTCCCCCGGCGGATGCGGTGATCGATCCGAAACAGGCAGACTGTCCGTACCCATTTCCGGAGATCTGCGGCGCAGTGGTGGCGTACAAGCTGGTGCAGGTTTTATATGCCCGCCGGGGCGTGCCGCAGATGGAATGGCTGGATTTGCTTGAATTTGCCGCGATTGCGACGGTCGGTGATGTGATGAAGCTGCAGGATGAAAACCGGATTCTGGTAAAATACGGTCTTAAAAAGATGGCGCAGACCAAAAATCTAGGGCTTCGCAGACTGGCGGAGAAAAATAATCTTGATCTGGGGGCGATCACAGCATACCATATTGGATTTGTCATTGGACCGTGCCTGAATGCGGGCGGACGATTAAAAACGGCAAAGGAAGCGCTGGCGCTTCTGCGGGCGCAGAGTGAGGAAGAGGCAGAACGCCTGGCAGAGGAACTTAAGGAATTAAATGATACCCGCAAGGATATGACCGAGCAGGGGACTGAGGCGGCGAAGCTGCAGGTAGAGAGCTGGTACCAGAAGGACAAGGTGCTGGTGGTCTTTCTGCCGGAATGCCATGAATCGCTGGCGGGCATTATTGCAGGGCGCCTGAGGGAATATTATCAGAAGCCGGCGATCGTGCTGACGCGCGGCGAGGAGGCGGTCAAAGGCTCGGGACGTTCCATTGATGAGTACCATATGTTTAAAAAGCTGACAGAGGTCAGCGATCTGCTGCTCAAATTTGGCGGGCATCCGCTGGCAGCCGGGCTTTCGCTGGAAGAGAAGAACATTGACGAGTTCCGGCGCAGACTGAATGAAAATGCGGGGCTGACGGAGGAAGATTTTAAAGCGAAAGTCTGGATCGATGTGCCGATGCCGGTGGGATATGTGACAGAACGGCTTGTGAGGGAGCTTTCCTGTCTCGAACCGTTTGGACAGGGCAACGAAAAACCACTGTTTGCAGAGAAATCACTCCGCATCCGGGCGAGCCGCGTGCTGGGGCGCAACCGGAATGTCGTAAAAATGACGTTGGAAGAGACAGACGGACACGCGATCGAGGCGCTATATTTCGGTGACGGAACGGCGTTTGAGGAAGAGCGCGCCGGACGGCGGGAGATCGACGTCGTGTATTATCCGGACATCAATGAGTACAATGGAAGAAAAACGCTGCAGGCGGTGATCCGTCGTTATAAATTCCGGGGGTAAATGGCATGATAACGAGAAAAGATGTGATGCCGGTCAATTTCCTGAAAAAAGAAAAATTTACCGGAAGTGATACCGGGATGCGCTACCGGATGGAGATGACAAAGCGCGAAGTACCGAAAGAAGACGGCGCAGATGGCGAGACGGTCGAGGAGACAGTCCTGACCGTGACATCGTGGCCGGAACCATATGGATACGACGCAACGCCGGAAGAGGAGAAGACCCGCAAGGAATTTCCATTTTCGGAAGAAGGAATTGTGAGCGGGGTAGAGTGGCTGAACGGGCAGCATGCGCGGTATGTGAAGCCTGAAAAATAGACGGTTGCGTGAACAGAAAGAGTGAAAAAGTAGAATGAGTTGGAAAAAGACATTTTATGAGGGGCTAAAGAGCGGTATCCCCATTGGACTGGGGTATCTGCCGGTCTCCTTTACGTTTGGCTTTCTGGCGGTGTCGGGCGGTCTGCCGGTCTGGGTAGCAGTTTTTATATCGCTGACGAACTTAACGAGCGCCGGACAGTTCGCAGGGACAAACCTGATTCTGGCGGGGGCTGGGTACTTTGAGGTGGCATTGACGACGTTTGTCATCAACCTGCGCTATATGCTGATGTCACTGTCCCTGTCCCAGAAGCTCGATGAAAAGACGGGAACCGGGGCGCGCCTGGCACTGGCATTCGGCATCACGGATGAGACGTTTGTCGTCAGTTCCCTGCATCCGGGCATTTTGAAAGCGTCGTATATGCTGGGACTTATCACGATGCCGATTCTGGGGTGGAATCTTGGAACCTGGCTGGGAGGCGCGATCTCGGCGGTTCTGCCGCAGGCGCTGCAGAATGCGATGGGAATTGCTCTGTACGCGATGTTTATTGCACTGATTCTGCCGGCGGCACGCAAATCGCGGTCGGTGTGCTGCGTCATCATTCTGGCAGTTGTGATGGTGTGCATTTTAAAATATGTTCCGGTTTTTGCCGGTATTTCCTCCGGTTTCCGGGTGATTCTGGTTACGATCGCGGCATCGGCGTTCGGTGCATGGAAATTCCCGCATGATCCGGACGGTAAAGAAGCCGGTCAGGACGAGAGTCAGAAAGAGGGGGCAGAATGATGAATACAGCAGAGGCAGCAGGAGCAGCCGGAACACTCGATATGAAATACGTACTGACCTGTGTCCTTTTGATGGCACTGGTTACATATATTCCACGTGTTCTTCCGGTTACGATTTTCCGGAAACAGATCCGTTCGAAGTTTATCCGATCTTTCTTAGATTATACGCCGTATGCAGTGCTGGGGGCGCTGACATTTCCGGATGTATTTACCTCCACAGGACATCTCTATTCGGCGGTCGGAGGAACGATCGTAGCGGTGATTTTGGGATATAAGGGAAAGAGCCTGGTGGTAGTGGCGATCGCGGCGATTGTGACGGTTTACCTGCTTGAGATGGCAGGCGGAGCCGGTCTTTTGGCGTCGCTTTCATTTTAAGAAAAATTTAAAATGAATATGCGCAAAAGCGCGGGAAATTCATCATAAATAAAAACGAAAGGTGCAGACAAGATGATTACAATGAAGGGAGCCGCTGTTTCGGCAAAGCTGAAAGAGCAGGTGGAAAAAGGGCTGGAAACCCTGACATGGGTGCCGAAACTGACGATTATCCGGGTGGGCGAGAATCCGGATGATATTTCCTATGAGAAAGGCGCAACGAAGAAGCTGACATCGTTCGGGCTTGAGGTGGAATCGAAGGTATTTCCGGGAGATATCTCGGACGAGGCATTTAAGAGGGAGTTTGCGGCGATCAATGCGGATGCGTCGGTGGACGGTATTTTAATGCTGCGCCCGCTTCCAAAACAGATCAACGAGCAGGATATTGAAAAAATGATCGATCCGGCGAAGGATTTGGACGGTATTTCCCCAGTCAATATCGCAAAGGTGTTCAGCGGCGATACGAGCGGTTTTGCGCCGTGTACGGCGGAGGCAGTGGTATGCATGCTGAAAATGAACGATATCGCGCTTTCTGGCAAACGGGTGGCAGTCGTAGGAAGAAGCATGGTTGTGGGACGCCCGCTTTCGATGCTGCTTCTGCATGAAAATGCGACCGTGACCATCTGCCACTCGAGAACTGCCAGCCTGCCAGAGGTATGCCGGGAGGCGGATATTCTGGCTGCCTGCGTGGGAAAAGCAGCGATGATCAACCACACCTATGTAAAAAAGGATGCGGTTGTCATTGACGTTGGGATCAATGTAGATGAAAATGGAAAACTCTGCGGCGATGTGGATTTTTCCGATCTGGAAGGAACTGCTTCGGCGGCAACCCCGGTTCCGGGCGGTGTCGGCGGCGTGACGACGGCGGTTTTGGCACAGCATCTGGTGCGCGCAGCACGGATGAAACAGGAAAAAAATAGTAATAAATAAGCGAAAGAAAGTTAAGAGAAAAGCAATACATTTCCTCTCGTTTTCAGGTATAACTATAGTAAGAATGACAGTGTACCAGCAGTTGTTCCGGAAGGTCCGAACTCATTGTGGGGTGGAACTCACGGATGAAACAGAAAAACGGGAGGAATTTTTTATGAGAAAAATGGGGATGATGCGAAACAGGATGGCATTTCTGCTGGCAGCAGGCACGATGACAATGATGTCGGCGGCAGGTCTGGCAGGTTGTACGTCCGCACCGGCATCGGTGACGGTGCAGTCGGCGGAAAATACGGGGATCACGGTGACGAGCCAGGAGAAAATCAAGGCGGAGCCGGATATTGCGGAAATTACCTACAGTGTCTATTCACAGGCGGCGGATGCGAGCACCTGCCAGTCGGAGAATCAGACGGATTTGGATGCGGTTCTGGCGCTTTTGAAGGAAAAGGGAATTGCAGATACCTCGGTGCAGACGAGCGGTCTGGGGCTGAATCCGATCTATGACTGGAACAATGGCAAGAAGATCACTGGTTATGAGATGACGACGGAGGTGGTTGTATCGGATGTTGCGATTGAGGATGCAGGGGCGATCATCAGCGATTCGGTCAATGCGGGTATCAATTCGATCGATTCGGTCCAGTACCAGTGCAGCAATTTTGATGAGATTTATCAGGAAGCGCTCAAAAAAGCCATTGAGTCGGCGCGCGTGAAAGCCGAAGCGATGGCGGAGGCAGGCGGCTGCAAGCTGGGAACGATGACGAATGTGCAGGAGTACAGCAGCGGTCAGCAGGCGCGTTATTATGACACTTCTTACAGCAGTGGCATGGCGATGAAGGAAATGGCGATGGAAGATGCGGGTGCAGGCAGAAACCTGATGCCGGGGCAGGTGGATGTTGAGGCAGAGGTGTCGGCTACGTTTTCCATTCAATAGGGATCAGCTACATGAAAGGTTGTCTGGTTTTGGAGGAAAAATCGGATTTTAAACAGGAAAAGGGAATAAACACAAATTGTATAAACCTTCGCATATCTGGGATACTAACAGTGTGAAATGAATGGTCGGAAACGGCTGCTGTTTCATGAGAATGTAGAACAGAATGCGGAGGTTTATTTTTTATGTGGGGAATGATAACCGCGCTGGTTTCCGGCGCACTCATGAGTATACAGGGCGTGTTTAATTCTGCCGTGATGAAGCAGACCAGCATGTGGGTATCGGCTGGCTGGGTGCAGATAAGTGCATTTGTGGTTTGCCTGCTGATGTGGCTTTTTACGGGGCGCGGCGCGGTATCGGAGCTTTGGCAGATCGAACCGCGGTATATGCTGACCGGCGGCGTGATAGGGGCATTTATCACGTACACGGTCATCAAGAGCTTTGACGCGCTGGGACCGGCAAAATCAGCGCTTCTGATCGTCGTGGCACAGATCCTGGTGGCGTACCTGATCGAGGTGTTTGGCTGGTTCGGTGTGGAGAAAGCGGGATTTGAGTGGCGCAAGGCGATCGGGGCGGCGGTTGCGATTGCGGGGATTGTGATTTTCAGATGGGAATAAAAATTTTCTGCTTGTGTTTAAAGGGGGTTTTGGTTAGAATAGAATTACGGACAAAACGCGCCTCGGAAAAAGAGGGGTGCAGAAGATGAAACAGACAAATCAAACAGTAAATCGGAAACGATGGATGCGAACAGGGGCAGTCGGCGTGGTATTTTTGGCGGCTGTTTTGTGTTTTGGTGTGCAGAGCCGGCGAGAGAAGCAGACGGTGGTGCTGGAGACGCAGAATAGTTTTTCAAAAGAAGTGGATGATTCGCAGGAAAGCTCCGAACGTCCAGCAAAACGGTCAAACGGCGGGGCAGTGGATGGGGATAATGAAGCAGAGAACGCTGCGCCTGAGGGGCAATCAAAAGAAAATCCCCAAACGCCGGAACCGAGAATCCTATATATCCACGTCTGCGGCGAGGTAGCCGCACCGGGCGTCTATGAGCTTCCGGCGGGCAGCCGTATGTATGAGGCGGTTGAAAAGGCGGGCGGGATGACGTCGGAGGCGGCGCAGGAATCTGTAAATCTGGCGCAGGCGATCGAGGATGGACAGCAGCTTCGGATTCCGAGCCGGGAAGAGATTCGGAAATATCAGGAAACAGGGAAGGATGTCTCCGGGCTTCTGGGAGCCGGAGGCGCTGCTGGGAATGGCAGCGAGTCAGCTTCGCAGAAATCTGGAAGCAGTGCAGCATTGATTAATTTAAACGCAGCTTCCAAAGAAGAATTGATGACTTTAAACGGTATCGGCGCGGCGCGGGCGGAAGCGATTCTTTCTTACCGGGAGCAGAAGGGCGGTTTCCGGACGATTGAGGATATTATGAAGGTGCCTGGCATCAAGAACGCGGCATTTCAGAAGATAAAAGATATGATTACAGTATAGAGAGATAGAAGCATAGTGGTTGAGGTGGAGAATGGCGAAGGTATTAGTGGTAGATGATGAAAAATTAATAGTAAAAGGAATCCGTTTCAGTCTGGAACAGGATGGATTTGAAGTTGCCTGCGCCTATGACGGGGAGGAAGCGCTTCAGATGGCAAAGGAGACGGAGTATGATATGGTTCTTCTGGACGTGATGCTGCCGAAGCTGAACGGATTTGAAGTCTGCCAGGCAATCCGGGAGTTCTCCGAGATGCCGATCATTATGCTGACCGCAAAAGGCGATGATATGGATAAGATTCTGGGACTGGAATACGGCGCCGATGATTATATCACGAAGCCATTTAACATTTTGGAAGTAAAGGCGCGCATCAAGGCGATCCTGCGCCGCAACTCCAAGAAATCGAGACAGGAGCCGCAGCAGACAAAGAAAGTCATCGAGGCGGGTGATCTGACGCTGGATTCGGACAGCCGCCGGGTCTTTATCGCTTCCCGCGAGATCAATCTGACCGCGAAGGAATTTGACCTTCTGGAGCTCCTGGTGTGCAATCCGGGCAAGGTTTACAGCCGCGAGGAGCTGCTGCGCTTTGTCTGGGGCAACCGGGCGGCGGCGGGCGGCGATGTCCGCACCGTAGACGTTCATGTGCGGCGGCTGCGCGAGAAGATCGAGCCGAGTCCAAGTGATCCGAAATATGTACATACGAAATGGGGCGTGGGGTACTACTTCCGGATTCGGTAATGTAGAAAAGAACTCAGAAGAGGATGAAAGGGGCGCTGCAGGGGAGTGTGTATCCCGGCAGCAGCTCTTTTTCTTTAGGTGACAAAGGCAGATGGGGCAGAGAATGAACGAGGAAAACCAAGAACAGGATCAGAAGAATGAAATTGCAGGGAAGCAGGAAGAGCCGGGACAGATAGTTTCAGAAAAAGTGGAGAAGAAACGAGAGAAGAAACCAAAGAAAAAACCAAAGAAAAAGCGTCTTCGCATCCAGGGCGCCGCGTGGAGGCGGCTGGATAACACGGCGAAGCTCTTTGCGGCGGTGTCGGGCGAGGATTTAAGCAGTGTATTCCGGATTTCGGCGGTTCTGAAAGAAAAAGTAGATCCGGAGCTTTTGCAAAGGGCGCTTGTGCGGACACTTCCGGAGTTTGAAAATTTCCGGGTGAAGCTGCGGAAGGGATTTTTCTGGTATTATTTTGAGACGAACAACCGGAATCCGGGCGTGGAAGAAGAACAGAGTGCACCGTGCCGTTTCATTGATCCGCACCGGGGGGCGCGGTTCCCATTCCGTGTGAGCTACTATGGATGCAGGATCAATTTTGAAGTGTTTCACGGGCTGACGGACGGACTGGGGGCGCTGCGGTTTGCTTCACGGCTTACAGAACATTATCTGGAACTGGTGAAAAAATTGCCGGTTATGGTGCAGGAGCGGGAGTTTTCGCCGCTCCGGGAGGACGATTATCTGCGACATTACCGGAAACTGCCGCATCGGCATTATAACAGCAGACCGGCGATTGCGATTCAGGGGGAATTTCTCCCATTTGATCAGATGGCAGTGCTGCAGGGGACGATTGAGGTGTCGGCACTGAAGACGGAATGCAGGAAGGTGGGGGTCAGCATCACCAAATATCTGGCGGCGGTGCTTCTCTGGGCGATCATCCAGACGGAGACGGATGGGAAAACGCTGAAACGTCCGGTGGCGCTCAATCTTCCGGTGAACCTACGGAGTTTTTTTGAGTCGGAGACGCTGGCAAACTTCTTTGCTGTCGTGAATATTTCGTGGGCGGCGGGAAAGGCGCCGGAGGCATTGGAAGAAGTGATTGCGTCTGTGAGCCGCCAGATGGATGAGCAGATCGTGAAGGAGCGGCTGGAGGAGACGATCTCCTACAATGTGTCGAATGAGAAAAAATGGTATGTGCGGGCGATCCCGCTATTTGTCAAACATCTGGCGATGCAGTTGATTTTTCTGCACACCAGCCGCGCCCACACGATGACATTTTCCAACATCGGACCGGCGCAGGTTCGGGAGGAATTGAAAGATTCGATCGAGGGCTTTCAGCTTCTTGTCGGCGCATCGCCGAAGCAGCGGATGAAATGCGGGGCGGTGGCGTATGACGGGAAATTATGCCTGTCGTTTACGAGCGCGATGGCAGAGAACCGGCTTCCGGAGTTTTTCTTTCACTTTTTGGAGGAAAAGGGCATCCGGGTAGAGCGAGAGAGCAATGGAATCACGGATACGGAGCATGATAAAGGACGTTATCCAGTGATTGCCCAGGATCGAGAGCGCGTGCGCCGTGCGGTGCGGGGATTTTATGTGTCATTGGTGCTCGTATCGATTCTGGCGGGGCTTACGAATCTGGCGACTTATCATCGGATTCCGTTTAAATGGTCGCTTCTGACGGCGGGCGCGGCGGCATATGTGGCGATGACGCTGCGGTTTTCGGTCATGCGGCATGCGAGCCTGGCAGGAACGCTGGTGCGGCAGTCCCTGGGAATTCAGGCAATTTTGCTTCTGATTGACGCGCTTACAGGGCTTCGGGGGTGGTCGGTGGACTACGCGATCCCATGCGTCGCACTGTTTGAGGTGGCGGCGGTTCTTCTGATGATGTTAGTCAACCGGATGAACTGGCAGAGCTATTTTATGTATCAGATCACAATTACATTTCTGAGCTTTGTGCCGTTGATTTTCTGGAAAATCGGGTGGACGCATCATCCGCGTCTGACGGTGCTGGCAGCAGGTGTGTCGGTGGCAGCGCTGGCGGCGACGGTGATTCTGGGCGACCGGAGTGTGAAGCGGGAATTGAAGAGGCGGTTTCATGTGTAAATGGCAGGAAAATCGGTCATAGTAAAGGAACGATCTATAAAAATACGAAGATTGAAAATTTGGATGAAAGAAAGGGAAGAAGCATGAGTCGGAAAACAGTCAGCATGATAGGCAATCTGACGCGTGATATGATGAGTGACGTGATGGAGACATCGTTAAAGAAGCCGATCCAGACCGGCGAATTCCGGAAAAATCCGGTCGAACCGGCGTGGAGATGTCCGGCGGAATATATTTATGAGCTGGTAAAAACAGAACAGTTTGTGATGGAATATTTGAAGCCGAAGCAGGCGGTGACGGGGCGCGTCATTTTGCAGCTGCACGGCGGCGGGTATATCGGTCCGATGAAAAATATTTACCGGCGGTTTGCGGTTAAGTATTCACAGATCAGCTTCGGCGCGGATGTTCTGACGCCGGACTACCGGGTGGCGCCGGAGCATCCGTATCCGGCGGCGCTGGAGGATGCGATGTACGCGTACCGATGGCTTCTGGAAGAGAAGAAATACCAGCCATCCCAGATCGTGGTAGCCGGGGATTCGGCGGGCGGCGGCCTGGCGCTGGCGCTCTGTCTGTATGCGAAAGATCACGGGCTGCCGCTTCCTGCGGGCATTATCACGATGTCGCCGTGGACGGATGTAAGTCTGAGCGGGGCATCGTATGAGGAAAATTATACGATTGATCCACTGTTTGGTAATTCGAAGGAAAATATGTTGTACCAGTGCAGCTACATCGGGAATGCCAATCCGAAAAATCCGTATCTGTCGCCGCTGTTTGGAGATTTTGAAGGATTTCCGCCGATGCTGATGCAGGTGGGCGCGTATGAGGTGCTTTTAGATGATACGAGGGCGGCAGCGAAAAAGGCGCGCGCCGAGGGCGTCAAGGTGCGCTGCTCGGTCTATGACGGGATGTTCCATGTATTTCAGATGGGACTCGACCTGATTCCGGAGAGCCGCGAGGCATGGGAAGAGGTCGCGGAATATCTACGGATCATCTACCGGATTCATCGGGAGCCGGAGGGAACGGTCGTGAAAAAGGTAAAAACGAGACGCAAAGAGACGGAAGACCGGGCGCGGCTGAATCTGTTGGCATTTTTAAAACGGGAGCTTAAAAAGTGAAGATTACGTTAGTGACAGTAGGAAAAATTAAGGAAAAATATCTGGAGGCGGCGATCGCGGAGTACAGCAAGCGGCTGGGGCGTTACTGCCGTCTGGAGATCGTGCAGGTGGCGGATGAAAAAACGCCGGATAAGGCGAGTGAGCTGCAGGAAGCGCAGATCCGCGACAAGGAAGGCGAGCGGATTCTGGCGCATATCAAGGAGGACGCGTATGTGATTGCACTTGCGATCGATGGAAAGCAGCGTTCCTCGGAGGAGATGGCGGCATGGATGGAAGACCTGGGCGTGCGAGGTGAGAGCCATCTGCAGTTTATCATCGGAGGTTCGCTGGGGTTGTCGCAGGCGGTGTTAAACCGTGCGGACACGAAGATCAGCTTTTCGCGCCTGACCTTTCCACACCAGCTGATGCGCGTGATTTTGCTGGAACAGATTTACCGGAGTTTCCGGATTATAAAAGGAGAACCGTATCATAAGTAGACATAATGCATGATGGGTGATTAAAAATTAGCTATTCATAATGCGCGAGAGCAGTTCGAGATCCTCTTTTTTGACCTTTAAGTTAGATGCCACCTCGGTTCCGTCCGGGGCGGTCACTTTTAGGGAAATGACGCTGTCCTCGCGCAGCGCGCGGGTGTAGGCGGCTTTCAGAAAAGGGGAAAATTTAGGGTGGCGGGCTTTGAAACGCGCCCACTCGTCCCGAAATTGCAGTAAGGATGAAAGATTCATGTGATTAAGTCCTTTCCGTTTTAATAACTGATGGTAGTGTATCATGCGCGGGGAAGGCATGTAAAGAGGAAAAATTATCAGTAATGAGAGGTAGACTGGTAACTGTTCGCAGTAACGTAGACAGGAGAATCAAGATTCATGGAACAGGTACAGAAGAAAAATATACTAGGCACGGAGCCGATCGGTGGGCTTTTGCGGCAGTTTGCGGTGCCAAGCATTATCGCGATGCTGGTAGGCGCCCTTTATAATATCGTCGATCAGTTTTTTATCGGAAGAAGCGTGGGAGAGCTGGGGAATGCAGCGACGAACGTGGCGTTTCCGTTGACGATCTCCTGTGTGGCGCTGGCGCTTCTGTTTGGAATCGGCGGTGCGGCGTCCTTTAACCTGACGCTGGGAGGCGGCGATCGGGAAAAGGCGTTATTTTATATTGGAAATGCGGCGACGCTTCTGTTTGGAAGCGGTGTGATTCTGGGGACTGTGGCGCTTTTTTGCCTGACGCCGATGCTGCGCTTTTTCGGTTCGCCGGACAATGTGCTGGCGTATGCCAAAACGTATACGGGTATCACGGCTTTGGGATTTCCATTTCTGATTCTGACCAACGGCGGCGGGCATCTGGTGAGGGCGGACGGAAGCCCGCTTAATGCGATGCTTTACAATTTATCCGGGGCGCTGATCAATACAGTGCTCGATCCGCTGTTTATTTTTGGATTACATATGGGAATGGCGGGTGCTGCGCTGGCGACGATCATTGGACAGATTTTTTCAGGAATCCTGATTATCCGGTATCTGCGCCGTTACAAAAACGGACGGCTGACAGCGGCGCATCTTCGACCACAGAGAACATATGTAAGCATGATTACCTCATTGGGGGCGGCGGCATTTTTCAACCAGCTTGCGATGCTGGTGGTGCAGATCGTGTTAAATAAATCCTTGACCTACTATGGTGCGCATTCGGACTATGGGGAATCGATTCCGCTGGCGTGTGCCGGCATTATCACGAAGGTCAATCAGGTGTTTTTTTCGATCGTCATCGGTCTTTCGCAGGGCATGCAGCCGATCGCAAGTTTCAATTATGGCGCGAAAAATTATGCGCGCGTGCGGCAGGTGTATGGGTTGGCGCTCAGGTGGGGATTTGCGGTGTCGGCGGTGTCCTTTGCGTGTTTCCAGTTGATTCCGCGTCCGATCATCGGGCTGTTCGGGGAAGGATCGGAGATGTATTTCCAGTTTGCGGAAAAATATTTCCGGATTTACCTGTTTTTCACGTTCTTAAACTGTGTGCAGCCGATTGCGTCGAACCTGTTTACGGCGATTGGAAAACCGAAAAAGGGTATTTTCCTGTCCCTGACGCGCCAGATTCTCTTTTTACTGCCGCTGATTGTGATTCTGCCGCTGTTTATCGGCATTGACGGCATCATGTATGCCGGACCGATCGCGGACTTTGTGGCGGGCGTGGTGGCGCTTGCGATGGCAGGCGTGGAGGTGAGACGGCTGCGGCGGATGGAAAGTGCGTCCGTGCATGCATAGGCGGATGGTATATTTTAGCCAGTCCTTCATATATTGAGGTAAGGAGGACGGGCTGATGAAGGAGGAACAATCAAAGCAGGATGTGAGGGCGCTGTTTCATTTTTTCTCCCGGAATATCCGGGAGCAGCTTCTGGCGCTTCCGCTTGAGGCGGATGGAATGGAAGAGGTACGGCTGCGAGTTAGCGCGCCGCTGTATTACATATATAAAAATAAAGAGTACACAGCCGGAAGTGGATTCCGGGTCAGCCGGGAGGATGTGGATGAAACGCTGCAATGCGCGGCTCGTTCTTCTCTCTATGCTTACGGGGAGGAAATCCGGCAGGGGTTTCTGACCGTGCAGGGCGGACACCGGATTGGCGTGGCTGGAAGGACGATACTGGAAAACGGACATATAAAGGCGATTCATCCGATAACCTTTTTAAATGTCCGTTTTTCGCATCAGATGATAGGATGTGCAGCAAAAATACGGTCGATTTTGACGGATCCAGGGACGGGAAGTATCCGGAATACGCTTCTGATTGCGCCGCCGAGATGCGGAAAAACAACACTTCTGCGGGATCTGATCCGGATGGTGTCGGATGGAGAAGAGGGAAAGGATAGGGGCTCTGCTTTGACGGGGAGCTTTGAACGGCCTAAGGCAGGTGCAGGACATGAAAATAAAGCTGGAAAAATGGTGGAGATGAGGAAGCAGCATGGTGGAAAAGTGAGGGCGCAGACGGTCGGGGTGGTGGATGAGCGTTCGGAGATTGCCGCCTGTTATCAGGGAATCCCGCAAAACGATGTTGGCTGCCGGACAGATGTGCTGGATGCCTGCCCCAAGGCGGAGGGAATGATGATGCTGATCCGCTCGATGGCACCGGAGGTGGTCGCGGTGGACGAGATCGGCGGTGAGAATGATTTGGAGGCGCTTCGCTATGTGATGAACTGTGGCTGCAGGATTCTGGCAACCGTACATGGAAATTCGATGGAGGACATCCGGGAAAAACCGGGCTTGTCCTCTTTTTTGCAAGAAAAACGGTTTGAGCGGTATGTGGTGCTGGGAAATAGACGCGAACCGGGAACGGTGGAGGCGGTATATGATGCAGCTGGCGAGGAGCTCATATGTGGATAAAATTGCTTGGAATCTGCCTTGTATGTGTATCGTGTGCGGGGATTGGCGGGGGTGAGGCATTGCGCCTGATTGGCCGGAGGCGTTTTTTGGAGGAAGTAAAACGGATTGCCGCGGGACTGCAGGGAGAGATTGGGTATACACAGGCAGTTCTTCCTCTGGCACTGTGCCGGGCGGGGGCACGCGGGGATGGAAAAGCGGGAAAACTATTTTTGGTGGCAGGAGAGCGGCTGGAAGCGAATCCAGAGTGTCCGTTTGGGAGTATCTGGGAAGCGGTTCTGGAAGAGCAGGGGATTCGTCCGATGTTAGGAACAGAGGAATGGGAGCTGATGTGCCGGTTTGGAAACAGCATCGGGTATCTCGATCTGGAAATGCAGCAAAAGACGCTGGCACTGTATCTGGAAGAATTGGAACGGGCGATTGAGCAGCTGCGGCGGGAAGAGCCGGAGAAGAAACGGCTGTGCTGGGGACTTGGGATACTAGGCGGGCTGTTTCTGGCAGTGGTGTTGATGTAAGTGGGGGAAGAAAATGGGAGTTAATCTAATATTTCGGATTGCGGCAGTCGGTATCCTGGTTTCCGTCCTCTGCCAGATCCTCAAACACAGCGGGCGGGAGGAACAGGCATTTCTCACAAGTCTTGCGGGTCTTCTTTTGGTACTGTTCTGGATGGTGCCGTATATTTATCAGTTGTTTGAGACGATGAAGGAATTGTTTGCGTTGTAATGTACTCTCGGAATCCTTCTGTGCTTGATTTTGTGAGATGATTTTTTGTCAGTTGAGCCCAAATTTCTGAGGCATACGTTGATGAAATTCGGGTGCAGCTGGCGAAAAATCAGCCGCAAAAGCGGGTGCAGGAAAGACTCCGAGAGTACATTGCAGGGAAGGACGGTAAAAAATGTCAATTTTAACCGTATCGGTTCTTGGGATCACGGCAGTTCTTCTGGCAGTCCAGCTCAAGGGAAAAGGCAGCGAGTATGGGACGTACATTGTGATGGCGGCGGGGCTGTGTCTCTTTTTCTATGCGGCGGGAAAGCTGGAAGTGATTCTGAAAACACTTCGGACGATGGAATCCTGCATCGGGATCAGTCCAGTGTATTTGTCGGCGCTTTTGAAAATGGCGGGAATTACTTATATTGCCGAATTTGCCTCCGGGATTTGCAAGGATGCCGGGTACGGTTCGCTGGGAACACAGATTGAGATATTTGCGAAGCTGTCCATTCTGGCGGTCAGTATGCCGATTCTGCTGGCATTGTTGGAGACGGTGAAGCAGTTTTTGGCGTAGGGAAGTGGTAAGTGCAGAAAAGCGGAGAGATGGTGAGAGCAGGTGACGGTGGGAACAAAGATGGTTGTGCGGGCAGTGAGCGTTATATTCTTGAGTGTATATTTGATGGCAGGAAATCATTTAACGGTGTCGGCGGCAAATGGTGAAAAGATATCCGAAGATTCGGATTTCAGTGTTTCTGGCGAGAACATGGATTCTCTTCTGAACTCACTGGATTTAAGCAGAATCGAAGCATTTTTAAGGGAAGCGGGAGGTTCGGCAGTCCCGGGGCTTTCATTCCGGGAAATCCTTTCGATGCTTCTCTCTGGCAATTATCAGAGTGCGGTTCGGATGCTGATGGATTTTTGCCGGACAGCCCTATTTCGGGAAATTTCAGAAAATGGCAGATGGATGGGGCAGGTCATCCTTCTGGGAATTTTAGGGGCGGTGTTCGCCAGCTTTTCGAGTCTCTTTGCCGACAGTCAGGTATCGGAGATGGGCTTTTATGTCACGTATCTTCTGATTTTTACACTGCTTGCCGCCAGTTTTTTGAATGGGGTGCGGATCACGCGGACACTGTTGGAGCAGCTCTTTGAATTTGTCCGGGTGTTGGTTCCTGCTTTTTTTCTGGCTGTTTCCTTTTCCGGGGGAAGTACCTCGGCAGCAGCCGGATATGCGTGGACACTTGCTTCTGTCAATGTGGCGGAATGGGTGTTTTTACGGTTGTTTCTGCCATGCACCCAGTTGTATGTCCTGCTGTCGCTGGCGGGACATTTAAGCTCGAAGGATTTGTTTTCAAAAGCGTTGGAATTGCTGGAACAGGGGATGCGCTGGGGCAGCAAGGCGCTTTTGGGAGTGGTGCTGGGCTTTCATGTGCTGCAGGGAATGATTGCGCCGTATACAGATTCGGTGCGCCAGACGGCGCTGCGGCGGGCGGTCAGCCTGATACCGGGAATCGGACAGGGCGCGGCGGCAGTGTCGCAGGTACTTCTTGGAAGCAGCGTCCTGATCCGGAATACGGTGGGCATCGGGGGAGTGCTTGTGTTGGCGGCGGTGTCGCTTCTGCCGCTTTTGAAACTTTTAATCCTCTATCTGGGGTGCCAGGGAAGCGCGGCGCTTTTGCAGCCGGTCAGTGACAGCCGGGTGGTGGAGGCAGTCGGCGCAGTGGCGAAAGGATTTTATTTTTTGCTGGCAGCAGCTGGTTCGGCGGTGGTGTTATTTGCGCTTTCGATCGCGGTGGTGTGTGCGAGCACGAACGCGGCTTATTTTGCGGGGTAGAAGATGGAAGTAATTACTCACTGGGCGGGGAATATCGTCAGTTATCTAGTGTTTCTGACCGTTCTGACCGGGCTTTTGCCCGCACATAAGTATGAAAAATATATCCGTCTGTTTGCGGGCTGTATCCTGCTTCTGATTGTGCTGAAGCCGCTGACGGACGGGCTGCGTCTGGAGGAGCGGCTGAATTATCTGTTTACATCTCTTTCGTTTGAAAATGAAGCGGGCGAGCTGAAAAGTGAGATGGATGAGATAGAGGTGAGGCGTAGAAATATGGTTTTGAGCCAGTATGAGGCGGAAGCGTCCAAGGAGGCAGTGCGGGTGGCAGCGGAAGCGGGATTTTCCGTGGAAAAGGCGGACGTAGAGCTGGAAAAAGATCCGGAGTCGGAGCAATTTGCCTCGGTGCGGAGTGTGACGGTGTATGTGGCGGGAAGTGAGGCGGGGATGGAAGCGGGGATGGAAGCGGCGGAACAGGAGGCTCCGAGTTCGATGATTGAAATAGAAAAAATTTCCCCGATTGAAATTTCACTTGAACAGGAGCAGAAGCAGGGAGAACCCGCCGCCGCGCAGGCAGTTTCATGGATGAATGGGGAAAAGATTTGGGAGCTTCAGCAGCGGCTGGCATCGTTTTATCAGGTGGAGGCGGATCATGTGGAAGTCAGGATGGAACCTTGACAGGGAATGGGTCAAACGAAATGAAAAATGGCTGATTTTGCTGGTGCTTGGGCTGGCAATTCTGATCTTATATGCGCCGTTTGGGAAGAAGACGAGTGAGACGGGAGTCTGGCAGTCAGGGGAAAGATGGGCGGAGAGTGGAACAGGAACAAACTTTGGGAATAGAGCAGGGCAGGACAAAAATGGAAGTTCAGAAGAGAGTGGTTCGGATGTCGAAACAGGTCTGCCAGGCACTGCATCCAGGCAGGACACCAACCGCCTCTACGAGCTTCGCCTGGAGCAGCGGATCCGGGACGTTTTAAAGAATGTGGACGGCGTGGGTGAGGTGGATGTGATGCTGACTCTGTTTTCTTCTTCGGAAAAGGTGCTGCGGGTGGATAAGGAGAGAAGCCGGGCGTCCACCTCGGAGACGGATTCTTCGGGTGGTACGCGGCAGCAGGCGGATGAATCGCTGCGGGAGAGCACCGTGCTGGCGGGAAGTTCAGGCAGCGGGGAACCGGTAGTTGAAAAAGAGCTGGCACCGGAGATTTCCGGTATTGTGATCAGCGCACAGGGAGGAGGAAATGCGTCGGTACAGAAGGAAATTTCGGAAGCGATGCAGGCATTATTCGGACTGCCGGCACATAAAATAAAAGTATTAAAGCGGGTGGAATAAAGGAGTATGCAAATATGAGAATGAAGATGAAACGCGTTTTCAGGAGAAATCAAATCATCATCACGACGCTGGCGATCATGATTGCGGCGGCGGGGTATCTCAACTATGCGGGAAAATCCGATCTGCCGGGGGCGGATACATATGAAGCGGGGGCGACCAAGATTTCAGATAGCGATATATATTCGGAAAATCAGGCGGTGTCCGGAAGCGTGGCGGACGGTGAATATGAGGAGATTGCAAGTCTTGACGATCCGGGAGAGGGCGATCCGCTGGCAGCAGGCAGTGAGGAGGGCACAGCGCAGGGAGCGGCGGACGGAGAGGAGGCATCTGCGGACAATCCGGCAGTCGATAACCCGGGCGAGGCGGTTTTGACAGGCGGAACCGGCGTGGCAGAGTACATAGCCAATGTACAGCTCAGCCGTGAACAGATCCGCGCCAAGAACCGCGAAGCACTGAATGCCCTGATTAACAATGAAAATCTGGATGCGTCGGCAAAAGAGGCAGCCGTTCAGGATATGCTGGCACTCAATGCGATAGCGGAGAAGGAAAATGCAGCGGAAACGCTTCTGATGGCGAAAGGATTTGCCGATCCGGTTGTCAGCATCACGGATGGAAAAGTGGATGTCGTTGTCAACGCGCCGTCCATCACAGATCCGCAGCGCGCGCAGATCGAGGATATTGTAAAACGGAAAACAGAGATATCGGCGGAAAATATCGTGATTTCCCTTTTAAACCTGGGAGATTGAGGAAGTTCGGATGAGTTAATGTTCACGGGTAGGCACTTTTGGAACCGAAAGTGCCGTAAGAAAACGTGGTGGCAGCAGGAATTTGCCGTATTAAAATGCGAAGCCACGGCAAATTCCGTTACTGGGCACGTATGCGTGAACAGTAACTCGGATAAGATTCGAACTGGAAATGCCTTTGCAAACTCCTGTATTTTTGGTATAATAAAAACACTTAATTGAAATGTATTTCTGGAAGTATTCGAGCATCTGTTTTTTGTGGGAAGAGAAGATTCCGGGCGTACATGGAAGTGGTCAGGAGGGATTTGGAATGGCGAGAGAAGCAGAAGATAGAAGCACACATATCGTATATGAAAAGGACCGCATTGGAGAAGTGAAAATTGCCGATGAGGTAGTGGCGATCATCGCAGGTCTGGCAGCGACCGAGGTAGACGGTGTCGATTCGATGGCTGGCAATATCACAAATGAACTGGTCGGAAAGCTCGGCATGAAAAATTTGAGCAAGGGCGTGAAAGTGACCGTAACCGAGGATCACGTGATTGTGGATCTGTCCTTAAATATGAAATATGGCTACAGCATCCCGGCAGTCAGTGAAAAGGTGCAGGACAAAGTAAAGACAGCGATTGAAAATATGACCGGTCTGATGGTTCTGGAAGTTAATATTAAGATCGCGGGTGTCAATATGCCGGCGGAAGCATAGCAGGTTTCGTGTTTTCGTAGCTTTTCATTTTCTTAACACAAAATACTCAGTTTGACCTTGACGGGGAAAAAACCGTATGATATGATGAACGCGTTAAAAGGGAGTAGTTATAACCATGTAACCAACAGACCCTGAGGATAGTAAACCTCATGGTTACATGCCTTGTGTAAGTCAGATGGCAGTGTGCTTTTGTAACAAAAAGCGTGTGCCGTATGATTCAAATGTGAGGAACAAGACTTTTAGCATATGTGGATGAAACGTATGCTGAAAGTCTTTTTTGTTTCATAGGAAATTGTGTCCTATGAAACAAAAAACGCTCCGCGAGGATGCGTACTCGCGCGAAGTAGAAACATGTCGCAAGCGACCGCGCTCGGCGCGAGAATGTGCCAAGGCACATTCTTTTCATGTTTCATAGGAAATTGTGTCCTATGAAACAAAAACACTCGCATGGATGCATGTCTGGCGCGAAGCAAGACAGCTGCCAGAGCAGGTGTATCTTGGCAAGGGGCTCCAGGAAACAAGATATTTATGAAGGAAAACAAAATTAACAGGAGGAACAACATGGAATTTTTATGGGAAGGCGTCATGGCGATCACGCCGCAGCAGGTTGTGATGTATCTGATCGGCGGGCTTTTGATCTGGCTGGCGGTCAAAAAGGAATACGAACCGGCGCTGCTTCTGCCGATGGGATTCGGCGCGATCATGGTAAACCTGCCATTATCCGGCGTCATTAACCAGGTGACGGAGGGCATCGGGGAGACACAGGGTATTATACAGTGGCTGTTTGAGACGACGATCAGCGCGTCGGAGGCGCTTCCGATTCTGCTCTTTATCGGAATCGGGGCAATGATTGACTTTGGACCGCTTCTGTCACAGCCGATCATGTTTTTATTTGGTGCGGCGGCGCAGTTTGGCATTTTCTTTGCGATCTGTGCGGCATCGCTGATGGGATTTGAACTCAGGGATGCGGCATCGATTGGAATCATCGGTGCGGCGGATGGACCGACTTCCATTCTGGTTTCCCAGATCATGCATTCCAACTATGTGGGCGCGATCGCGGTGGCGGCGTACTCCTACATGGCGCTGGTGCCAATCATCCAGCCATTTGCGATCCGTCTGGTGACGACGAAAAAAGAACGCCGGATTCACATGACCTACAGTCCGAAAAATGTGTCCAAAACGACCAAGATCGCATTTCCGATTGTGGTTACTATCATTGTCGGACTGATTTCTCCGGCATCGGTGGCGCTGGTCGGATTTCTGATGTTTGGAAACCTGATCCGCGAGTGCGGCGTGCTTCCGGCACTTTCCCAGACGGCACAGAACGAGCTGGCAAACCTGATTACCCTGCTGCTTGGCATCACGATTTCGTTCAGTATGCGTGCGGATGCGTTTGTGCGGGTTGACACACTTCTGATTATGGGAATCGGTCTGATTGCATTTATCTTTGATACGATCGGCGGTGTGCTGTTTGCTAAATTTATGAACCTGTTTTTGAAGACGAAAATCAATCCGATGATCGGTGCGGCGGGCATTTCCGCATTCCCGATGTCCTCACGCGTGGTGCAGAAGCTGGCGATGGAGGAGGAAAAGGGAAATATTATCCTGATGCATGCGGTCGGCGCCAATGTATCGGGGCAGATCGCCTCGGTCATCGCGGGCGGACTGGTTATTAAGCTGGTAAGCCAGTATTTGTAATATAGGTCTGTCGGGCAGATAAAATGGAAAAGGAAGGCTGCACTTGAATGATGAAAAATCAAGAGACAGCCAGTGCACTGATTGAGATGGAGGAAAATATCGGATGTGGAATAATTTTTTGATTTCGCTGGCAATTATGGGAAAAGGAATGGCAGGAATTTTCGTCGTTGTCCTGATTATTACGGCAGTGGTGCTGATTTTAGGTAAGTTAAAGTAAAATATAAATTGGAAAAAGTATCTTTCTTTTTTCTTTCAGTTTTATGCAGTTCGTTGACATTCGACAGAGGTAAATCTATAATAGAAACATTGTTTGTAAGAGTTTGAAAGGGCCAGAAGGAGACATGAGAATGAGTCAACGAAATAAAATTCAGCGCCTGCTGCGAAAAGGCGCTTTGGCAACTTGTTTATCCCTGTCAGTTGTGTGCAGCAGCTTATCGGCAGTTACAGCGTATGCAGGACCGGCGGATGATCCGGCAGCGGCAGCACCAGTGATCGGACCGGGCGGTCCGGGAACCACGAACGCGAATGCGGGACAGCAGGCGGATAATTCCTATTATAATCAGACGTTATCCAATCCGGTTGTCAATCCGGTGGACAAGTATTCCTATAGCCAGATGGTAAACGATATTTCGGCGCTGGCAAGCCGTTATCCGGGAACAGTGACCGTGAAATCGATTGGAAAATCGGCGGACGGACGTGATATCTACGATGTGATTGTCGGCAATCCGAACGCATCCAAGAAGATTTTGTTCCAGGGGGCGATTCATGCCAGAGAGTATATCGTTGTACCGCTGATGATGCAGCAGCTCGAGTATCTGGCAGCTGGATTTACGAATAATGGTACCTATATGACGCAGCCGCTTTCTAATATATTGGGACAGGTGGCATTTCATTTTGTGCCGATGCTGAATCCGGATGGAGTTACGATCAGCCAGATGGGCGAGAATGGTATCCAGTCGGAGGAACTGCGCCAGACGATGCAGGCGGCGTACGCGGCGGACAAGGCATCCAGCCGGACAACGGTCAGCTATGAAGAGTATATGAGACGCTGGAAGGCGAATGCACGCGGTGTCGATCTGAACTATAACTTTGCAGCAAACTGGGAGGGAATCAATGTGTCTTTAACTCATCCGTCTGCAAATGGTTATAAGGGAACCAACCCACTGTCAGAGCCGGAGAGCCAGGCAATCGCGAACCTGATTCAGGGAACGGGATTCAATGCGGTTATCAACTATCATGCGATGGGAAATGTGATTTACTGGGATACACAGAACAACCAGAAAGCGGCAGAGTCCAAGGCGCTGGCAAACGCTGTTCATGCCTTGAATGGTTATTCCGTTCTTGGAAGCAAGGGCGTCGGCGGCTTGAAGGACTGGCTGCAGCAGGCAGCAGGCATCCCTGGTATCACGATCGAGGTAGGACGTTCCACCTGCCCGGTATCTTTCTCGGAATATCCGGCGATCTGGAACCAGAATAAGGCAGTCCCGGCAACGCTGGGATATTATGTGGCGACACATTGATGATGGAATAAAATGAAGATTAGATAGAAAAAGGATGTGCGACTGGAGTTGGAAGTGGTCGTGCATCCTTTTTTGTTGTGTAAGAATAAAGAGTTAGTGTTTGTGAGTTGGTTCACTATTTGGGTTATCAGTTCTTCCTATGAAATAAAAAATGCTCCGCGAGGATGCGCAGTGATTCTGATAGGAATATGTCAGCTTCGCTGACCAGAATCACGCGCCAAGTCTCACGGACGTTCGACTTGAAATGAAAAATTTTGCATGATTGACTTTGACGAATAAAATCCTTATAATAAAACCAAGAACAAAGAAACCAAGAAAACGAGAATACAAAGAAAAAATAGACATATAATAAAAAAGAGGGAGTGAAGCATGTCAACATCGGTAATAGAAAGAGGCAATACAAAGATGAATCGGAAAATTCTCAGTATTTCGTCCAAAAGGCAGGTGACGATTCCACAGAAGTTTTATCAGTTACTCGGTTTTGGGGATGAGGCAGAATGTGTGATGCGTGATGGAGAGCTGATTATTCGTCCTATTAAGGTATCGTCAGGCGGTGAATTTGCAGAACAGATTTTAGCAGAGCTGATCAGGGAAGGTTTATCTGGAGAAGAACTTCTGACAGAATTTAAAAAGCGTCAGGCGCAAATGAGACCGGCAGCGGAGGCGATGCTAACGAAAGCAGAAGAGATTGCAGAGGGAAAAGCAGATTATACAACTTATGAGGATATTTTTGGAATGGAGGATTAGTTTATGCTGCCAGTTCGATTTAATCCTCCTGCCGCAAAGTACATTAAGAAGCTGAAGGACAAGAAGTTAAAAAGACTTTATCAGGAGGCAGTTGATAAGATTTGTGAAGATTATACAGTTGGGGAACTAAAAACTGGAGATTTAGCCGGGTTTTATGGTTATGATATCTATTATAATAAAACGAATTATGAACTTGCATATACCGTTGAATGGGTAGATGGAGAAATGATAATCGTTGTTATGGCTGGAACAAGAGAAAATTTTTATGATGAATTGAAGCGTTACATAAAAAAGTGACATACTGGGAAAGAACGTGCGATTGAAAGTAGAGACTGACAATGACATGTTCTATTTTTGAGCATTTCCCTCTTTGCTTTGGAACAAATCGACAAAAACAGGAAACTAAAATTATACAAAATGGAAAATATATTCTTTTTATAAAAATATGGTTTGCAAATTCTGAAATACGATTTTATATAAAATCACAAAAGGGACATTAATTAGAGATGTACAACTGAACACCCGATAAAACAGGGCTGCCGTTATTCCTCAAACGGCAGCTCTTCTTTTCGCAAAAATGTCCGGATCGACTCGTCCCACTCGCGTTCCAGCGTCTTGTCTAACGTAAATTGGTTGAGCGACAGCCCGGTGACACAGCTTAAATGCTGGTTTTCATAATGAATATTTAAGAACAGTCCGCCGACCTGCTCCGGGAGCCATTGGCTTTTGCGGGCGGTCAGAAACTGTTCGGTGGCAGCTTTCGGAAGCTTCAAAATGATGGAGAAGCGCTCCGGAAGCTTTTTTCCTTTTATTAGGGAAAAACAGAACGGGCGCAGAGTTTTCCAGGTTGAATATTCTTCAATCTGCCCCTCGGCACGCTCTTCTTCGGAATAAAAGCTTTTATGGACGCGTCCGTCGATGGAGAAGGTGTTGAACGTCACGATCTCCGCTTCCTTAAGCAGAAAGCGGTCAAATGTCTCTCCGATGAACAGTTTCTTGGTAAATAATTTTATATCACAGATATTGCAGGCAATCATATGTGTCCTCGCTGAGATGGTAAATTCGTTATTTTCTGTGTAATGTAGAAACAATAACGTAGATTCTATTTTATCGCAGGCGGGAAGGGGACGCAAGTGACTTCTTATTGGCAAGACGGAGAATTTTAAAATCTTATTAGCACTCAACAAAAATGAGTGCTAATTTTCTATTGACATCTTGGAACGCTGGTATTAAAATAAGAGTCACGGTGATGGAAAATCACAAAAAAAGAATTTTATAAGTGTATATTTATGTAGCTGGATAGCAGGATTGGACGCGGCAGAGTGAAACTGCCAGACTCCATTTCCGGGAGCGGATATCCACTGTATTTTGCAATCAAAAGGAGTGTATAGATATGGCAGCAAAAACAGGAAGTTTATCAATCAACAGCGAGAATATTTTCCCGATTATTAAGAAATGGCTTTATTCCGATCATGATATTTTCTATCGTGAGCTGATTTCCAACGGATGCGACGCGATCACGAAGCTGAAAAAGCTGGCGCTGATGGGCGAGTATGAGGAGCCGGGGGAGACGGAGTATAAGATTCAGGTTACCGTTAATTCCGAGGACAAGACGATCACCGTCGAGGATAATGGTATCGGTATGACTGCCGAGGAAGTGGAAGAGTACATTAACCAGATTGCATTTTCCGGTGCACAGGATTTCCTGGCAAAATATAAGGACAAAGCAAACGAAGACCAGATCATCGGTCATTTCGGTTTGGGTTTCTATTCTGCATTCATGGTAGCGGACAAGGTTACGATCGATACTCTTTCTTATAAGAAAGACGCAGAGCCGGTTCACTGGGAGTCTGAGGGCGGCACTGAGTTTGCGATGGATAAGGGCGATAAGGAAGGCAATGGTACCAAGATTGTCCTTTATTTAAATGAAGACAGCACTGAGTTCTGCAATGAGTATCGCGCACGTGAAGTCATCCAGAAGTACTGCTCTTTCATGCCGGTTGAGATTTACCTGAAAAATGCAACGGCAGAGCCGGAGTATGAGACGATCGAGAAGGATCAGCTGACCGACAAGGACACCATCGTTGAGACGGTGGTCGAGGAAGCAAAGACCGAGGAAAAGGAGAAAGAGGACGGCACAAAAGAGACCGTGGAGGTATCTCCGAGAACCGAGAAATATAAGATCCTGAAACGTCCGGTGGCACTGAATGACATTCACCCGCTGTGGAACAAGCATCCGAACGAGTGTACCGAGGAAGAATACAAAGAATTTTACCGCAAGGTATTTATGGATTACAAGGAACCGCTGTTCTGGATTCATTTGAACATGGATTATCCGTTCAACCTGAAAGGTATTCTGTACTTCCCGAAGATCAACATGGAGTACGAGAGCATTGAGGGCACCATCAAGCTGTACAACAACCAGGTATTTATCGCGGATAATATCAAGGAAGTTATTCCGGAGTTCCTGATGCTCTTAAAGGGCGTGATCGACTGCCCGGATCTGCCGTTGAATGTATCGAGAAGTGCGCTGCAGAATGATGGATTTGTAAAGAAAATTTCCGATTACATCACCAAGAAGGTAGCGGACAAGCTGACTGGTATGTGCAAGACTGACCGGGAGACCTATGAGAAATATTGGGACGATATCGCTCCATTTATCAAATTTGGCTGCTTAAAGGATCAGAAATTTGCTGAGAAGATGGATGATTACATCATCTACAAGAACCTGGACGGAAAATATCTGACGCTGAAAGACTGCATGGATAAGGCGAAAGAGGAAGGTCATGAGAACCAGATCTACTATGTAACAAATGAGAAAGAGCAGAGCCAGTACATCAACATGTTCAAGGCAAACGGACAGGATGCGATCATCATGTCTCACAGCATTGATAATCCATTCATCAGCCAGGAAGAGCAGAAGCATGAGAACCTGAAATTCCTGCGTATTGATGCCGATGTCAATGACACGCTGCGCGAGGAAGTGAAGGAAGAGGACAAGGAAGCGCTCAAGAAACAGGAAGAGACGCTGACAGAGACTTTCAAGAAAGCACTGGGCGATGATAAGCTGCAGGTAAAGGTTGAGAAGCTGAAGGATGCTGAGATTTCTTCGATGATCACCCTGTCGGAGGAAACACGCCGTATGCAGGATATGATGAAGATGTACAACATGGGCATGGACGCGTCGATGTTCGGCGGCAGCGGTCAGGTGCTGGTACTCAACGCGAACAACAAGCTCGTTCAGTACGTCTTAGAGCACACGGATGGCGAGAATACGCCGAAGATCTGCGAACAGCTCTACGACCTGGCACAGCTCAGCCACGGTTCCCTGACACCGGAGCGCATGACGAAGTTTATCGCACGGTCGAATGAGATTATGAGTATGATGCTGAACTAAGGGCGTCTGGTTTAGGACTGTTTTATATAGGAAAATATGTTAAAATATCATATATGATATAATAACGGAGCTGCTGCACGTAAATGTGGCAGCTCTTTTATTACCTGTCGTAAGAGAGCAAATGGGATTCACTATTTCACGAATTTAGTATTTATGATAGAATAGGAGCACTTAGCAAGGGTTTTTCAGATTTGACGGGGAGGTGCGTGTATGTTTGGAATCGGAGGATGGAAACAGGTTGGCGCGACGTTTGATATGAAACGGCAGGCGGCGATCCGGGAGCAGCTGGAACAGGCGGGAATTGAGTATCAGGTCAAGGTGCAGAACCGTCTGAAAGCGGGCGTGTTTTCCGGCAATCAGCGGGCGAGGCTGGGAAGTGCGGGAGAAAATGCGGCATCGGAACGGGAATATCTGTTTTATGTGCAGAAAGCAGAGGAGGAAAAGGCGCGACGTGTGATAGAAAGCGCCGGAAGATAAAACAGGTATTTTCTGGGAATGAAAGGCCTGAATGACGAAGGAGAGAAAATGGGAGAGGGAAACTGGAACGAATCGGATCTTTGGCAGCAGGAGGCAGAAGAAAATGGTCTGCAAACGGAACCTGAGCTGCAGAATGCGGTTCAGAGTCCGAAACAAATCCGAAAAACCTGCCGCCGCGAGGTGCGCCGTGTCTGCAATGTCCTCGGCTGGGCGCTGGCATTTTTCAGCGTGATGACGGTGCTTGTCAGCATACTTCTGGAAGTGGCTGGCAACGTATGGGCGGACGGAGGCGTGATCAGTACGTTTTTGAACCGGATGGTAAATGCAGCGTGGTATGAAGACGGTGGAAGCACGCTGGTCATCTATGCGCTGGTTCTTCCATTCGTATTTTTAATTCTGCGCCTTGTCCCGGAAGAACGGGCAGAGAAAATGAAGATTAGTTTCCTGCAGTTCTGTATGTTTTTTATTTTGGCACAGGGATTTGGAACTATCTTTAACCTGCTGGGAAATGCAATCAATGATGCGGTGGCGGCAAGTAGCGGCGGCGATGCATCCGCGATGAACCCGGTCAACGAGATGCTGGATTCGCTCTCGCCGGTAATGATTTTATATGTAGGGTTTTTAGGACCAATTATTGAGGAATATATCTTTCGATGGAAACTCTTAAACCGATTGCGCCGTTTTGGCGATAAGGCGGCGATCACCTACACGGCGCTGATGTTTGGTCTGATGCACGGAAATGTGACGCAGTTTCTCTATGCGGCGGTGATTGGCGTGGTTCTGGGGTATGTGGCGGTGAAGACGGGACGGATGCGTTATAACTGTCTGCTGCATATTCTGATCAACAGCTGGTCGTTAGTGATAGCGATGCTTGGAACACAGGATACGCTGCTGCCGCTGTTTATCACGTTTCTGATGACCGGGTTTATGGGCTGCACGATCATCGGGGCGTTTGTTCTGCTGATTTTCAATTTCCGGAAAATCCGGCTGTCCGATGGGGCACTCCCAGAGGGAGTGAAATTCCGCAATATATGTGGGGCAATGTATGGGAATCTCGGAACAGTGGCATTTATTCTGGTAAGTTTGATTACGATGGCGTTTTTCTTGTCGAGATGATGTGGTGGTCAGTTGCTGTTCACAAGTAGGCACTTTTGGAAGTGAAAGTGCCGTAAGATAACGTGGTGGCAGCAGGAATTAGTTGTATTTAAATGCGAAGCCACGGTAAAATCTGTTACTGGGCACGTGTGCGTGAACAGTAACACTGTTCATGTGTTTGTCATGTATTTCAGCATGTATTTCACGGGATTATGCTTGACTTCCTACTGTGTGATTACTATAATAAATAGTAATGAATACTACGTGATGTGAATTGCGTAACGGGAGGACGTTATGTTATATAAAATTATTGGTGACAGCTGCATGGATTTGACGGAGGAACTGAAATTGGATCCGCATTTTCAGATGATTCCGCTGACCCTGCAGATAGGGGATTACAAGGTAACGGATGATGAGACATTTAACCAGAAGGAGTTTCTGGCAAAGGTAAAGGCAAGTTCCGAGTGCCCGAAGACGGCGTGTCCATCGCCGGAGAGCTTCAAGGAAGCATTTGAGGGCGAGGCAGAATATATTTTCGTGGTAACGCTTTCGAACCATCTGAGCGGCTGCTACAACTCGGCGACTTTGGCAAAACGCCTTTATGAGGAAGAGAACGGAACGGACGGGAAGAAGATTGCAGTCATTGATTCCCTGTCGGCGTCGGCGGGCGAGTTAAATATTGCGCTGTTCATCCGGGATCTGTGCGAGAAAGGTCTTCCGTTTGAGGAGATCTGCAGGCAGACGGAGGCATATCGGGATTCGATGAACACGTATTTCGTCATTGAGACGCTTGATTTCTTAAAGAAAAATGGCCGTCTGACCGGTTTGACGGCTTTTATCGCGTCGGCGCTGAATATCAAGCCGGTTATGGGCGCGGACAGCGGTACGATCATCAAGCTTGATCAGGCGCGCGGCATGACCCGGGCGCTCGACCGGATGGCGGAGATTGCGTGCAAAGAGGGCGGCGATACCGCAAGCAAACGTCTGGTGATCGCACACTGTAATAACCCGGAACGTGCTGAGCACGTGAAAGAGATCATGTGTAAACGGGCAAACTTCCGTGAGGTAGTGATCACGAATACGGCTGGCGTTGCAACCGTGTATGCGGGCGACGGCGGAATCATTATGACACTGTAGGGAGAAAGAGTGGGTGATGACAGCTGGAAAGGTGGAAAACGCCGGACAGCTGCGATTGATTGAGGAAAAATGAAGCATACATTTTTTAGTAAATGCACGAAAATGCCGTTCAGATACCGGACGGCATTTCTTTTATCCAGAATTGGAAATTTGACAATTTTGGCAGGAATGACGCTTTTGCTTGGCGGATGCCAGGCGGGAGGTTCCATATGGAAAGAGACAATCTCATTGGAGCCAAAAGACAAAACGGTATCGGAAGAAACGCTTGATCCGGAAACAGATATAGACGGGCAGGTGGAGTCAGAACAGGTAGATGGCGCGGAACTGGGGGTGGAAATGCAGGGGCAGGACGAATCTGGCAAACTTGAGGCAGAACCGGGAGAAAATGATTCAAATGAGTGTTCGCTTCTGTTTGCCGGAGATATCTATTTTTCCAACCATGTTTTAAATGCCTACGACCGTGTGGGAGGTATCGGTGGCGTCCTCGGAGAGAGTTTGCGGGAGACGATCGCGGAGTCTGATATTTTTATGGCAAACCTGGAATTTCCGTTCAGCGACCGGGGAACACAGGCGGCGGATAAACAGTTTACGTTCCGGGTATCGCCGTCCCGCGTGTCTATTTTACAGGAGATCGGATCAGACATCGTGACGGTGGCGAACAACCATGCGCTAGATTACGGCACGGACGCACTGCTGGACACGTGCGATACGCTGGACAGTGCCGGGATTTTGCATGTTGGGGCGGGAAAAAATCTGGAAGAGGCGAAACAGCCGCAGATCATTGAGAAAAATGGAAAAAAGATTGGTTTTCTGGGCGCGTCGCGCGTCTTTCCGACGGGCGGATGGGCGGCAGGATCGTCGCATCCGGGCATGTTTTCGGCGTATGACACGGCTTCGGTCGTGCAGGAGATCCAGAAGGTAAAGAAAGAGTGTGATTATCTGGTTGTCTATGTCCACTGGGGTATCGAGCGGAACACGCAGCCAGAGGCGTACCAGCGGGAGATGGGACATCAGTACATCGACGCGGGCGCTGATCTGGTGGTTGGCAGCCATCCACATGTGCTGCAGGGGATTGAGCTGTATCATGGAAAATGGATTCTGTACAGTCTGGGAAATTTTGTGTTCGGAAGTTCGATTCCGGAGACAATGCTGGTGCAGGCGTCGCTAGATGCACAGGGAGAGACGGCGCTTTCGATTGTGCCTGCAACTTCATCTGCCGGATATACGAGAGAGCTGGATGTGGGGAAGAAAGAGGCGTTTTACCAGAAGATACAGGGGCTTTCGGACGGCGTGCAGATTGATGAGAATGGAAAGGTGCAGGTGCAGTAAAATCAATTCGTGAAATCCTGCCCCTGAAAACACCCGCTTTCCCGCAGTGCCTTGGAAAACGTATTCAAAAACGCCCGCTTATTTCCACTCCATTCCGGTGCGACCAGCAATTTTTTCGGTCCATCGCCGCTGATCCGGTGGATGACCATATCGGGCGGCAGCAGGCGGATACATTCGATCAGCAGCTCAATGTATTCGTCCATTGAAAAGACCGGAAAAGGTGCCTGTTCGTAGAGCTCTGCCAGCTTCGTGCCGCGTAAAATGTGGAGAAGCTGAAGTTTGATGCCGTCGATAGCAGGCTGGAAATCGGCCAGATAGCGGACGGTATCGAGCATCTGAGCTTTCGTTTCATCAGGCAGCCCCAGAATGACATGGACGATGACGGTCAGACCGGCGGATTTCAGTTCACGGACGGCAGTTTCAAAGACCGGGAGGGAATAACCGCGCTGGATGCGCGCGGCACTTTCCTCATGGATGGTCTGAAGTCCCAGTTCCACCCAAACCGGTTTTCGGCGGTTTAAGCGGGCGAGAAGCTCCAGGACATCCGGCGGCAGGCAGTCCGGGCGGGTTCCGATGGACAGGGCAGCCACGTCCGGGTGGGCGATTGCTTCGGAAAAAAGCGGCTCCAGATAGGAGATGGGCGCATAGGTATTTGTGTAGGACTGGAAATATGCGACATATTTTCCACCCTTTATTTTATTTGCGACACGCGCCTTTGCCGCTTCGATCTGTTCGGTCACGGAGGTGTGAGCCGGCTCTGCAAAATCGCCGGAACCGCCGTGGCTGCAGAAAATACAGCCGCCCGTTCCCAGCGTACCGTCCCGGTTGGGACAGGTCATGCCGCCGTCGAGCGCCAGCTTATAGATTTTCTGCCCAAATTGGTCTTTCAGCCATGCATTTAACGAATAGTAAGGGCGGCCGTCGGAGTAGCAGCGGGGCATGGAGGAATCCGGCTGTTTGCCGGAGGTGGTGGATGCAGGATGGAATGTTTCGGGTAATGATAGGTATGTTTGAGTGGTTTGCTTCATACGGACTCCTGTGTTTTACTATATAAATGAAAGCTTACCAGAACCACAGCATTTTGTAAATACACGAAAGAATATCGTATTGAGGCATTTTGAGGAAAATGATATAATGAGCGCAGAAGAAAAGAATGCGGCTGCGAAGCAGACATATTCTTTTCTTGCGCCATTAACGAACGAACAGCCATGCGAAGCAGGGCGGTAGAGCGCGATAGCGCGGGTTCGTGAGTTATGATATAATACATACAAGAAGTCAGATTAAATCAAAATATCTGAAATCATAATCATATAAAGGAAACAATTGTTCACGGGTAGGCACTTTTGGAACCGAAAGTGCCGTAAGAAAACGTGGTGGCAGCAGGAATTTGCCGTATTAAAATGCGAAGCCACGGCAAATTCCGTTACTGGGCACGTATGCGTGAACAGTAACT
>ERZ791809.378-NODE-378-length-33494-cov-22.719908_pt1 | contig 33494 bp, 36 predicted proteins | sample MGYA00509946_ERZ791809 | MGnify/ENA primary metagenome ERZ791809 (study PRJEB30046, sample SAMN00791993) | human gut metagenome | study: EMG produced TPA metagenomics assembly of the A metagenome-wide association study of gut microbiota in type 2...
CATGCGGTTTTGCAGGCATATTCAAACAAATAGGAGTGATAGGGGATTCTTTGGCGTCGGGTGAGTTCGAAAGCCACGACGAAAACGGCAGCATAGTTTATACCGATATGTACGAGTATTCGTGGCCCGCTGTTTTGGAGCGCATTACGGGGACGAAGTACAACAATTATTCTCGCGGCGGAATGACCGCGCGCGAGTATATGCAAAGTTGGGCGGATGCAAACGGATTTTGGCAATGGAATCAAGCGTATATCATTGCGCTGGGCAACAACGATTCGTTTGTCTGCGGACATCCGTTGGGAAGCGTCAAGGACGTTAACGCAGAATGTCCGCAGGATAACGCCGATACGTTTTTCGGCAATATGGGCAAAATCGTTTGCAAACTTAAAACGATCGAGCCAAATGCGCGTATTTTTGTCGTTACTCCGCAACTTCGCGGTGAAGCCTGCGATAAAGATATTCGTTATATCGCAAGCGAACTTGCCAAATTGTGCGATATGTTTGACTTTACATACTTGCTGGATATGACTGCGCATGCGCCCGTATACGATGCCGAAATGCGTAAATCGTTCGGGCTGGGCTTCCATCCGAACCCGATGGGGTACTATGCTTACGCATTGATGGTGGCTAATTATATCGATTACGTTATACGTAGTAACCCTCGGGAATTTGCAACGATACCGTTTGTCGGTACGTCGCTTAAAAACAAAGATTACAAATAGTATGTATTTGCTGAAATGCACAATTAACTAAACTTGTAGATGTTTTCATTGCAAGCTTACAACAATTTATACTAAATATATAACCGTTTTGGGGACGAATGTATTTGAGCATTCGTCCTTTCTGTTATGATTGACAAAGAAAATGCGATTTGTATGATAATTTAGCTGAAATGAAAAGTTAAAGTCCACATAGGTAGGGAAAGTACTGGTGCTAAGCCTGTAAGGAATTCTGAGAGGGAAAAGCCTAAGTGGGAAGATACCATTACAAATCGAATGCTTCACTGGTCATATACACCTGAGCAGAAGGAAGAGCTTAAGATGGCTCTTGCTGCAGGAGTTCCGAAAGCGACGATTCTTACTTACTTCTATCCGGAGGTAACTGTGGAGAAGATGAGTTCTTATCGGCAAAAACAATAAAAAAGAGATCGCATAGATACAGGAGCTGTGTTATACTGTGTCTATGCGAGATTAAAGAAACTTACAAATCGGAATTTCATGAAATGTTAAGAGGAAGCTAATGAGAATGATTGTAGATAAAAAGAAATCAATAGCATTAATTATTATTTTGGTTACAATTGTTGTTATTATTTTTTGTGGTCGATATTATTTTGCACACAATAAAAGTTATAAAAATGAGGCAATTGAAAAAGGAGATTATATATATCTTAATGGAGTTAGATATTCTCAAACGTCGGAACTAGAAAATTATAAAATATCAAATGTGGTAATTTGTACATCTGATAGTGGGAGAAAATTATATGAGATAGAAGAATATCCTGATTATGAATATATTGCGGGATATTATGCATGGGACGGCGTAATATATAAAAAAGATGAAACAGACAGATAACTTCAAGTTTGCAGAACTAATAGAGAAATAACATATAAAACAATAAATATGCCACCACAATTCCGACCACAATTCCGTAATGATTAATGCTTGAAAGTCTCCTGAAAGAATGCTATAATACTGAGCGTAAAATTTGAGTGGACTTTTCCGGATTCGGTCATCTTTTTGCCACACAGCTATCTTGTGATAGCCGTGTGGCTTTTTTGTTGTCTGCATACTGGAAAATCTGGCAGAACGGAGGATGGAAGCTGCCGGACACTTTGTGGAGAGGAGGGAAAGTATGCAGACCAATAATAAAATGGCGGTCGCTCCTGTTGGAAAGCTCATCTGGCAAATGTCGATACCGCCGCTGATTTCCATGTTCCTGCAATATTCCTATAACCTGATAGACAGCGCGTTTGTGGCGCGGTTGAGTGAGAATGCATTGACCGCTGTTTCTCTGTCATTCCCGATTACAACATTGATGAATGCGGCGTCTATCTGGATCGGTGTCGGCGTGAATGTGCTGATAGCAGGGTATCTTGGACAGAAAAAGCAGGATGAGGCAAATGCAACTGTCACACATGGATTGTTACTGGCTTTTGGAATAGGTGCTTTGCTCAACCTTATGTCATTACTGATTATGAAATCCTATTTTCGGGCATTCACCAATAATGAAGAAATTTATCAGCTGAGCATCGCCTATATGAGTGTGTGCTCCTTCATGCAAATTCCCAATATGGTGCATATCGCCATCCAGAAGATGATACAGGCCACCGGGAACATGGTCGCTCCCATGTGGTTCCAGATCGCGGGTGTGGTCGTTAACTTCGTGTTCGACCCCATTCTGATTTTTGGGATTGGTATTTTCCCGGCTATGGGAATCCGCGGCGCTGCGGTAGCTACCGTTGCAGGCTATCTGATGTCCATGATTTTGGCATTTGCTTTACTGCTGGGCAAAAAGCAGAAAGTGCAGGTGAAAATCAAAGGCTTTCATTTGAAAAAGCAGATGATCTACCGTATTTTTGCCTTTGGCCTGCCATCTTTTATCATGAACGCCCTCAGTTCGTTTGTGGTGACCTTTGTCAATCTGTTTTTGGTGGCGTATTCCAATACGGCAATCGCTTTCTTCGGCGCATATTTTAAGGTGCAGCAGCTGATTGTTATGACGGTAAACGGCTTGATTCAAGGCTGTTTGCCTGTCATGCGGTTTAACTACGGCGCAGGCAACAGCGAACGGCTGCATTCAGCTTTCCGATATGGAACTGTTTTGGTCACCGGCATGATGATACTGGGGACGTTGGCTGTCCTCCTCTTTCCGGCGCAGATTCTGGGATTGTTTACGGCGTCGGAAGCCATGCGCTCCTTTGGAATCTCCGCCATGCGGATCATGGCGGCAAGCTATCTGTTTTGCGGCCTTTCTACGATGATTTCCACCTATTTTCAGACCACAGAAAAAGTAGGGTCCAGCATGGCAATCCAATTATGCAGGCAAATGCTTTTCCTTGTGCCTGCCCTGTGGTGTCTGGACAAATTGTTCCAGCTGAACGGAATCTGGCTTGCATTTCCGGTTGCGGAAACCGCCACTTTGCTCGTTGCACTTGTGATGATGGCATGGCATCGACGCAAAAATATCTCATAACGTGTTTTGCGAAGGAGGAATTATGAACGACACTTTCATGAAAGAGAAACCGATATTGCCGCTGATTTTATCCATGACCCTGCCTATGGTTTTATCCATGCTGGTTAATTCTCTATACAACATTGTGGACAGCTTTTTTGTCGCGCAGATCAGCGAGGAAGCGATGACGGCGTTATCACTGGTTTACCCGGTTCAAAATTTTATCAATGCGGCTGGAATTGGGTTTGGTGTTGGGATTAACGCAGTGATTGCCTTCTATCTGGGCGCGGGAGATCACGAAAAAGCAGATCAGGCTGCCACACAGGGACTTGTGCTTGCCGTGATTCATGGCGTTGTTATGACAGTCTGCTGTATCGCAATTATGCCGGTTTTTCTGCGGATGTTCACTGCATCCGAAGCGGTCATTGAACTTGGCGTCCGCTATTCTGCCGTTGCGTTCGGCTTTACACTCATTGTTACCGTCAGCATGATGTTTGAGAAACTGTTCCAGGCAGTAGGAAACATGAAAACGACCATGATCAGCCTGATGTGCGGGTGCATCACAAACATTGTCTTGGACCCCGTTCTGATTTTTGGCTATGGCCCATTCCCGGAAATGGGGATTGAAGGCGCAGCGCTGGCCACCGGCATCGGGCAGGTCCTGACGCTTGCGATTTATCTGGTCATCTACTTTGTGCGGCCCATTCGCGTGCATATCCGCAGGCAGCACATTCTGCCCGGCAAAAAGATGGTCATAAAGCTGTATTCCATCGGCATTCCCGCAACCCTGAATCTTGCACTTCCGTCACTTTTGATTTCGGCGCTCAATGCGATTTTGGCCGCCTATTCCGAGGTGTATATCCTGGTTTTGGGGATCTATTACAAATTGCAGACCTTTATCTATCTGCCAACGAATGGCATTGTGCAGGGGATGCGCCCCCTGATTGGCTATAACTACGGCGCGGGGGAGCACAAACGTGTCAGCCAGATTTATCAGATCGTTTTGTGCATGAGTGGCATCATTATGGTGTTTGGGACAGTAATATGTCTGCTGATCCCCGGACAGTTGATGGGGCTGTTTACCCACACAAAAGCGACGATTCAGGCCGGGGAAACCGCCTTACGCATCATCGGGGCCGGGTTTATCGTCTCGGCGGTTTCTGTTACATCTTCCGGCGCATTGGAGGGACTTGGGAAAGGAACTCCCTCCTTACTGATTTCCCTTTGCCGGTATGTAGTGGTCATCATCCCGGCTGCGTTTTTACTCAGCAGGTTTTTCGGAGCGGTTGGCGTCTGGAATGCGTTTTGGATCACGGAAGTGATTACTGCGATCATTTCCCTTGTCATTTACCGCAAGGCAATCACAGGCCCGTGACGGCGGCCCGAAAGGAATGAATGCCTATACTATTTCAAGTGGCATTTTCCCGAAATATTTGAATGGAGAAAATATCATCTCCGTTCCGCTTGCAGAAAATGAAACAATGCATATTGGATATGTGCTGAATGAAAATCAGGAATTAAATGAACTTGGAAAAAGCTATCTGGAAGAATTATGGAAATATGCTCCAGCCAATCCATAGTCGTATGCTATGGATAATCATATAAAATAGGTGTTATGTATGTACCGCTGTTTGCTGATATAATAACAGCAGAAAGGTGGTTGATGATTATGCCTATGGCGGTACTGCGCAATTTTCTGATTTATTGCGTTATAAATGCCTTTACTTCGGGACCGGGAAATATTCTGGCATTAAATACCGTAACAAACTATGGATATAAAAAAGGAAAGCCGCTGTTCTTTGGAATTTTTGCAGGCTACTATGTAGTGCAAATCTTATGCGCAATTTTTGTATATGGGGTTAGTTCTTTGCTTCCAAATGCAATGGAAGTGATGAAGTACATCGGAGCAGCCTATATCCTGTGGCTTGCGATTCATATTGCTTTCAGTAAGTCGTCAACAGAAAACGCAGAGCAATCGGCATCGTTTCTGAAAGGCTTCATGCTGCAATTTGTCAATGTGAAGATCTATATGTTCGGAGTTACCTCACTAACGGGTTATGTTGTAGGATATATGTCCTCTTTTCCGGCTTTGCTGTTTTTTGAGCTGGTTATTGCAACAATCGGAACGATCGCAACCTGTACTTGGACTGGCTTGGGCGTACTGATTCAGAAGTTTTATCTGCGGCATTTTCGTGTTATTAACATTATCCTTGCACTAACATTACTGGAGTGTATTTGGGGAATGTTAAGATAATTGTTGTTTTGAGAGCAATTCTAATTAACAAATTCAAGTTTGACGAGGTAAATGTAATGAATGAATTAGTATTTAGAAATCTATCCGAAGATGCAAAACGACAAATATGTGCATGGAAATATGGCGGAGAATACGATTTGTATAATCTTCCTTCTTATGAAGAAATGCAAGTTCGACAGATAGGATTCATGAATCCCCAAAGGGAAAAAAATTATTATGGTTTTTGGGATGAAAGCATATTGGTAGGATTTGTCAATATATTGGAGGAAAAAGAAGAGGTATTTATTGGAATAGGCGTAAATCCTGATTTGTGTAATAAACATTATGGTCAACGAATGCTCTTGATTACTTATGAGATTTCAAAAAAGTTATATCCTAACAAACCGTTGTATCTGGAAGTTCGTACATGGAATATCAGAGCGGTAAAGTGCTATCAAAAAGCAGGATTTAGGATTGATGGACAAGCTTATGAGTTGACAACAGGAATTGGTACTGGAACATTCTATCGAATGATAAGAGAATAGGTTAAGTTCTTATCTCCATAAACGGTATACTTGTTCCGCAGTATCCGCCAGGTTTCTCTTCGCATTTTCATTCTTCATGGCTTCTTCCAGCGTGGTAATGCCTCGTAAAACTGGGAAGAATGCGTCAATTCCATGCTCGTTACATTCTCTTGCATCCCGTTCTACCGATCCTGCAAATGCGATCACTGTCTTTCCGTATTTTTTAGCCAGCTTTGCTACTCCAATCGGTGCTTTTCCCATCGCCGTCTGTCTGTCCAGTCTTCCTTCTCCCGTAACTACCAGATCCGCATCTTTGATATATTCTTCCAGCTGTGTCTCCTCCAGTACGATCTTGATCCCGGATTCCAGCACTGCATTGGTAAATGTTAAAAATGCGAATCCCAGTCCTCCGGCAGCTCCGGTTCCGGCCTGTTTTGCATTTGCTTTCGGAAATTTTTCTTTTGCCAGTGCCGCATAATATGCCAGCCATTTGTCCATCTGCATGATCATAGATGGCGTTGCTCCTTTCTGCGGTCCGTAAACAGCACTTGCTCCCTGCTCTCCACACAGCGTATTTGTTACATCACACGCAATCCGGAACTCACATTCTTTCAGTTCTGGTATCACATAGGTATCCGTGATCGTCTCCAGTTCTTCCAGACCTCTTGCACCAAATGGTACCGGCTGTCCATTCTTGTTCATGAATCCGAATCCAAGTGCCTGCAGCATCCCGATACCTCCGTCATTCGTTGCACTGCCTCCGATTCCGATGATAAATCTTCTACAGCCTTTTCCAATCGCATCTTTGATTACTTCCCCGACACCGTAAGTCGTTGTGTAAAGTGGATTCTTCTTTTCATCCGGCACCAGTGTAATTCCCGCTGCTCCTGCCATCTCAATTACTGCCGTCTTGCTGCTTTCAATGATTCCATATTCACAGACTACCGGTGTTCCAAGTGGTCCCGTCACCTGAATCTCCTGTTTTATGCCATTCATTCCGGCAACAAGCGCGTCTACCGTTCCTTCGCCTCCGTCTGCCAGCGGTCTGATCTGCACATCCACATCTGAATCTACTCTGTGTATTCCTTCTGTTACTGCAAGTCCTGCTTCCATCGAAGTCATACTTCCTTTAAATGAATCGATTGCTGTTACAATTTTCATAGTTTGCTTCCTTCTCATTTTCATAAATTTTCGTTATTTGTTTTGTGTTATTCACTGACTGTTTCCTGCGGTTTCCTACATCTAGGTCTTTTGGATTTATTCATACTATAACAAACTTTTCCAGTTATTTATATGTCCTTTATAATATATTTTTTTAAATCATACTTCTTTTTTATTTTTAACATTTGGACTTTTATTAGAAATGGAGTGTATTACACACCGACAGAGAATGTGGTATAATCCTTGAAAAACACTGTATGGAAAGGACAAACACGATGAACACTCTGGATATTATGAAACACCCTGCCGCCTATGTCAGTGGCTATGAAAACACCCCCACGGAGGAACAGAACCGTGCAAAGCAACTGTGCTGGGAGTACAACCGTACCGCTCCCAACGAACAGGAAAAGCGGCGCAGTATCCTGCAAGGTGATCCGCCCCATTACCGAAAAAGATAAGTTCAAGCCGGAGGATATTCTGTTCTGAGAAATTCAAATCGGAAACGCTGAAAAAGCTCTCTGGGGACATTTTTGTTTTTCGCCATGCTTTTCTGCGGGGAGAAGGTTTAATATCGGCTGTCCCTTCTGATATTAAAAATAGTGCTGTGAACACCTTCATGTGGAACCAACAGACAAGTGAAACATCTGTATAACGAAATGTTCAGAGGCTGTTTTACAGTGGTGGAAAGGAAAAATATCAAAAAATTGATGATTAATGGTGAGCTTGTGATAGAATGGAAAAAAGAGAAAAGCATAAAGGATGTAGTTGTGGAGAATATTTGTTATGATTAGAAAGTTGCTGAACGGAGATATCGATAGAGTTGCTGACATATGGTTAAAGACAAATCTGAAAGCACATTATTTTATTTCCAATCAATACTGGAAAAGTAATTATGAATTAGTGAAAGAAATGATGCCACAATCCGAAGTCTATGTGTTTGCAGAGGATAAAATGATACAAGGATTTGTAGGACTAAATGATGAATATATCGAAGGTATTTTTGTCTCTGATGAAATGCAGTCATGTGGCATAGGTAAACTTTTATTGGATTATATTAAGGATAAAAAAGTTAGCTTACGATTAAATGTATACCAGAAGAATGCCAGAGCAATTTCTTTTTACCAAAGAGAAGGGTTCATTATTCAATGTGAAGATTTGGATGAAGCTACTGGTGAAAAAGAATACACAATGCTATGGAAACGAAAATAGAAATCGAGATTTGGCGATTTGGTAAATCTCGATAAATTAATTTTATAACAGATTCTGAGAATTAACAGAAGTCATCTTGGATACTTGTTAAAGATTTAAACAAGTAAGAAGCAAATTTTATCCAAGATTTATCCAAGCTGATGCGAAAAAACCTTTAAAATCAAGGTTTTTCTTGGATAAATTGAAATGACCAAAGTTAAAAAAACAAGGTTTAACCAAGAAGATTGACTTTGTAACATGTTGACATATGCCCTTTATAGGACTATTCTAAGAAAAGCGAGAAAGGAGCAGTTTATGCCGAGACCACTAAAATGCAGAAAAGTATGCCATTTCCCGAATGTTTTAGAATTTCTTCCGGCAGATGGTACTGAGAAAAGCACACCTATTGTTTTGACCGTGGATGAGTATGAAACCATCCGTCTTTTGGACAAAAAAGGTTATAGTCAGGAGCAGTGCGCAGCATCTATGCAAGTCGCAAGAACAACGGTTCAACGTATTTACGAGATTGCCAGGAAGAAAATAGCAGATGCTCTCATTGATGGACATCCGCTCAGAATTGAAGGTGGAGATTTCAGAATCTGTGATGGTCAGAGCAGTAACTGCAGCCTTGGAGGATGTTACAAACAGGAAATTTACAAAAAATATGCAGCAGAAAAAGGAGAAGGTATCATGAGAATAGCAGTAACATATGAAAATGGACAGATTTTCCAGCACTTTGGACACACAGAGACATTTAAGATTTACGATGTAGAGGAAGGAAAAGTAGTACATTCAGAAGTAGTAGATACGAATGGAAGCGGACATGGTGCATTGGCAGGAGTTCTTAATGCATTAAATGCCGATGTTTTGATCTGTGGCGGAATCGGAGGAGGTGCTCAGACTGCGTTAGCGGCAGCGGGCATTAAGCTTTTTGGCGGAGTTTCAGGAGATGCGGATAAAGCAGTAGAAGCTTTTATCAATGATGCGCTTGATTATAATCCGGATGTGAAGTGTTCTCACCATGAGCACAACCATGGGGAAGGACATACATGTGGTGAGCATGGATGCGGAAGCCATAGCTGTCATTAAGAAAATATATAAATACGCCAGTGAAATAATACAGATTGGTGCAGTTCTCTTAGATGAAGGATTCAACAGAAAACGAGGTATTAAAGATGATAAAAATTATATCAGACAGTACATGTGATCTGTCACAGGAAGTTTTAGAAAGATACGATATAGATATTATTCCGCTTCATATTGTAAAAGGAGATGAAGAACTGGAGGACGGACCGCAGATAGACATTCACGCATTGTATGAGTGGGCTGATAAAAATAAGACTACACCAAAGACTTCAGCTCCATCTATAGAAACAGCAATGAATGTAATGCGGCCATATATTGATGAAGGCAGGGAGATCATATGCTTTTCCATATCGAGTGAGATGTCGACATCATTCAACGTGATCAGAATGGCGGCAGAAGAACTTGATGCAGAGGATAAGGTTACGGTGATAGATTCAAGAAATCTGTCCACAGGAATAGGTCTGCTTGTTGTTGAGGCGGCAGTTATGGCAGCGGATGGAAAATCGCGTGAGGAAATAAAAACCGGAATTGATGAACTGATTCCGAAGGTAAGAGCAAGCTTTGTTGTAGATACACTTGTGTACCTTTACAGAGGTGGCAGATGCAATGCGGTTTCTGCGCTTATCGGAGGAGCATTGGCGCTTCATCCAATGATCGTTGTAAAGGATGGTAAAATGGATGCAAGCAGAAAATATAGAGGTAAGATAGGTAAAGTCATAAAGAATTATGCAAAGGATCTGGAAGAGGATCTGAAAAACGCAATACCGGATCGGGTATTTATTACACATTCGGAATGTGATGCTAAGACAGTTGAAGAGGTGAGAGATTACATAGCCTCTCTTGGCATTTTTAAGGAAATTATAGAGACAAGAGCAGGTGGTGTGATTTCATCACATTGTGGTCCGGGTACACTCGGAGTGTTATTTATTGCAAAATAATGGAGTTTCATATGGTAAGTACTTTGAAGCTGCTCGGAAAATATAAACATTTTATAAATTATTAGCACTCGCTATTGACGAGTGCTAATTTTGGATGTATAACATAGTCAAGAACAAAGGAAAGGAACAAAAAGCAAAGGCTTTGAGTTCTTGAAACATCCCGGTTCCAAAGAAACAGGTTGACACAGATTTTATAGATTAAGAAGGAGAGATGACTTATGTTGATGCCTAGTATTTTTGGAGAAAACTTATTTAACGATGATTGGATGGATTTTTCATTTCCTGATGTTGACAAGGCGCTTTATGGTAAACACGCAAAGAACGTTATGAAGACTGATGTCAAGGAAACAGACAATAGCTACGAAGTAGATATAGATCTTCCGGGCTTCAAGAAAGACGAAATAGAAGCTAAGCTGGAAAATGGTTACTTAACTATCAGCGCAGCTAAAGGACTTGACAAGGAAGAAAAGGATGGCAAGTATATCCGTAAGGAACGCTATTCCGGTGCTATGAGCAGGTCTTTCTATGTAGGTGATGAGCTGAAGCAGGAAGATATCAAGGCAAAGTATGAGGACGGTATTCTTAAACTTTCAGTTCCGAAGAAGGAGCAAAAGAAAGTTGAGACCACAAAGCATATTGCTATTGAAGGATAAACTTAATTTAAATCATGTTATGAGAAGTCGCACAGGCCTATGGCCTGGGCGGCTTTTTAAATTAAAATACAAAGGAGCAGTATGATGTTTGCATTAGAGGGAAAGCATAAGAAATGGAAAAATGTAGATAAAGAATGCTATATTGTAATTTGTCTTTCAATCGGATATACTATAGCTTAATTATAGCGGAATGAGGGAAAAATAATGTTATCTTTAGTAGTTAATGTATAGTAAGTTAAATAATAAATATATCCTAATAAACTCAGTAAATATAAGGGTTTGTTAGGATATATCATTGTAAAGTATGTGTACCTTAAAAATTGAATATTAAATAATTATTATACAGTAGAATAATGCTTGAACATACGTTTTGTTAATGGTAAAATATAAAGTAATAATAGGCATTTTAACATTATAGACATATCATAAATGTATTGGAGGTATTTAATACATGGAACTACATGTTATAGAACGTGAAGGAAGGTGGACAGTTGTTCTACTGGATAATGAGATGAGAATTGTAAGGCCAGTATACGATTATCTGAAATTTCAAAGACAAAAGGATAAGGCTCTCAATACCTTAAAGGCAAGTGGAAGTGACTTACGAACCTATTGGGAGTTCTTAAATGATAACGGATATGAGTATGACAAGGTTACACCAAAGATGATAGCTGAGTTTATAGATTATCTCAGAGCATCAGATGATGATGTAATTGCACTCAATAAGGAAAGCAAGAGAACGAATAAAACAATCAATCGTATATTAAGTACAATCCATATGTTCTATCAGTTTGAAGCAGATATGCAGGAAATAGATAATCCTATTCTGATGCATGATGTAAACAGACCTTTTAATGCTTTCAAGGGCATCTTGGAACATGCAAAGTCTGATAATAAAACAAAGCAGTCAATCTTCAAGGTGAAGGAAAGTGATTATAAGATAAATCTTGTTACTGATGATGAAATGGAACTGTTTTTAAACCGTTTAGACAAGCGTAGAGACATCCTTTTATACAAGATGCTCTATCTTACAGGGGCAAGAATACAAGAGGTTTTAGACCTTGAAATAGACTCTGTACCACTTCCGGATATGTCACAGTTAGTAGGATGCTTTCAGCAGATTAAGTCTAAAGGAAAGACCAGAGATTTGTATGTTCCTATGTCACTAATCAAGGAACTTGATGATTTCATCATGGAAGAAAGAAACCTTATTGATACAGACCACAGTTACATCTTTGTATCAGAACAGAAAAGACAGCTTGGCAAACAGCTTACCTATCGTGCAGCCTATGACAAGCTTAAAAAGGTACAGGAAGAAATCGGTGTGGATTTTAACTTCCACGATTTAAGACATACCTTCTGTTCTAACCTTGTGCAGTCTGGAATGGATGTAAGTGTTGTAAGAATGATTATGGGACATGAACATTTATCTACTACTCAGAAGTACACACATCTCTCTAATCCGTACATTGAGGACAGTCTTTCAAGGTATTGGAATCAGAGTACATTGATTGGAGGTGGCTCTGATGGCAAGTAGACCAGATGGTGATGTATGGAACATCGTTGACAATGACAAGGACTCACAGCACTATGGAAGGAACTTTAAGTTTGATTTTTCCTATATTTCAAGCGAAGAAATCAAGGATGTTGTAAAGGACTATGTTTGGCAGAATTACAGGGTTGGAAATAAATCTTTAAATACCTTATACAATGAGGTTAATTCCTTCTTCTTTCAGTTTATTAGGTTTGCTGATACAAGAAATATCACATCATTAAAAGGATTAACTAATACTGATGTAGACCACTTTATTTCTTATCTGCATACAACCATTTCAGAAAGAACAAAAAAGCCTTTTGGAACAAGTATGCAGAGAATCAGTTTAAGTACATTGAAATCTATCATTCGTTGGTGTCAGCTTCACAGACCTAATGATATACCTACAGCAGAAATCTTTACAGGAAATGAGTATATCGGTGTTAATCGTAAGCTTAAAATCGACTTTATTCCAGATGATGTTGTAGCACAGATAAATGAGGCTCTTAAAAAAGAAGAAAATCCATATCTAAAGTATGGCATTATCATTCTTCAATCGACAGGAATGCGTATTGGAGACCTCTTAAAACTTCGTATTGACTGCATTAAGCCACATTTGATTAGTGGTTATACAATCGAGTGGACTCAGCACAAAGGACGCAGGGATAAGGCTCCTATGCCTGTTAGAAGCGAATGTGTAGCTGCGATAGAGAAACTTATTGAGATAACAGCAGAACTTCGTGATGAAGCTGATGAAAAGAATAAAGATATTCTGATGATTTGGCGAGTGCCTGTGGGAAAAGGTGCTGGTAAAGTAATGCCTATATCACAAAAAACATTTGGAACTGCATGGTTTGATAAGTTCATCAAAGATAACAACATCAAAGATGCCAACGGCGATTACTACAACCTTACAAGCCATCAGTTCAGACGAACTCTTGGAACAGATATGCTTTCCAAAGGAACTAACATAAATGTTATTCAGCAGGTGTTAGGTCATTCAGATCCATCCGTTACAAAGCGTTTCTATGCAGATGTAAAGGATAAGGAACGAGCAGAAGTATTTAAAAGTGTAGGCGTTATAGGCAACATCAATCAGATACAAAGCAGTGTTTTTGATAATGTATCAGAGTTTGAATGGTTCAAGGCTAATAAAGATAAAGGTGCTTGTATGTGTGATGGCTACTGTACTAAGCCTGTTGTAGATGGAAAGATTTGTGACAGACTCATTAAAAGGCAGAAATGCTATACTTGCAGTCGTTATATCACTACACCAGAGTATTTGGAGGCTCATAAACAGCATTTGGCAAACCTTGAAAAACAGCTTGAAGAAGGTGCTATCTATGGTGAGCATTACGCAGAACACTTTATACCGACTATTGAGGTATTAAAAGTCATCATTGAAAGATTGGAGGGATTGGAGGGATTGCAAAATGGCAACTAACTTGGCTTTACAGCTACAGGTCATAGAGCCTGATACAGACTTAAACAGCATAATGATAGTCAACTCACGATACAGTGATGATGTATGGGATTTAAGACCTTTTATTACTGCTAAATCAACAAAGGAATCGCATAAATATATCCGTTTTGAGTACATATCTGATGCAGATATGAAGGAAACTGTGAAACAGTATGCCTACTATAAACTTGGTAAAACAAAACCTGAAACGGTTAGAAATTATATCAATAGCAGCCTTCCGATGTTCATAGAATTCTGTTCTTTGAATGGTATTCATAACTTTGCAGATGTGACTTTAGAGGACTATCTAAACTTCAATCTTTGGATGAAGGATGAAAAGAAAGTGGCAACAAGCACAGGAAATTCAGCGTGTCATGTGGTAGAAGAAATTATCCGTATCGGTCAGATAAAGGGATGGAATGTACCACAGTTTCATCTTCCTAAGACAGAAACAGCTAACCAGTTATGGAATACGAAAAAGTCTATGAAAACTAACAAAACAAAACCTATTCCAGAGGATGTGTTTGACAAGATTTTGTATCATGCAGTACACGATGAAAAGGATGCGCTTATAAAGGCAGGTATTATCATTCAGAGTCAGACAGGACTTCGTATCAACGAGGTTTTATCTATACAGGAAGGATGCGTAAAACGCACATCAGATGGCTATGATTACATGGAAGTAACACTTGGTAAGACTGAAAAAGGTGAGCCTATCATTCATAAGGTGTTTATCAATAACCTTGTAAAAGATGCCATCGCAGAGCTTGCAGAATACACAGCAGAACTTCGTAAGGAAAGTGGATTAAAAGAGTTGTTTCTTTGTAAAAATCGAAACAAAGGCAATCTAATTGATGTTTATAATTCAGATAGATTTGGGTTGCGTAAATACAATGCTTTTATAAAGAAATACGATATTCGAGATAACAAAGGTGAGTTGTATCCACTTACATCACATCAGTTCAGAGCAACATTTGTAAGAGAACTGATTAAAAGAAAAGTGCCTATAGCTATGATTATGAAGCAGTATTCTCATGTTTCTATCGAAATGACTGCACACTATCTTACTTTGCAGGAAGAAGAGGTTAAAGAAATCTATTCTGATATGATTTTGAGTCCAGAATCAAGGATTGCAGGACTTCGTGCAAAAGAGATAAAGGGCAAACTTGATGATTTATTTCATGGTAAAACCGAAGCTGAGATTGATGATGTAATCACAGATTTAGCAAAGACAATGAGCTTTAATCCTTTGCCTACAGGAGTATGCTTGTACGATTTTAGAAGAGGTAATTGCACTGATGGAGATGGCTGCTTCTTTTATAACTGCCCTAACTACATCACAGAAGTTCAGTTCTATCCAATCTTGAAGGATGAATTGGATTTACTTGAAAAGGAAATGGCAAGGTTAAAGGAACTTGGTCACGAACGAGAATGGCAGAAACAGTACATTAAGTACAAGTATCTGAAACCGTTGGTAGAAAGTTTGGAGGTGCAGCTAAATGGCAAAGAAAGTGTCGGATAGTCAGGTTGCAGGCATTAAGGCTCATGCAGAGGCTAAGAATAAAGAAACCATTGATAAGGTCAACAAGGCTATAGATAAGCTTAAAAGGAAGAACAAACCTATTAACTTTGAAACTGTCTGTAAGGAGGCAGGCGTATCAAGAGCAACTCTTTACAACAATGCACAGCTTAAGGAACGTATTTTAAGTCTTAGAGCAATCTCAAAGGCAAGTCCTTTAGATGATGTGGTTGCTGTTAAAAAGGATAAAATACAGCTCAAGGATGATAAGATTGCATCTCTCAGGGAGCAGGTTAAAAAGTTAGAGGATGACAAAAAGAAGCTGATTGTTCAGTTAGTCGATTATGAGGAACTAAAATCCGAGAATGAACAGCTGAAGAAACAGTTAGCTAAGAAGTAGAGGTACGCTTATGAATGATGAACATAAGGAAAAGATTTACTACATACAGCAACAGGCAGACGTATTGAGTGCAGAAATATCAAAACTTATGAGAAAAGATGCTGATCTTTCAGAAAAACATCTTAACGAATTGATTCAGTTAGGTGTGTTTATCTCAATGACCTGTCAAGAGTTGTTGGATGAAAAATAATTTTAGGAAAGGAGAACGTAGTAGACACTATTTTATGTAAAAGAAGTAATAAATGCTTATTTTATGACACTTTCAAACATACAATACAGTCTGCTACTAAAAATAATTTATGTCAAAAGATGAATACTTAATTACAGATGCCCCCTTAAAGGCATTGACAGTTTTTGCAATGCCCATGATCTTGGGCAGCTTTTTTCAACAAGTATATAATATGGCTGATTCAATCATCGTTGGCCAGTTTGTAGGCTCCTCTGCACTTGCGGCAGTTGGAGCCTGTGCTGCGCTTACGAATGTGTTCATCTGTATAGCGCTGGGAGCCGGTGTAGGCGCCGGTGTACTTGTGAGCCGCTATTTCGGCGCCAGGGATTACGGCAAAATGAAAACAATAGTATCAACATCACTGATTAGTTTTCTGGTTTTAAGCGTACTTTTGGGTGTCTTTGGCTTTTTCTTTTCACATTCAATGATGAGCTTGCTACAGACACCTGCTGACATACTGGATGAGGCAGTGCTGTATCTGCGCGTATATTTTGTGGGATTTCCATTTTTGTTTATGTACAATATACTTTCAACGATGTTTACATCGATTGGCGAGTCAAGGATTCCGTTGTGGCTTTTGATCTTTTCCTCTGTGTTAAATATATTTATGGACCTTTGGATGGTGGCAGACCTTGGCCTGGGTGTGTTCGGTGCCGCCCTTGCAACTCTCATAGCACAGGGAATATCTGCAGTGTTTTCACTTTTGATTTTCCTTAGCCGTATGCGTCGGTATAAAAGTCGCTTTGAATGGTTTGACAGGCATGAGCTTCATTCCATGCTTCGGATTGCTGTTCCTTCGGTTCTCCAGCAGTCTACGGTGTCAATTGGCATGATGATAGTACAGGCAGTTGTGAATCCGTTCGGTACACAGGCGCTTGCAGGTTATTCGGCAACGATGAGGGTAGAGAATGTTTTTTCACTGATATTTGTATCCATTGGAAATGCAGTTTCACCATTTGTTTCCCAGAATCTCGGAGCAAAGAAGACAGAACGTATCAAAAAAGGCTATCACGCTGCGCTGGTGTTAGACCTGTGCTTTGCAGTGCTTGCTTTTATAGTCATTGAAACACTGCATACTCAGATTTCCTCATTATTCCTGGGCAAAGACGGAACGGCCCTGGCATATCAGGTATCCGGGGATTATATGAGATGGCTCGGCTTCTTTTTCATTTTTATGGGTATCAAGATGGCCACCGATGGTGTGCTTCGTGGACTTGGCATCATGCGTCCGTTTCTCGCTGCAAATATGGTAAACCTTGCAATCCGCCTCTCGGTTGCCTTAATCTGCGCACCGCGTTTCGGTATTGCATTTGTCTGGCTTGCTGTACCGGCCGGCTGGCTTGCCAATTTCCTGATTTCCTATGTGGCTCTCAGAAAATCCTGGCCGGCGGAATAGAAGGTACTATAATTCAAGCTTCAGATAAATCTCATCCCTCTCATCCTGCTCAATTCCCAGATAATGCTGGGTAATCTCATATGATGAGTGATTATAAACATCCATGAGCAGAGCGGGAGGTGTGCCATTTTTCCAGGCATGATAGCCAAACGTCTTTCTAAGTGAATGACAGCTGATGTGCTCATCCTGCACAGTTCTGCCGGCAGCAGTCTTTACAATACGATATGCCTGCGTCCTGCTTATAGGCTGGTATCTGCAGGTGTTCTTGGTAAAAATAAATTCATGGTCATTTGGATTACGTTCATTGAAATAATCTTTCAGAGCATCGATGGCATTGTAGTTTAGAGTGACATAGTTATTCTTGCCGGTCTTTTGCTCGTTGATAAGAAAATGAGTGCGAAATTCATGATGTTTGAAATTGTAAACGTTGTCCCACTTTAATCTAAGCAGGTCACTAATTCTTAGTGCTGTGTTTAATCCCATTACAATTAAACAGTAATTGCGGCTGTTTGGACGGATGTCCTTATAGTACATCCTGAAAGCCGTGAGTTCGTCCTTGTTTCGGATTGGCTGTGTAGTTCCCATTGAATACTCCTTTATAGTAGAAAATGTTATCCGGCACGTACAATACGACAGACTTTCACCCTCAGAATATCCAAAATCAACAACACAATAATGGTAAGTTTAAAATAGAAAAAATGCAACATTTTGTAGTAAAATGTTGCATTTTTTGCTTTACACCTACTATATCGGACGCCATTTTCAGAACTTAACCCCTGAAAAATAATTTTTTCAATAAATTTCTTTTCATTTTTCTATCATTTTTTTGTTAGTCTTACCGGATTTAATCATATCTGTATCAAAGATAAAGTAATTCTTGATGAAATATGACTAAATTGGCGTAAACATTTGATGTTTTTTAATCCGCTTCTTTTTTGACCCATTATCAATCCACGAAAAATGCAATATTTTACTACAAAATGTTACATAATTCGGAAAAGCATGGACAAAGCTATTCCCTAGTGCATGGAGGTAGAAAATGCTCAAATTATCATTAAAGGAAGGGCAATATGTAAATATCGGAGACGATATCCGAATCGTGTTCGCGGGTGGAACAGGAAAGCACTGTCGATTACTGATAGATGCTCCAAAAGAACTGAATATCGCAAGATCCAACAACGAACCGGACCCGGCGAAGCGAAAAGATACATATTATCCCGACCCTGAGATTTCCAATGAGGCACAAAAAGAAATACAGCGCATCATCTGGAAGGAAAAAGCGCGTCAGAAAAAGACGCAAAGCAACTAACCATGTTAATAGGCGGCCGTGGCATCTGCCACACCCGGGAAGCCGCTTGTTATAAAAACAGTAGCTGCTTAAATAAAAAATAAACACAAAGCAGCTGCAAAACCCTCGGGAAAAGGATTTCCAGAGGTCAAACATAATAACCCATGAATATGGGACAAGGAGGATTATATTATGGTAGTACAACACAACATGCAGGCAATGAATGCCAACAGAATGCTTAACGTAACAACAAGCGCACAGTCAAAGAGCACAGAGAAGCTTTCATCAGGTTACAGAATTAACCGTGCAGCAGATGATGCAGCCGGACTTACAATTTCTGAGAAGATGAGAAAGCAGATTCGTGGACTCGACCGTGCTTCTACAAATGCAGAGGATGGTGTATCTGCAGTACAGACAGCAGAAGGTGCCCTTACAGAGGTTCACTCAATGCTTCAGCGTATGAACGAGCTTGCAACACAGTCTGCAAACGGAACAAACTCTACAACAGACCGTAAGGCAATCCAGGATGAGATTGACCAGCTTTCAACAGAGATTGACCGTGTATCAGAGACAACAAAGTTCAACGAGACATATCTGTTAAAAGGAAATACTGATGGAGCTACTTCAAAGGTAAAACTTAATGCACATGATGCAGGCCTTGCTGGAAAACTTACAGATAACGGAAATGGAACAGCAACATTTAAGGCTGATACATTAGCAGTAGGTGACAAAGTTAAGATTGCAGGAAAAGAATACACAATTGGAAATTCAGCAGATTCAGCAGATTATGCAAAAAAAGGAGAAACCGCAGTTAACCCAGTTGCAGCAGGGGATTCAGTAACATCAGGAAATACAACGACAAGTATTGTTGCAAAAGTAACAACAGCTACTGCTACAGCTACTACATGGGCTAATGGTGATAAATTTAAAGATGCAGATGGAAATGAGTGGACGGTTGCGGATGCAACAAATGTAACAAACCATCAAGTAGCATCTGGAGAGGTTTCAAACTATCTTAAGGATGGATGTACAATTGTATCAAATGCAGCTAATACCCAATTAGCTGGAACATCGGTAGTTGATGATCTTGGAAAAAATGAAGTGTCAATTGCAGATGCAACTGGTATTACAGCATTACAGAATGGAATAAAAGCTGGAGATACAGTTACTGTTGGCGGCACAACAAAGACAGTTACAGCAGAAACTCCGAAGACATATGACGAGATAAAAGCATTGACTGCTCTGGATACAAAAGATACAGCTGTTAAGATTGGTTCAAAAGGATATAAAATTGGAACGAGTACAGACGAAGCAACAGGATATATTACAAAAGATGATTTCCTTGCAGCTATTAAAGATGGCGACAAGGTTAAAGTTGGCGCAAATACATATACTGCAATTATAAAATCTTCAGATGATGATTCAATCACTCTTGAGGATGCTTACAGCAAGATGGCTAAAGAGCTTGAAACAGCAAGTTCTATCGGTGCTGATACAGCAGCTGCTGTTAAGAATAACGGAAACGGAACCTTTGATATAACAAAAGGAACAGTAGATGTTAAGGAATCTCTTTCATTTAATCTTCATGTCGGTTCAGACACTGATATGACAAACAAGATTACAGTTAATATTGATTCAATGAGTTCAGCAGGACTTGGAATTAAGGGTATCAAGGCTGATACGGAGCAGGATGCAACATATGCAATTGATGCAATTACAGATGCTATTTCTCAGGTATCTTCACAGCGTTCATCTCTCGGAGCTATCCAGAACAGACTTGAGCACACAATCAACAACCTCGACAACGTAGTTGAGAATACTACATCAGCTGAGTCTCGTATCCGTGATACAGATATGGCTGAAGAGATGGTTAACTACAGCAAGAACAACATTCTTGCTCAGGCTGGACAGTCTATGCTTGCACAGGCTAATCAGTCAAACCAGGGTGTACTTTCACTCTTACAGTAATCATCTACAATTTAATGTTGTACAAAACAAAAGAGCTCGAAAGGGCTCTTTTGTTTTGTTGCATTAATATTTTGTTTATAAAAGAGTAAGAAAGTAAACACAGCATTTTCACAATTGTCCCGTATACTGACACTGTAAACAAAAGAAATACTCATATTAATCTTTTTCATATTTTTAGCCGGTGCACTCCACATGTACCGGCTTCCTCTTTTTTATAGTGGCTGTTACTGTTCACACGCAAGCTTGACACTGCGCTGTCAAGCTATGCGCCATAGTGTTAATTATTGAGTGATTACAGCCCTGCCTCGTAGAGGCATTTTAAATGGGCTGTAATCGTTGCTGGTCGCACTGTTAGGTGTGAACAGTAACGGAAGGCTAAAAGTGTTTATATAAGAGATGAAAAATCAGTTGATTTCGTAAAGTCCCTCACTTATAATGATATTAAGGCAGAGAGCCTTTTGCGGAATCTTAGAAGTGTTATGCACAATACAAAAGGAGGGATGCCGACTTGAATACAGAAATAGCAAATGCTGTGAATGCAGCAGATGATAAAGCACAATATGATGAAAGAGCTAAGAGACTGCTTGGTCATAAAAGTATTCTTGCACATATTTTAGTTGATACGGTAGAAGAATTTCGAGGTATGAATCCCAGAGATGTAGTAGAATATATTGAGGGAGAACCTAAGATTGGTGTAGTTCCAACAGAACCAGGACTTACAAATATTAATGGCGAGCGTGTGGTTGGAATGAATACGGAAAACACAGAAATCAATGAAGGAACAATTAATTTTGATATTGTGTTTTATGTGCGAATGAAAGATGGATTATCGCAGATTATAGTAAATGTGGAAGCACAAAAAGATATGCCGACCGAATATCATATATTAAACAGAGCTATCTTCTATGCATGCCGTCTTGTTTCATCACAAAAGGAAAGAGATTTTGTTAATAAAAAGTACGATGACATTAAGCAGGTTTATACGATTTGGATTTGTATGAATATGCCTGAGGATAGCACAGATTATTATTACCTTGCCAATAAAAAGGTACTTGGTAATTGTAGGTGGGAAGGAAAGCAGAATCTGCTTAATATTGTTTTGATTGGTTTGGCGAAAGAGCTACCCGGACAGGACAAAAAGCATGAATTACACCGGCTGCTGGGAGCTTTGTTATCAAAGAAACTTTCACAAAATGAAAAGCTAAACATAATTGAAAAAGAGTACGATATTCCATTAGAGGAAGCTTTAAGAAAGGATGTGAGCGTTATGTGTAATCTGAGTCAGGGAATTGTAGATGATACAAAAGCAGAAATCATTCTGAATATGTTTAAAAAGGCTATACATTAGAGCAGATTGCAGATGTAACAGAAAAGAGCATATCTGAAATTGAGAAAATTGTAAAGAAAGATCCTGCAATGGCGTAACTATCATTAGCAAAAATAAAACGTTAATTCTTGCATAACTCCATGGTATATGTTACGATTTTAATGTTGTTAAGATGAATCTAAAGGATGATGCTTGCACGCATCATCCTTTTTAAATACAGGAGAAGTAAATGGATATAAATAGACAGGAAAGAGCACCGATTTATGAGGCTCTTGAGGAGTTTAAGAAGAAAAGAGTAGTGCCGTTTGACGTGCCGGGACACAAGAGAGGCAGAGGAAATCCTGAGCTGGTGCATCTGCTCGGGGAAAAGTGCGTAGGGCTTGATGTCAATTCAATGAAGCCGCTTGACAATTTGTGTCATCCGGTTTCGGTAATCAGGGAGGCAGAGGAACTTGCGGCAGATGCCTTTGGAGCGGCAAATGCTTTTCTTATGGTGGGAGGCACTACATCTGCGGTGCAGGCCATGATTTTGTCCACATGCAAGGCAGGGGACAAGATTATACTGCCGAGAAATGTTCATAAAAGTGCCCTTAATGCACTCGTGCTTTGCGGAGCGATACCGGTTTATGTCAATCCTCAGACGAATGCAAAGCTTGGTATTTCGCTTGGAATGGAGATTGACCAGGTGGCGAGGGCTATCGAGGAAAATCCGGATGCAAAGGCGGTGCTCGTAAACAATCCGACGTATTACGGAATCTGCTCTGACCTTAAGTCGATAGTTGCGCTTGCTCATTCGAAGGGAATTAAGGTGCTCACGGATGAGGCACATGGTACACATCTTTATTTTGGAAAAGGGCTTCCGATATCAGGAATGGCAGCCGGGGCAGACATGTCTGCGGTATCGATGCACAAATCAGGAGGAAGCCTGACACAGAGCTCGATTCTGCTCACCGGAAGGGATGTGAATGCTGATTATGTGAGGCAGATTATCAACCTCACACAGACCACGAGCGCATCTTATCTGCTATTGTCAAGCCTTGATATATCAAGAAGAAATCTGGCACTCAGAGGCGAGGAATCTTTTGCCAAGGTGGCACAGATGTCGGAGTATGCAAGGCAGGAGATTAATTCCATAGGCGGCTATTATGCGTATGGGCGTGACCTTGTAAACGGCACGAGCATATATGATTATGATGTGACAAAGCTGTCTATCTATACGCTCGATATAGGGCTTGCCGGAATAGAGGTATATGATCTGCTGCGCGATGAGTATGATATCCAGATAGAGTTTGGGGATATCTGTAATATACTTGCGTATATATCAATCGGTGACAGAATACAGGATATAGAGAGGCTTGTAGGTGCGCTTGAGGATATCAAGCGCCTTTACAGCAAGGACAAGACCGGGCTTTTGTCGGGAGAGTACATAAACCCAAAGGTGGCGGTATCGCCGCAGGAGGCATTTTATTCGCAGAAGAAGTCAGTGCGAATTATGGACGCGGTAGGCGCTGTAAGTGGTGAGTTTGTCATGTGTTATCCACCGGGAATCCCGATTCTTGCACCGGGAGAGCTTATCACAAAAGAGATTGCGCAATACATCGTCTACGCAAAGGAAAAGGGCTGTTCCATGCAGGGAACAGAGGATCCTGCGGTAGAATATCTTAAGGTATTGGAGCAGTAAACAGGAGGAAAAGCTATGCAAATGTGGTTTTCACAATATCATACTGTCAATGTCAAGCTGGATGTAAGGATACAGGAGCAGCTTTTTTCAGGGCAGAGTGATTATCAGAAAATAGATGTGTTTAAATCATATGAATTTGGAAAAATGGTCGCGCTGGATGGCGAGATTGTTTTTTCGGACACAGATGAGTTTATATATGATGAGATGGTCACACATGTGCCGATGGCGGTTCACCCGAATGCAAAAAGGATACTTATAATAGGTGGAGGCGACGGCGGTGTGGCAAAGGAGCTCATCAAATATCCGTCAGTTGAGCATATTGATGTGGTTGAGACAGACAAGATGTTTGTCGATGTATGCAGGCGGTTTTTCCCGGAGGTAGCATGTGGGCTTGAGGATGAGAGAATTTCCATGTTTTATGATGACGGTCTGCGCTTCTTACGCAGGAAGCAGGATGAATATGACCTGATAATCAACGATTCCACGGATCCGCTCGGACATACGGAGGGACTTTTCACAAAAGAATTTTACGGAAGCTGTTATAAGGCACTAAAGGATGATGGAATCATGGTTTATCAGCACGGCAGCCCTTTTTATGATGAGGACGAGCTTGAGTGCCGGAAAATGCACAGAAAGGTGTATAAATCATTTCCTATAAGCAGGGTATATCAGGCACATATTCCAACCTGTCCGTCAGGCTACTGGCTGTTTGGGTTTGCATCGAAGAAATATCATCCGCTTTATGATCTGGATGCAAAAAGATGGGATGCACTGGGGCTTAAAACCTGGTATTACACTACACATTTACACAGGGGAGCCTTCATGCTTCCGAAATATGTGGAGGATTTACTCGAGGAAGAGGAAACAAGATAAAATTATAATAAACTATATCGTAACCAAAGCGAATCAGGAGGAACAAAAATGAGCAGATTACTTATTATCGGATGTGGTGGAGTTGCGCAGGTGGCAATCAGAAAATGCTGCCAGAACAGCGAGGTATTTACCGAGATTATGATTGCAAGCAGAACCAAGTCAAAATGTGATGACTTGAAGGCAAAGCTTGAGGGAAAGACAAGCACAAAAATTGAGACTGCAAAGGTTGATGCCGACAATGTGGAGGAATTAAAAGAGCTGATTAGCGCATACAAGCCGGATGCGGTTTTAAATGTTGCGCTTCCGTATCAGGATCTTACAATCATGGATGCATGCCTTGCGTGCGGTGTTGACTACATCGATACTGCCAACTATGAGTGTGAGGATACTGAGGATCCAAAGTGGAGAGCAATCTACGAAAAGCGCTGCAAGGAGCTTGGATTTACGGCATATTTTGATTATTCATGGCAGTGGGCATATCAGGAAAAATTTAAGGAGGCAGGGCTTACAGCTATTCTTGGAAGCGGATTTGACCCGGGTGTGACCTCTGTTTATTCTGCATATGCGCTGAAGCATTATTTTGATGAAATACATACTATAGACATTCTCGACTGCAATGGCGGTGACCACGGATACCCGTTTGCGACAAACTTTAATCCTGAGATAAATCTGCGTGAGGTTTCTGCGAACGGCTCATACTGGACAGACGGCCACTGGGTAGAGACAAAGCCTATGGAGTGGAGAGCGCAGTACAATTTTGACCAGGTTGGAGAAAAGGATATGTATCTGCTTCACCACGAGGAGATTGAGTCGCTCGCCAAAAACATTCCGGGAATAAAGAGAATCAGATTCTTCATGACCTTTGGACAGAGCTATCTCACACACATGAAGTGTCTTGAGGATGTAGGCATGCTAAGGACAGACCCGATTATGGTGGATGGAAAGGAAATAGTGCCAATACAGGTGCTTAAGGAGCTGCTTCCTGATCCTGCATCCCTGGGACCTCGCACAGTCGGAAAGACAAATATCGGATGTATTTTTACAGGTGTCAAGGACGGAAAGGAAAAATCAATCTACATCTACAATGTATGTGACCATCAGGAGTGCTACAAGGAGGTTGAGTCGCAGGCGATTTCTTATACCACAGGTGTGCCGGCAATGATTGGTGCCATGATGGTGGTAAAGGGACTTTGGAAGAAGCCGGGAGCGTTCAATCTCGAGGAGATGGATCCGGATCCATACATGGAGGCTCTTAATAAGTTCGGACTGCCTTGGCAGGTAGTGGAGAATCCGGTTCCTGTGGACTGCTACAAGACTGAGGATGAGTCAGTACATATGGATTAGTCCGGAGGCCGGTATGAAGATAAATGAATTAAGAACTCCCTGTTATGTGATAGACGAGGGAAAATTAACTGAAAATCTTTTGATATTAAATGGTGTCATGCAAAGGACAGGTGCAAGGATTCTTCTGGCACAGAAGGCATTCAGCGCATTTTATGAATATCCTCTTATCGGCAGATATCTAAGCGGGACAACTGCAAGCGGGCTTTTTGAGGCCCGCCTTGCACATGAAGAAATGGGAAAGGAAAACCATGTATTCTGTCCCGCTTTTTTACCGCAGGAGATGGATGAGCTGGTAGAAATATGTGACCATATTGTATTTAATTCCGTATCGCAATATCTGCTTCACAGGGATAAAATAGAAAAGGCTGATAAAAAAATAAGTGTCGGGCTCAGAATAAACCCTGAGTGCTCTACACAGGAGGGGCATGAGATATATGACCCATGTGCGCCGGGCTCAAGGCTTGGGATAACAAGAGAGGCACTCGATAAGGCTATTAAAAACGGGCTTGATTTATCACGTATAGAGGGCTTTCATTTTCACACGCTCTGCGAACAGGATTCGGATGCGCTCGAAACGACTCTTGCAGCGGTAGAGGAGAAATTCGGAGATTTACTGTATGGGCTTAAGTGGCTCAATATGGGAGGCGGACACCACATCACAAGGGCAGACTATGACATTGAGAGGCTTGAAAAATGCATTACGCATATGCGCGACAAATACGACCTTGAAATCTATCTGGAGCCGGGAGAGGCGGTTGCGCTTGATGCAGGCTATCTGGAGACAACGGTGCTTGATATAGTTGAAAACAATGGTATAAAGATACTCATTCTGGATACATCCGCAGCCTGCCATATGCCGGACGTGCTTGAGATGCCGTACCGTCCGCCGCTTATGGATAGTGGCGAGCCGGGTGAGAAGAAGTATACCTACAGATTGTCCTCATGTACCTGTCTGGCAGGTGATGTGATAGGGGATTATTCATTTGACAAGGAGATAAAAACCGGTGACAGACTGCGCTTTTGCGATATGGCAATCTACTCGATGGTCAAAAATAATACCTTTAACGGCATGCCGCTTCCGGACATTGCCGTAATGGATGAAAATAAGGATTGTAAGGTTATCAGGAGATTCAAATATGAAGATTTTAAATGCAGGCTGTCCTAGGGCAGACGGCTTCTATATGCCGGCGGAGTATGCTCCCCACAAGGGCACCATCATCATCTGGCCGAAGCGCCCGGGCTCATGGATTTACGGTGCCAAGCGGGCAAGAGAGGCTTTTGCGGAGGTGATATGTGCGATAGCAGAGTCTGAGCAGGCATATGTGCTCGCTGAGGCAGATGTGATAGACAATGCAAGGTCTGTTGTGGAAGCTGTCAGGAAACAGAAAAATTATCAGGAAAATTTCCCGGTGAAATATATACAAATGGAGTCAGATGATGCCTGGGCCAGAGATGTGGGGCCGACCTTCGTGAAAAATGAGGATGGCGCTGTCAGAGGAATCGACTGGTGTTTTAATGCCTGGGGCGGCAAGGTGGACGGACTGTACGCAGACTGGACAAAGGATGACAGAGTAGCGGCTTTATTTTGCAACAAAGCCGGATACGACATGTATGATGCGCATCCGTTTGTCCTTGAGGGTGGAGCCATCCATACAGACGGAGAGAAAACTGTGATAGTGACTGAAAGCTGTCTGCTAAGCAAGGGCAGAAATCCGGAATTATCGAAGTCTGAAATAGAACAGAAATTAAAGGATTATCTTGGAGCCGAAAAAATCATCTGGATTCCTTATGGAATATACAATGATGAAACCAACGAGCATGTGGACAACATATGTGCATTCACAAGCCCGGGACATGTGGTGCTGGCATGGACTGATGACAAGGATGACCCACAGTGGCAGATGTCCTCAGCGGATCTTGAAATATTGGAAAATGAAACTGATGCAAGAGGCAGGAAAATTGAGGTTCACAAGGTTTACATTCCAAAGAAGCCGGTGTGTATCACAGAATATGAGCTTTCGGGATTTACCTTTGAAGAGGGTGAGGATGAGCGCGAGGCAGGAGAACGCCTGGCGGCAAGCTATGTGAATTTTTACATTACAAACGGCGGTGTGCTCATTCCACAGTTTGGTGATGTTATGGATGAGCCTGCGCTTAAAGCAATCGGAAGCCTTTTTGAGGGAAGAAGGGTGTATCCGATATATGCACGCGACATAATTGTCGGTGGCGGAAATATACACTGTATCACACAGCAGATACCGCAGTAATTTAATTCAGGATGAGAAAGGTGAATAGTATGAGAGAGGTTACAATTGCTGCAATCCAGATGAGCTGCAGCCGTGACGTAAAAGAAAATATTGAAAAAGCAGCAAAGCTTATAAGAGCTGCGGCAGAGGCCGGAGCACAGATAATACTTCCTTCGGAGCTTTTTGAGAGACAGTATTTCTGTCAGGAGAGGCGGTACGATTATTATGACTATGCAAAGCCGCTTTCTGAAAATGATGCGGTGCAGAGCATGAAGGCACTTGCAAAGGAGCTTGGCGTAGTGATTCCTGTGAGCTTTTATGAGGCTGGAGAGAGCAGACAGCTTTTCAACTCAGTGGTGGTGATAGATGCCGACGGAGAGGTGCTTGGAATATATAGAAAGACACATATCCCGGACGATCATTATTATCAGGAGAAGTTTTACTTCACACCGGGAAATACAGGCTTTAAAGCTTTTAAGACAAGGTATGCAACCATTGGAGTCGGTATATGCTGGGATCAATGGTTCCCGGAAACGGCAAGAGGCATGGCTTTAAAGGGCGCGGAGATACTTTTTTACCCTACAGCCATAGGCAGCGAGCCGATACTGGAATGTGACAGCATGCCACACTGGAGACGGTGCATGACCGGACATGCAGCCTGCAATCTGATGCCGGTTGTGGCGGCAAACAGGATAGGCACAGAGGAGGTTGTACCGTGTGCAGAAAACGGAAACCAGAGCTCAGCACTGACATTTTACGGCTCTTCGTTTATCACAGACGCAACCGGAGAGGTTGTTGAGGAGATGGACAGAGTATCGGAGGGCTTCATACTCCACAGTTTTGATCTGGATGAGCTGGAGAGTGAGAGAAAGAGCTGGGGACTGTTCAGGGACAGGCGACCGGAGATGTATGGGGAGAATTAGCTTAGATTACCCTAATGATTGCAAATTAATTTAAAGTTAATTTAAAAACACAGGATACAGCAAAGACGCTATATCCTGTGTTTTTGACTATTTATTGTTTTAACAGCACTTTGATGTCTTCCTCCGGTGTGGTAATAGGTGCAATCCCATAGTTTTCTACCAGAAAGTTCAGAATGTTAGGAGAAAGGAACGCCGGTAGAGAAGGACCGAGCCGGATATTTTTTATACCAAGATGTAACAGTGTTAAGAGGATGCAGACTGCTTTCTGTTCATACCAGGAGAGTACAAAGGAAAGCGGAAGCTCGTTTACTGAACATCCAAATGCATCCGCAAGTGCTATTGCAACCTGTATCGCGCCATAAGCGTCATTACACTGTCCCATATCCATCAGTCGCGGAAGACCACCAATTTCTCCGAGATTTAGATCGTTGAAACGAAATTTACCACATGCCAGTGTCAGGACGATACTGTCAGAAGGCGTCTGTTTTACAAATTCTGTATAGTAATTTCTGCCCGGTTTGGCACCATCACAGCCGGCAACCAGGAAGAAATGACGGATAGCTCCTGATTTTACGGCCTCTATTACCGTATCCGCATGGGACAGGATTGCTGAATGACCAAAACCGGTTGTTACCCGTGTGCCGCCATTTATGCCTGTGAAGGTCTGATCATCCTTGTAACCACCGAGCTCAAGTGCTTTTTCAATAACAGGAGTGAAATCCTTCTGTTCATCGATATGAACAGTACCCGGGAAGGCAACCACTTCTGTTGTGAACACTCTGTCGATGTAGCTGCTTTTTGGAGGCATCAGACAATTTGTGGTGTAGAGAATAGGAGCAGGAATATGATCAAATTCTTTTTGCTGATTCTGCCATGCTGTTCCGAAATTTCCTTTCAAGTGAGGGAATTTCTTTAAGAGTGGATATGCATGGGCAGGGAGCATTTCACCATGAGTGTAGATATTGATTCCCTTTCCATTTGTTTGTTCAAGCAAAAGCTGCAGGTCCTTTAAATCGTGTCCGGTTACTACGATAAAAGGTCCCTTTTCCACCGTAAGCGTAACATCTGTTGGCTCCGGTGTTCCATAGGTTTGTGTATTTGCCTTGTCTAGAAGTGCCATGCACTTTAGATTGATTTCACCTACCTTGAGAACTGTTGGAAGCAGTTCATCCATACTTTCTGCGTAACCAATCTTGAACAAGGCTTCACGGAAAAACTGATTTACCTCGGAATCTTCAAAATTCAGGACATATGCATGATAGGCATATGCAGCCATTCCGCGAATACCAAAGAGAATAAGTGACTTCAGGGAACGGATATCTTCATCAGCATTCCATAGCTGTTGCATATCATATTCGTCAGTTCGTCCACAAGGAGACTGACATTTATTACAGTTGCCAACCAGAGAGGCTTTTTCTGCTCTGACCTTTTGTATCATATCTTCAATTGCTGCATTATCAAAGCTTACATTTGTAATTGTGGTAAATAAGCCCTCGATAATGGTCTGCCAAGTCTTTTTTGAAACAGCTGATGTGTCATCGATAGCTCTCGCCAGACCAATCAGTGCGCCTGTCAATTCATCCTGTAACTGTGCAGTATCTGCCTTTTTTCCGCAGACACCTATATTTCCGGTACAGCCGGTGCATCCGGCCGTTTGTTCACATTGAAAACAAAACATCTTTTTTTCCTCCATCAGTAGTTTTTTTATGTTTCTGATAGAATAATAGCGTTATAAAAACAACTTGTATGTTTGATTTCCAACATAAAGAATATTTTTGAAAAAAATTTATCTATTACAATTAGAATAGTTTTTTCTTAATCCCTTAACAATAATAAACATAGTCACAAATTCAGCTGCCGGAAAAGCAAGCCAAACACCTGTCATGCCAAAGGCGGCTGAAAGTGCGAATGCGAAAATGCTTATAGCGATAAAACCACGCATGATAGATGCCGCAAATGCATATTTTACGGACTCAACGGCACTTAGGACAGCAGAACCTACTATATTGATTCCGGCAAAAATAAAGCCTGTAAAGTAAAGGCGCAGTCCGCTCTCGGCATACGAAGCAAGCCTGGCATCGTGCTCGCTGTTGAAAACAGATGTCACAAAAGGTGCAAAGGTGTATATGAACAAAATGAGCAGTGCGGCAATTAAGAGGGATGAAACGACAGCCATCCTGAGTATTGAGCCTACATTTTTTCTAAGCCCCCTGCCGTAATAGTCGCTGATAAGAGGCTGTGAGCCCTGTGCTATTCCGTTGAACAAAGCTACAGCGACCAGAGATGTATTGGCGACCACACCGTATGCTGCCACGCCGATATTTCCTGCAAGCCGAAGGATAATCATATTGAAGACAATAGTTATGACACCTGATGATATCTCAGCAACAAAGGAAGAAACACCAACCTGGCAGGAGTAAATGAGTCTTTTGACAGATGGAACCGCAGGCTTAAGCTTTACGGAGCATTTGTCTGAGCAGAAGTGAATACAGCATATCAGGATGCCTATAATCGGTGAAATAGCGGTAGCTAAAGCGGCTCCCTCCATACCAAGTCCAAGTGGGAACATGAGTATGTAATCAAAAACAATATTAAAAAGGCTGCTGAAAAGTGTGGCACACATGGCAATGGATGGTGCACCATCATTTCTTACGAAAGCGTTGCACACATAGTTGCACATGAAAAATGGCGTAAAAAGCATGAAAATACGTGTATAGTTTTTACCGGTATTTATAATTGCTGCATCGCCGCCGAGCAGCCATACGAGCCTGTCCGGGATGAAAATACCAATCAATATGAATATAACACTTATCATAATACACCACAGCAGGGCATGAAAAAAATAGCTCTCGCTTGATGTATTGCCCTTATTTTTTTCTACGACATATCTGATAGCGGAGCCGACTCCGATCATTGCGCCTATGGCAAAAATCAAATTGTATACAGGCAGCACAAGATTGAGCGCTGTGATACCGTTTGAGCCGACAGCCTTTGAGATAAAAAAGGTGTCGGCAAGTATATATAATGACATACCCACCATGCCGAGTATGTTTTGTGAGACGTATTTTATAAATATTTTTTTCATAATAGCTATATTGTAAATGCATCTGTTATTTAAATCAATGACAATTTTTTGCGGCCGGGATGAAAAAGTTCAAAATGAGACATTTTGACTATTGAAATAAATTTCTCAGTACATTATAATGAACATGTTGAAAAAAATTGGGATTACTAAAGGAGGATAATTATGGAAAACAATAAGCTTTCAACAGGTTTAACCGTATGGTTATGGATTATTTTCGTGCTGAATATTCTTGCAACAATTGGTGGAATCGTCGTTGCGTTGGGTGCTTCAGTCGTAGGAGCTACTTTAGGATTAGGTTCGATATATGTCGTACTGTGTTTCATTAGCGTTATACTACAGATTATCATAACTGTTTCTATCGGTATTCTGCTTTTCGCACACAAAAAGATTGGTTTGGTGCTTATTATTGCACTTGCAGCTCTGGGATTCATTGTAAGTATAGTTACATATGCCATTGCAGCACAGCTTAGTGCTGGTAATATTGTCAAGTCAATTATTTCAGCCATTCTTATGCCGGGTATTACATATTTATTGGCAAAGAACGACATTGCAAATGGCACAATAGCTTAGAGCAATAAAAAATAAGATGAAAATTGAATAATGTTTTATTAATCCGCTATACGATAGGTGAGTATAGCGGATTTTTAAGTTTGCGCGCCATGGGCGCGCTCTAACGGGTGCAAGTCCCGAACACTCCTAGATATTGGGAAGTGTATAGCCGAACAGCAAGGGTGTCTACCGTGAGGTAGAATCTGAAGGAAGCTGTAAGCAAATCTCTGGTACGACGAACAGAAATCACATATAAGGCTAGGCTACGAGAGATAAGTTGGCTTAAAGCAAGAAGAACAAAAAAGCAAGTAAATGTAGAAAATCAGGCAATAAAGCTTCTGTCAAAAGAAGAATTAATCAGGAAAATAGAGGTGATTAAAAAAGAACTGAGATCCTATACCTGGCGAGACTTGGAAACAAATGGTAAGTTTGCTAAGAATGATAAACTCTCATTCATTACGGATGACATGCTTATAGCAGGATGCGATATAGGCAGTGAAACTCATTATATTAGGGCAATCGATGTCAGATGAAGAGAATTAAGTAATGGGGCATTCGAGTTTAGCAATACTTCAGAAGGCTTTGCGAATGCCAAGGCATGGATGCTGGCACTTGCGGCAAAAATGGTGCTGCAGCTGACAATTTAACATTTTATCCAGAAAAATATATTGACAAAAATGTGCAAATTCAATAAAATTATTAACCATAAGGGCAC
>ERZ791809.379-NODE-379-length-33436-cov-37.201672_pt1 | contig 33436 bp, 28 predicted proteins | sample MGYA00509946_ERZ791809 | MGnify/ENA primary metagenome ERZ791809 (study PRJEB30046, sample SAMN00791993) | human gut metagenome | study: EMG produced TPA metagenomics assembly of the A metagenome-wide association study of gut microbiota in type 2...
ATGTTAAACTAACATAACCCATGAAGGGACTTTTTCAGTGCCCTCCCAGGGCAACACCCTGGGTAATGATGGATGCAAGCCTGTCGCCCTGTAAGGGTAAAAGCTTTCTTTCTTACGTGAAAATTTTTTTTTGAAGAAAAAGTCTCAAAGTCTCATTTTCTGTTGGAAATATCGACTTAAAGACTTGATAGATAATGAGATAAAAAGAATGAGACTTCTCGGTTTTGGCGCCGGGAAGTCTCATTCATGTATCATAGAAGTATCATTATTTCACTTTTTCTTTACGAGATACTTCATTCCATCTGCAAATCTCTTGTGTTTCAACTCACTCATATTCGCCAGTTTTCTGCCGAATCCCATCAAACTGTTCACCTTGAGCGATGAACCAATCTGCTTCTTCAGATAGTCGAAAATCTCGGCGGCAGTAAGATACTCACCCTCTTTCTCATCCTCAACCAATTCAAAATAGAGCAGGAAATACTGATCTATCGGTTGGATTATCTCAAACTGGCTGTTGCTCTTCATAATCAGCTTCACCTGCTGCGCATCGAAATAACTCTTTTCGCCATTGTTCAAGGCAGAAAGTGCCTGGGCAAAAAGCTGCTGATAGTTCGGACGAACGCTCACGTCGATAGGCCCCGTCAGTTCCACACCGATGAATCTTCGATTGCCGGATGGATCGGAGAGAATATCCTTCATGTTGCTCGTGGCGATGAATGAGGCGAGACGAGGAAATTCCATAACATGACTGCCATACGGAGGCTTGTATTTCAGCGTAGGCAACTGGATGAGATTCTTCAGAAATCCCTGCTGCACCTGTGGCGAAATCTGGTTGAACTCATCGAGATTGATGACCATAAACTGTGCCATCGCCTGATAAACCTGACGCTTTTCCGACAGAATAAGATTGTCACTATACCCCCACTGCAGTTCCGGCGGCAGCAGTCGCCGACAGAAAGTACTCTTGTTGTAACCCTGTTTGGAAATGAGAAGCGGAGCCACCGAGTTGCCGTATTGGCGATGTGAATAGCCGCGCCACTGGTCAACCATGCCCAGGAACCAGGTGTAAAACCAGTCTGCCCAGTGAGGATTGGCGGTAGGCACCGTGCGGGCCAAGGCACGGATATGATCCTTTCCATCCCATTTGTCGTAGCACTGGAAGAGATATTCATCTATCGGATTATAATTTTTGATATAATCTGACTCCAGGAAATTACGTACATCCTTGATGCTCACCCGGATATCAGCCAGCTGCACCTCCAGCGTCATACGCTTCTGCACTCTGGGTTCCACAGGTTGGTAGCCATACCATCCCTTGTCCTTCGGCATGTATTCCACGAATTTCATCACCGTGTTGTATCTGAAATCATATCTGCTTTCCAGCAGCTGCATCATGTTCACGATATTCTCGCGAATGCTGTTCTTGTCAACTTTCTTTCCTTCTTCCGGAGTCCTGAAATCAGGAATTGTCTGCTGATGATTATCCGTGTTGGGAGCTGGGCTTTGAGAACGTGCATGGCTATCAATCTTCATCGCCACCGCCTTGCTGTTGAAATAAGGCTCCGCATCGAGCGTCATCATGAAACTGTTGTGAATCGAAGGCTCTTGGGATAGGGTAGAGCCAGCCTCGATAGAAGGTTTCGGACCATCTACAAGAATCGAAGCCTTGACAATAGCTTGATATACAGGGAAAATCTGCTGGTAAGCGATGCGATAGAGATGCTCGGCATCCGCTTCCGATGTAGGCAGGGAATCATTTTCGCCCTGGAATTTTATCAGAACGATAACAGTCTTTCCGTCGGCACCTCTGATGGCGGCAAGGGTAGAAGGCAGAATGGCTACCGAGCGCTTAATACCCTCCACACCCTCCACATCAGTAATGTTGCCAAATTTCAGCAGCAGGATGCCGTTGAAAGCCTTCATCTTCAGGTTGTTGTTTTCGTCTTTGGCGAATTCAGCAGCGGGATAGATGTGCATCCATTTCGGCAAATCCTTGTAGCTTTCATAGTTGTTGCTAAGATACGGAACGCTTTCGCGGAAGTGGGTGATAGTCAGTTTGCTATCATCCCTTGCGAATCGTTCCATCAGCTTCTCTATCGTCTTGGTACTTACGAGAAGCTGGTTTTTATTATTTGTATGTACGATAGTTACCTTCATTGTATTTCTGGTTAATGGTTAAGTGTTAACTGTAAATTATCAATTGTACATTATCAATTATTAATTCCGTTGCCCAAAACAAGCCCCGAAGTTTGGGCACTCATTGCCCGCCTTATGGGCACTTGTTGCCCAGCACTTGTTCTGTGGATGCCCGCTTGGTGGGCTGTGGATGCCCATGTAACGGGCATGGTAGGATCAGCTAATGGGCACAGAGGGAACATCTGATGAACTGAAAAAGTAGAACAATAAATTCTTGGAAAGATTAGATGTTTGTGAAGTCAATCTCTTCAGAGAAGTGTTCGAACTCAACGTCTTTATATCCGTATCTGGCGAAGAGCTGTTTGATATATTTCTGCTGTTCCGGGAGGAGTTTCAGTTGTCCCAGTTTGTATCGGTAGTATTGTCCTTTGCTACCGAGGTAGCTTCTCATTTCGGCGCGCAGGGTGGGTGCGTCTTTCACTTTCATTTCGGCAAAGAGTTTGTCGAATCCCCATGCCATTTTCACGACACGCAGCGGAGCGAAGTACTTGCAATTCCCGTTTTTCAGGGCATTTGGGAAGATGGCATCTCCTCTATCAGTCTTCTCGTTTTTGTAGAGGCCGGATAGATAGTGGATACACTTGTCTTTCATCGGACATGGTTCGGTGAAGCAATAGGTGATGAGGCTAGGAACGTTTCCGTATTCGAAAGCCTTTTTCAAAAGTTCCTTTTCATCCATAGTTGCTATGTTTTTAGTAAAAATTTCTATTATAACGAGAAAAATGGGTATTTATTGCCTGAAAACAAGGATTTTTTATATGTTTTTGTAGCTTTTTTCTGTATTTTAGTAGTACATTTTAGCTTCTTGACAGCATTTTTCTGCTTCTTATTAGCATTTTATGATACATATCCATTAATTTATGATACTTCTATGATACTTCTTTCTCTATTTTTAGAGAAGTCTCATTCGATAAAATCATCTGAGTATTAGATATGTAACATTATATTTTATATAAATAATGAGACTTTGATACTTTTTACGAGAAAAATATCTATACGTATGCGCGTGATGAATCCTTTGCGTTACCTACCATTCTGCTTGATGCAAAAACGTAGCTTACTCATAAATGGCACCCAAAAACATATAAAAAGTACGAAATCTCTTGCGAGGTTCGTACTTTTTGTCTATCTTTGCACAAAATAGTGTGCCTGAGACTGAATGAAGCATGATATTGGCTATATCTGATAGATTTCTGTCGTAACCACTTACTCAACTAGAAAAGGAGCAATTATGAAGCAGAATGTGAAACGTTTGCCTTACGGTATCAATGACTTTGAGGCTGTTATTGAACAAAATCAATATTATGTGGATAAGACGATGTATTTGCCTTTGTTGGAAAACCAGCCAAGCAACATCATCTTCATTCGTCCACGTCGGTTCGGTAAGAGCATATTCTTGAGTATGCTCCATGCTTATTATGATTGTAGCAAGAAAGAGAAATTCCAAACTCTTTTCGGTGATTTATGGGTTGGCAAGCATCCTACTCCTTTACAGGGAAAGTATCAGGTTCTTCACCTTGATTTCTCGTATGTAGGCGGTAGTATTGATAAGTTGGAGGAAAACTTCGATATGTATTTGCGTGTCAAATTGGATGGCTTCATGCGAATTTACCAAGACTCTTATCTGGAAGATTTTAAGGAGAAGTTCTTTAAGTCGGATTCCGCTACGGAGAAATTAGCTTTGCTTCAAGATGAGACTGCGACCAAGAGCATTCCTCTCTATCTGATAATCGATGAATATGACAATTTCACCAATACCGTGCTCAATGAACAGGGTGAGAAGGTATATTGGGCAATCACCCATGCCGATGGCTTTTATCGTGATGTCTTCAAGAAGTTCAAGGGTATGTTTGAGCGTATTTTCATCACTGGTGTCAGTCCTGTTACCTTGGACGATGTGACAAGTGGATTCAATATTGGCTGGCATATCTCTACCAAGCCGGAGTTCAATCAGATGTTAGGCTTTTCTTTGGAAGAAGTACGCAAGATGTTTGCTTATTATAAAGAGGTGGGAGGAATTCCTGCAACAAGTGATATCGAGGTGATGATAGACGAGATGAAACCTTGGTACGACAATTATTGTTTTTCTGAGGATGCCTTGAAAAATCAGAGTAAAGTGTTCAATTGTGATATGGTAATCTACTATCTCCGGAACTACATGGATAGAGGCGAGGCTCCAAAGCAGATGATAGATCCAAACACGATGACAGACTACAACAAAATGAAGAAACTTCTTCTGTTGGATAAGTTGGATGGCAATCGCAAAGGCATTATTCGCACGATAGCCGAGACGGGGCAGATAGTAACAAGTTTGGAAAATACATTCCCAGCCAGTAGGTTGACTAATCCTCAAACATTCACCAGTCTGCTGTTCTATTATGGTATGCTTACTATAAAGGATACTTTCGGTGATATGCTGATATTGGGTATTCCAAACAATAATGTTCGTAAGCAGTATTATGGCTATTTGTTGGAGCAATACCAGGAGGAAAAGTTTGTTGACTTAACTCAGATGAAGATACTGTTTACTTACATGGCTCTTGAGGGGAAGTGGCGTGATGCTTTGGAGGCAATGGCAAAGGCGTATGAGAACGTCTCATCTGTTCGTGACGGTATCGAGTCGGAGCGCAATCTTCAAGGTTTCTTCATGGCATATCTGAATCTGAACAATTACTATTATACCGCTCCTGAGCTGGAATTGAACCATGGTTATTGTGACTTTTTCCTTTTGCCAAACCTTACCCATTATGCAACCAAACATAGTTATATATTGGAACTGAAGGTGTTGTCGAAGAAAGATTATGAGGCAAAGCCTGAGGATGGCAAACTTTCCAAGGCAGAAGTACAATGGCAAGAGGCAGAGGAACAAATCAAGCGATATGCCATGGCTCCAAGGGTTGAGGCTCTGCGCCAAGGTACAACGCTCCATAAAATCATCATGCAGTTTGTCGCTGGCAAGTTGGTGAGAATGGAGGAAGTGGTGTGTTGATTGTAGTATTCTTTTATGGATATTTTCGATAATTTTAAAAGCGCAGAATCCTGCTGGCATCACTGCTAGCAGGATTCTACGCTTTCCCAATTATTCTTAATATGTCGTCTGAAAATAGAACTCTATTGAACTCTACAGAACTCTCTTGTGATTTCCTATTCAGCATTTGCTTGCTGCTCTGTCTCAGTAGCCTCCTGCTGCTGAGTTGTCTCCTCCTGAGTATTCTCCTGCTGGATAGAATCCTCAGTGGTAGCCTGTGGCTGGATAGGAGTGCCAACTTCTGTTGTATCTGAAGGAGCATCTGGAGCCACGGTATCAACTGGTGCTACCTCTGCGTTACCTGCCATTCTGCTTGATGCAAAAACGTTGCTTACTGAAACCATTACCATAGCTGCGATAGCTGCAAACATAAACTTCTTCATAATCGTATATTTTTTAAATTATTACTATTTAATGTTACTTACTTTCTTTCTTTCTTTTTTGTGGATTCATTATCGAACCCGCTATTCATAGTCACAATCTGCGTGCCAAAAAGAAGCGAGAAAATAATATGCGTTGATTATCAGACGTTTATGTTTTTTGTGCCAAAAGTAAATAGTGTGGAAAATGAGGAAAGTATGTGGAAACATTCCCCAAAATCTAAAGTTGCTAGCAAAGTAAGACTTCTTCTTCCCATTTGTGTCCCCCTCAAACAACTTTTTTCGAAACTTTTTTCGATAAAAGTTTTGTTGTTAAAAATAAAACTTGTACCTTTGCATCGGGTATTGTTCTAAGATTAGGATGGTTCCCAAGACATTGTGGGTAAAAACAAAAGCATTCGCTATTATTTCGCGTTTAGCCAAGAGCCTCGGAAACTCAATTTGGAATAAAAAGCACGAAAATAATATGTGACAGGTGGCTCGTATAGTAGCCTCTGGTTTCCTCAGACAGCGATGCACACGCTATAGGCGTGGTGCATTCTTAGAGGATTCCGGGGCTCCATTCCGAGGCCGCCCTGTGCTAAACGCGATAAGAGGCATCACGCCTTCTTTATACCCTATTGCGTTTTGCGGATTGATAGTTGGGTGCGTAACAACTATCAATAAATATGGCAAATAGTACATTATCAAATGCTAAGGCTGCCAAGAAAGACGAATTCTATACCATGTTCTATGATATAGAAACCGAAATGGAAGCCTATCGCGATTTCAATCCTGATGTTTTTCGTGACAAGACAGTTCTTCTGCCTTGTGATGACCCAGAGTGGAGTAACTTCACTAAGTATTTTGCACAGAATTTTGAAGAACTAGGCTTGAAGAAACTCATCTCAACCAGCTATGCTATCAATAGTAAGATTATCAAAGCTGGAATTCAAACATCCTTTCTGGAAACAACATCTCCAAAGTTTGATAAGTCTAAGACTAACACCCATGGTAAAATATTCGTTTTAGAAAAAAATACTACAGGTGATGGTAAAACCAATCTAGATGATTTAGAATGGGATTATCTTGAAGGAGATGGTGATTTCAGGAGTGAAGAGGTTAAAAAGCTAAGAGACGAAGCTGATATTATCGTAACCAATCCACCTTTCTCACTTTTTAGAGAGTTTCTTGCGTGGATTGTTGAGGCTGATAAACAGTTTATCATTATAGGAAATATAAACTGCGTTACCTATAAAGAAGTATTTCCATTACTTAAGGATAATAAAGTCTGGATGGGATGTACTATCCATAGCGGAGACCGTGAATTTGGAGTTCCAGATGAATATCCGTTGGAAGCTGCTGGATGCAGAATTGATGAAAATGGCAAGAAATACATTCGTGTAAAAGGGGTAAGATGGTACACCAATATTGATCATGGTAGCCGTCACGACCCTTTGTCTTTGATGTCTATGGCTGATAACATTAAATATAGTAAGCATAAGGAAATTCAAGGAAAAAATTATCAGCATTATGACAATTATGATGCTATAGAAATTCCATATTCTGATGCAATTCCTTGTGATTATGAGGGAATGATAGGCGTTCCTATAACTTTTTTTGATAAATATTGTCCTGAGCAATTTGAGATTGTTGGTATTACTAAAACTTGGTTTGGTATGGCTAATAAGGTATATCCAAAGCAAATACAAGTTAGTAAAACTGGCAAAAAGACTATAGTAACCAAACTAAATGACGGACCTGTAATAGAATTGGATGGTCCACTTGATGGTGAAGTCTATTATATTGTTGAAGGAAAGTATTATACACAAGCTTATGCTCGAATATTAATCTGTAAAAAGCAATCATAATATGGAAAAGGAGTTGAAAATATATACAGTAAAGGAGTTATGTGAAGGGTTCACATATAGTGAGCTTGATGGAAAGGGGTTGTATGGTTTAGCTGGCAAGCTAACCATACAACCTGAGTATCAGCGTAACTATCTCTATAGTGAAAACAATAGCCAAAAAGAAGCTGCTGTCATTGATTCTGTCTTGAAGAAATATCCTTTAGGCTTACTCTATTTCAACAAACTCCCTGATGGACGTTTAGAAGTTCTTGATGGACAACAACGTATTACAAGTCTAGGTAGATATCTGATTGGTAAATTTTCTTATATGAAAAAAGGCGACCCTTATAAATTCAAATCCTTGAATGAAGAGGAAAAAAAACGTATCGAGAACACTCCGTTGCTTGCCTACATTTGCGAAGGTACGGAGGCTGAAATCAAGGAGTGGTTTGAAATCATTAATATTGGTGGTATCAAGCTCAATGACCAAGAGAAACTGAATGCGATTTATTCAGGACCTTTTGTTTCTGCAGCCCGAAAGGAATTCAGTAATAAGGAAGATACTCGTTTACAGAAATGGGGATGGTATATCTCTGGTTCCGCAAACAGACAAGAATTTCTGCAAGAAGCCTTGAGATGGGTTAGTCATGGCAACATCAAGGATTATATGCAGGAGCATCGTCGTGATACCGATATCAATGAACTCAAACTATATTTCAACGATGTCATTTCATGGATAGAGCAGACCTTTGATGATGTCTATCCCAAGATGAAAGGATTGAATTGGGGAGAACTCTACGAAAAATACCATAATAATCCATACGATCATATCAAGGTTTCACAAAAAGTGAAAGAACTCTACAACGATACATGCGTTCAAGATAAAAAGAACGTGTTTGAATATGTGCTTGGCGGTTGCAAGGATACAAGACTTCTGAATGTCCGTGTCTTCGATGACAATACCAAACGCAGGGTTTATGATCGTCAGACGGCAGATGCCAAAAAGAAGCACGAAAGCAATTGTCCTCTTTGTAAAATTGGACACGATGCCAATAAAGACAAAATCTGGGCATTAAAGGAAATGGATGCTGACCATGTACAAGCATGGAGCAAAGGTGGAGCCACAGACGAAAGCAACTGTCAGATGCTCTGCAAGACCCATAATCGGGCTAAAGGAAACAGATAGTTTGAGTAAGTATGGACACCTTGCTAGAGAAGTTGAGAAAGTCCCCTTGTTTGGTATGGGCGATAGCATTAATGCCGGTACTCTTAGGGGGACTAATATATTTGCTTTATCGTCCTAAAAACATTATTTTGTTTGAGGTTTTGAACAAATTGAGTGGTTCCACGATTGTTGATATGGTAAGGAATAAAGCTGAGCATGTTCATTTGCCGGATTTTGTGGTCTATAGCTTACCTGCCGGATTATGGACTGCATCATATCTTATGGCTATGTATTTATGTACTAAGCAACTGAATAAGAAAATGAGGCTATCTTTAGCTCTACCTCTTCCTATATCTGCAGTTGTATTAGAGGTCATGCAAAAGTTCGGTCTTTGCCCAGGTATCTTTGATATTTGTGATTTATTGTGTTATATAATTCCAATTGTAATATTCGTAAAACTAATTTAGTATGAAAAGACAAAATGATTTGGATTTTGGGGGAGCTATAGCTCTTACCGTAGTATTTGCTATTATGGCAATATTTTCTTACACTACAGATAAGTCAGGAAATCCTATAGCTATAATACCCGCTGTTGGTGTAGTTGTAGGTTTAGTCATGGCTGTTAATGCCAAGAATAAAGCTTCTAACCGAAAGGCAAGAAAAGAACAACAGGACATTTTTGCCCAAACGCTGGATTATGATGATTGTTTTGGAAATGGTGACTTAAAATTATATTTTAATTCCCAAAAACAGGACGTAACCGTATGCGCTACAACTAATGAAGGTAGAAATACACAAGTAGTTAGAGATTTTTCTGTTACGGAAACGGTGAAAACAGATAGTTACATCGTATCTTATGATGCTACTCATAACAAGATTTTGCGTATAAAGAATAACAATGGCAATATAATGCTTAAAGAATTCAATCTCAATTACACTTTGAAAAAATGGGATGTAGTAATGAAGAAATCTACTCCAGCTGTTAAGGCGTATAATGATTATGCTTTCATTACTGATGATGTCAATGAATTTGTTGCTATCGTGACTCCTACAAGTATGCATCTGCACCGATATTCTGATATTGTAAGCATTTCGTATGAAGAAAATGGTAATGATATGTACAATAAGTCTCTTGGTGGTGCTGTAGTTGGTGGTTTACTTTTTGGTGGTGTCGGTGCTATCGTAGGTAGTAATACTGCAAAGGCTGTCAAAAACAAGAAGATAGAAATGATGTCTATAAAGATATTGCTCAAGAGTACGTCTGAACCTACTATTTTGCTTGAAATTTACAATTCAAGAAATGATGGAGCGATTCTTGAAACCAAGAAAGAAGCTGATAAAATATTCTATGAGGGATTGATGAAAGAGGTTACAGGCATAAAAGACATTTTTTCCATCATAATAGACATGGTTGATAAGAATAATGTAAGCCAAATTCAAAGTCAGCAGATAAGTACTTCGGTATCAAATAGCGTTGCTGATGAACTTACCAAATTGGTGCAGCTCAGGGATGCTGGAGTTCTTACGGAAAAAGAATTCCAGGAACAGAAAGCAAAATTATTGCAATAATAAATACCGGAACAAATCATGATGCCACTTCTGCTCTTGATCTTGCATCAGTCCATACTATGATGCAGGATATGATCAGGGGCAGGAGGATGGGTATCATGATGGTATCTTCCTCTCTACGCTTATGAAAAAGGTATCTTAAAATTGGCTGATGGAAAAAGATGGGTATTAGCTGAAGTTTAGTCGAAGTTAGCCGAATTATTAGTCGAAGTTAGTCAATCTTTAGCTTGCGTCTTTGTTATAATACTCAGAAAATCAGTTGCTAATGATGAAATCTAACTTAGTTGGACTTTTAAACGTTTAGTCGAACTCAAAATGGGATATCAGCTTTGGAAATATTTCCCTTCTTGGCTTAGACTAAAAGTATCTGAAGGAGCATAAAAGGGAATATGATATGTGTTGTCGTTAAAAAAGTGAGCAGTGTAACCGGTACAGCACTATTACCAGATATGGATGACTTTAAGATTGGTTGGTTGTATGAATAGAAAAAATATGGAAAATGAAACTTTAAAAGAAAGATTCCTCGGTACCATCTTCGGACAAGCTGTAGGAGATGCCTTGGGACTGAGCACGGAGTTTATGTCCAAGCAAGAGGTGGATCGTTTTTATCCTAATGGGATAGAGGACTATTCACAAATCGTGCAGGATGATCATCGTCGTCGTTGGCAAAGAGGCGATTGGACTGATGATACCGACATGATGCTATGCATCTTAGATTCCTTTGTGGCTTGTCAAAAGGTAGATATTCTTGATATTGCCAGAAGGTTTAAGGAATGGATGATGAACGGGGGCATGGGAATTGGCCGGCATACTTATAATGTAATGGTTCTTGGCGACTATACTTCGAATCCACAGAAGGCCGCAGAGATTATCTGGAAAATGGGAAAGAAAAAAGCTGCAGCTAATGGGGCTGTTATGAGAACTTCGGTGGTAGGGCTTATGAAGGACAATGTGGCTAATAATGCAGAGAATATCTGTAAGCTAACTCATTATGATCCTCGCTGTGTGGGCTCTTGCGTTATCGTTTCTTCTATCATACATGCTCTTGTCTTTGAAGACAGAATATTGGATTATGAAGATGTGATTGGCATTGCCAAACAATATGATGAACGAATCGTTCCATTTATTGACTTGGCATATCATGAAGGTCTGGATTCTTTGTGTCTGGATGATGAAAAGAGTATGGGATATACGCTCAGAACTTTAGGGGTTGCCCTATGGGCTTATTGGCATGCAACCTCGTATAAAGAGGGTATCCTGAAGATTGTTTTATCAGGTGGAGATGCGGATACCAATGCAGCAGTAGCAGGAGCTATCCTGGGTGCTAAATATGGAATATGCCATATTCCTGACGAATGGAGGAATGGTCTTCTCTATGCTTCTATGCTCCATGGCAAGGTGCAGGAATTCTACGCAATGTATCGATAAAAACGTATCATTGTCTGTTGTTCGTAAATCGCCCGCCAATGGCGGACGATTTACAAGGATAGCCCTCAAATCTTTTGAGAATTATAGTCCCAACTCTTTTAGCATTTTCTTTATGACATCAGTCTTGATGGTTGAGAATTCTGATTTATCATAGATTTCTATCAACCATACTTCACCTGTATTCTCATCTACTAATGTGGTATATGTGATAACTCTAGCTCCTCCCGCTTTACCTTTTCTTTTGGAATCAATAGCCATGCGGATTTTTCTTAACCCACCACCTAAGTCAACTCCTTGAAAAGGATCTTCTTTTAAGGATTCTTTGAATTTGCCAAAATCCTGTTTCATGGACTTATAGCGTTTAGCTAAATCCTTTAACTCCTTTTCAAAATGAGGAGTTGTTTCAATATTATAGCTCATCGAAAAGTTCGTCTGCGGATTTTGCATTCAATTTACCCTCCTTTATCATTTTAACCTCACGGAGCCCTTGACAAATTCCTTCGGTTCTGTCAATTGACTTCTGAGGAATTATTTCAAACAGAATCGTCTCCAAATAATTGCTGAGGCTTCTGTTGTCTCTTTTAGCATTGCTCTTTAAAATATTGAGCAAATCCGTATCTATTCTTATAGAAGCGGAAGATTTTGTTTTTATTGTTGTACTCATATTACTTACATTTTAATTATATGTGTGCAAATATAGTGCAAAAGATTATAACTTCCAAAGTTTTTTGCTTTTTTTAATTGAATTAAACTTTTGAGTTTTTTCCTTTGGCTTATTCTTTTGAGATCCATGTATGTGTATGCTTCTGTATCAAAAAGCGTAGAATCCTGCTGGCATCACTGCCAGCAGGATTCTACGCTTTCCCTATTATTCTTAATATGTCGTCTGCAAATAGAACTCTATTGAACTCTACAGAAATCTCCTGTGATTTCTTATTCAGCATTTGCCTGCTGCTCTGTCTCAGTAGCCTCCTGCTGCAGAGTTGTCTCCTCCTGAGTATTCTCCTGCTGGATAGAATCCTCAGTGGTAGCCTGTGGCTGGATAGGAGTGCCAACTTCTGTTGTATCTGAAGGAGCATCTGGAGCCACGGTATCAACTGGTGCTACCTCTGCGTTACCTGCCATTCTGCTTGATGCAAAAACGTTGCTTACTGAAACCATTACCATAGCTGCGATAGCTGCAAACATAAACTTCTTCATAATCGTATATTTTTTAAATTATTACTATTTAATGTTACTTACTTTCTTTCTTTGTGGATTCGTTGTCGAACCCACTAATCATAGTCGCAATCTGTGTGCCAAAAAGAAGCGAGAAAATAATATGCGTTGATTATCAGATGTTTATGTTTTTTTGTACCAAAAGTAGATGGTGTGGAAAATGAGGAAAGTATGTGGAAACATTCCCCAAAAAGTTGGGGAATGTAAGGTACCCAACCATGTAATAATAGGTAAGCTATGATTATCAAAAGAAAGAGTCCACTCATGACGAATGGATTCTTTCTCCGATTTCTATAATTGTTCCATCAAATCTGGCTTTAGCAAGAAATCCATTAACCCGACAATATAAAAGCCATTGTTGTCATGATATGGTTTTATGTCATCGCGCATTATGATTATCTTCTTAAAGGAATCTTTGATTCTTTTTAATGAAGCGCATTCTTGCTCTCTTTTTGCATCATCAGGCATTGCAAATGCTGATTGGATATAATATCTACGGTCTGCCATATTTGTAACGAAATCCACTTCCAGTTGTTTGCGTTCTTTTGCAGTCCTTGCCTCTACCAACCCACATCAACGCAAAAGCCTCGTGAACGAAGCTCATTGTATATGACGTTTTCCATGATATGATTCTCTTCCACTTGTCTAAAATTCAGTAAGGCATTGCGTAATCCGATGTCTTGGAAATAGTATTTCGAAAGTGTACCTATATATTTTTTGCCCTTTATGTCATATCGCATTGACTTCTCTATAAGAAAAGCATCTTCCATATAGGAAAGATATTTGGATATGGTTTTTCTGTCAAGCGTTTCATTCTTTACACTTTTGAATGTATTTTCCAACTTACTAGGATTGCACGGAGAACCTATACCTGAAGCCATCACACGCATCAACTCCATGAATTCTTTGCTGTTCTTCAAGTTGTTCCTCTCTATTATATCTTTGAGATACACTGTTTCGTGTAAAGATCGGAGGTATGCAGCTTTCTTCTTATCGCTATCTAATTCCAGTTACAATCTTTATGAGATTGTTAGACTTGCTCGATATGAGTTGCTGTAAATAATAATCTCTTTTTATAATCATAGTCGTTCCCGAAAAGTGTCATTAATGACAAAAAACGGGAATGAAAACGGCTCCTTTGTGGGCTTTTGCATTCAAAATCTCGTAACGTAAGCCCCAGAAAGTAAGATGTCAATGGCTTTTCGTGTGTTAATTCCCGAAAAATGACACAAATGTCAAAAACTGGGAATGTTTAATAAAATTAAACTTTTGGCTTGCTCTTTAGAAATCCATGTGTATGCTTCTGTATCAAAAAGCGCAGAATCCTGCTGGCATCACTGCCAGCAGGATTAAAAGTAGATGGTGTGGAAAATGAGGAAAGTATGTGGAAACATTCCGCAAAAAGTTAGGGTATCTAAGGTCCCTTTGTTGCAACATATTCACCCCGCTTCCCTTAAGAACAGCGCATTTAGGGTGAGTAATAGCTCAAAATGAGGAATTGCCTGGATTTTACTAAAGGGCTACTTATCAAGCATAAAGATGACTGAGTAGTTACTTTTTTAATTTATAATAGAAAATATAGCTTAATTTTGCGAGTAAAACACAAGTTTTGAATAAATAATTTGGTAAATACACTTAAAAAGTGTACCTTTGCTTTTATATTTGAATGAAACTACAATATGGACTCGATAAGAATATTTGGATATAAGTCTTTTAAAAAGTTATCAGTTCAACTGCATCCTATCAATCTCTTGATTGGTGCCAATGGAGCTGGTAAAAGTAACTTCTTATCTCTTTTCGAAATGTTAGGAAACATCTATGAGAAGAGATTAGGGGCGTATGTCGCTCAAGTTGGTGGAGTAGATAAATTACTCTATCAAGGCAGAAAAGTTACCGATCGTATAGCTGTAAACTTGCTAATAGCTAAGAGTGAATATGACTTGGTGTTATTGGAATCTGATGGTAAACTTATCGTAGAAAGAGAAGTTGTTCGTTGTTATGATGATGTTTGTCCTTTAGATTTAGTGAGGAAAAGTGTTATAACGGAGTATCAAAGCGAGTCGAGTTTAAAAGACCACAAAGAGGAAGATTTATCTAACTATATCTCCCAAATCCGCAAGTTTCACTTCCACGATACTGGTCGCCGTTCTCCATTTACGGCAGATAGCCATATCGTGAACGATGCTTATCGTATGTATGAGCATGGTGAAAATTTGGCGGCTATCCTCTATCGTATTCAGCGAGAGAAGCCGATGGCTTATCGTCGCATTATCCGTGTCATTCAGAGTGTGGCTCCCTATTTCTCGGACTTCTATTTCCAACCAACCGAAGCCGATATGGTGCGCTTGCAATGGCAGGATAAGTATAGCTCTATGATTTACGGACCGACTGACTTGTCGGATGGAACCATTCGCTTTATTGCCTTGACCGTGCTCTTTATGCAGCCATGGTTACCACGAGTTATCATCATTGATGAGCCGGAGCTTGGTTTGCATCCTGTGGCTATCGAAAAGCTTTCGGGTTTGATTAAGATGGCGGCACAAAAGGGTACGCAAGTTATCGTTGCTACCCAGAGTGCTGAACTGATTAGTAACTTTGAGCCAGAGGATGTCTTGACTGTTAATCAGAACGAAGATGGTACAACCATCAATCGCCTGAATAGCGAAGAGTTGGCACATTGGCCAGTCACCAGAGCTTATCAACAATAGTCCTGAGACTGCTCCGTCCAAACGATTGATAGCTGCTATTCCTGATTATAATAAGGTAGTTGTTGGCATTTGTGTTGCTATGGACATTGGTTTGGAGAAGATTCGTGAGAAATGCCCTTTGTTCAATGAATGGGTAGAGCGATTGATGAAGTGATTAGAGTTTAACTATTCGATAAATACATAAGATAGCTCTGACATGTACAATACTGTAATCAACCATATAACAAGTGATAAGCAATGACCGGAAAGATTGGAAGAAAAAAGGTTTTGAAGTTTCGCGACTTCCCAACACGCCTACATGGCGAGGTATTCTTTGTAGAGAATGGGTATGATGAAAAGTTGAACCTTTCCATCATCAACCATCTCGTGGATATCAACAACTTGTTTATCAGCAAGTCAATTCATTTTAATTATTTCCCATTTCTGGGTCCTCATATCAGGAAGACAGCTCTCTACAGCTATCCTGCGATGAATAAAGAGGATTTGAACATCTCTGTTCCTTCCGATTTGCTGTAGTCGCAATTGGTAGAAGAAAAGAATAAGGAGAATTTACATCCTAGCATCTTACAGCTAGACCATGAGGAGGATGGCATATATTATGTCAATTCCTATTCTTTGTCTATAGAGGAAGATGAGGATTTTATGCCATTGATGCAGGCTGCGTATGATAAGTTGCCGGATTGCAAAGTGATGTTCAGCTCTGTCGATGATTTTCCATACAGTATATTTGATCCGACACCGGTTCCGGCAGATGAAACATTCAGCTATGATATCAGGCAGAAGATGAAGGAGGTGTACCGACAGGTACAGGACTTACGCCTTGGCGGAGTAAGCGATTGGGTACTGAAGCAGTATCTCTTTCCACCCAAGAATCTGAGTAGAATGGTCATCACGGAGAGTTACGATATCATACTGCCCGACTATCATGATATGACTATCAAGATGGAGCCATTGGTAAAGGCGGTGTATATTCTCTTTTTGCGTCATGAGGAGGGAATCCTTTTCAAATGTCTGTCGGATTATAGGGAAGAGCTATATGCTATCTATGTGGATATTCGTAAGAAATCGAACAACAACGGGGCTCATCTTTCGGAAGAGAAGATTCGCCAGAGCATCGATGCCCTGACGAATCCGTTGTCTAATTCTATCAATGAGAAATGTGCCCGTATCCGCCAAGCCTTCACTCTCCAGTTTGATGAAAGTTTAGCCGAGAGTTATTTCATTGATGGCAATCGTGGCGAACCCAAGAAGATACCATTGGATAGAAAGCTTGTGGAGTGGAAATAAAACGAGAAATCCTCCTTGTAGCACATCGCAACAAGGAGGATTGTTTTTATTCATCTACACCAAAGCAGGATACAGGAATCTTGCCGTCTACTCTGTTTGGGTTGCTAATCATGATACAGTATTCACCAGGCTTTTCGATGTCGGCATCTATTAGGAGAGAGGAGGCGCCGTATTTCTTGGCCTCGAAGAACAACTCTTGCTTGTTCTTGCCGCCATACGTTACTTTACCTGAAAGTTCATTCTGTCTAGCAAGGGAAATTTTGCGAGTTGAGCCTGCGACAAACTTAGAAATTTTGATGAATGAATAAGGATCATCGTTGATGTTGGGCACTCTGATGACAAACTGGATATGTCCTTTTTTCACTCTCACGGAAGATTTGCTAGGTTTTACGTAAAGCTTTCTCTCTGGTCCCCAGAATTGGTCTTTGGTCTTCATCTGTCCGATAGCCTTTTCTGCTTTTACGTAGGTGTTGGCAGATAGATTGCAGATAAATGCGTCACCATTAAACTCAGGCTCAGGAATCGCCACGTTACTAACACTTGCCTGTCCGAAGGCACTGATGCATGACATCATAATCATGCAGATACATATTAGCTTCTTCATTTCAATGAAATTTTAAAGATTTGAAATTTTCGGCAAAAGTACTGAATTGTTTGGAATGTATCAAATCTTTTGGCTCCGCAAGCCTTGTGGAGGTATGATTTTTCTCCATAAGGAACCTTTTATGCAAGAAAAGCATTAACTTTGTGACCTTATAAGGTATTACAGAATGGTACAAAATAGCACCCTACATTAAATTAGGTGAAAATATAGCTAATGGTTTGGTAGTATCACAAGTCTTTTGTACCTTTGGGGGCAAAACAATTAACAGAAAAAGTCAATGCAATATCCTTTGATATCAGAATATGTTAGAGCCATACAAGATGCTAATAACAATCTTGATAAATTGGCTTATTTGGTACCAGTGCAAGATGATCATGGTGAGCCATATCGTAGCAGTGGTGCCTTTGCCGTCGTGTTCAAAATGAAAGATAAACAGACTGGGAAATGCTATGCTTTGAAGTGTTTTACTGAAGAACAAGAAGGTAGAGCTGAGGCTTATCGCCAGATTGCAGATGAGTTGGAGTTCGTAGATTCCTCTTATATTACTTCTGTAAAGTACTTAGACAAAGAAATCTTCGTAGATAGCAGTTGTGAGGAAGACGAATTTCCTGTTCTTCTGATGGATTGGATTGATGGTGAAACAATGGAGAATTACATTGCAGAGAACTATCAAGACAATTATGCTATGGCTATGCTTTGCTATCGCTTCTGTAAAATGGCAGCGTGGCTTCGTTCGCAGCCATTCGCTCATGGCGATATCAAACCTGATAATATCATTGTGCGTCCTGATGGTACATTGACCTTGGTGGATTATGATGGTATGTTTGTTCCTGCCATGAAAGGACAGAAGTCGCCAACCATCGGTACTAAGGACTTCTCTCATCCATTGCGAACCATTGATGATTTCGATGAAACCATAGATGACTTTGCATTGGCAAGCATAGCTTTGTCTCTAAAAGCCATTTCCTTAAAGCCTTCATTGCTTGATGAGTATGGTGCAGCAGATAGATTACTCTTCTCTGCTGCTGATTATCGTGATTTGAGTAAGAGTAAAGTGATGACAGCTTTGCAAGAGTTGATGAATGATGAGAAACTTACTACACTTCTTTCTATGTTATTGTTGGCGAATGCAAACAAGAGTCTAGCCATGTGCTCATTTAGATTATTCGTGGGAAAGAAGCCAGAACTTAAGATAGAGAATCTTTCAACGGAAGTAACAGAACAAGATTTGGAGAATGCTGTCGAGGATGAGTATGGAGTAAAATATAGTAGAGATGGAAGAAGGTTATTGAAAGTTTCTAATAGTTTAGATGGTTCTTATAAAATTAAGGAAAACACAAAGGTTATTTGTAATGATGCTTTTTGGGGGTGTACATCCTTATCCTGTATAGTCATCCCAAATAGTGTAACATATATTGGGGATGATGCTTTTTCTATGACAGCTTTATCAAGTGTTGTTATTCCTAACAGTGTGACAAGCATAGGGAAAGGTACTTTTTGGAATTGTACATTCTTGTCCAGTATAGTCATTCCTAACAGCGTGACAAGTATAGGAAATCGAGCTTTTGTAGGTTGTAAATCCTTGTCAAATATAGTCATTCCTAACAGCGTGACAAGTATAGGAAATCGAGCTTTTGAAGGTTGTACATCCTTGTCCAGTATCGTTATTCCTGATAGTGTGACAGACATAGGAGAAAGTGCATTCTCAAGTTGTACATCCTTGTCCGGTGTCGTTATCCCTAATAGCGTGAAAAGCATAGGAGAAAGTGCATTCTCAAGTTGTACATCCTTGTCCGGTATCGTTATCCCTAATAGCGTGAAAAGCATAGGATATCGTATGTTTTCAAGTTGTACATCCTTGTCCAGTATAGTTATCCCTAATAGCGTGACAAGTATAGGAGATAGTGCTTTTTGGGATTGTACATCCTTATTCAGTATTATTATCCCTGACAGTGTGACTAGTATAGGGAGCTGCGCATTTTCGAATTGTTCATCTTTATCTAATATCGTCATTCCAGCTAGTGTCACAAATATGGATGGAAATCCTTTTTTGTATTGGAATGGAATATTGACAGTTCTTTCTTCTAGTTTTTTCTATGCCAATGATGTGTTAATTGATAACGTGAAGAAGACAATTATTGCATTTCGTAATAAAGAGTCGTCTTATATTATTCCTAATAGTATTACAGGCATAGGACCCAATGCTTTTTCTCATTGTGAAACCTTGTCAAATATCTTCATCCCAAATAGTGTGACAAGTATAGGAGACAATGCTTTTTGGGGTTGTAAATCCATATCCAGTATAGTCATTCCAAATAGTGTGACAAGCATTGGAGACAATGCTTTTGGTGGGTGTACAACCTTGTCCAAAATAGTCATTCCTAATAGCATGACAAGTATAGGGAATCGAGCTTTTGATAGTTGTGCTTCCTTGTCCAGTATTGTTATCCCTAATAGTGTGACAAGTATAGGAGACAGTGCTTTTTGGGGTTGTACATCCCTATTCAGCATTATCATCCCTGATAGCGTGACAAGTATAGGGAGCTGCGCATTTTCGAATTGCTCATCCTTGTCCAATATAGTCATTCCTAATAGTGTGACAATCATTGGTTTTAATACTTTTTATCGTTGTGATTCCTTGTCATCAGCAGATAAAGACGATATTATAACTCGCTTTGGAAAAAATGTATTTGGATAATTGTTATTGAATAGTTGTTTCTTATTTTAAAGGTGTCTCCTTAATGAAGGACCACCTTTAAAATATAAGAAACAATGCTAAATATTATCTGTGAGATAATCGTACCAAAAGCATTCGAAAATGTATCTAGCATTAATTTTCTAACCATGGAATGCTTTTTCAATTTTGGCATTTTTGTTATCATAATTATTGATTTTTATTAAAAATATATAGGCATTACATAACGAACAGTATCAATAGTACCGTCAGCATGAATGCGATTTTTGCAAACTTTGGCATTTATACTATGAGGAGCTGGTAGAGCTTGATTTGAACCAATTCCTTTTTCTCTTAATGCCGTTTGAAAATGATTTAGCCAACAATTGATTTCTTTAATTGTTGTTGGCTCTGTCAGCTTTACAACTAGCATATTCCGTAATTTAAACTCAGGTTGATTTACTATGTCTACAATGTCGCGAGGATCTTTTGAAAAATTAGTCCAAAAATCACTCTTTGGAGCAGCTAATGTACTTTCATCTGTGAAATAAAAAAGAATATTTCCTTTCATGTGTTTATTGTTTAAATTGTTATTTTTAGCATTTGCATGAACATTAGGACAAGTAGCAGTCTTACTACTGGTTTCTTTATACTCTGCATTATTAGTATTACTAGTAATATCTTCTAGTAGATGACCTCCAAAAGTAGGATTAAAATGAATTGTCTGTTTTTCCATAACAGTACTTTTTATATTATTACTTTCAGCAGAAGCTGAAGCAATCTCTTTGATTGCACCTGCAAATTTAATATGTTTTTCCGAAAAAGAAAACTTTTTTCAAGAAAACTTTTGGTATTTTTGTTTTGTCCTGATAGCCAGTATTTTATATAAAGCGTTTCGCCCTTTTGGTGTTGCTACGTTGTCTCATTATAATAGAGATGTGATAGTTGGTGATATAGATGAAGAATGTGTTGATGTCAATGCTTGTAGTTATGCTAAACTTTCTTCTGAATTTGAAGCTGTAGAAAGACGTATAGGCTATAAAGATAATGTGCTTCATTTTTCAAATGAGCAGAATGTGAAGTTGATAATAAATTTAGTAGTAATGTATGGAATTGTTCTCATATTCGACTTCATGGAGAACATATTTGTCTTCACAAGGCTTGTGGTGAAAGAGATATTTATGATTACTTGGATATTTGAAGAAATAGTTGTACCTTTGCTCTTGGTAGTGCTGCTACTATTAAATATGGTGAAAAAAGTGGGAATGATTTTGTCAATTCAGTAATCTTTCGTACTTTTGAAGACAGAAACAACTAAAGAGAATAGAAGCCTATGCAATATCCATTAATGTCGGAATATGTGAGTGCCATTCGAGATGCTAGTGATAATCTTGATGAATTGGCTCACTTGGTACCAGTGCTTGACGATCATGGCGAGCCCTATCGTAGCAGTGGTGCCTTTGCCGTCGTGTTCAAAATGAAAGATAAACAGACTGGGAAATGCTATGCTTTGAAGTGTTTTACTGAAGAACAAGAAGGTAGAGCTGAGGCTTATCGCCAGATTGCAGATGAGTTGGAGTTCGTAGATTCCTCTTATATTACTTCTGTAAAGTACTTAGACAAAGAAATCTTCGTAGATAGCAGTTGTGAGGAAGACGAATTTCCTGTTCTTCTGATGGATTGGATTGATGGTGAAACAATGGAGAATTACATTGCAGAGAACTATCAAGACAATTATGTCATGGCTATACTTTGCTATCGCTTCTGTAAAATGGCAGCGTGGCTTCGTTCTCAGCCATTTGCTCATGGTGACATCAAGCCAGACAACATCATGGTTCGTCCTGATGGAAATCTGACATTGGTAGATTATGATGGTATGTTTGTTCCTGCCATGAAGGGTCAGAAGTCTCCAACAATTGGTACTAAGGACTTTTCTCATCCTTTGCGAACTGTTAATGATTTTGACGAAACCATTGACGACTTTGCTTTGGCAAGCATTGCTTTATCTTTGAAAGCTATATCCATGAATTCTACTTTATTAGATACCTATGGTGCTTCAGACAGACTTCTCTTCTCAGAAAATGATTATCGCAATCCATCAAATAGCAAGGTAATATCTGCCCTGCAGGAATTGATGTGTGATAAGAATTTCTGTACACTTTACTCTCTTTTCATGCTCGCATTGGCAAGAAAGGAACTTTCTGCATGTTCTTGTAGATTGTTTATTGGTGAAAAGCCTATCCTGTCTCAAACTATTGAAGACTTATCAACAGAAATAACTGAAGATGAGTTGAAAGAAGCTTTTATAGATGAACGGGGAGTGAAATATAGCAAAGATGGAAGAAAACTGTTGGAAGCCCCTAAAGAACTAAGAGGGGGATATTCTGTCAAAGAGGGTACAAGGATAATATGTAATAAAGCATTTTCAACGTGTACTTCTTTGACTAGCATAGTAATTCCTAATAGTGTGGTTAGTATCGGGGATGGTGCATTTTCTCGTTGTAGTTCTCTGTCCAATATAGTCATTCCTAAAAGCGTAATTTGCTTAAACGGAAATCCGTTTTCTGACTGGGAAGGTATGTTAGAATGTTTATCACCCACCTTCATTTATGTGGATGATGTCTTATTCAATAAGGATAAAAGTAAAATTATTTCTTTCAGAAATCAAAAAATAGAATCATATATCATTCCTAATAGTGTGACTGATATTGGAAATAGTGCATTTTCATTTTGTAGGTCTCTGACCAACATAGTCATTCCTAATAGTGTGACTGATATTGGAAATAGTGCATTTTCATTTTGTAGGTCTCTGACCAACATAGTCATTCCTAATAGTGTGACTGATATTGGAAATAGTGCATTTTCTGATTGTAGTTCTCTGTCCAATATAGTCATTCCAGATAGTGTGACTGCTATTGGAAATTTCGCTTTTTGGGGTTGTAGTTCTCTGTCCAATATAGTCATTCCAGATAGTGTGACTGCTATTGGAGATTATGCATTTTATTATTGTAGTTTGTCCAACATAGTCATTCCAGATAGTGTGACTGCTATTGGAATATGTGCATTTCCTTATTTTTGTGATACGATTTTGAGCAAGAGTTAATCTCTCGATTTGGAAATAATATATTTTAAGTAATTATGATATTGATAGAATCTAAGCGTAAGAAATACGATAACATATTAAAGAAACATCCCGATGCAATCATTGCAGATGTGACAAGCCATGCGGAAGATGACTTGATAAAGTTGAGTCCTTTTTATCCGCATGGTGGAATACCTGTGCCATTTAGTAAGGGTGTTACAGCTACATGTGTTGAGGCTGTGTGGCAAGGGCTAAAGGTATTTGAATCGGCTGATGTAGATATGAAAATGTTTAAGAATAAGTCGATGAAGAATATCAAGCGAACTGTTCGCAAGTTTGGAAAGCCTCTTGGACATCGCAAAGGAGTAAACGGAACAGAACTGCTCGGATATATTGAGGCTCGAAAGCTAATTTATATTCCTACTTACAGGTGGGTACTTGAACATAAGGTTCAAAGTATTATCGAAAGATTACGAGAGGCTAGCCAGACTAAGACCATCGTACTTTTGGATTATAATACAAATTGTGATGTGGATGACCCGAAGAAGCCTCTTTCGCATGCTTTTCTAATCAAGGCATACGTAGAAGGTCTATATCCTTTTAGTGATAAAATGTGTAAACCGCAGACAATAGAACCAAAGCAACTAACGTTATTCTAATATACATATATTATTGGAGGACAAAAACAATGAACAGAAGAAGTAACTGGGAGGATTTTAAGAATATCCTCGAACAAAATCATATCACCAAGCTCTATCACTTCACAGACCGTGATAACTTGGAGAATATTATCAAGAATGGAGGGCTCTATTCTTGGAAGGATTGTGAGGAACGTGGTATCAATATTCCTAAACCAGGAGGTGGAGGACCAGGTTCTCCATCCTGGTCGTTGGATAAGCGTGATAATCTGGAACATTATGTTCGTGTCAGCTTTACCATGAACCATCCAATGATGTATGTGGCAATGAATGAGGATAGAATTTCTAACCCTGTCATTCTGGAGATAGACCCTGAGGTGATTTATGATGAGGATACCAAGTATGCAGACAGGAATGCTGTGCGAAATGGTGCTCATGTGGGTGGAAGTTTGGAGGATTTCAAGAAGATTCACTTCCAAACTGTCAAGGCTCGTAATCACTTCGATTTCGATGTGGATGAGCAGCCATTCTATCAGGCGGAGATATTGGTAAAGAATACTATTCCTCTGAAGTATATTAAAAACATTGGCAACTTTGGTATTCCAATTCCAAGCCAACCACAGATGTTGCAGAGCAAGAATGCATATACGGCTCGTGTTGACCGTGAACATCCTACAGCATTCATCTTCCTGGTGGACCAAAGTGTTTCTATGCGTAGAATTACCACCTTTAATGGTGAGGATATGACTTTATCTGAGGCCGTAGCCCGTATCGTAAATGCCCAAATCAACGAGTTGGTGGAGCGGTGTGTGAAGAATAATGAGACTCGCCATTACTTTGATATTGCTATGATAGGTTATGGCACTGAGGCTTATAGTGCTTGGAATGGCAATCTTGAAGGCCGAGACTTTGTTACTCCAGAAGAGATTCGTGATAATCCTTACCAAAAGAAAATGGTGAAGGAAGAGGTGCGTACTCGTAAGGGTATAACCATCAAAGAAGTAGAGAAGAAACAATGGATGGTAGCTCGCCATGATGGTAGTTGGACACACATGAATAAAGCTTTCAAACGTGCAGAAGGTTTGCTCGAAAACTGGATGAAAGACCATCACGACAAGGATTGTTATCCTCCTACAATTATCAATATCACAGATGGTGAGTATAATGGCACCTCACATGATGAAATGCAACAACTTGCTAATCAGTTGAAGTCGATGTTTACCAATGATGGTAATGTATTATTCTTCAATATTCACGTTGTACCTGGACATGCAGAATCAGTAGTGTTCCCTGCAACTGTAAATGAACTGAACGGAAATGGATATGGTGAGAAACTTTATAATATGTCGAGTCTCTTGCCACTAAATTATAATGAGCAGATTCGTGCCATCTTTGGTGATAAGCAAACGGACATCCGTTATCATGCCATGGGTGTGAATACCGGTATGGAGCGATTGGTTAAGATGATGAAGATAGGTACGTTGTCGAGTATGCTCGTTAATCAAAACCTATAATATATATGAATAGAGGCGTAAGCATAGCAAAATGGAATGACCATGTAGCAAACGAAGATTCCTTCTTCTCATCTGATACCTGCATAGCGGTATCGGATGGGGCAGGAGGCTGTGGCTTGTTTGCCAATGAGTGGTCGGAGTATCTTGTAAAACATCTTCCGAAAGATAAACCCATCGTCTGCTTCAAAGAACTTGACGAATGGGTAGATGGCATTTGGGAGCCCTTTTATAATGAGCACGAGGAAAGAGCAAAGGAAGGCGACGGCATCCTTTTGAATAAATATTATAATGAGGGGTCTTGCGCCACTATTGCTGCTGCATGGATAACAGGGGATAAGCAATGTAAATGGATGGCATACGGCGATAGCGTAGTCTTTCATTATAGTCAGGATACAGGTGTCTTGGAACATAGTTTTACGAAATTGTCTGATTTTAGCAATCCTCCCAGGTTGGTTAGCTGTAAAGATCCCCTGGAAGAGGAAGGCTTCAGTTGTGGTGACTTTTATCTGGATGAATCTTCGGTAGTCTTTGCTGCCAGCGATGCCTTATCGCATTATATAATGATGATGTATGAATTGTCTAAAAGCAAGGAGTATGGTGCGGAGCTTGCTGAAGAATATCTAAAAGCATCAGGCAATTCACAACTTTTGAAAACAGCAGAGACCATGAAGTTTGAATTTGGGCAGGATGTGCTCCAATCTTTGTTAGATGCAACATCATCTAACAGTCGGTTTGAACTATATTTGAAAGAACTGAATTCGAAAGGAATCTTAGATATGGATGATTTTACGCTGGTTTATTTTAAAGGCTAACGTCAATCTTCTTTATGCCCCTATTGGTTGTCATTAAAATTTGTAGAAGCAGATAAAATAACAATACACAATATGCAGTACCCATTGATATCAGAATATGTAAAAGCCATTCAAGATGCTGGCGATAATCTTGATAAATTGTCTTACCTGACTCCCGTATTAGATGATCACGGAGAGCCATATCGCAGTAGTGGTGCTTTTGCCGTGGTGTTTAAGATGCAGGACAAGAGTACCGGGAAATATTATGCCCTCAAGTGTTTTACGGAAGAACAGGAAGGGCGAGCTGATGCCTATCGTCAGATTGCAGATGAATTGGATATGGTTGATTCTCCATATATTACTTCTGTAAAGTATATGGAGAAGGAACTCTTCGTGGACAGTCAATGCGAGGAGGATGAATTTCCTATATTGTTGATGGATTGGGTAGAAGGGGAGACGATGGAAACTTACATTGCAGCAAACTATCACAATCAATCTGCTATGTCAATGCTTTGTTATCGCTTTGGCAAAATGGCGGCTTGGCTCCGTTCACAATCTTTTGCCCATGGCGACGTCAAGCCAGACAATATCATAATCCGTCCAGATGGCTCTCTTACATTGGTGGATTATGATGGAATGTTTGTGTCTTCTATGAAAGGCAGTAAATCTCCAACTATCGGTACCAAGGATTTCAGTCATCCTCTGCGTACAGTGGATGATTTTGATGAAACGATAGATGATTTTTCATTGGCAAGTATTGCTTTGTCATTGAAGGCTATATCAATGAATTCTAAGTTGTTAGATGCCTATGGTGCTTCAGACAGACTTCTCTTCTCAGAAAATGATTATTGCAATCCTTCAAATAGCAAGGTAATATCTGCTCTGCAGGAATTGTTGTGTGATAAGGATTTCTGCACACTTTACTCTCTTTTCATGCTCGCCTTGGCAAGAAAGGAACTTTCTGCATGTTCTTTCAGGTTGTTTATTGGCAAAAAGCCTCTCCTGCCTCAAACTATTGAAGACTTATCAACCAAAGTTACATGGGAAGAGTTGAAGGAGGCTTTTACTGATGAATGGGGAGTGGAATATAGCAAAGATAGAAGAAAACTATTGAAAGCTCCACAAGGACTTAATGGTACTTATTCTATAAGAAAAGGAACAAAGATAATTTGTGATTGGGCATTTGGTTGGAGTAAATTTATTGGTCGCTGTTCCTTGACAAGCCTGGTTGTACCTGATAGCGTTACGAACATTGGGGATTATGCATTTTCTGATTGCCGTTCTTTGACAGACATAGTTATTCCTGATGGTGTTACTAGCATAGGGGATTATGCATTTTCTGGTTGCCGTTCTTTGAGTAGCGTTGTTATTCCTGACAGTGTGACAAGCATTGGGGATTGGGCGTTTAATGGTTGTAAATCTTTGGCAGACATAGTTATTCCTTCTAGTGTTACTAGCATAGGGGATTATGCATTTGAAGGTTGCTCTGCTTTGACCAGTATTGTTATTCCTAATGGCGTAACCAGCATTGGGGATTGTGCATTTGCGAACTGCTCTTCTTTGACAGATATAGTTATTCCAGATGGTGTTACTGGTATTGGAAAATTTGCATTTGATGGTTGCTCTTCTTTGAGTAGCCTCGTTATCCCTGACAGCGTTTCCTGCATTGGGGGAAGTGCATTTAAGAATTGCTCTTCTTTGAGTAGTCTTGTTATCCCTGACAGTGTTACCAGCATTGGGAATTATGCATTTGCATATTGCAAATCTTTGACAGACATAGTTATCCCTAATAGTGTTACTAGTATTGGGGATAATGCATTTAGGCATTGTTCTTCTTTGAGTAGTCTTGTTATTCCTGAAAGTGTAGTGAACTTGAATGGTAATCCATTTTGCAGGTGGGATGGTGAACTGAAATGTTTGTCACCTTACTTTATTTATGACAATAAAATATTGTTTGATAAGGACAAAAGCAAAATTATCGCATTTAGAGATAAGAATACGACATCATATGTCATTCCTGATAGTGTGACTCGCATTGGGGAAAGTGCATTTAGGGGTTGCTCTTCTTTGAGTAGCCTCGTTATCCCCGATAGTGTTACAAGCATTGGGGAAAGTGCATTTAGGCATTGCTCTTCTTTGAGTAGCCTCGTTATCCCCGATAGTGTTACAAGCATTGAGTGTTATGCATTTAGAGGTTGCGAATCCTTGAGTAGTCTTGTTATTCCTGATAGTGTTTCCTGCATTGGATTTGGTGCATTTGAGGGTTGCAATCTCCCCAACTGATCTAAAACAAGAATTAATCTCCCGATTCGGAGAAAAAATATTTTGGGTAGTTTTTTAGGTTATTACGATGGAAAAGAGGTATAGGCAAAAATAGATACCATCATAAATAGGAAGTCCTTCCCCTAAGACTTCCTTCTTTGCCTTCTCCTTTTCCATATATAAAAGAGGTGAAGAACATTCTCCACCTCTACCCTCTTGTTACAGATGTACACGACATAGAAATGGGTTCTCTCTCATATATTTCCATTGGAATAGAAATAATAAGCGATGATTAATCAATTTTCTGCAGTTTCTTTTGTCGGTTTTAATTTTAATGTGTACTTTTGCCTTGTCGTCTGAAAATGCGACTGAATGAAATGAATTAATAATTTTATAAGTTATGAAGTATCCAAAAATATCAGAATATGTAAAGGCCATTCAAAATGCCGGAGCCAATCTTAACAAGTTGGCTCACCTCACACCTGTATTGGATGATCACGGAGAACCTTATCACATGAGTGGAGATTCTTCCGTGGTGTTTAAGATGCAGGACAAGGCCTCTGGGAAATGTTATGCCCTCAAGTGTTTCACTATTGATCCCAAGGAACTCTCTGATACTCATCTTCAGAATGCTGGTGAGCAGAATATGGATGAGTCTTCCAGCAGTAGTTCTGTGAAGTATCTGGAGAAGGAACTCTTGGTTTGTAGCCGGAAGAAAGAGAAGAAATATCCGGTAATGCTAATGGAATGGGTGGATGAAGAAGCGATGGGGGCTTTTCTTGCTGCGGATGAAGATCTCTCTACAGTGGCAACAGACGAAGAGTTAAACGAGGCCATTACAGATGAATTTGGCGTGAAATATAGAAAAGATGGAAGAAAATTATTGAAAGCTCCACAAGAACTTGATGGTACTTATTCAATAAGAAAAGGAACAAAGATTGTTTGTGATTTAGCTTTTCATGGTTGTAAATCTTTGGATAGTCTTATAATTCCTGATAGTGTCATTGGTATTGGATTTGGTGCATTTAGTGATTGCGAATCTTTGAGTAACCTTGTATTTCCTAATAGCATCACTAGCATTGGTGCTTGGGCATTTGAAGGGTGCTATTCTATGAAGAGTCTTGTTATTCCTAACAGTGTAGTGAAATTGAAAGGTAATCCATTTTGCAGGTGGAATGGTGAACTGAAATGTTTGTCACCTTACTTTATTTATGATAATAAGGTGTTGTTTGATAAGGACAAAAGCAAAATTATCGCATTTAGAGATAAGAATACGACATCATATGTCATTCCTGATAGTGTTTCCTGCATTGGAAGTGGCGCGTTTTATGATTGCAAATCTTTGCATAGCATAGTTATTCCAGACAGTGTTTCCTGCATTGGGGATTGTGTATTTTTTCATTGTGAATCTTTGAGTAGCGTTGTCATTCCTGATGGTGTAACTAGTATAGGGGATTATGCATTTAGTGGTTGTTGTTCTTTGACTGATATAGTTATTCCTGACAGTGTTACCAGTATAGGGGAAAGTGCATTTGAGGGTTGTACTTCTTTGAGTAGCCTTGTTATTCCAGACAGTGTAACTCGTATTGGAAATGGTGCATTTAATGCTTGTTATTCTTTGAGCAATATAGTTATACCAAATGGTGTGACCCGCATTGGGTCTTGGACATTTGGTTATTGCTCGTCTTTGAGTAATATTATTCTTCCTGATAGCGTAACTAGTATTGGGGATGGGGCATTTGTAGGTTGCACTTCTTTGACGAGTTTAGTCATTCCCAATGGTGTGACTCGCATTGGGACGTGGACATTTTTGTATTGCAGTTCTTTGATAGACATAATTATTCCTGATAGCGTAACTCGCATTGGAAATATAGCATTTCAATTTTGCTTTTCTTTGAGTAACATAGTCATTCCTGACAGTGTAACTTGCATTGGGAAGAGGGCCTTTACATTTTGTAATTTCCCAAACGATCTTAAACAGAAATTAATTTCCCGATTCGGAGAAAAAATATTTGGGTAGCTTTTTAGATTATTACGACGGAAAAGAGATACAGGCAAATCGATACCGTCATAAATAGGAAGTCCTTCCCTCCAAGACATCCTCCTTTGCCTTCTCCTTTTCCATATATAAAAAGAGTGTTCTCCACCTCTACCCTCTTGTTTGGTTGATTTACAGATGTATACATAGAATAAGTTCTGTGAACGCCTGCGTTTACTTATCTGCAAAGGTACTTGTTTCCTTTGAAACAAGCAAACATTCATCATATTTTTTAGCGCCTCTGTCATACGCTGTTCCAGGTCACGCAAGACATGAGCCAACACCATCACAAACAAAACTACATGTGGCTCAACGTGTGCGACCTGCCCGAAAAAATAATCCTAGCTAAAAAAACTTCAAAAAAAGTGGATTTCTAAGAATTTATTTATACCTTTGCAAGCACAAATAAGCCCTCGACAGCACGGTTAAGTCAAAAACAGATGAGAACATTCAATTTTATTGGTGACACCACCTATACAACAAGAGAAGGAATATCATACAGGATAGACAACAAGGAACATAATATTCAGCGAGTCGGCAAATCCTGGGTAGTGGATGGAAAGGCGAGTTCTCTTGAAGAAATGGTGAAGATGGGCATAGCTAAAAAAATATAGCACGAGTTTACAACAATACCGCTATTGATAAAGTTGCGAGGGAGGTGGTCAAATATTTCGACTACCTCTCGATTTTATTAATACATTGGATATCACAAACTGTGATTTCCAATGCTTAAGGTCGCAAATTGCGACCTTAAACATTTAATATTTTAGGAGTATGAAAAAGCCATATTTAACATACGCACTTAGTGCTGAAGGGAAATTGGTACATATCGATAGTGTGGCGAATGGAAAAGAGTGTAGATGCTTTTGCACCTATTGTGGCGAACCTCTTCAGGCGAAACAAGGTGCAAAGCGCAAGCACCATTTTTCTCATTTGTCAGGAACAGAATGTGAAGCTGCTTATGAGTCAATGCTTCACCTGTTGGCTAAAGAGAAAATACAGGAAGCATTCTATAATAGAACATCATTATATATGGAGTTTGAGTATACTTCCTTTTGCAACCAGGATAAATGTATTTTCATGTCCCATTCAAGAAGATGTTCCAATAAGGAGAAGAGGAGGATTGATATTAAGGAATGGTATGACTCTTGTGAGCAGGAAATTTCGTATGACAATATTAGAAGGCGTAGCGACCTGAAATTTTTCTCTAAGGAGTTCCCGGAACGTAAGCCTATCTATATAGAGTTTTGTGTAACCCATGCAAGCGATGAAGCCAAGCTACATAGCGGAAACAAAATAATAGAAATCCTTATAGAAGATGAGGACAGTATTTCTTCCTTGATAGAATCCGGACTTGTCGAGAAGTCTAAAACCGTTGGCGAAGAGTGGGAAGGTAGGAAAATAAAAATAGTTGCATTCTATGGCTTCAAAAACAAAGATTATAACAACTCCAACATAAATGAAAGTGTATGGCTCACTCGCTGTGCATTTATGCCATCCGGGAAAATATATCTTTCTAATGAACATTGCAATTGCAAACAAATAAAGAGAAAAGACCATCGAGCATTATGTGAAGTTGTATTCTCTGCACATAACAGATATGAAGCATATAATTATGCCTATACCATTTGTTCTCAGAAATACCATATCTCTAATTGTAACTCATGTAGGAATTTCGTAACAGTTTCTTCGTGGTTTGATGCACCTTATAAAATGTGTAAGATGTATAAAAGTCTCCAGCTACATCTCGAAGACTTTAGAACCACAGGATCTTTTGATACTTCCAGGGCAAAAAATTGCAGGTTTTACTCCCAAGTAAATGTTATATTGGATGATGCTGTAGAATATTTTATCATATAATATAGGTTTATAGCATTTGTAAAATGAAAACAGAAAACATGATAGCGATGTTAATAGATGCGGACAACGTATCTTACAGAAATATCAAGGATATGACCGATGAGTTGGCGAGATTTGGTAATCTCACCATCAAACGTATATATGGCGATTTCACGAAGCCTTCCATGAATGGATGGAAAGATGTACTCTTGGAAAATGCCATTAGCCCGATTCAGCAGTATAATTAAACAACCGGGAAAAACGCCACCGATTCTTCTATGATAATCGATGCTATGGATATTCTCTATTTCAATCAAGTGGATATCTTCTGTCTGGTATCTAGCGATAGCGACTTTACACGTCTTGCTATGCGTCTGAGAGAGGCAGGAAAGGAGGTAATAGGTATGGGGATGAAGAAAACACCTCAGCCATTTATTGCTGCATGCAACAAGTTTGTCTATATTGAGCTTATTTCGCATTCTCTTGAATCTGGACAGGTAAAAGAAGTCTCTCCAGAATCTGCTTCTATTGTGGAGAAAGAGTCTGTTTCACCGTTAAAAGAAGGGATACAAATACTTCAAGCATCAGATAATCAATTAACTTTTGAGGAATATCTCAAAGGATTATATCACCATGGAGTGATTGATATGGATGACTTTACGATTGGTTGGTTGTATGAATGAAAAAAATATGGAAAATGAAACTATAAAAGAAAGATTCCTAGGTACCATCTTCGGGCAAGCTGTAGGAGATGCTTGGGGACTGAGCACGGAGTTTATGTCCAAGCAAGAGGTGGATCGTTTTTATCCTAATGGGATAGAGGACTATTCACAAATCGTGCAGGATGATCATCGTCGTCGTTGGCAAAGAGGCGATTGGACTGATGATACCGACATGATGCTATGCATCTTAGATTCCTTTGTGGCTTGTCAAAAGGTAGATATTCTTGATATTGCCAGAAGGTTTAAGGAATGGATGATGAACGGAGGCATGGGAATTGGTCGGCATACCTATAATGTAATGGCTCTTAGCGACTATACTTCGAATCCACAGAAGGCAGCAGAGATTATCTGGAAGATGGGAAAGAAAAAAGCTGCAGCTAATGGGGCTGTCATGAGAACTTCTGTGGTAGGACTTATGAAGGACAATGTGGCTAATGCTGCAGTAGCAGGAGCTATCTTAGGTG
>ERZ791809.385-NODE-385-length-33011-cov-3.276520_pt1 | contig 33011 bp, 27 predicted proteins | sample MGYA00509946_ERZ791809 | MGnify/ENA primary metagenome ERZ791809 (study PRJEB30046, sample SAMN00791993) | human gut metagenome | study: EMG produced TPA metagenomics assembly of the A metagenome-wide association study of gut microbiota in type 2...
CACCGGTTGCAAGTCCGCCGCCACCAATCGGCACCAGAATATACTCTACTAACGGAAGTTCCTGGAAAATCTCCATTGCGATAGTTCCCTGACCGGTTGCTACTGCCGGATCATCAAACGGATGGATGAATGTATATCCGTGCTCTTCTGCCAGCTCGTATGCTTTTGCACAAGCCTCATCGTATACATCTCCGTACAGAACGACCTCTGCACCATAGCTCTTAGTACGGTTTCCTTTGATCAGCGGTGTTGTGGTCGGCATTACGATGGTTGCCTTTGCACCATAACGTTTTGCAGCATAAGCCACACCCTGTGCATGATTTCCTGCGGATGCAGTGATCAGACCACGCTGACGTTCTTCCTCTGACAGTGTGCTGATCTTGTAATAAGCACCACGTACTTTGTATGCGCCGGTAAACTGCATGTTTTCCGGTTTCAGATATACTTTATTGCCGGTCTGCTCACTTAAATACTCACTGTAAACCAGCTTTGTTTCCTGTGTTACTTTTTTGACGATTTCACTGGCTTCCTCAAAACGATCCAGTGTCAACATTTCACTCATTTACGCTCTCCTTCTGAAACAACGCATCTACAAACTGATCCGCATCAAATTTCTGCAGATCATCGATGCTCTCTCCTACACCAATATATTTTACCGGAATGCCAAGTTCGGAATGGATTGCAACGGCAATACCTCCCTTGGCAGTTCCGTCCATCTTGGTCAAAACAATACCTGTGATCTCGGCAGCTTCACTGAACTGCTTTGCCTGAACCAGCGCATTCTGTCCGGTGGTGGCATCCAAGACTACTAATGTCTCACGATATGCCTCCGGATATTCCTTTTCCAGAATACGGTTGATCTTCTTCAGCTCTTCCATCAGGTTTTTCTTGTTGTGCAGACGTCCTGCGGTATCACACAATAACACATCTGCTTTACGGGCTTTCGCTGCCTGTACCGCATCATATACGACAGATCCCGGATCAGATCCTTCCTGTCCACCAACGATTTCTACGCCGGCACGGTTTGCCCACTCAGTCAGCTGTTCTCCAGCTGCGGCACGGAAGGTATCAGCAGCACCCAAAATTACTTTTTTGCCCTGGTTTTTCAGTTTTCCGGCTAATTTTCCAATGGTTGTTGTCTTTCCAACACCATTTACGCCGATTACCAGAACAACGGATTTTTCTTCTTCAAAACGATATGCAGTATCACCCACATACATCTGCTCTTTGATACTGTTGATCAGCAGCTCCCGGCAGTCTGCCGGTTCTTTGATGTGGTTTTCTTTTACTTTCTGCTTCAGATTTTCGATAATTTCCTCTGTGGCACGGATTCCGATATCACCCATGACAAGGATTTCTTCTAATTCCTCATAAAAATCGTCATCGATATGGGAAAATCCGCTAAAAATAGAATCAAATCCGGACACGATATTGTCACGGGTCTTAGTCAGTCCGCTGACTAAACGCTTAAAAAAGCCTTTTTTCTCTTTTCCTTCTGCCATACGTCTCTTCCTCCCTCAAATATAGTTGAAATCAAATTTTCTTTGTTCGTTCTTATAATAATTATCTGCAAATTATTTTCTCACAAAAAAACAATCGTACTTTGCAATACTTCAAATCCAGAAATGCTCTTGACACTCTTACTTTGAATTCTTATGCATCCAATTCTTTTTCAATCAGGTTTACAGAAACCAGTGCAGACACACCTTTCTCCTGCATGGTGATACCATACAGACGGTCTGCCGCCGTCATTGTTCCACGTCGGTGGGTAATGACAATAAACTGTGTATTTTTTGTCAGCTTATGCAGATAATTTGCAAAACGGTCAACGTTGGAATCATCCAGCGCCGCCTCAATCTCATCCAACAGACAAAACGGTGACGGTTTTAAGTTCTGGATGGCAAAAAGCAGCGCAATGGCGGTCAGCGCTTTCTCTCCGCCGGAAAGCTGCATCATATTCTGCAGTTTCTTTCCAGGCGGCTGTGCAATGATTCGGATGCCGCATTCCAGAATATCCTTGGTTTCTTCCTCGCCGGTCAGTTCCAGAGAACCTTTTCCGCCGCCAAACAGCTCCTTAAAGGTTTTATCAAACGCTGTCTGAATATCCGCAAATTTCTCTGCAAACTGCTTACGCATTCCCTCATCCAGATCCGTAATGATCTTCTCCAGACTTGCTTTTGCTTCCTCCAGATCCGCATGCTGTGCATGTAAGAACTCATAACGCTCGGAAACTTCCTTGTACTCCTCAATGGCATTGACATTGACATTTCCAAGCTTGCGGATCTCGTTTCGGATCTCTGCGATCTGTTTTTTCAGATCCGATACATTGATCTCTTCCGGAACTTCCTGCTCTTTTGCCGCATGATAGGTGATCTCATATTCTTCCCACATGTAGTTATTCAGGGATTCCTGTGCATTTTCCGTCTTTTCTTTCTGCTGGTTCAGTCGGAACATCTCTTTGTCCAGATTGCTCATAATCTGGGAGAGTTCTTCCCGCTGGGTAAAGAAAGATTTCTGTTCTGCCAGCATCGTCTCTTTTTCCCCACGGATAGCAGCTAACTTTTCATCCAGTTCTGTCTTCTGCTGAACGGTCTCTTCTGACTGCTCCTGCAGCTGTCTGATCTGGGCTTCCCGTTCTTCAATGACAGTTTCACTGTTGGCACTGTCATGCAAAATCTGCGCTTTTTCCTGTTCCAGACGGCGGATTTCCTCCGCGATTCGCTGGATATTCTGCTGCTGGAAGGATTTCTGCTGCTGTTTCTGTGCAATCTCAAGTAAAATCTCATTCAGATCCTGCGATACGCTCTCGATCTCAAGATTTTTATTTTCCACCTGCTGAGCCAATGTCTTATTCTGCTCTGTAATCTCATTTTCCTGGTTTACAGACAGCTGCATCTGCTCTGCCATCTGCTCCTGCTCTGCATTCCATGCAGTTTTATCCGCATCAATTTTTGCGATTTCTTCATGAATACCGGCGTAGGCAGCTTCCTGTTTTTCCTGCTGCTCACGGATGTGTCCGGTCTCCATTTCCAGAGTATTTTTATGTAAATATGCCTGCTGCAGATTGACCTGCAGTTCCTCGTAATCGTCTTTCAAAAGCGCATTTGCCGTCTTGACATCTTCCATACGGTTGCGGATTTCCTGCGCCTGCTCCCGATATTCTGCGATCTGTTTTTCCAGCACTTCAATTTCACGATTTCGTCCAAGCAGATTGCTGTTGTTACGGAACGCACCACCTGTCATGGAACCGCCCGGCTGCAGAGACTCACCCTCCAGCGTCACAATACGCAGAGAATAGCAAAATTTTCGTGCCACATTCACTGCATGCTCAATGGTATCCATTACCAGCACACGTCCAAGCAGATGTCCGGCAACGCCTTCGTACTGTGGCTCCGTATGCACCAGACTGCTTGCAATTCCGATAACCCCTGTTTCGCCAAGTGCTTTTTCCGCCTGCACATGTTCCGGTGCAGACACACTGGTCAATGGTAAAAATGTGGCACGGCCATAACGGTTCTTCTTCAGATATTCGATCATCTGGCGGGCCGTATCCTCGTTATCAGTTACGATATTTTGGATACTTCCGCCTAAAGCAGTTTCAATAGCTGTCTCATACCGCTTGTCCACCTTGATCAGATCCGCAATAACACCGTGAATTCCCGGCGTTTCTTCTTTGCGCTCCATGATGCGCCGAATGCTGTTTCCATAGCCGTCATAACGCTCTGCGATATTGCGCAAAGATTCCAGACGGGAACTGTCCTTATGGAACTGCTCCTTGTACTGATCCATCTTTCCACGCAGTTCTTCAAACTGTTGCCGCCAGTTATTTCGTTTCTGCTCAATAGAAGTCTTTTCTTCTTCCATGGAAACAATGTTTTCTTTCAGTTCTGCCAGCTCTTTTTCCTGCTTCTGCAGCAAACCACTGACATCATTTCCGCCGCTTTTCTGTTCCAGCAGCTCTTTATTTAACTGCGCCCGGTGGATAGAAGCCTGCTCCTGCATGGTTTTCAGACGCTGCTGCTCTGCTTTCATGGAAGCACGGGCATTCAGCAGTCGTAAAATCTCTGCTTTGCCGTCTTCAATTCGCTGTTCCATAGCGGCTGTTTCTTTTCGCAGATTCTCCAGACGTTCCGTTAAAGTTGTCTTTTTCTGCTCCGTCTCCCGGATTTTTTCTTCCAGTTCCGCCTGCTGACCACTGTACTCCTCACCGGATTTTCTCTGACGCTCTATATCAACCTCCAGCGCTTCAATACGACTTTTCACATGTTCTTCATTCTGCTGCGCCGTATGGATCTGCTCCCGCAATACGTTGATCTGACCTTCCAGTTTTTCTCTGGAAACACCGGTTTCATTCATACGCTGCTGCAACACACTGATCTGTTCATCCGCTTTTGCAACATTTTCTTCCAGTTCTTCATATCTGGCTTTTGCTTTTTCAAAATTCTGTGTCGCTTCCTGCTGCTGATGCTCCGTAATGCCACATTTCTGCTCCAATTCCCGCAGATCTGCATTCATACGGTTCATCTCAAATAAAAACAGATTTCGATCACAGTTTTTTAATTCTTCTTTTTTCTTCAGATAAATTTTGGCATGCTCTGCCTGACGCTCCAACGGTCCTACCTGCCGTTCCAACTCTGACAAAATATCGTTGACACGCACCAGATTCTGCTGTTCGTCTTCCAGTTTTTTCAACGCCGTTGCTTTTCTTCGCTTGAATTTTACAATTCCAGCAGCCTCATCAAACAATTCACGACGTTCTTCCGGTTTTCCACTCAGGATCTTATCGATCTGTCCCTGACCGATGATAGAATATCCCTCTTTACCAATACCGGTATCATAAAAAAGTTCATTGACGTCCTTCAGACGACATTGTGTGCCGTTAATCAGATACTCACTCTCACCGGAACGATACACCCGTCGCGCCACCGTCACTTCATTATAATCCAGAGGAAGCTTGTGATCGGAGTTATCTAACGTAATCGCCACATAAGCAAAACTCACCGGTTTTCGGTTCTCCGTTCCTGCAAAAATAACATCCTGCATACTGGAACTTCGCAGCTGTTTTACCTTCTGCTCACCAAGCACCCAGCGCACCGCATCCGCAACGTTACTTTTTCCACTTCCGTTCGGACCTACGATACCGGTAATTCCGTTATGAAACTCAAATACAATTTTATTGGCAAAGGATTTAAAACCGTGTACCTCGATTGATTTAAGATACATACATTCCTCCGTTTACTCTTTCGATACGTTCAAAATCTCACCTTTGATTCTGCGTGTATCCCTTACTTGTCCTTCTTTCTCAACGCCAGAATTGCCTGATATGCAGCTTCCTGTTCTGCTGCTTTCTTTGTATGACCTTCCCCGCAGCCGTAGCTCTTATTTCCAATGCGGGCTTCCACGGTATAGTTCTTGTTGTGATCCGGACCACTCTCATCTACCAGCACATACTCCAGCTTTCCGCTATGCTCATCTCCCTGCACGATTTCCTGCAGGATAGTCTTGCTATCATAAAAGAGCTGCATATGCTCTACATTATTCAGCACAAAACGGTGAATAAACTCTTTTGCATTAGCAAAACCACCATCCAGATAAATAGCTCCGATAATTGCCTCAAATGCATCTGACAAAATAGATTTTCTCTTTCTGCCGCCAGTCTGATCCTCGCCTTTTCCAAGGAAAAGATAATCTCCCAGATTCAGTGCTCTGGTACAAAAGGCCAATGTCTGCTCACATACAATACTTGCACGCACACGGGTCAGTTCTCCCTCCGGCACATCTGTATGCTCATGATATAAAAAGTCACTGGTTACAATTTCCAGAACTGCATCGCCCAGAAACTCCAGACGCTCATTGTCGGATAATTTTTTCATCCGATGCTCATTAGCATAAGAACTGTGCATCAACGCCTGACGAAGCAGACCTTCCTGCTGAAACTGATAACCGATTTTCTCCTGAAACTCTTTGATCTGTTCCATTTTTTCCTCCTGTTTAATCCACAAATGGATGCTGCTGCAAAAATACTCACTGCAACAGCATCCATTTTCTTGTTATACTGATTCTTACAATGCTTTCTTAATCTGCTCTACAGCATCGCCAACAGTTGTGATTTTTTCTGCTTCTTCTGTCGGAATCTCAATCTCAAACTCTTCCTCGATTGCCATAATAATCTGGAAAATATCCAAGGAATCTGCTCCAAGATCATCCACAAAAGTAGTCTCTTCTGTAATACCGTCAGCATCAATGCTTAACACTTCGCTGATGATATTTTTGATTTTATCAAACTCCATGATACAAATCCTCCCTCCCTGTTATTTTTCTACAATAATATGCTCTTTGATCTTACCATTAATATCCTGCTGTTTGAAAGTCACACACTGAAGAATGGAATTCTTCACATCAATCGCTTTCGCACTGCCGTGTGTTTTGATCACCAGACCGTTCAGTCCAAGCAGAGGGGCTCCACCGTACTGGGAAGCATCAAAGGACTTCAACGTCTGTTTTAATGCAGGTTTAATCAAAAGTGCTCCAATTTTAGACCGGAGAGATGACATCAGTCCTTCTTTTACCTTGGAAAGTAAGGTCGCTGCGACACCCTCGTACAATTTCAATACGATATTTCCCGCAAATGCCTCACAGACGATGACATCTGCGCCACCATGTGGAATCTCGCGCGCTTCAATACTTCCGATAAAATTAATACCAGGACATTCTTTCAGTAGCGGAAATGTCTCTTTCACCAGCTGATTGCCTTTTTCCTCTTCTGCTCCGATATTCAGGATTGCCACTCTCGGATTCTTAATTCCGACAATGTTTTCCATATAAATAGATCCAATCTGGGCGAACTGCACCAGATGTGACGGACGCGCATCCACATTCGCTCCACAGTCGATCAGAAGTGAAACTCCCTTTTCCGTCGGAACCAAAGGTGCCAATGGCGGACGCTCAATGCCTTTAATTCTTCCAACCAGCACCTGACCGCCAACCAAAGTAGCGCCTGTACTTCCTGCTGTCACAATGGCATCTGCTTCCTGATGCTTAATCATATTCATTCCGACTACCAGAGATGACTGTTTCTTCTTACGAATCGCATTTACCGGCGGCTCTGCCATCTCAATGACTTCCTCGGCATGTACGACTTCGATTTTTTCCTTATCATATGTGTATTTCTCAAGTTCTGCATTGACAGCATCCTGTCTGCCTACCAGAAATACTTTGATATCATTTTCTGCCTGAACTGCTTCCACGGCACCTTTTACGATTTCTCCCGGTGCGTTATCGCCGCCCATGGCATCCACTACTACGCGGACTGTTTCGCTCATACTTTTTCCTCCGTCTCTTGTCCATCCACTAAAAAATATACACTATGTCTATGTATAAATCAACCGATTTTTCTTATCCAGATGTAAAACTTTTTCCCGTTTTTTCAGTAAATATTACACTGTAAGAAAAGTTTTCAACTGAGCCTCGCCATCATGAAAATCCTTCATTCCAAGATCATATAATTGCTGCTCTACTTCCCGATCCATGGTGTATGTACTCATTTTCGGTGGGTTGCTCGGTGCAAAAATAAATGCCTTGCCTTCCTTCTCCAGATCAAACAGCTGCTTCTGGCATTTGCCATACATGATATGACGGTTATCCAGCGCTTTTACTGTATTCGGGAATTTACGGCACATTCTGCTGTATAAGAAACGCATACCCTCCGGTTTCTTTATAAATCCTCTTGGCTTTGATAAAATCGCAACAATCTTATCACAGCCATCATCCATGGCGCGCTGCACAGGGATCGCATCCGTCACGCCTCCGTCATAATACCGTTTTCCATCAATCTCAATCGGTTTGCATGCCGCCGGCAATGCACAGGAAGCCATAATGCAGCGGTAATCATCCTGTTTCATTTTACTCTTTGGAAAATATACCGGTGTTCCTGTTGCCGCATCGGTCGCCACGATCCAGTATTCCGTAGGATTCGCACTCAATGCCGGAAAATCAATCGGATCCACACCGGTAGAATTCGTCATATCTCCGTAAATATGCTGCAAGCCGAACAAATTCCCAGTTTTGATAAAACTCTTTATGCCAAAATATCCCGGATCTTGGATCCAATCCGTATAATAACGAAGATTACGGCCACGCTGTCCTGCCAGGAAAGATGCCACGTTAGCAGATCCCGCTGACACCCCGATGGCATAGTCAAATGTAATATCTTCATCTATAAAAGCATCCAGAATGCCTGCACTGTAAGCGCATTTCATCCCACCGCCTTCTACAATTAATCCTATTTTGCTCATATGTTCTGTCACCTTTTCATTCTCTCATGCTTTATAAAATATCAATCATTTCATGTCTATCCTATTTTATCAAAGATAAAACAGATGTCAATGAACGATTTGCCGGAATTGTACATACTCTTCTATCTGGCGGTATTATCCGCTACAGGTCTGATTCCTATTACTACCAAAAAAATCGACTGTATATCCATTTCCAATATACAGTCGATTTTTCATATTTTCCTTATTTTCCAATTTTTGTCAAAATATTGTGTATGTAACCGAACCTCCACACAAGCAGTTTCCTGCAGGTTTTTTACAAGATTTTTTTGATTATTTTTTTCCTGTTCAAAAAAACTGAACTTTGAACCATAACTTTAAGAAATAACATATAACAAATAAATCATATCAATAAACAATAACCCATCTGCTTTTTCCGCGCTATGTATGTTCAATCTTGTACGGATAACTTTGATATTTTATCACTCTAAACATCTTACAGATTCATCAAAAGTGCAGGGAATTCTCTCATCAAAAATCCACTTCAAATTCTACAGTCTGATTATATTTATCAAGCGCCATCTGCATTAACAAAATCATATCAGATACACGCTCGTATTCCTGTTTGATCAGTGTCAAATCATAGTTGATATAACGATATTCTGCTATCGAATTTCTGACCCGGTAAGAATTATCAAGCCGCTCCTTCGGAAGTTGCTTACGCATCATATCGAGCACATTTTTACGTTTGTTTAACTGCGCCATCTTGACCAAAATTGTATCAATGCTCATTTCCTCATCGCCAACCGGTACTTTTGCCATAGCATTATTCAGATTGATTGCATGCTTGAGCACCGCTATCTTAGCATCGATATCTTCAATGGTCTGTGCCACTTCCAAATAGTCATATTCCGGGATCACCGGCTCTTCATTAATTGCCGCGATATAAGTACATGAAGTTGCTTCCTTATTTACCCAAAATGCCTTATCTTCTTCCAGACTCTTTAATTTTTTATTCGCATAGGCTGATGTCATCTTCTGCATAACAAATCCCCCTTCTCATTATCATTTTACTTCTGCTGTTGTATTTACTATAACACCCTGTCATTTATATTTCACTAAACTGCTAGTTTAAAGAGATATCATTTTTTATTCTATGCCAGCAACTCTTTCATTCCAAGCCGAAGTTTTTCATCAATATCATTGCAAAAATCCGCATAATCTGTATGACCGCATAAAAGCATTTTGTCCGGCAATTTTTCTAATGCTTTTTCAAATTTTTCGCAATCTTTCTTCCTGACTCTTCCAAAAATAACATGATATTTTTCTCCGTTCTTCACCATTTCCTGTGAAAACCGTACTGAAATCTGTTCCTGTATAAATAATGCATCTGCCAGATAGTCTTCATGTTCAATGTACGCATACAAAACCGAAAATGGTCTGAAATCCTTCAATTTCCAAAAATTTGTCATGAATGAATATGCCTCCCAATAATCCCATACTTTCTATATGTGCTGATCTGATTGTCAGTATAGCATCTGGACAATTTTTGTCACTAAACTGCTAGTTTATATAACAACCCCATAAACGAACAATATCCCCGTCAATGACGAGGATATCTTCTATACTTGTATTCAACAATCTACTTAAAATCACGAAATTGTCAATGCTTGGTAACGATCTTCCAGCCAGCCATTTGTACACAGCCTGTGGATTTTCAAATCCCATGGCTCCCTGAATGTCTTTGACCGTATAGCCATTCTGCTTCAGCAAACTCTTGATTCGATTGCCTGTTTCTTTTTGTTGAATTGATACATACATTGGTTGCATTTTTTGTACCTCCGCAATCTTCTCCATCCCAAAACACGTTGTCTTATTACTTTAGCACTTTTCTTTTAAAAAAGCCAGATTTTTTACCAACACAAAAGTGCTGAGCAAATTAATTATATATGCATCCAATAAAGAAAACATTCAACCAGTAGTTTAAATTCCCTGATATTCACTGGATCCAAATCCCAGAATCAGCCAGAACAACCATGGAAAAAAAATAATCCCAGCGTATATCCGATTCCATGACCAAATACTTTCGCCAACTTATAACTTGTGATAAGAGCTACAAGCGTAAATATGTTTGGAGAAAATAACATTTTCGTTCATCCTTGTCGTATTGCTTGTCAAATTGCTTCATCCATTACATATTATTCATTTTTCATATAATGATTTGGCTCAGCAGCTATATCAAAATGCTCTTCTGTCGGGTATTTGTAAATTACTTTTTTATGTTTCTCTCCAATGCCTGTCACCGGATTATCAGCATTATCCGTCCAAAGTTCACATTGACTAATTACTGTGCTGATTGCAAAATCATAATTTTCTGGCGGATAGTCATACTTTTTCAACAAACGCTTTACCATCTTACGCATGGTGGCTCGTGCCGTTTCTTTTTTTTGCCAATCAATTGTTCGATTTTTACGAAGCATTTCTGTCAGTTCCTTCGTCAATGCAATAAGCTGATCATTCTGATAAAAATCCTTAATATGTTCTGGTTTTGTAAGCGCATCGTAAAATGCCAATTCTTCCTGTGTCAATCCTAGCTTCTGACCATTTTTATAAAGATTTGTGATTTCTTCTGCCGTTTTAAGCAATTCCTTAATTACTTCTTCATTTGTGATCAAGCCATTATAGTATGAATTCATTAATTGCGTAATTTTTTCCGAAAACTTCTGTGACTGAACCACGTTCGTTCGCTTATACATAGAAACCTGTTCTGACATTAATTTTTTCAAAATTTCCACAGCAATATTTTTCTCTTTCATCCTGCTGATTTCATCCAACACTGCCGGATCAAATAGGCTGAATTTTTCACCCGTTTTGCTGCTATCAAATAAATTAATAACACCTTCACTTTGAACCGCTGATTTCAACAATTCATTGATCTGTGCATTAATTTCTTTCAATGACAAACTTTTGCCACCAGAACCACTATAAGTAATCTTCACAACAGTAGAACGAACCGCTTCCATATATGCAGCTTCATGCCGTTCCTGTTCCGTTGTCAAACTGGAACAAAGTGAATTTGCCTGTTTCAAAAGCATAGCTTCTTTCAGAAAAAGTTCCTTTCTGTGCGGTGCTCTTGCATCAAGGACAAAATTGACGCCTCCTGTAATCAGTTTTGCCATAACCAGTGGTGTGCCACCAAAAAATCCATTAAAATCAAATCCATGAAGCAAATCTTTACATACTTGCAATTTTTCCTGAAATTTCGGATAAGCCACCTTCGCAATATTCATATCGCCATACTTAGACTGATCCCGTTTCGTATATTCTTTCATTGCGGCTTTCAATGCTGACGCTATTCCAACATAATCAACAATTAGTCCGCCCTCTTTATTCTTAAACACACGATTTACTCTGGCAATGGCCTGCATTAGATTATATCCATGCATTGGTTTATAAATGTACATTGTAGCTAGTGATGGTACGTCAAATCCTGTCAGCCACATATCAACCACAATTGTTATTTTCATTGGATCATTATTGTCCTTAAACTTTCTCGCCAGCTCTTCTTTGTGTGCTTTGGTTCCTATAATTTCTTTCCAATCCTCCGGATCATTGTTGCCACCGGTCATTACCACACCTATCTTTTCTTTCCATGTTGGACGCATTTTCAAAATTTGTCGGTAAATCTTCATTGCAATAGATCTGGAATAAGCAACAATCATTGCTTTTCCTGTCAACAAATTTGCTCTATTTTTTTCATAATGCACCACAATATCTCCGCAAAGAGATTCTATTGTAGAATCTGCTCCGAGAACGCTTTCCATCTGACCAAGCATTTTTTTACTTTTTTCAATTGTTGCAGAATCCGACTGATGTTCCAACACATCATATGTGGAATCAATCAATGCCAATGTATTTTGATCCAATTTCAAATGAACCACACGACTTTCATAATATACCGGTCGTGTTGCCCCATCTTCAACCGCCTGCGTCATATCATAGATATCAATATAATCACCAAATACTTCCCTGGTATTCCTATCTTTGGAAGAAATCGGTGTCCCTGTGAATCCGATAAAAGTAGCATTTGGCAATGCATCATGTATTACTCTGGCATTTCCCACTACTGTCCGCGCTTCTTTTTCGCCAGCTTCATTCTCTGACATTACAATTCTCTCATCAAATCCATATTGACCACGATGTGCTTCATCTGCCATAACCACAATATTTCTACGTTGAGACAGTGGCTTTTCACCACGTTCGAACTTAAACATTGTTGTAAAAATAATACCATTCGCACTTCTGCCATCCAACAATGACTTCAGATGTTCTTTGCTTTCAGCCTGCACCGGTGTCTGCCTCAAAAAATCTGCGCACTGTGAAAACTGCGTATATAACTGGTCATCCAAATCAATACGATCCGTCATAACAACAATTGTCGGACTGTCCAATGCTTCCTGAAGCAAATGTGCATAAAATACCATAGATAGTGATTTTCCAGATCCCTGTGTATGCCAAAAAACTCCACCCTTACCATCCGTTTTTGTAGCTACTTTTGCTTTCTCTATTGCTTTCCGTACAGCAAAATACTGATGGTATCCCGCCAACACTTTAAAACGTCCAGAGCCACTACCGGAAAACAAAATAAAATTCTTCAAAATATCTAGCAAGCGTTCTTTCTGAAACATTCCTTCATAGAAGGTATCGAATTGCGCATACGCCGTATCTTCATGATTTCCATCTTTCATTTTCCATTCCATAAAGCGATCCAGACCAGAGGTAATCGTTCCAGCCTTATTGGTAGACAAATCACTGATTACACAGATTGCATTATAAATAAACATAGATGAAATATCCTGCATATAATTTCTAATCTGATTATATGCATTTTCAGCATCCACTTCATCTTTTGCCGGACTTTTTAATTCCATCAAAACAAGAGGCAATCCGTTAATAAAAAGTATAATATCTGGTCGCCGATTGTTTCCATTTTCCAAAAAGGTAAACTGATTTACCACATAAAAAGTATTCTTTTTTACGTTCTCATAATCTATCAATCGAACAATCGCTGCCTGTTCTTCTCCATTTACAAAAAACTTAACAGTAATTCCATTTTGAAGATAATCCATGAAAAGCATATTTTTTTGCAACAGACTTCCCATATCAAATGCTCGCAATTTTGCAATTGCTTCCTCAATTGCTTCCAACGGCAAGCCTCGATTAATGCACACCAAACAATCTCTCAGCGCAAAATCTAACAGCGGACTTGAATAGTCTCGCTCCAGATCAGGTGCATAGAGGTGTTCATATCCCATATTTTCAAACAACTCTATAATGGCTTGTTCGTATGTATCTTCTGTAAATATTGCTGACATTTCTTCTCCCCCCATTTATGGCTTATTTAGAACCTCTCTGAAAACTCCATTGCGCTAATTGTATTTGAAGCCAAACATGCCAATTATTTAAATAATAATCAAAATGCCATACTCCATCAAACACATCCTCCACAATTTTCAAATATATTCGGCTCCACTCCGAATTATTTGGTTTATATCTTTGTTCAATCCCCCTATAAAACATAATCATTTCATCATGCGTACAATTTTTATCTTTTATTTGGTCAACTATTTCAAATATTTCTTTCACTTTTTCATCACAGATTTCTGGTTCTCTATCTATAAACGAGAACTCCCATACCTGATCTGTTTCTAATTCTTCAGGATATAAATAATTATATATTTTCCCTATTTCATAGCTATAATTATCAACCTTATTCCAAATTGTGTTTTCAAAAGCATACATGTCCCATTCATCCGAATCACATTCCATAGCTTGTAAATGTTTATGTACCCGTTTAACATGTTCATACAATTCTTTCTTATAAAGAACTAACCAGCATTCTTTACTTGAATCATTAAAATGTGTCTCAATAATAGCTTCCCATTCTTTCACATGATACTCATTCGCCTTACCATATCGAACATTATTTTCATTAGCTAAATTCATTAAATAGCATTTGTAATCATCACATTCTTCTGGTGTTTTTATATGCAACACTTTTAATTTGTCTATTCGTTCTTGATCATACTTATCTATTAATTGAATAATCATTTCTATGCTCTTATATCTCATTTGAATATATTTGAATACTTGTTCAATATAAATAGGTACTTCTTTAAAAATACACTGATCATTTCTATACACAACAGCATAAAAATCTGCCGCGTCATCCCCATATTTTAGTCTAGACAAAGAATCATTTCCACTCCTTATATATGGGCACCATTCTGGTTCATTACCCTGATACATTGGATAACCAGTTGTTTCTATTGGGTGCACAGAACAGAGTGATCTCAAATATTTAAAATATTTTTCATCATTTCCTTTTTCATTTTTTCCTAGTTGGTCAAAAATACAATTCGTATTCTTTTCATTCCATGAGTCATTATATATTTTTCCTAACATATCAATGCAATCAATTAAAGTTTGTCCATAGTTAAGCACATCGAGCAATGCAAATTCACCCTCAACACTTTTGTTATCGACATTTAAAGAATTGCAATGTTCAACTAATGAATCTATTCTATCCATTATCGTGCAAATACAATTATATGCATCTGACTCTACTTTTTTATTTTTCCCTGGAATTTTAAATCTTCCTCTTTTAGTATATGAATGATTTCCAGACGAAACTATTTTTTCTCTTAATCTTTTACTTAATGAAATATCTAAATTAATTAACATTATACCTTCTTAATGACTATAAACAAGAATTTAGAGCAGCAAGCTCAGGCAATTTTTCTGAAAATGTTTCCAGATATATTTTCAGCCTCGGCATCCTCTTCTTTCCAAAATTTAATCGAGTTTTCAAATGGAAAGAAGCGGCCTGAAACAATCGGGAATATCCCCGTGTATGGTGGTAATGGAGTCTTAGCATATACCAATCAATCAAATGCAGAGAATTGCGTCATTATCGGCAGAGTTGGAGCATACTGCGGAAATACTTTTCTTTGTCCTGAAAAGTGTTGGACAAGTGATAATGCAATACAGGCTAAAAGTAAGAATGAAGATTCCCCATTGTTTATTTATTATTTGTTAAGGAATGCTTCACTGCCTTCACGACACATTGGTACAGGTCAGCCACTGATGACACAGGCAATATTAAATGCTATTCCTGTCAATGAACCATCAACTCAGGAAATTAGGTCTTTTATAAATATATGCACGCCTTTGCATGAAACAATTTTTGCTAATGAAAAGCAAAATATATCATTAGCCCTTTTACGTGATACTCTTTTGCCAAAGTTGATGTCCGGTGAGCTTGATGTTTCGGACATTGATCTTTAAGCCACTAAATTCTTGTTTATTTTGTTATTAAGTTCCATTTTATAGCTAAACTGAAAATACAAATCACCTATCAATTTCTGTATTTCTTTACTCGGAACAGGTATTTGCAATTGATTCAAAAACTGTTTTTTTAAAATGTGGAATCACATCACCAACATTCATATTATATATTTGTTTTTGTATTTTTCTGCTTCTTAACACTGCAAATAAATACTTATTATAGATTTTTTCTTCATCCACGCGAAGTGCAATCATATCCTGAGCAATACAAAAATCTACTGGATCTGGAACCATACACACCCGTCCTGGAGTTCCTTTGTTTACAAACAATATATCTCCCGGATGAGGATGAGCTCTAAACCAATGTTCATATGTTTCTAGCGAAAGATAACGAACCTTATTATATACTGGATACAATGTATTATTCGTAACGCAATTTGTAGCAATCAACTTCCATCCCCTTGTTGAAGTAGGTACAGTTTTTCCACGGTTATCCACAATAAAAGATAATAATTCTGTTAATGCGACTTTCGGGCAGTCTACCCATATATTAAATTTCATACCCAATTGCCCCCAGCTTCTTTCGTATCTCATCCTCCAATTCATGGCTTTTCGCAAATAATTCTGAAAGTTCCGTTGTCAATCGAGCCATCTTCTCTTCGAAGGGTTCTCCATCATCCTCCTGCTCCTCAATTCCGACATATCGACCAGGTGTCAATATGTAATCCTGCTTCTCAATTTCTTCCGTATCTACTGCTGCACAAAATCCTTTGACATCTTCCAGCGTACCATCCACAAATTCCTGATAAGTATCCGCAATCTTTTTGATATCCTCGTCCGTAAGTTCACGTAGTTTACGGCTCACCATCGTTCCCATTTTTCGCGCATCAATGAATAATGTCTTTCCTGTCTGCTTTTTCTGCTTATTCAAAAACCACAATGACACTGGAATCTGTGTGGTATAAAACAGCTGTGTCGGCATTGCCACAATACACTCTACTAAATCAGCATTGATAATATTTTTACGAATCTCACCTTCACCACCAGATTGTGAAGAAAGTGAACCATTTGCAAGTACCATACCAATTCTTCCTGCTGGTGCAAGATGATAGATCATATGTTGTAACCATGCAAAGTTGGCATTTCCAGCTGGTGGCATACCATACTGCCAACGAACATCTTCTTTTAATTTATCAGCACCCCAATCAGACAGGTTAAATGGCGGATTCGCCATAATATAATCTGCACGCAAAGTTGGATGACGATCATCTAAAAATGTATCTGCTGCATAACTACCTAAATCTGGTTCAATTCCGCGAATTGCCAAATTCATCTGTGCCATTTTCCATGTTGTAGGGTTGGAATCCTGACCATAAATTGAAATATTACTAATATTTCCGCTATGATTCTCTACAAACCGCGCTGACTGTACAAACATACCGCCGGAGCCACAACAAGGATCATATACTCTTCCTTTGAACGGCTTTAACACTTCTACTAATGTACGAACCACACAGGATGGTGTAAAGAACTCGCCGCCACGCTTTCCTTCCTGTTCTGCAAACATAGATAAGCAATATTCATAGGTTCGTCCTAAAATATCCTTTTCACTTCCATGCTCAACCATTTGAATATTGGTAAATAAATCTACCACATCCCCCAAACGACGTTTATCTAACTCTGGACGGGCAAAATTTTTCGGAAGGATATCTTTCAGTCTTTTATTTTCCTTTTCAATCGCACGCATAGCATCATCAATAATTGTACCGATTTCAGGTGTATGTGCATTTGCTGCAATTTCACTCCAACGAGCTCCCGCTGGCACAAAAAAGATTCCTTCTGATGTATACTCATCAATATCTTCCTCGAATCCATCGCCTTCTTCAATTAATGCCTGATATTTTTCATCAAACCGATCTGAAATATATTTTAAGAAGATAAGGCCCAATACCACATTTTTATATTCAGATGCATCCATATTTCCACGCAACACACAAGCCGCATCCCATATTTGTTTTTCAAATCCAATATCTGCTGTATTTTTACCAGCCATTTGTTTTCCTCTAACTTTCATCTTTATTTTTCATCAATACATATATTGTTTACTAATCAATTTTAACAATATTTATTTTTTCATCTTTTGTTACAAATCAGTTAGCTTATCTATATATTATACAGCTTGTTCAACTTTCCCGCCACTATAATCAAACTATTTTTCTTCGCATTTACACAAAAGTATCCGCATTTGCAAGTTTTCTAACATACTTATATAAATCTAGTTAAAAAGGAGTTTCCCCACGCAAAAAAAGGAGTTGAGAATTCTCTCAACTCCTTCATTTCATTGCATATTCTGCTGATTAGTCAACTGCGATGATCTCTTTTTTATTGTAAGAACCACAGGATTTGCATACTCTGTGTGGAACCATAAGTTCGCCACATTTGCTGCATTTTACTAAAGTCGGAGCAGACATTTTCCAGTTTGCTCTTCTTCTATCTCTTCTACCTTTGGAAGATTTATTTTTTGGACAAATAGACATTTCGTTACACCTCCAATTTATCTGAATCTAAGTGAATTGTTCTGAATCACACTCAGTTGATTATACACAGAACATCATCCTTTGTCAACAGATTTTTTGCATTTTGTGTAATAATTTTGCAGTTCACACGCGCCCTTCGCAAAACGCCCTTCGGGCTTCTCCGTAGCTACGCTACTATTTTTGCTCATAAAAAGGTGCTCCCTTCATCACTATGTATTCAGGTAATTCCTCATGCAAGCATGATCATTACCAGAATTCATGTGATGAGTGAACTGGAGCAATTATTTTACTAATGCTACTGTCTCTCTTGCGATTGCAAGCTCTTCGTTTGTCGGGATGACACAAACTGTTACTTTGGAATCCGGAGTAGAGATTACGATGTCATTGCCTCTCTTGCCATTTGCTTCCTCATCTACAGTAATTCCAAGGTATCCAAGGTATGCTAATACTTTAGAACGAACGATCGGAGCGTTCTCGCCGATACCTGCTGTAAATGCGATCACGTCTACACCATTCATTGCTGCTACGTAAGAACCGATGTATTTTGCTACGCGGTAGCTGAATACTTCGATAGCTGCTGCTGCACGCTCATTTCCAGCTTCCATACCTTCCTCAAGGTCACGGAAATCACTGGAAAGTCCGGAAATACCCTGTACACCGGATTTTTTATTTAATACGTTCATAACGCCTGCGATATCAAGGTTCTCTTTTTTAGCGATGAACTCCATGATAGCCGGATCGATATCACCGGAACGTGTTCCCATTACAAGACCTTCCAATGGTGTAAGGCCCATGGATGTATCTACGCATTTGCCATTTAATACAGCACTGATGGAAGCACCATTTCCAAGGTGAGCAACGATGATCTTGGAATTGTTGATGTCTTTGCCAAGGAACTCAGCAACGTGTTTGGATACGAAGCTGTGGCTTGTTCCGTGGAAGCCGTATCTTCTTACTTTATATTTCTCATAGTACTCATATGGAAGTCCATAGAGATATGCTTTCTCTGGCATTGTCTGATGGAAAGCGGTATCAAATACACCTACCATCGGTACGCCTGGCATCAGATCCTGGCAAGCACGAATACCGATTAAGTTTGCCGGGTTGTGAAGCGGTGCAAGATCGTTACACTCTTCTACGGCTGCAAGCATCTCTGGTGTGATAACTGCTGAAGAAGCGAATTTCTCACCACCGTGTACGATACGATGTCCCACTGCATTTACTTCTGCAAGGCTTGCGATTGCACCTGTTTTCTCATTTACAAGAGCGTCAAGTACAAGCTGGATAGCCTCTTTATGTGTAGGCATTGGAGCCTCTGTAATCTCTTTGTCAAGACCTGCTTTCTGATATGTAAGTCTTCCGTCAATACCAATTCTCTCGCAAAGACCTTTTGCAAGTACTGCCTCTGTATCAGAGTTGATCAGCTGATATTTCAGTGATGAACTACCACAGTTAATTACTAATACGTTCATTATTTATGTTCTCCCTTCATTTTCACTTTGACTTTCCGTCAAAATACCTGTCTTTTCTATTATTATATCTCAAATTTTCTGTTTCGCAAGAGGTTACCAACTGGTTTTTTGTAAGTTTTTTCTATTGCATTTGTTTTCATACATAATATTACCTGTTACAATTCACTCATCAAGGGGGTTTTACGAATGGCCCGTGTGAACTTAACATACGTTTTCTTGCAAATTTTCCTCACAATTTTATTTGTTTTTCTGTATGATTCATGCTATGCTTTTTCTTATCCAAAAGTACTGTGGCGCGCTCTGGTAATACTTACATTGCCCACAATACAAATTTTTTCAAAACTCAGGAGTATCAGATACTATGAACGTCACCGGAATCATTGCAGAATACAATCCGTTCCATAACGGACACGCATTTCATATAGAAGAAACACGAAAAAATACAGATGCCGATTACTGCATTGCCGTCATAAGCGGAGACTTTGTCCAGCGTGGTGCCCCTGCCCTGTTAAACAAATACGATCGTGCAAAAATGGCTCTGGAAAATGGAATCGACTTGGTCATTGAATTGCCGGTAATCACCGCCACTTCCAGTGCAGAAAATTTTGCACAGGGTGGTGTCTGCCTGTTGAACGCGCTTGGTGTCGTGTCTCAGATCAGTTTTGGCGCAGAAGCAAACACAGCTTCTGATGTCGATCTGCTTGGCAGATTAGCTGACTTTTTTGCATTTGAGCCGCCTATATTTCAGGAATATCTGGATCGGGCCTTAAAATCCGGTTGTAGTTTTCCGGCAGCCCGGGCAAAAGCTACACTCACCTGTCTGCAGCAGGCCAAGCATCATTCAATGGACAGCCAAACGCTTGCTCAGTTTGAACAGTTGCTTGCCTCACCAAATAATATTCTTGCCATTGAATATATGAAAGCAATCCGTCGGCATAACTGCAAACTGACACCATCTGTCGTTACCCGAACCGGTGCAGGCTATCATGATGCGGATACGGATACGGCGCTTGCCAGTGCTTCTGCCCTGCGTAAATTTATTTTTCAGGATACCTCTGACCAGAAAAACAATTTTGATACGTTGAATCAAATGCTGACACGCACGGTTCCTGATTCCGTTCGCGAACTGCTGCTGACTGCATATGAAAGCCATGCATTTTTACAGGAAGATGATTTTTCTGACTTGTTATATTATGAACTTCAGCGACAACTTCTGCATCCGACTGCATCTGACGCCGATACCACACTTTCTGATCTGACACAGCGCATTGCAAATAAACTGGAATCATTTACCTGCTGGTCTGAATTTGTGTCCGATTTAAAGACCAAAAACCAGACCTACACAGCCATCAGCCGCTATTTGCTGCACGCCTTACTTGGCATTGATGGTGAACTTCTGAATGCTGCCAAAACTTACTATTATGCGCCGTATGCCCGCATCCTTGGTTTCCGAAAAGATGCTTCACCTTTACTGAAGGAATTGCAGGCACACAGTCAGATTCCGCTTCTGCGCAAAATTGTAAAAGAACGCCAGAACTTAACGCCAGAACAGCAGAAACTTCTGGATCTCGATGTTTATGCAGCTAATTTATACAACCGGATTCTTTTTAAAAAATCCGGTATCCAACGAAAAAACGAATACCGCGAACCTTTAATTATTTTATAATTTCTATACTAAATGCGCTGTGATTCTGAACATTTACCCCAATTCACATTTGTCAGAGTCACACGCATATTTTCATTTTCATTTACATTCACTGTAAATTTTACATCGTATCCTCCAAAAGCAACGAATTCTTCTCTTGTTTTTCAACAAATCTTTTGCATTTTCATCATCGTTTCATGCATTTTCTATGGCATCATCACGTTACTATCATGCAGTAAATCTTGCATAGTATACATTTTTTACTTTATTTTTGAATTATCCGGCATTATTTCCTGCATTTTTCCTTGTTATTTATTTAACATTATCATTTTTTCATACTTTTTTGAATTTTTTCACTTTTTCTCTTGCATTTTTCTTTCAACTTCCATATACTTTTAAACATGGTGTCGTTCTAAGACACTAAGGGGAAAATTATTTCAATTGATAAAAAGGAGTATGACACATGAACAATCAGGTACAGATCAGAAAGTTCAAAAAAGTTCTGGTAGCAAATCGTGGTGAAATCGCCATTCGTGTATTCCGAGCCTTGAACGAGCTGGAAATTACAACCGTCAGCATTTATTCCAAGGAAGACCGTTATGCACTCTTCCGTTCCAAAGCAGATGAATCCTATCCGCTGAATCCGGAAAAAGGACCAATCGACGCATATCTTGACATTGATACTATCATCAAGATTGCTCTGGCAGCAAACGTTGACGCTATCCATCCGGGATACGGATTTTTATCAGAGAATCCGGATTTTGTAGATGCCTGTGAAAGAAACGGCATTGTATTTATCGGACCTTCCAGTCAGATCATGAATGCAATGGGTGACAAAATTTCTTCCAAGAAAATGGCAATCGATGCCCAGGTACCGATTATTCCTGGTGTTGACTACGCAATTAAAGATATTGATACAGCAACAAAAATCGCAGCAGAGGTTGGTTTTCCAATCATGCTGAAAGCTTCCAACGGCGGTGGCGGACGTGGTATGCGTATCGTAAACGCGATGGAAGATCTGGAAAAAGAATTTAACGAAGCAAAAAATGAGTCTAAAAAAGCGTTTGGTGATGACAAGATCTTCATTGAGAAATATCTGCGCGCGCCAAAACATATCGAAGTTCAGATTTTAGGCGATAATTACGGAAACGTTGTTCACCTTTTTGACCGTGACTGTTCCGTACAGAGACGTCATCAGAAAGTCGTTGAGTATGCACCGGCATTTTCCATTCCGGAAGAAACCCGTAAAACAATTTTTGACTCTGCCATCCGCCTTTCCAAAGCAGTTGGCTACCGCAACGCCGGTACACTGGAATTTCTGGTTGATGCAGACAACCATCCATATTTTATCGAAATGAACCCGCGTATTCAGGTAGAGCATACCGTCAGCGAAGAAATTACAAATATCGATCTGGTACAGTCCCAGATTCTGGTAGCGGAAGGATATCCGCTGGATTCCGATGAGATCAACATCAAATCTCAAGACGACATCCACTGCATCGGTTATTCCATCCAGACCCGTGTTACCACCGAAGATCCGGCAAACAACTTCATGCCTGATACCGGTGAGATCACTGTTTACCGTTCCGGTTCCGGAAAAGGTATCCGTCTGGACGGCGGTAATGCTTACACCGGCGCTGTCATCTCTCCTTATTACGACAGCCTTCTGGTAAAAGCAATTTCCATCGACCGTACCTTTGAAGGTGCTGTACGCAAATCCATCCGTGCATTACAGGAAATGCGTATCCGTGGTGTTAAAACAAATATCCCGTTCCTGATCAATGTACTGCATCATCCGACTTTCATTGCCGGAAAATGTTATACCACTTTCATTGAGGAGACACCGGAGCTGTTCCAGCTCACACAGAGTCAGGATCGTGCGACCAAGATCATTGAGTTTATCGGCGACCGTATCGTTAACTCCCAGAAAGGTGAAAAACCGCACTATGAGAACCGTGTGCTTCCGAAACTGGATCAGTCAAAACCGGTATATGGTGCCCGTGATGAGTTCCTGAAACTTGGTGCAGAAGGTTTCATGCAGAAAATTCTGAAAGAAGATAAATTATACGTTACAGATACTACCATGCGTGACGCTCAGCAGTCTCTGATGGCAACCCGTATGAGAAGTAAAGATTTGTGCGGTGCTGCTTACGCTACAAACGCATACATGCAGAATGCATTTTCTGTTGAGGCATGGGGTGGTGCTACTTACGATACCGCTTACCGTTTCTTGAAAGAATCTCCGTGGAAACGTCTGGAACTTTTAAGAGAACGTATGCCAAACACACTGATCCAGATGCTGCTGCGTGCTTCTAACGCCGTCGGATACAGCAACTATCCGGACAATGTGGTTCAGGAGTTTATCAAAATTTCTGCTGCTCATGGTATTGATGTGTTCCGTATTTTCGACAGTTTAAACTGGGTGGAAAATATGAAAATGCCGATTGAGGAAGCTTTAAAAACCGGCAAAATCGTAGAAGGAACCATCTGCTACACCGGCGATATCACAAGCCCGACAGAGACAAAATATACACTGGATTATTATGTAAAAATGGCTCTGGAACTGGAGTCCTTAGGATGCCATTCCATTGCAATCAAAGATATGGCCGCACTGTTAAAACCGCGTGCCGCAAAAGAACTGGTAACTGCTCTGAAACAGGAACTTCATGTACCGCTCCATTTACATACACACGATTCTACCGGAAACGGTGTCAGCACGGTTCTGATGGCCGCAGAAGCTGGTGTGGATATCGTGGATCTGGCCATTGAGTCTATGTCTTCCATGACAAGTCAGCCTTCTATGAATGCTGTCGTAGAAGCTCTGCGCGGAAGCAAACGTGATACCGGTCTTGATTTTGAAGAACTGGATGAGCTCAGCCGTTACTACGGACGCATCCGTAAAGTTTACGAGCAGTTTGAGAGTGATATGAAAGCTCCGAATGCTGAGATTTACAAATATGAGATTCCTGGTGGACAGTACTCCAACCTGTTAGCTCAGGTTACAAGCATGGGTTCTGCAGATGAATTTGAGTCCATCAAAGCATTATACAAAGATGCCAACGATCTGCTTGGAAATATCGTAAAAGTTACTCCGACTTCCAAAGCGGTCGGCGATCTGGCCATCTTTATGTTTAAAAACGGTCTGACAAAAGAGAATATCCTGACGGCTGGTGCCGGACTCTCCTATCCGGATTCTGTCGTATCCTACTTCCAGGGTATGATGGGACAGCCTTATGGCGGATTCCCGAAAGAGCTTCAGAAGATCGTTCTGAAAGACATTGAACCGCTGACAGACCGCCCGGTAAATCTCTCCCACCGGTTGATTTTGAGGCAATCAAGAAGCATCTGATTGAGAAATACAATTATGGTGATAAATCCGAAGAAGTTATGAACCAGAAAGCCATCAGTTATGCGCTGTATCCGAAGGTTTACGAAGACTACTGTGAGCATTTCCAGATGTACAATGATGTAACCCGTCTGGAGAGCCACGTTTACTTCTACGGATTACGCAAAGGTGAGGAAACTTACCTGAATATCGGTGAGGGAAAACAGCTTCTGATCAAATATCTGGAGGAAGGCGAACCGGATGAAAATGGTATCCGTACTCTGACGTTCCAGGTAAATGGTATGCTTCGTACTGTCAAGATTCAGGATAAGAACCTTGAAATCAAAGCGGACCGCAAGCTGAAAGCAGACAAGACAAATCCACAGCACCTTGGTTCTTCTATCCCGGGTACAGTTGGAAAAGTGCTTGTAAAAGAAGGCGATGCGGTAACAGAGAATATGCCGCTGCTTACTGTAGAGGCTATGAAGATGGAGACAACGGTTGTGTCCAAGATTACTGGTACGGTCGACAAAATTTATGTACAGCAGGGTGATACGGTATCACAGGATGATCTGTTGATTTCCTTTCATATTGCGAAATAAAGTATGACGTCCGAAAACGGATTAATATAAGAAAACTACACAACAGACACGGGTGCTTTTCTATCTCAACTGCGCCGCTTATTTCCGACGTTCTCCGCGAACTCATACGCAAAACCGGCGTATTCAGACACACTGCGAAAGTCGGGCTAGGCGCAGCTGAGCTTACGAAAATTCACCCTACCGTCTTGTTGTGTAGTTTTCTTTTAACTCCCGTTTTCTACGCTTTCAAGTCGAACGCACGTGAAACTTGGTGCGTGATTCTGGTCAGCGCAAGCTGACATCTTCTTTTCAGAATCACTGCACATCCTCGCGGAGCATTTATCTCAGTCGGAGATTGAACTCCCACTGAGAAATACTTGTTACTACTCACCACTTGCAGAAGTGGGAGTCTCAACTCAGACTGAGATGAAGCGAAGCCACTGGCGCACTAGCTTCTCTCCTAATAAACGAAGCATATCTCCCTTAAACATTACTTATTTATCGAAATTGTACTATTTAGTCTCAGCTCCCTTGTGAATCGCATTGTCCCCATAACGTTTTTTAATCTTTGCAATGGCATCGTCCAGGCTTGCCAGTTTTTTCTGTTTCTGTTCTTCTTTTTCACGTCTCAGTTCTTCCTGTTTTTCCTGCTCCTGGTATTTTCCAAGATCAAACAGACTGATCTGGGTCGGTTCTTCTTCATCCTGCAATTTGGTAGTTCGAATGCCAAGTAATCGGATTGGTTCACCGTCCCAGAGTTCATTAAACAGCTGACAGGCACATTGATAGATTTCCGTTTCTTCTGCTGTCGGAGTCAGTATGGTTGTCTGATGTGATACGGAACGAAATGATGCATATTTGATCTCCGTACTGATCTGCGCCGCAAGAAAATGATGCTTTTTCAGACGTTGTGATACACTGACTGCCAATTCTTTTAATACGGTGTATGCCTCTTCTTCTGTTTCCGCATTGTTGGCCAGTGTTGTGGAATTTCCCACTCCCTTTGCCTTTGGTTTTTCTTTTACAACCTGTCCGTCATCGATGCCGTTTGCATAATTCCAGAGCATTCCACCATGACTTTTCAGCCAACTTTCTACCACCGCTTTATCGGTGCGCGCCAGATCTCCGATCTTGCGGATTCCCATTTTCTGTAACAATTTTGCACTGCTTTTTCCACACATATGTAGGGAAGCAATTGGCAATGGCCAAAGTTTTTTCTGGATTTCACTTACATATAAGGTATGAACTAAATTTGGCTTTTTGAAATCTGATGCCATTTTTGCCAGTACTTTTCGGTCCGAAATTCCTACATTTACCGTAAATCCAAAGGTATCATACACGCTGTCCTTAATATAGGTCGCTGCTGCCTCTGGGCTTGGGAATCGCCCTCGAATCGGTTCAAAGGACATATAACATTCATCGATGCTGACCTGCTCAATTTCATCACAAATACTGCGCAGATGACGCATCAGTTTCTGACTCATGTCACGGTAATAAGCATGATCTGGCGGAACCATTACAAGTGTCGGACATTTTTGAAATGCACTGGCAACGGTTTCTGCTGTCTGGATGCCAAATACTTTTGCCGGAATGGATTTTGCGACAACGATTCCATGACGTGTTTCCTGATCACCGCCTACAATGGATGGAATCGTGCGCAGATCCTGTGTGCTGCCATTTTGTAATTCCCGCAATGCACTCCAGCTTAAATAGGCGGAATTTACATCAATATGAAATATGATAGCATTATCGTTTACAATCATAGTATCTCCCATTGTCCAGTTCTCTTAAATCCCACTCGACTAATTACATAATCTGTTATCATAGTTTCTGTTAATCGTTGAACAGTTCTTCTTGAAAGCCCTAACAATTCTACCATTCGCTTTTGGGTAATATATGAGTCTTCCTGTATCACAGAACCATCCGGCATTCCACCCGGAGAATACATCTGCCCTTCATCCGCAATTCCAAAAATCAATTTTTCACCTAGCGTATTGGCAAACGCACTGACACTTTTGCACCAGCTTTTTGGTTTCTTTATTTCAACCTCCAGCTTTTTATCATATTCTGTTGCTTCTCCAATCAACTCTCTAATATTCATATGGATACTCACCCTCTACATTTTTTTATAACTGTTCCTTTATCCAAGCAGCTAATTTTTTTCGCTTATATTTTTTAGCAAAATCAATTGGCTGCTTCCCATCAAATGTATACAATTTCAAATCTACTACTGGCAACTTCATCCAAAAATCATATAGCGGCTGTAAATCTTCTTCCGCAAATGGCAACGCCATCATCAGTTCAATTGGAAGTATATTTTTCTCCCCTTCCTGATTAGGATCCGAACCAGCTTTAAACAGTCGATCACAAAGTTCCGCTGTCTGTAAAACATCGCAATTTTTTCTTTGGAATAAAGTATGATATGGTCCATCAAAATCTCTTGTTTTCTTTTCTAAAATACAATTTTTCTTATCCTTATTACATCTTGACAGTAAAAACGAAGATATTTCATAACAGCTCCCCATATCCGAATTAGAAAGCGCATAATATATCAGGCCTCTGTCATAAAAGTACCGCGCTTCATCTTCTTCTTGAAATTTCTGCATAAACTCATCTGTCGTTCCCCACGCTGCAATCCAGGCAATATCACGTTTTATGATGTGTTGTAACTTGCCAGGCGCGTACACTTTCTGAAAAAGCTCATCAGCAAATAACTCTGTATCTACAATACATTTCTTCTTCCCGCTTTCTTTTAATGTAATTTGAGGAATTAAATCTGGAATCTGATTCAGATACCCGTAGTTTTCAGGATAATTTACCAGAAGTCTTCTATCCTGCGTTTGTCCTCGTCGATACAACTCATATTCTTTGCAGAATGATTTTGCATTTGGAAGCGCTAATGTCTCAAATAATTCTGCTCCAAGATAATGCTCTGCCAGAGCAAACAGACCATGCACAAAAATATTCATCACTTTATTGTATTTTTCATTTCCATAACCGATATATGTAGTATTTTCTGTCACCCGCTGTTCTTCTATACAGATTTGTTCTATAAGTTCTGTCAGATTTTCTGTACGTTTTTCCCACAGATCTACAAAATACTGTACGATCAGAAGATCGTACTTGCGCTGTTTTCGTTTTTGAAATTTTTCCACCAATGCAAGAGCTTCACCCATCATAGTTTCATCTTTGTAGAATATTCCCATAAACAGATTCGGAATCGTATCATATGGAACTGCTGTGCCACAAAGGCCAAGACTATACGGCATCGCTTTTTCTACAAATTCCTTGTCATTACAGGCTAACGCGGTTACTGATGCGCCAAAGAAGCGCACATGATTACATCCTCCATCTAAAGTTGCACTTGATGCAAAATTCAGGCGATTTCCCTGATAAATTCCACGGAACATATTGGAAAAATCTCCACTTTCACAGGATAAACAACTTCCCAGATAACTTAATTCATCCGCCGCATTTTGACATTGTTGAAATAATATACTCTGAAAGCGAAAAGGCTCTGTAAATTCCGGAAGCCGTTCAGATTCTTTTTCCTCTATTGAATGTATGGACAATATTTTCTTTAACTTTTTTGCTATCTCCTCACGTTGTGTCACAGTTTTTCTCCCAACTTTTCAAAATGTAAATTCAGTAACTACCCGAAATCATTTCCGCATACTTTCTCCTTAGTTAGCAACAAAAAGCGACTTATTCCTATCGTTTATCTTAATCAATGTCTTTATTATTCTTCCTGCAAGTTCAGATACCGAATTTCATCCTCAGATAATTCCACTGTAAATGCACGCAGATTTTCTTCCAGCCTGAATGCCTTTGTCGTACTCACAAGCACATACATATTCAGTCCCTGCTGAAACATCCACGCAAGTGCAATCTGTGACACAGTGCAGCCTTTTTTCTCTGCCAGTTCTTCGCAACGGACCAGACGTTTAAAATTATCATGGCAGACATAGCCTTTCACGCAAAATGGATCTAAGATTTCTACCGCCTGTGCTTCCTGACTGCTTTTGATTCTGCCAGCCATTAACCCACGCGCCAGACTGGAATACGCAATGATCGGCATCTGATTTTCCTGATACCAGTTTCTGGCAACTTCATTCTGTTTCCCGGTTATGGTCACACAGTCACCGCCCCATGGATCAGCAACCTGTTCTGCCAATCCAAAATGAGGACTGGAAACGGAAAATCCCTGAAGATGATGTTCTTCTGCATAACTATTTGCTTCTTCGATTCTCTCATGCGTCCAGTTTGATACACCAAATACTTTGATTTTTCCTGCTTTTTGTAATTCATTTAAGGTATCGATCATTTCACTGACCGGTATCTTTGGATCATCACGATGTAAAAGATAAATGTCAATGTAATCTGTCTGTAATGCCTGCAGGCTCTCAGCCAGTTCTGTTTCGATCACCTTACGGTTTACACACACGGAACCGTCCGAATCACAATTTCCACATTTACTGATTATCACTACCTGATCTCTGTTGCCACGTCGTTTCATCCAGCTGCCAAGCGATTCTTCTGCCCGTTCATAGCCTCTGGCAGTATCAAATGTATTGATTCCTTTTGTCAACGCTGCATCTAATATCTCATCTGCATTTTTTCCTTCCATCATCGGAGCAATGGTTGTGCCAAAGATCATGCGTGAAACCGGTTTTTCCAATCCTGCTATTTTACCATATCTGCATAATTTTCCTGTTTTTTGAATATGATCCATTATTTTACAGATCTCCTCTATATCTATTTTTCTACAAGTTTCTTACCATTCCACGAAGTTCCATTTCCCAGTCATTTCGTTCATGGTACCACACACATCCATAGGATTCCCGTATTCTCAGCCGCATACTGGAACACACTATGATAGGAATTTCCACATTTTGAGCCTTCATCTGACCAATAAATACTTCCCCAGCTTCTTCGTCGATTTCAGCATCCTTTTTTAGCGGATACTGCATATCTGTGATTGCCAGATCATACATATCCCCCTGCACTTTAGCCTCTTCCATTTTTTTCATACCAGATGCCACATCCGTTACCCAATCGATTTCTGCCTCACACGCCTCATGCAGCACTCTTGCAATAGCAGTCTGCTTCATGGCATTATCTTCCAGATGTAATATCTTTAAGTGTTTCATCCGTTCTTCTCCTTTTGCCATATATGTACTCTCACATTCTATTTTTTACAGTATAATACAATTTTCTTCATTTTCCAATTCACATATTTTCCCAAATTCCAATCTTGACATATATAGATACTCGATATATATTATATATAGATGAACTATATATAATATTTTTTGACACTAAATACACCTGTGGATTCACTTAGCTAAATTCTGGTAATACATTTATTTCAAAAGAATTTAGCCCAAATGACTCGTTTTCGAAAGATTCCAAGAGTACATAAAAGATTTAAAGGAGGATTTACTTATGGCAGTAGACAAAAGTCTCATTTCCGGAAGCACAACTATGCTGATTTTACAGCTTTTGGAAGAAAAGGATATGTATGGTTACGAAATGATTGAAACGTTGCAGAAAAAATCACAGAATGTATTTCAACTGAAGGCAGGAACACTCTATCCTCTGCTTCACACACTTGAGGGAAAAGGATATCTGACTTCCTATGAAGATTCCACCGGTCAAAAAGTCCGAAAGTATTATTCTATTACAAAAAGCGGGAAAAATTTTCTCTCTCAGAAAAAAGAGGAATGGAAAGAATATTCTGCTGCCGTAGCGAATATTTTGACAAGCAGACTGACTGGATCAGCGGATGTGATTTCCAGTTATGTGCCACAGTTGGAGGGATGAGTATGAGCAAAAAACGATATATGGAACTGCTGCTGGAGCAGATTCGAAACAAACGTGCCAAAGAACTGGTAGCTCGTGAAATCAATTCTCATATCGAAGATCAGGAAGAAGCATACCTGTCACAAGGATTGTCTGCATATGACGCAGAACGCAGAGCTGTTCTGGATATGGGCGATCCAGTGGAGACCGGAGTTTCACTGGACGCAATTCACAGACCGAAAATGTCATGGCGTATGGTAATTTTGACAACAATTATTTCTGCGCTTGGAATCCTAATGTTAGGAATCATGTGCAAAGGGACCTCTAATTTTACGACTACTGCATTATTAAAAAAGCAAGTTATTTACCTGATCATCGGATTCGGAATCATGCTTTTTATCTGTAAAATTGATTACAGTCGCATTTTTCAGCGTTCCGGTATTCTGGCACTCATTTACCTTGGATTTTTAATTTTGCAGGATACAGGATTTCTTCGCTTTTTCAGTACCGCAACGATTTCCTATCTGCTCAGCATCCCTGTTTTTTGTGGATTATTATACAAGTTCCGAAAGCGAAACTGGTATCATCTACTGATTCCTGCCGGATTTATGCTTGCATCTATCCTGTTGATGCACTACCTCTGGTTATTTGTATCTTATAAAATCGTTCTTGTATTTACAAGTGCAATCCTTGTTACCGTAGCAATTTGTAAAGAATGGTATCCAATCCGAAAAAAAATTTTTTTACCGATACTCTGGTGTGGTATCATCGGCATTCCTTCATTGTTTTTACTGATGCCTTACAAATTTCCGAATCTGTTTCCACCATATGTTTCTGCCCGTATTTCCAACTGGATCTATCCATTTGAAAATATGTATCAGTCTATGGTGCATGCAGTAATGACAAGAAGCCGTTTATTAGGTCACAGTTCGACTTTAGTTATGGATTTCGACTCCTTGATCAGTGACTATATGGTTGTAAATATAACTGCCAGATACGGTCTGATCCTAACCTGCATTCTTGCTGTTTTATTTGTCGCATTCTGTATCCGCCTGTTTTATCTGGCTCTGCACCAGAAAAATCAGCTTGGTATGATTCTGGGACTTGGATGCAGTCTGGCATTGACAGTAGAAGTTTTGAAATATTTTCTTATGAACCTTGGTATGCTTCCAATGACATATGGATTTCTCCCACTGTTTTCCTACGGTGGAAGTGTTACGATCATTTCTTATATATTTGTTGGGATTTTATTGAGTATTTACCGAAATCAGAACTTAATCGACGAAACCAGACAAAGACGGTTTCGTATTCGTCTGAAAATCGAACAGGAATAACAGGAAAAACGTACTACTGCTATAGCTTTTCTTAAATAAGTACCACATAGAACGCAGAATATTTTTACAAATGTGTGATTGTGAAACCAGACAAGTTATATGTGGCACTTATTTAGAAATCGCTGTATTAGTAATTTCATTCATTTCCAGGATTTGATGAATTTAATGAAAACAATACACCGATTTTATCATCAGGAATCTCATATATCACTGTCGCAAGTTCAAATGCACCATCTACACTCTGTGCCTCATATGTTTTCATCGAATCATAAATGTACTGTTTCATTTCCGGATTCTCATTTTCAAATACCGCTGGTACATCCTGCTGAATCTTTGCATATAGATCCTCTGACACATCTGTTGTCTGCTGCTTTTCCTGAAATGGAATACCAACACTTTGCACATAAGCCTGCAACAATCCATTCCAAATCTGATCGGCTGCCGGAACTGTTGATTTTCCCTCTAATGCTTTCCGATCCATCAGTACCTGACCTGATACCGGGATGCCATATTCCGGTGCATAATAGAGGCTGCACTCATAGGTAAGTTTCATCGAAAACACATAAGACAAAAATATCAGATTATTGGAATCTCCAACAGAATAGAACACATGAGACGTCTCATCATCTTCTACCTTTGACCAGTAATCCTCATCCCAAACTTTCATAAACTTCTCCAGTTTATCATAAGATCGG